>Ga0233369_1000117_pt1 | contig 40770 bp, 46 predicted proteins | sample ElkDunMinimDraft_26_FD_191537 | JGI IMG/M metagenome (GOLD analysis project Ga0233369, IMG submission 191537) | Fecal eukaryotic communites from dung pellets of Tule Elk in California, USA - Elk Dung D16 | ecosystem: Host-associated > Mammals > Digestive system > Large intestine > Fecal | place... | reverse complement strand
CCCGCCGTCGAGGCGGTGTTCCAGGTGCTCGCCGAGATCGGTACGCCACGCCTGACCGGCACGGGCAGCGGCTGCTTCGTCGAATTCGCGACCAGCGAACTCGCCGAAGCCGCGCAGGCGCGGATCGCATCGCGGGTCTCCACCCGCGTGGTCGGCGGCGCGGCGCGATCGCCATTGCTCGATGCGCTTGAGGCGGAAGGCTGAAAGCGGTGGCTGGTGGATGTCGATTCGGGCGTGGCGCGCCGAGTCGACAGCCACGAATCACCGCTTTCTAGGGGCGTCGCCAAGTGGTTAAGGCACCGGGTTTTGATCCCGGCATTCGCAGGTTCGAATCCTGCCGCCCCTGATACCCGTGTACCGGTCTTCCGGATTCCGCACGGCCCCTTCCCCAATCCGCTCGGTCAGAGCGACGCGGAGCAGCAGACATGAAAGAAGAACGCAACCTCCTGATCTTCACCGGCAACGCCAATCGCCCGCTGGCCAAGGCCGTATGCCGCGAGCTGGGCGTGCGGCCGGGCAAGGCCCTGGTCTCCACGTTCTCCGACGGCGAGGTGCAGGTCGAGATCGAGGAGAACGTCCGCCGCCAGGACGTGTTCGTGCTGCAGCCCACCTGCGCGCCGTCTGCCGAGAACCTGATGGAACTGCTGGTGCTCATCGATGCGCTCAAGCGCGCGTCGGTGACCAATGTCACCGCAGTGATCCCGTACTTCGGCTACTCGCGCCAGGACCGCCGTCTGCGCTCGTCGCGGGTGCCGATCACGGCCAAGGTCGCGGCGAAGATGGTGACCGTCGCCGGCGCCGACCGCGTGCTGACGATCGACCTGCACGCCGACCAGATCCAGGGCTTCTTCGACATTCCGGTCGACAACGTCTATGCCTCTCCGCTGCTGCTGGCCGACATCTGGCGCGCGCATGGCACCGACAACATGGTGGTGGTCTCGCCCGATGTCGGCGGCGTGGTGCGCGCCCGCGCGATCGCTAAGCGGCTCGACGATGCGGACCTGGCGATCATCGACAAGCGCCGTCCGCGCGCCAACGTCTCCACGGTGATGAACATCATCGGCGACGTTCAGGGCAAGACCTGCGTGCTGGTCGACGACATCGTCGATACTGCCGGCACCCTGTGCGCCGCAGCGGCGGCACTGAAGAAGAGCGGGGCAGAGAAGGTCGTGGCCTACTGCACCCATGCCGTGCTCTCGGGCGCGGCGATCGACAACATCGAAAAATCGCAGCTCGACGAAATGGTCGTCACCGACACCATTCCGCTGTCGGAGGCCGCCCGCAACTGCGCGCGTATCCGCCAGCTCAGCGTCGCCGAGCTGCTGGCCGAGACGATCCGCCGGATCGCATTCGGAGAATCGGTTAGTTCGCTCTACGTGGACTGACCTGCTGCAACGTCTCGTCTGGTCGCGGACGAGACGCATCACCGCCGCGAGGCGGTTTCAATCCAGAAAAGTGAATATTGCAAATGGCCATCACCCATGAAATCAAGGTGCAGCGCCGGGAAGACGAGGGGAAGGGTGCGAGCCGCCGCCTCCGTCATGCCGGTGAAGTACCTGCCGTCGTCTACGGCGGCGACCTCAAGCCCGTCAGCATCAAGCTGAGCCACAACGACGTGTGGCTCGCGAGCCAGCACGAATGGTTCTACGCCTCGATCCTCGAGCTGAGCCTCAACGGCGAAATCCAGAAGGTCCTGCTGCGTGACATGCAGCGCCACCCGTTCAGGCAGCAGATCATGCACCTGGATTTCCAGCGCGTGAACGAGAACGAAGCCATCCGCACCGCCGTGCCGCTGCACTTCGTCAACGAAGATGCCTCGCCGGCCGGCAAGGCTGCCGACGTCGTGATCACGCACGAGCTCAACGAAGTCACCGTGACCTGCCTGCCGGGCAACCTGCCGGAATTCATCGAGGTCGACCTCGGGTCGCTGGCCCTCGGCGACATCGTCCACCTCTCGCAGATCAAGCTGCCCGAGGGCGTCGAGATCCCCGAGCTGGCGCTGGGCGCGGACCACGATGTGGCCGTCGTCGTCGCCAAGCACGGTCGCGTCGAGGCCGAGCCGGCCGAGGGCGAGGATTCCGCCACCGTTCCGGCCGCCAAGGCCGACGAGTAATCGTCGCGCGGGCGCGCTTTCGGGCGCGCCCGCGTTGCCGTAGCAATGGCAGGACTGCGACTCATCGTCGGGCTGGGCAATCCCGGTCCCGAATACGCAAGGACCCGGCACAACGCCGGGTTCCGCTTTGTCGACGAACTCGCCGCGAAGGCGGGCGCGTCATTCCGGCTCGACAGCAAGCTCTTCGGCGAGACCGCGAAGATCGATATCGCCGGCCGGTCGGTCTGGCTGCTCAAGCCCGCGACCTTCATGAATCTCAGTGGCAAGTCGGTCACCGCCGCGCTGCGGTTCTGGAAGTTCGAACCCGAGCAGGCGCTGCTGGCCCACGACGAGCTGGACCTGCCGCCCGGGACCGCGCGCCTCAAGTTCGACGGCGGGCACGGCGGACAGAACGGGCTGCGCGACACAATGAAACTGCTGGGTCACGGCGGCTTCCACCGCCTGCGCATCGGCATCGGCCATCCGGGCCACAAGGACAAGGTCACGCCCTGGGTGCTCGGACGCCCCAGCGCCGAGGACGACATCCTCATCGGTCGTGCGATCGACGATGCCATCGACGTGCTGCCGCTGGCGATGGACGGCAATTTCATGGATGCGATGACCCGCCTGCACACCGCGAAACCCTGACCGGGACTGGTGACTGGCGATTCGCCCGCCGAGGGCGAGTCGCCAGTCGCGAGTCACGAATGACGGATCGCCAATGGGCATCAAATGCGGCATCGTCGGCCTGCCGAACGTCGGCAAGTCGACCCTTTTCAACGCGTTGACCAAGGCGGGCATTGCCGCGGCCAACTTCCCGTTCTGCACCATCGAGCCGAACGTCGGCATCGTGCCGGTGCCGGACCTGCGCCTGGCCGCGCTGGCGGCGATCGTCAAGCCGCAGAAGGTGCTCCCGACTGCGGTGGAGTTCGTCGACATCGCCGGGCTGGTTGCCGGTGCGGCCAGTGGCGAGGGGCTGGGCAACAAGTTCCTGTCGCACATCCGCGAGGTCGATGCGATCACCCACGTGGTGCGCTGCTTCGAGAACCCCGACGTCATCCACGTCAACAACAAGGTCGACCCGATCGCCGACATCGAGACCATCGATACCGAGCTCGCGCTCGCCGATCTCGACTCGGTTGAGCGTGCGCTGCAGCGGGCCGAGCGTTCGGCCAAGACCGGCGACAAGGACGCCAAGGTGCGCGCCGAGGTGCTGGGTCGCGTGCAGAAGGGTCTGGCAGAGGGCCAGCCGGTACGCGCGCTCAAGCTGTCGGATGACGATCAGGCCGTGATCCGTGACCTGTTCCTGCTGACCGCCAAGCCGGTGCTCTACATCGCCAACGTGCTCGAGGACGGCTTCGAGAACAATCCGCATCTCGATGCCGTGCGCGCCCGCGCGGCGGGCGAGGGCGCCGAGGTCGTGCCGGTATCGGCGGCGATCGAGGAAGAGCTCTCGCAGCTCGACGACGCCGATCGCGACGCGTTTCTGACCGACCTCGGGCTGAGCGAGCCCGGCCTGAACCGCGTGATCCGCGCGGCCTACGGCCTGCTGGCGTTGCAGACCTACTTCACCGCCGGCGTCAAGGAAGTGCGCGCATGGACGGTGAAGATCGGCGCCACCGCGCCCCAGGCGGCCGCGGTCATCCACACCGATTTCGAGAAGGGCTTCATCCGCGCGGAAGTGGTCGGCTATGACGACTTCATCCGCTACAACGGCGAGAGCGGCGCCAAGGAAGCCGGCAAGTGGCGGCTGGAAGGCAAGGACTACATCGTCAAGGATGGCGATGTGATGCACTTCCGCTTCAACGTCTGATCTGTACAGGCGTATCGGAGAGGGCGCCCGAGGGCGCCTTTTTCGTCGCCGCCGCTGCGTTTAACCCCCAAGGCGGCCGCGTTCGGCGATGGAAATGCCGAGGTCGGCATCGTTGTTGGCGCCGACCCATGGCGTTCCCGCTCCGCAGACGTTAAGATGCGCGCCCGTCGTATGCCGTGGTCAGGTTGCGACGGTCCGATGAAAATCGATGTCATGCGGCGTTGACAGAATCGGGAAATGGCCCCAAAATCGCGGGCTGTTTTCACCGGCAAGAAGAAAGCCGGAGGGATACCCAAGCGGCCAACGGGGGCAGACTGTAAATCTGCTGGCTTACGCCTTCGGTGGTTCGAATCCACCTCCCTCCACCATTTCGACTTGGTGGAAACAAATTGCGGTGCGATTAGGTTGTAATGCGGCAAGCGGGTCCCGGTGCGGGAGTAGTTCAACGGTAGAACCTCAGCCTTCCAAGCTGATGGTGCGGGTTCGATTCCCGTCTCCCGCTCCATTGAACATTCCACGCGGCTCCCCGTTCCACATCGTTGCTCACGTAGCTCAGTCGGTAGAGCACCTCCTTGGTAAGGAGGAGGTCGAAGGTTCGATTCCTTTCGTGAGCACCATCCTCCGCGGTCCCGCATGAAGCGGTTCCGACGCGGCACGCAATCACCACTTTCATCAGATTTCGAGACAGGCAGCCATGGCAAAGGGTAAGTTCGAGCGCACCAAGCCCCACGTGAACGTGGGCACGATCGGTCACGTCGACCACGGCAAGACGACGCTGACGGCGGCGCTGACGAAGATCGGCGCCGAGCGTTTCGGCGGCGAGTTCAAGGCCTATGACGCGATCGACGCAGCGCCGGAAGAAAAGGCGCGCGGCATCACGATCTCGACCGCGCACGTCGAATACGAATCCGAGAAGCGCCACTACGCGCACGTCGACTGCCCGGGCCACGCCGACTACGTCAAGAACATGATCACCGGTGCTGCGCAGATGGACGGCGCGATCCTGGTCTGTTCGGCGGCTGACGGCCCGATGCCGCAGACCCGCGAGCACATCCTGCTGTCGCGCCAGGTCGGCGTGCCGTACATCGTCGTGTTCCTGAACAAGGCCGACATGGTCGACGACGCCGAGCTGCTCGAGCTGGTCGAGATGGAAGTGCGCGAGCTGCTGAGCAAGTACGACTTCCCGGGCGATGACACTCCGATCATCCACGGTTCGGCCCGCCTGGCGCTGGAAGGCGACCAGAGCGAGATCGGCGTGCCGGCGATCCTGAAGCTGGTCGAGGCGCTGGACACCTGGATCCCGGAGCCGGAGCGCGACGTCGACAAGGCGTTCCTGATGCCGGTCGAGGACGTGTTCTCGATCTCGGGCCGCGGCACCGTGGTGACCGGCCGCATCGAGCGCGGCGTGATCAAGGTGGGCGAGGAAATCGAAATCGTCGGCATCCGTCCGGTGCAGAAGACCACGGTCACCGGCGTCGAGATGTTCCGCAAGCTGCTCGACCAGGGTCAGGCAGGCGACAACGCCGGTCTGCTGCTGCGCGGCACCAAGCGTGACGACGTCGAGCGTGGCCAGGTGCTGGCCAAGCCGGGTTCGATCAAGCCGCACACCGATTTCGAAGCCGAAGTCTATGTGCTGTCGAAGGACGAAGGCGGCCGTCACACCCCGTTCTTCAAGGGCTACCGTCCGCAGTTCTACTTCCGCACCACCGATATCACCGGTGCGGTCGAGCTGCCGGAAGGCACCGAGATGGTGATGCCGGGCGACAACGTGAAGATGGTGGTCACGCTGATCAACCCGGTCGCCATGGACGAAGGCCTGCGCTTCGCGATCCGCGAAGGCGGTCGTACCGTCGGCGCCGGCGTGGTTGCCAAGATCATCAAGTGATCTGACGGCAGGAGCGCGCGAAAGCGCGCTCTCTGCCATGATGTCACCCCCGCACGACGCGTTTTACGGCCGCAAGGCTGGTTGCGCGGGGCTCCGGCGGCTCCCTGACGATCTCACTCAAACGGGAAGCCGCAAAGAGGCGGGCCGGCAACCCGGTCCGCCTTCGCCGTCTAGGAAATTCCGAAGACGGCAGTCGTTTCAAGCCGTACGCCAGTAGCTCAATTGGCAGAGCAGCGGTCTCCAAAACCGCAGGTTGGGGGTTCGAGTCCCTCCTGGCGTGCCATTCGCGGAATCGTCCGCGCGGGTCCGGGCGCTGCATGGTCTGGCCCGTCAACCGAGCAGTCGAATACCGATGAGTCGCCGCGACTTGAACACCAGAGTGGAACAATCGAAGGGCGCATCCTCGACGGATCTCGCCAAGTACGCCGCAGCTGTCCTGCTGGTCGTCGTGGGCGTCTTTGCCTTCTACTGGTTCCAGGCGACGCTGGCCACGCCAGTGCGCAGCATCATCGTGGCCCTGTGCGTCGTCGGCGCCACCGCGGTCTTCCTGACCACGGGCAAGGGACACAAGACCCGGGATTTCTTCTCGGAAACCCGATTCGAGATGCGCAAGGTCGTCTGGCCGACACGCCAGGAAGCCATGCGGCTGACCTGGATCGTGATCATCGCCGTGGCGATCATCAGCCTGCTGCTGGCTGGTTTCGACCAGATCATCCAGTGGCTGATCCGCCTCGTGCTGAGGCAGTGACGGAGTAACAAACGTAATGGAAACCGAAGGCGTCAAGCGCTGGTACGTCGTGCATGCCTATTCCGGCTTCGAGAAGTCGGTGGCCCAGGCGCTGCGTGACCGCATCGTGCGCATGGACATGCAGGACAAGTTCGGCGACGTCCTGGTGCCAACCGAGGAAGTGGTCGAGATGCGCGCCGGCCAGAAGCGCCGTTCCGAGCGCAAGTTCTTCCCCGGTTATGTCCTGGTGCAGATCCTGACCACGGACGACGGCGGTATCCCGCGCATGGACAACGAAAGCTGGCACCTGGTGAAGGAAACCCCGAAGGTGATGGGTTTCATCGGTGGCACCGCTGACCGGCCCCTGCCGATCCGCGACGAAGAAGCCGCGGTGATCCTGGACCGGGTGCAGGAAGGTGTCGAGAAGCCGCGCCCGAAGGTGCTGTTCGAGGCGGGTCAGATGGTCCGCGTCATCGACGGTCCCTTCAACGACTTCAACGGCGTGGTCGAGGAAGTCAATTACGAGAAGAGCCGCCTGCGCGTCGCAGTGCTGATCTTCGGCCGCTCGACCCCGGTCGAGCTGGAGTTCGGGCAGGTCGAGAAGGCCTGAACCCCGCGCGACCCGTCTGTGACGGGCGCGCGAATCCCTGCTATAGTGCGCGGCTCACTGTCCGGTCGAGCCGGGCATCCGCACAGGCCGCCGTCCAGGCGGCCTTTCGCGCGGATGGACAACGTGAATCCGGGACACGTGATTTTCCCGGAACGATGGGGAGCCTGAGCCCAGGCGCTTGCACCCGGAGAGAAGAAGACAATGGCGAAGAAAGTCGTCGGTTACATCAAGCTGCAGGTCAAGGCCGGTCAGGCCAACCCCTCGCCGCCGGTCGGTCCCGCGCTGGGTCAGCGTGGCCTGAACATCATGGAGTTCTGCAAGGCGTTCAACGCGGCGACCTCCAAGCTCGAGCCGGGTCTGCCGACTCCGGTCATCATCACGGCCTACTCGGACCGTACGTTCACCTTCATCACCAAGAGCACGCCGGCTGCGGTGCTGCTGAAGAAGGCCGCGGGCGTGACCTCGGGCTCGAAGCGTCCCAACACCGAAAAGGTGGGCAAGGTGACGCGTGCACAGATCGAAGAAATCGCCAAGGCGAAGGAAGCCGACCTGACGGCAGCCGAGCTGGAAGCGGCAGTGCGCACCATCACGGGCTCCGCCCGTTCGATGGGCCTGACGGTGGAGGGCTGAGACCATGGCAAAGCTGACCAAGCGACAGAAGACCCAGCAGGCCGCCGTGCAGCCGGGCAAGAGCTACGGCATCGATGATGCCCTGAAGATCGTCAAGGACAACAGCAGCGCGAAGTTCGCCGAAGCCGTGGACGTCGCCGTCCGCCTCGGCGTCGATGCACGCAAGTCCGACCAGCAGGTGCGCGGTTCGACCGTGCTGCCGCAGGGCACGGGCAAGAGCGTCCGCGTCGCGGTGTTCGCGCCGGCCGGTGCCAAGGCCGACGAAGCCCTGGCCGCAGGCGCCGACATCGTCGGCATGGACGACCTGGCCGAGAAGATGCAGGCCGGTGACATCAACTACGACGTCGTCATCGCGACGCCGGATGCGATGCGCGTCGTCGGCAAGCTCGGCACGGTGCTGGGCCCGCGTGGCCTGATGCCGAACCCGAAGGTCGGCACGGTCTCCCCGAATCCGGGCGAGGCGGTGAAGAACGCGAAGGGCGGCCAGGTCCGCTATCGCACCGACAAGGCCGGCATCATCCACTGCACGATCGGCAAGGCCGACTTCGATGCAGAGAAGCTGAAGGAAAACCTGCAGGCGCTGCTCGCCGACCTGGTCAAGGCCAAGCCGGCCACCGCCAAGGGCCAGTATCTGCAGAAGATCTCGCTGAGCTCGACCATGGGTCCCGGCGTGACCGTCGACCAGTCGTCGCTGACCATCGCGCGCTGATCGCAACGTTTCAGACGCATCGCCCGGAAACGGACGATGCGTTTTTGGGGGCTACGTGACGGACTCGAAGTCCGGCGCGGCGCCGTCAAAGACCGCAGGCGCGGTCGACATCGCGGTGGCGACGGGCAGGGAGGCTCGAACTGGCAGGGAATCGCCGCCACCGATGGTCGAGATCGCTTAATCCCGAGGTGCTTGCACCGAAAGGCCTGCGTAGATGGTGATGCCTTTTCGAAGTTTTCTGGTTCGACATCCGTCCAGCCAGGCAGAAAGGCCACCACCGGGATGCTTCACGCATCCCCGGCCTCCAGGATGGAAGCCGCTCAGGACCGCAAGCGGCAGGAGCCGTGAGCGGAGTTCACAATGAGGAGTGATTAATGGCTCTCAATCTGTCCCAGAAGCAGGAAGTTGTCGCCGAGCTGGCAGAAGTCGCCGCGAACGCCCACTCCTTGGTTGCTGTCGAGTATCTGGGCACCACGGTCAGTCAGATGACCGCGATGCGCAAGAAGGCTCGTGAGACCGGTGTGTACTTGCGCGTTGTCAAGAACACCCTGGCCGCGCGCGCAGTGGAAGGTACCAGCTACGAGTGCTCCAAGGACTCGCTGGTCGGACCTCTGCTGTATGCATTCTCGACCGAGGAGCCCGGCGCAGCCGGTCGCCTGATCAAGGAATTCGCCAAGGACAACAGCAAGCTGGTGCCCAAGGTCGTCGTCGTGGAAGGCCAGCTGTTCCCGGCCAGCCATGTCGACGTGCTGGCATCGCTGCCGACGCTCGACCAGGCGCTGTCCATGCTCGCCCGCGTGCTTTCCGAACCCGCTGCGATGTTCGCCCGTGCCGTCAAGGCCGTCGGCGACAAGCAGGGTGGTGGCGAGGAAGCGCCCGCGGAAGCAGAGGCCGAAACGGCGTAAGCCGGGCTTGCCTGTTCAACGAAACCTAACCCAGAAAATTTTCCAAAGGTAATCACAATGTCCCTTACCAACGAGCAGATCGTCGACGCAATCGCCGAGAAGTCCCTGATGGAAGTGATGGAGCTGGTCAAGGCCATCGAAGAGAAGTTCGGCGTCTCCGCCGCTGCTCCGGTCGCCGCCGCCGCTGCCGCGGGCCCGGCTGCCGCTGTCGAAGAGCAGACCGAGTTCACCGTCGTCCTGAAGGCCGCCGGCGAGAAGAAGGTCGAGGCGATCAAGGTCGTCCGCGCCATCACCGGCCTGGGCCTGAAGGAAGCCAAGGACCTGGTCGAAGGCGCTCCGAAGGACGTCAAGGAAGGCGCCACGAAGGAAGAAGCCGAGAAGATCAAGAAGGATCTCGAGGCCGCCGGCGCGACCGTCGAAATCAAGTAAGCGGCACCTTGGCATCGCAGCACATGCTGACGATGCACCGGGGCCGGGGGCGAAAGCTCCCGGCCCTTGGTCGTTCCGAAAGCCGGACGGCCTGAACAGACAACTGACGCAGTTGTCAGTGGGTAGTAGCGGGAGATGGCGTGCTGGTGCCGGCAATACCAGCGACTACCCAGTGACAGCTTTCTGTATCCCGGATCGCAATGCGATCCCATCGATCCATCGAGGCGTACTCCCATGACGACGTCCCAGCTCCAGCCGACCTACTCGTTCACCGAGAAGAAGCGCATCCGCAAGAACTTCGGAAAGCGCCGCCAGATTCTCGAAGTGCCTTTCCTCCTCGCCATCCAGGTCGATTCGTACCGCGAATTCCTGCAGACCGACCGTGACCCCGCCAAGCGCGAGGACCGTGGCCTGCATGCCGCGCTGAAGTCGGTGTTCCCGATCGTCAGCTACAACGGCTACGCAGCCCTGGAGTACGTCGGCTACAAGCTCGGCGAGCCCGGCTTCGACGAGCGCGAGTGCCGCAACCGTGGCCTGAGCTACGGCGCCCCGCTGCGCGTGACCGTGCGCCTGGTGATCTACGACCGCGAGTCGTCGAGCAAGGCGATCAAGTACGTGAAGGAGCAGGAGGTCTACATGGGCGAGATTCCGCTCATGACCGAGAACGGCACCTTCATCATCAACGGCACCGAGCGCGTCATCGTCTCGCAGTTGCACCGTTCGCCCGGCGTGTTCTTCGACCACGACCGCGGCAAGACCCACAGTTCGGGCAAGCTGCTGTATTCGGCCCGCATCATTCCCTACCGCGGCTCGTGGCTGGACTTCGAGTTCGACCCGAAGGACGCGTTGTTCACCCGTATCGACCGCCGCCGCAAGCTGCCGGTCAGCGTGCTGCTGCGCGCGCTCGGCTACAACAACGAAGAAATGCTCAACGAGTTCTTCGACATCAACACCTACCACATCCTCCCCGAGGGTGAGGGCGTGCAGCTGGAGCTGGTGTCGGAGCGTCTGCGCGGCGAAACACTGAACTTCGACCTGCTCGACGGAGAGAAGGTCATCGTCGAGGCGGGCAAGCGCATCACCGCGCGCCACGTCAAGCAGCTCGAGGCTTCGGGCATCACCGCGCTTGCGGTGCCGGACGACTACATGGTCGGCCAGATCCTCTCGCATGACGTGATCGATCCGTCGACCGGCGAACTGGTCGCGACCGCCAATGACGAGATCTCGCTCGAGACGCTCGAGGCGCTGCGCAAGGCGGGCATCGAAACCATCGGCACGATCTGGGTCAACGACCTCGATCGCGGCCCGTACCTGTCCAACACCCTGCGCATCGACTCGACCAAGACGCAGCTAGATGCGCTGGTGGAGATCTACCGCATGATGCGTCCCGGCGAGCCGCCGACCAAGGACGCCGCGCAGAACCTGTTCCACAACCTGTTCTTCACCTTCGAGCGCTACGACATCTCCAGCGTCGGCCGGATGAAGTTCAACCGTCGCCTGGGTCGCAAGGAGACCGAAGGCGCGTCCGTGCTGTACGACGCGAAGTACTTCGCCGAGCGCAAGGACGAGGACTCGGTGCGCCTGCGCAACGAGTACGGCCAGAGTTCCGACATCCTCGATGTCATCCGCGTGCTGACCGAGATCCGCAACGGTCGCGGCGTGGTCGACGACATCGATCACCTCGGCAACCGCCGCGTGCGCAGCGTCGGCGAAATGGCCGAGAACGTGTTCCGCGTGGGCCTGGTCCGCGTCGAGCGCGCCGTGCGTGAGCGCCTGACGATGGCCGAGGCCGATGGCCTGACCCCGCAGGAGCTGATCAACGCCAAGCCGGTCGCGGCCGCGGTCAAGGAATTCTTCGGCTCCTCGCAGCTGTCGCAGTTCATGGACCAGAACAACCCGCTGTCGGAAGTCACGCACAAGCGTCGCGTCTCGGCCCTCGGCCCGGGCGGCCTGACCCGCGAGCGCGCCGGCTTCGAAGTGCGCGACGTGCATCCCACGCACTACGGCCGCGTCTGCACGATCGAGACGCCGGAAGGCCCGAACATCGGCCTGATCAATTCGCTCGCGACGTTTGCCCGCACCAACCGCTACGGCTTCCTCGAGACCCCGTACCGCAAGGTCGTCGACAGCCGCGTCACCGACGAGATCGAGTACCTCTCGGCGATCGAAGAGAACGACTACGTCATCGCGCAGGCCAACGCCGTGCAGGACGAGAACGGCACGATGACGCAGCAGTTCGTCGACTGCCGCTTCCAGGGCGAATCCCTGCTCAAGCCGCCGGCGGAGATCCATTACATGGACGTCTCGCCGATGCAGACCGTGTCGGTCGCGGCCGCGCTGGTTCCGTTCCTGGAGCACGATGACGCGAACCGCGCACTGATGGGCGCCAACATGCAGCGCCAGGCCGTGCCGACGCTGCGTGCGCAGAAGCCGCTGGTCGGTACCGGCATCGAGCGCGCCGTGGCGCGCGACTCCGGTGTGACCGTGAATGCCCGCCGTGGCGGCGTGATCGAGCAGATCGATGCCGGCCGCGTCGTGGTCAAGGTGCATGAAGAAGAGATTTCCGGCGAGCACGATGCCGGCGTCGACATCTACAACCTGATCAAGTACACGCGCTCCAACCAGAACACCTGCATCAACCAGCGTCCGCTGGTGAACGTGGGTGACGTGGTCGCGCGCGGCGACGTGCTGGCTGACGGTCCTTCGACCGACATCGGCGAGCTGGCGCTCGGCCAGAACATGCTCGTCGCGTTCATGCCGTGGAACGGCTACAACTTCGAAGACTCGATCCTCCTGTCGGAGCGCGTCGTCAAGGAAGACCGTTACACGACGATCCACATCGAGGAGCTGACCGCGGTCGCCCGCGACACGAAGCTGGGGCCGGAGGAAATCTCCGCCGACATTCCCAACGTGTCGGAGAACGCGCTGAACCGCCTGGACGAGTCCGGCGTGGTCTACATCGGCGCCGAAGTGCGCGCCGGTGACATCCTGGTCGGCAAGGTCACACCCAAGGGCGAGAGCCAGCTGACCCCGGAAGAGAAGCTGCTGCGCGCGATCTTCGGCGAGAAGGCGTCCGACGTGAAGGACAGCTCGCTGCGCGTGCCCCCGGGCATGGACGGCACCGTCATCGACGTGCAGGTCTTCACCCGTGACGGCATCGAGAAGGACAAGCGCGCCAAGCAGATCGAAGAGTCCGAGATCAAGCGCGTCAAGAAGGACTTCGACGACCAGTTCCGCATCCTCGAGTCGGCGATCTACGCGCGCCTGCGTTCGCAGATCCAAGGCAAGGTCGCCAATGGCGGTCCCGGCCTGAAGAAGGGCGACACGGTCAGCTCGCTGGTGCTCGACAGCCTGAAGAAGTCCGACTGGTTCCAGATCCGCATGAAGGACGAGGACGCGTCGGAGGCGATCGAGCGTGCGCAGAAGCAGATCGACGCGCACCAGAAGGAGTTCGAGAAGCGCTTCGCCGACAAGCGCGGCAAGATCACCCAGGGCGACGACCTCGCGCCGGGCGTGCTGAAGATGGTCAAGGTCTACCTGGCCGTGAAGCGCCGCATCCAGCCGGGCGACAAGATGGCCGGCCGTCACGGCAACAAGGGTGTCGTCTCGACCATCGTGCCCGTGCAGGACATGCCGTACATGGCCAACGGCAACACCGTTGACATCGTGCTCAACCCGCTGGGCGTGCCGTCGCGTATGAACATCGGCCAGATCCTCGAAGTCCACCTCGGCCTCGCGGCCAAGGGGCTGGGCGAGAAGATCCAGCGGATGCTCGATGCGCAGGCCAAGGTTGCAGAGCTGCGGACGTTCCTCGACCAGATCTACAACCACGACAGGGCCTCGTTCGCGGAGCGCGTCGACCTCACCCAGTTCAGCGACGAGGAACTGCTGAGGCTCGCCGGCAACCTGACCGACGGCGTGCCGATGGCGACCCCGGTGTTCGACGGCGCGGCCGAATCGGAGATCAAGGCGATGCTGGAGCTGGCCGATCTGCCGACCAGCGGCCAGACCCGGCTGTTCGATGGCCGTACCGGCGAGGCGTTCGAGCGTGAAGTGACCGTGGGCTACATGCACATGCTCAAGCTCAACCACCTGGTCGACGACAAGATGCACGCCCGTTCGACCGGTCCGTACTCGCTCGTTACCCAGCAGCCGCTGGGCGGCAAGGCGCAGTTCGGTGGTCAGCGTTTCGGCGAGATGGAAGTCTGGGCGCTGGAAGCCTACGGCGCGGCCTACACCCTGCAGGAAATGCTGACGGTGAAGTCCGACGACGTGCAGGGCCGCAACCAGATGTACAAGAACATCGTCGACGGCGAGCACGAGATGGTCGCGGGCATGCCCGAATCGTTCAACGTGCTGGTGAAGGAAATCCGTTCGCTCGCGATCAACATGGAGCTGGAGGAGCACTGAGGCAGGGAGCAGGCGCGCGGCGCGTGACCGCGCTGCGCGCTGCAGTGACGCATCCCCACCCAGGTTCCCCATTCCCGGAGTAAAGACATGAAAGACCTGCTCAATCTCTTCAACCAGCAGCGCCAGATCCCGGATTTCGACGCGATCAAGATCGCGCTCGCGAGCCCGGACCTGATCCGTTCGTGGTCCTTCGGCGAAGTGAAGAAGCCCGAGACCATCAACTACCGCACGTTCAAGCCCGAGCGTGACGGTCTGTTCTGCGCCGCCATCTTCGGTCCGATCAAGGACTACGAGTGCCTGTGCGGCAAGTACAAGCGCATGAAGCACCGCGGTGTGGTCTGCGAGAAGTGCGGCACCGAAGTCACGCTGGCCAAGGTGCGCCGCGAGCGCATGGGTCACATCGACCTGGCCTCGCCGGTCGCGCACATCTGGTTCCTCAAGTCGCTGCCCTCGCGCATCGGCCTGATGCTGGACATGACCCTGCGCGACATCGAGCGCATCCTGTACTTCGAAGCGTTCGTCGTGACCGAGCCGGGCCTGACCCCGCTCGAGCGCAGCCAGCTGCTCAACGAAGAGCAGTACATGCAGATGCGCCAGGAGCACGGCGACGACTTCGATGCCGCGATGGGCGCCGAGGCGGTCTATGACCTGCTGCGCACGATCGACCTGCAGGCCGAGATGATCCGGCTCAAGGAAGAGATCGCCGCGACCGGTTCGGAAACCAAGCTCAAGCGCCTGACCAAGCGCATCAAGCTCGTCGAGGCCTTCATCGAGTCGGGCAACCGCCCCGAGTGGATGATCATGACCGTGCTGCCGGTGCTGCCGCCGGATCTGCGTCCGCTTGTGCCGCTGGACGGTGGCCGCTTCGCGACCTCGGATCTCAACGATCTGTATCGCCGCGTCATCAACCGCAACAACCGTCTGCGCCGCCTGCTCGAGCTCAACGCGCCCGACATCATCGTGCGCAACGAAAAGCGCATGCTGCAGGAGTCGGTCGATGCCCTGATGGACAACGGCCGCCGTGGCCGTGCCATCACCGGCACCAACAAGCGCCCGCTCAAGTCGCTGGCCGACATGATCAAGGGCAAGCAGGGCCGGTTCCGCCAGAACCTGCTCGGCAAGCGCGTCGACTACTCGGGCCGTTCGGTCATCGTGGTCGGCCCGACCCTGCGCCTGCACGAGTGCGGCCTGCCGAAGAAGATGGCGCTGGAACTGTTCAAGCCCTTCATCTTCGCCAAGCTGCAGCGCCGTGGCCTGGCCACGACGATCAAGGCCGCCAAGAAGCTGGTCGAGCGCGAAGAGGCCGAGGTGTGGGACATCCTCGAAGAGGTGATCCGCGAACACCCGGTCATGCTCAACCGCGCGCCGACGCTGCACCGTCTGGGCATCCAGGCGTTCGAGCCGGTGCTCATCGAAGGCAAGGCGATCCAGCTGCATCCGCTGGTGTGTACCGCGTTCAACGCCGACTTCGACGGTGACCAGATGGCGGTCCACGTGCCGCTGAGCCTGGAAGCCCAGCTCGAAGCGCGTGCGCTGATGATGGCGTCGAACAACATCCTCTCGCCCGCCAACGGCGAGCCGATCATCGTGCCGTCGCAGGACGTCGTGCTCGGCCTGTACTACATGACCCGTGCGCTGGAGAACATCCCGGGCGAGGGCATGATCTTCGCGAACATCGCCGAAGTGCGCCGCGCGTTCGACAACAAGGCCGCCGGCCTGCACGCCAAGATCAAGGTCCGCATCCAGCAGACCGTGATCGGCGAGGACGGCACGCGCGAGAAGGTGACCTCGATCGTCGACACGACCGTGGGTCGCGCCCTGCTGCTCGAGATCATGCCCGAGGGCCTGCCGTTCGAGCTGGCCAACACCGAGCTCAACAAGAAGAACATCTCGCGCCTGATCAACGCCTGCTACCGCCGCCTGGGCCTGAAGGACACCGTGGTGTTCGCCGACAAGCTGATGTACACCGGCTTCGGCAACGCGACGCGCGCAGGCGTTTCGATCGGCATCAACGACATGACCATCCCGACCGAGAAGGCCGGCATCCTGGTCGAGGCCGAGGCCGAGGTGCTGGAGATCCAGCAGCAGTACCAGTCGGGCCTGGTCACCGCGGGCGAGCGCTACAACAAGGTCGTCGACATCTGGTCGCGCACGAACGAGCGCATCGCCAAGGCGATGATGGACACCATCGGCACCGAGAAGGTCGTCAACGCCAAGGGCGAGACGATCGACCAGAAGTCGATGAACTCGCTCTACATCATGGCCGACTCCGGTGCGCGTGGTTCGCAGGCGCAGATCCGTCAGCTGGCCGGTATGCGCGGCCTGATGGCCAAGCCGGACGGCTCGATCATCGAAACGCCGATCATCGCGAACTTCCGCGAAGGCCTGAACGTGCAGGAGTACTTCAACTCCACCCACGGTGCCCGTAAGGGTCTGGCCGATACCGCGCTCAAGACCGCGAACTCCGGTTACCTGACCCGTCGCCTGGTCGACGTGGCGCAGGACGTGGTGATCACCGAGGTCGACTGCGGCACCATGGACGGCCTCACCATGACGCCGATCGTGGAAGGCGGCGACGTCGTCGAGCCGCTGCGTGACCGCGTGCTGGGTCGTGTCGTGGCCGAGGACGTGTTCCTGCCCGGCAACGACGAGGACCCGATCGTCACCCGCAACACGCTGCTCGACGAGCAGTGGGTCCAGCGCCTCGAAGAGGCGGGCGTGCAGTCGATCCAGGTCCGCTCGACGATCACCTGCGAAGCCGGTTTCGGCGTCTGCGCGCATTGCTACGGTCGTGACCTCGGTCGCGGCCACCTGGTCAACCAGGGCGAGGCCGTGGGTGTGGTCGCGGCGCAGTCGATCGGTGAGCCCGGTACACAGCTCACCATGCGTACGTTCCACATCGGTGGCGCGGCGTCGCGTGCCGCCGCCATCGACAACGTGACGGTCAAGACCACCGGCTCGATCAAGTTCAACAACCTCAAGCACGTCAAGCACGAGAGCGGCAACCTGGTCGCGGTGTCGCGTTCGGGCGAACTGTCGGTGCTCGACGGCCACGGCCGCGAGCGCGAGCGCTACAAGCTGCCCTACGGCGCGACCATCACCGTCAATGACGGCGACGCGATCAAGGCTGGCCAGACCGTTGCGAACTGGGATCCCCATAACCACCCGATCGTGTCGGAAGTGGCAGGCTTCATCCGCTTCGTGGACTTCGTCGACGGCATCACCGTCATCGAGAAGACCGACGAACTGACCGGCCTGGCGTCGCGCGAGATCACCGATCCCAAGCGTCGTGGTTCGATGGGCAAGGACCTTCGTCCGATCGTCCGCATCGTCGATGCCAAGGGCAACGACCTGTCGATCCCGGGCACCGATCTGCCGGCGCAGTACCTGCTGCCGCCGCGCTCGATCGTCAACCTGCAGGACGGCGATCCCGTCGGCGTGGGTGACGTGGTGACCAAGGTGCCGCAGGAAGCGTCCAAGACCCGCGACATCACCGGTGGTCTGCCGCGCGTGGCCGACCTGTTCGAAGCGCGCAAGCCCAAGGATCAGGCGATCCTCGCCGAGATCTCGGGCATCGTCAGCTTCGGCAAGGACACCAAGGGCAAGCAGCGCCTGATCATCAAGGGTCTTGACGGTGTCGACCACGAAGAGCTGATCCCCAAGTACCGCCAGATCATCGTGTTCGAAGGCGAGCACGTGGAGAAGGGCGAGACCGTGGTGGACGGCGAGCCCGGCCCGCAGGACATCCTGCGCCTGAAGGGCGTGGAGGAACTGGCGTCGTACCTGACGAAGGAAATCCAGGACGTCTATCGCCTGCAGGGCGTGAAGATCAACGACAAGCACATCGAGGTGATCGTTCGCCAGATGCTGCGCAAGGTCGAGATCACCGACGCCGGCGATTCGAAGTTCCTCAACGGCGAGCAGGTCGAGCGCCAGCGCGTGCTCGAGGACAACGTCAAGCTCATTGCGCGCAACGAGCTGCCGGCGAAGTTCGATCCGGTCCTGCTGGGCATCACCAAGGCCTCGCTGGCGACCGAGTCGTTCATCTCGGCGGCCTCGTTCCAGGAGACCACCCGCGTGCTCACCGAGGCGGCCGTCCGCGGTACGCGCGACAGCCTGCGCGGTCTCAAGGAGAACGTGATCGTCGGTCGTCTGATTCCGGCCGGTACCGGTCTGGCGTACCACGCCCGTCGTCGTCGCGCCGCCTCCGGCCTGACGGAGTCGGAAATGGACGCGCTGGCAGGGGGTACCGTGACCGAGCTCGAAGCCGAGGTCGCGGCTGCTCCGGCCTCGCCGGAGCAGGTCATGCTTGAAGACGCGCCGGTGACGCCGGCCGCTGACAGCGACGGCGAAGCGCGCTAAGATTGCACCCCTTCGGCGGCCCCTCGCGGGCCGCCCAGACTCCGAAAAGAGGCGCAGGACGCGGCTCGTATTCGGTCCAGGATGGACGGGAGAGGTTGTATGCCGGGCTGCATTCCCACGGGAGCGGCCGGCGGCGGTGTGACCCGCGTTGACGGTATCCGTCGGCGCGGGCTATACTTTTTCGTCTGACAGGCGGCAACTCTCCGTCTGTCTTCGTTTTTCACCGGGCCCCGGCCCGAACAAAAGACCCGAGACCTGATGGCAACGATCAACCAGCTGGTGCGGAAGCCGCGCAGCCCAGAAACCTACAAGAGCACTTCGCCTGCATTGGCGAACTGCCCGCAGCGCCGCGGCGTCTGCACCCGCGTGTACACCACGACCCCGAAGAAGCCGAACTCGGCGCTTCGCAAGGTCGCCAAGGTGCGCCTGACCAACGGCTACGAGGTCATCTCGTACATCGGTGGTGAAGGCCACAACCTGCAGGAGCACAGCGTGGTGCTGATCCGCGGCGGTCGCGTCAAGGACCTCCCGGGTGTGCGTTACCACACCGTGCGCGGTTCGCTCGACGCTGCGGGTGTCACGAAGCGCCGCCAGGCGCGCTCGAAGTACGGCGCCAAGCGTCCGAAGGGCTGAGGATTAAACAATGTCGCGTAAAGGAAACACCCCGCAGCGTTCGGTGCTGCCCGACCCGAAGCACAACAGCGATACGATCGCGCGCTTCATCAACATGGTCATGAAGAGTGGCAAGAAGTCGATCGCTGAAAAGATCGTCTACGGCGCCATGGATGTGATCAGCGAGAAGAACGGCAACCCGCTCGAGCTGGTCGAGAAGGCGCTGAGCAACATCTCGCCGGCCGTCGAGGTGAAGTCCCGCCGTGTCGGCGGCGCCACGTACCAGGTGCCGGTCGAAGTGCGCGCCTCGCGCCGCATGGCGCTGGCAATGCGCTGGCTGATCGAGTCGGCGCGCAAGCGCGGCGAGAACACCATGCCGCGCAAGCTTGCTGCCGAACTGATCGACGCGTCCGAGAATCGTGGCGGCGCGATCAAGAAGCGTGAAGAGACCCACCGCATGGCCGACGCCAACAAGGCGTTCGCGCACTACCGCTGGTAAGCGGATCTGCGGGCTCCGGTTGATTCCGGAGCCCGCCGGCACCATCCAGGTGCCTTCAAGCGGTCGCAGGCCGCACGCAGGATCCGAAGGCCGCCGCAAGGCGGCATTCGTCCATTCAAGCGATTCCATCGCGAAGGCTCCGTGTTTCCGTCGGGGCTTCGCCATTCAATACGAGAAACCGACGTGGCTCGCACGACTCCCATCGAACGCTACCGCAATTTCGGCATCATGGCCCACATCGATGCCGGCAAGACCACGACCTCCGAGCGCATCCTGTTCTACACCGGCAAGAGCCACAAGATCGGTGAAGTGCACGACGGCGCTGCCACCATGGACTGGATGGAGCAGGAGCAGGAACGTGGCATCACGATCCAGTCCGCAGCCACCACCGCGTTCTGGAAGGGCATGGACAAGTCGTTGCCCGAGTACCGCTTCAACATCATCGATACCCCCGGCCACGTCGACTTCACCATCGAAGTGGAGCGCAGCCTGCGCGTGCTCGACGGCGCGGTGTTCGTGCTGTGTGCGGTCGGTGGCGTGCAGCCGCAGTCCGAGACGGTGTGGCGCCAGGCGAACAAGTATCACGTGCCCCGCATCGCGTTCGTCAACAAGATGGACCGTACCGGCGCCAACTTCGCCAAGGTCCGCGACCAGCTGAAGTCGCGCCTGGGCGCGGCTCCGGTTCCGATGCAGGTGCCGATCGGTGCCGAGGACGGGTTCGAGGGCGTGGTCGACCTGCTCAAGATGAAGGCGATCCACTGGGATACCGCATCTCAGGGTCTGACATTCGAATACCGCGAGATCCCGGCCGAGCTGCAGGCGCAGGCCGAGGAAGCTCGTGCGTTCATGGTCGAGTCGGCCGCCGAGGCCAGCGAAGAGCTGATGAACAAGTACCTCGAGGGCGGTGAGCTCTCCGAGGAAGAGATCGTCAACGGCCTGCGCGAGCGCACGCTCAAGACCGAGATCGTGCCGATGTACTGCGGCACCGCGTTCAAGAACAAGGGCGTCCAGGCGATGCTCGACGGTGTGGTGCAGCTGCTGCCTTCGCCGGTCGACGTGCCGTCCATCAAGGGCGTGGACGTCGATGACGAGACCAAGGAGCTGACCCGCGAGTCGAGCGACAAGGCTCCGTTCTCGGCGCTCGCGTTCAAGATCATGACCGACCCGTTCGTGGGTTCGCTGACCTTCTTCCGCGTCTACTCGGGCATGCTCAATGCCGGCGACCAGGTCTACAACTCGGTCAAGGGCAAGAAGGAGCGCATCGGCCGCCTGCTGCAGATGCATTCCAACAACCGCGAAGAGATCAAGGAAGTGCTGGCCGGTGACATCGCGGCGGCCGTCGGCCTGAAGGACGTCACCACCGGCGACACGCTGTGCTCGCAGGAAAACCCGATCATCCTCGAGCGCATGGTGTTCCCGGAGCCCGTCATCTCGATGGCCGTCGAGCCGAAGACCAAGTCGGACCAGGAGAAGATGGGCCTCGCCCTCGGTCGCCTGGCGCAGGAGGATCCGTCCTTCCGCGTGCGTACCGACGAAGAGTCCGGCCAGACCATCATCGCCGGCATGGGCGAGCTGCACCTGGACATCATCGTTGACCGCATGAAGCGCGAGTTCAACGTCGAAGCCAACGTCGGCAAGCCGCAGGTCGCGTATCGCGAGACGATCCGCAGCAGCGACGTGAAGTCGGACTACAAGCACGCCAAGCAGTCGGGTGGTAAGGGTCAGTACGGTCACGTCGTGATCGAGCTGTCGCCGCTGACCGATGCCGATCGTGCGGATCCGAAGATCGCAGCCGACATCAAGGACGACTTCCTCTTCATCAACGACATCACCGGTGGCGTGATCCCGAAGGAATTCATTCCCTCGGTCGAGAAGGGCATCCGCGAGACGATCACCAGCGGTCCGCTGGCGGGCTTCCCGGTCGTCGGCGTCAAGGTCAAGCTGGTGTTCGGCTCGTACCACGACGTCGACTCGTCGGAAATGGCGTTCAAGCTCGCCGCATCGATGGCGTTCAAGCAGGGCTTCGTCAAGGCGAGCCCGGCGCTGCTCGAGCCGATGATGAAGGTCGAGATCGTCAGCCCCGAGGAGTACCTCGGCGACGTGATGGGCGACGTCAGCCGTCGTCGCGGCATCCTGCAGGGCCAGGACGACAGCCCGTCGGGCAAGATCATCAACGCGATGATCCCGCTGGGCGAGATGTTCGGCTACGCGACGACGCTGCGTTCGATGTCCCAGGGCCGTGCGACGTTCTCGATGGAGTTCGACCACTACGCGGAAGCCCCGGCCAACATCGCCGAGACCGTCACCAAGAAGTAATGCATCGGGATTGGATTCCGGCGTTCGCATCGCGGCGCCGGACTTCCGGATCCCAGTTTCCAGTCCCGAATCAAACAGAGGTTAACCACCATGGCAAAGGGTAAGTTCGAGCGCACCAAGCCCCACGTGAACGTGGGCACGATCGGTCACGTCGACCACGGCAAGACGACGCTGACGGCGGCGCTGACGAAGATCGGCGCCGAGCGTTTCGGCGGCGAGTTCAAGGCCTATGACGCGATCGACGCAGCGCCGGAAGAAAAGGCGCGCGGCATCACGATCTCGACCGCGCACGTCGAATACGAATCCGAGAAGCGCCACTACGCGCACGTCGACTGCCCGGGCCACGCCGACTACGTCAAGAACATGATCACCGGTGCTGCGCAGATGGACGGCGCGATCCTGGTCTGTTCGGCGGCTGACGGCCCGATGCCGCAGACCCGCGAGCACATCCTGCTGTCGCGCCAGGTCGGCGTGCCGTACATCGTCGTGTTCCTGAACAAGGCCGACATGGTCGACGACGCCGAGCTGCTCGAGCTGGTCGAGATGGAAGTGCGCGAGCTGCTGAGCAAGTACGACTTCCCGGGCGATGACACTCCGATCATCCACGGTTCGGCCCGCCTGGCGCTGGAAGGCGACCAGAGCGAGATCGGCGTGCCGGCGATCCTGAAGCTGGTCGAGGCGCTGGACACCTGGATCCCGGAGCCGGAGCGCGACGTCGACAAGGCGTTCCTGATGCCGGTCGAGGACGTGTTCTCGATCTCGGGCCGCGGCACCGTGGTGACCGGCCGCATCGAGCGCGGCGTGATCAAGGTGGGCGAGGAAATCGAAATCGTCGGCATCCGTCCGGTGCAGAAGACCACGGTCACCGGCGTCGAGATGTTCCGCAAGCTGCTCGACCAGGGTCAGGCAGGCGACAACGCCGGTCTGCTGCTGCGCGGCACCAAGCGTGACGACGTCGAGCGTGGCCAGGTGCTGGCCAAGCCGGGTTCGATCAAGCCGCACACCGATTTCGAAGCCGAAGTCTATGTGCTGTCGAAGGACGAAGGCGGCCGTCACACCCCGTTCTTCAAGGGCTACCGTCCGCAGTTCTACTTCCGCACCACCGATATCACCGGTGCGGTCGAGCTGCCGGAAGGCACCGAGATGGTGATGCCGGGCGACAACGTGAAGATGGTGGTCACGCTGATCAACCCGGTCGCCATGGACGAAGGCCTGCGCTTCGCGATCCGCGAAGGCGGTCGTACCGTCGGCGCCGGCGTGGTTGCCAAGATCATCAAGTGATCTGACGGGCCACGCGCGCATCGCGCGCGTGGCCACTGGCCGGAAGGCTGGCCGGGCAGGGCGTCCAACCGATTTCGACTCCGTCATTGCGATGTCGGACATGCGGAATCCCGGAGCTCCTGCCTGGCGGAGATGACGATCCAAGGACGGACCGGCCATGCCGGTCCGTCCGGTTTCGGCGGGGGCTTGCGTCCAGGCCTTGCTACCCGCTAGAATGCAAGACCCTCGCGGACATGCTGTCATCAGATGCCCGCGAAATCGCGAAATGAGGTGCAGGATGCCCTCGTCTTCGCCAGACACGGAAATGTCGCGAGGCTGTGCTCCACCCGTTCCGGAAATTTCCGGAGCACGAAGGGATGGAGCGGATCACCGCGTCCAAATTTCTGTGTCTGGGCGGACCGGGTAACCGGTCTGCCTTTTGTGTTTTCCAGGGAAAGGCCCCGGGGCGCGGGTGAATGCCTCGGATCGCCACGAATCAATGGGGTTCTGCGCACCCAGCCGCAGGCCCGTCGCTCTTTCAACCAAGGATATTTCCGTCATGACGGACCAAAAGATCCGGATCCGCCTCAAGGCATTCGATCACCGCCTGATCGATCGCTCGGCAAGCGAGATCGTCGAGACCGCCAAGCGGACCGGTGCGCAGGTGCGCGGCCCGATCCCGCTGCCGACCAAAATCGAGCGTTACACCATCCTGACGTCGCCGCACGTCGACAAGGATGCGCGTGACCAGTACGAGACCCGCACGCACAAGCGCGTGTTGGACATCGTCGACCCGAACGACAAGACCGTTGATGCGCTGATGAAGCTCGAGCTCGCAGCCGGCGTCGACGTTCAGATCAAGCTGACCTAAAGGACCGACCCATGACCGCGAAGATTCATTCGTTGGGCATCGTCGGCCGCAAGGCCGGCATGAGCCGGGTGTTCACCGAAGACGGCAAGTCCGTGCCGGTGACGCTGATCGAGGCGACCCCCAACCGCATCACCCAGATCAAGACCGTCGACACCGACGGCTACAGCGCCGTGCAGGTCACCGCGGGCGTCAAGCGTGCATCGCTGCTCAACAAGCCGGAAACCGGTCACCTCGCCAAGGCGAAGGTCGAAGCCGGCCGTGGCCTGTGGGAGCTCCGCGTCGCCGACGACAAGATCGCCGACTTCAGTGTCGGTGGCGAGATCAAGGCCGACATCTTCGAAGTGGGCCAGATCGTCGACGTCCAGGGCGTCACGAAGGGCAAGGGCTTCCAGGGCACGATCAAGCGCTGGAACTTCAAGATGGGCGACGCCACGCACGGTAACTCGCTGTCGCACCGCCAGCCGGGTTCGCTCGGTCAGCGCCAGACGCCGGGCCGCGTGTTTCCGGGCAAGAAGATGTCCGGTCACATGGGCGCCGACGTGCAGACCACGCAGCGCCTGCAGATCGTGCAGGTCGACGCCGAGCGCGGCCTGATCGCCGTCAAGGGCGCCGTGCCTGGCGCGCCGGGTGGCGACGTGATCGTGCGTCCGTCGAGCAAGGCATAAGGAGTAGCACGATGGAACTCGCAATCAACAACAGCAGCACGAAGCTGTCGGTCTCCGACGAAGTCTTCGGCCGCGATTTCAGCGAAGACCTGGTCCACCAGGTGGTCGTTGCCTACCGCAACGCCGGTCGCGCCGGTACCAAGGCGCAGAAGACCCGTTCGGAAGTCAACGGCACAACCAAGAAGTCGAAGAAGCAGAAGGGCGGCGGTGCGCGTCATGGCGCGCTGACGGCTCCGATCTTCGTCGGCGGTGGCGTGACGTTCGCGGCCAAGCCGCGCAGCTTCGCGCAGAAGGTCAACCGCAAGATGTACCGCGCGGCGATGTCGGCGATCCTGTCCGAACTCAACCGCCAGGGCCGTCTGATGGTCGTCGAGACGTTCGACCTGGCCGAGACCAAGACCAGCGGCATGGTCGCCAAGCTCAAGGAATTCGATCTGGGCAAGCGTCCGCTGATCGTGACCGAAGACGCTTCCGAGCACCTGTACCTGTCGGCACGCAACCTGCCCTACGTCGAGATCCGTGACGTGCAGGGCCTGGATCCGGTCGCGCTGGTCGGCGCCGATACCGTGCTGATCACCACCGATGCGGTGAAGAAGATCGAGGAGTGGCTGGCATGAACGACGCCAAGCTCTATGAAGTGATCCGTGCGCCGCGCGTGTCCGAGAAGACCGCGCGCCTGCAGGAAGTGTCCAACCAGTACGCGTTCGAAGTGTCGACCGTCGCGACCAAGGCCGATATCAAGGCTGCGGTCGAGAAGCTGTTCGGCGTGACGGTCGAGGCTGTCAACGTGTTGAACGTGAAGGGCAAGAACAAGTCCTTCCGTCAGCGCCAGGGCAGCCGTGGCGACTGGCGCAAGGCGTACGTCAAGCTGGCCGACGGCCAGTCGATCGACGTCATGAACGCGAAGGTCTGAGGAAGCCCCGATGCCATTGATGAAATTCAAGCCCACGTCCGCCGGTCGCCGTTCCGCGGTCCGCGTCGTGCATCCGCACCTGCACAAGGGTGCGCCGCACGCTGCGCTGGTCGAGAAGAAGACCAACACCGGTGGTCGCAACCACCACGGCCGCATCACCACCCGTCACATCGGTGGTGGCCACAAGCAGCACTACCGCATCGTCGACTTCAAGCGGGACAAGGAAGGCATTCCGGCGCGCGTCGAGCGCATCGAATACGACCCCAACCGCACCGCCCACATTGCACTGCTGTGCTATGTCGACGGCGAGCGTCGCTACATCATCGCGCCGAAGGGCCTCAAGGCTGGCGATCAGGTGATCTCCGGTTCGGACGCTCCGATCAAGACCGGCAACACGCTGCCGCTGCGCAACATCCCGGTCGGCTCGACGATCCACTGCATCGAGATGAAGCCGGGCAAGGGCGCGCAGATCGCCCGCGCTGCCGGTGCCGGCGTGCAGCTGGTGTCGCGCGAAGGCGTCTACGCGACTGTCCGCCTGCGTTCGGGCGAAGTGCGTCGCGTGCCGTCGGAGTGCCGCGCCACGATCGGCGAGGTCAGCAACGACGAGCACAGCCTCGAGAAGCTGGGCAAGGCCGGTGCGAAGCGCTGGCGTGGTGTCAAGCCGACCGTCCGCGGCGCGGCGATGAACCCGGTCGACCATCCGCACGGTGGTGGTGAGGCCAAGGCCGGTCAGGGCAACCCGCACCCGGTCACGCCCTGGGGTGTCCCGACCAAGGGCTACAAGACCCGCCACAACAAGCGGACGCAGCAGTTCATCGTGCGCGATCGCAGGAGCTGATAGACCATGGCACGTTCACTCAAGAAGGGTCCCTTCGTCGACCACCACCTCATCAAGAAGGTGGAAGCCGCGGGTTCCAACACCAAGAAGCCGATCAAGACCTGGTCGCGTCGCTCGATGGTCCTGCCGGACATGATCGGTTTCACCATCGCCATCCACAACGGCAAGAACCACGTCCCGGTGCTGGTCAACGAGAACATGGTGGGCCACAAGCTCGGCGAATTCGCGCTGACCCGGACCTTCAAGGGTCACGGCGGCGACAAGAAGTCGGGCAGGTAAGGAGCGCACAATGGACAAGGCAACGAAAGCCCGCCTCGAAGAGCAGAAGCGCGCTCGCACCGAGGTCAACAAGCGCACCGCGATTCTTCGCACCGCGCGCATCTCGCCGCAGAAGGCACGTCTGGTCGCTGACCAGGTCCGTGGCCTGCCGGTCGAACGCGCCGTCGGCCTGCTGAAGTTCTCGGACAAGAAGGCCGCTCACATGATCAAGAAGGTCGTCGAGTCGGCCATCGCCAACGCGGAGAACAACGCTGGCGCCGACGTCGATGAACTGAAGATCGCCACCATCACGGTCGACGAAGGTCCGACGCTGAAGCGCTTCATGGCGCGCGCAAAGGGACGCGGCACCCGCATCCTCAAGCGCACCAGCCACATCACCGTCGTCGTGGGAGAGGGCAAGTAATATGGGTCACAAAGTTCATCCCACCGGCATCCGCCTTGGCATCGCCAAGGACTGGAACTCCAAGTGGTACGCCGGCAAGAAGGAATACGCCGAGTACCTGGCCGCTGATCTGAAGGTCCGCGAGATGCTGCGCAAGCGTCTCGCCCAGGCCGGCATCAGCAAGATCCTGATCGAGCGTCCGGCCAAGACCGCTCGCGTGACGATCCACACCGCCCGTCCGGGCGTTGTGATCGGCAAGCGCGGCGAGGACATCGAGAAGCTCCGCAAGGACGTCAGCGACATGATGGGCGTTCCCGCGCACATCAACGTCACCGAGGTCCGCAAGCCGGAACTCGACGCGCAGCTGGTCGCCGAGTCGATCGCGCAGCAGCTCGAGCGCCGCATCATGTTCCGTCGCGCGATGAAGCGCGCCGTGGGCAATGCGATGCGCCTGGGTGCGCTGGGCATCAAGGTCAACGTCGCCGGCCGCCTCAACGGCGCCGAAATCGCACGTTCGGAGTGGTACCGCGAAGGTCGCGTGCCGCTTCACACGTTGCGCGCCGACGTCGACTACGGCTTCGCCGAGGCCAAGACGACCTACGGGATCATCGGCATCAAGACCTGGATCTACAAGGGCGAGATCTTCGATTTCAGCCAGGTAGGCCAGGAGAAGCAGGACGACACGCCGCGTGGCGACCGTAATGATCGCGGTGACCGCGACCGTCGTGGTCCGCGTCGCGAGCGCGAGGCGAGGGATTAATCATGCTGCAACCCAAGCGAACCAAATACCGCAAGATGCACAAGGGCCGTAACGACGGCCTGGCGTGGAGCGGCAATGCCGTCAGCTTCGGCGAGTTCGGCCTGCGGGCCACCGCGACCGGCCAGCTGACCGCACGTCAGATCGAAGCGGGCCGTCGGTCCATCAGCCGTCACGTCAAGCGCGGCGGCAAGATGTGGATCCGCGTGTTCCCGGACAAGCCGATCACCAAGAAGCCGATCGAAGTCCGAATGGGCTCCGGCAAGGGCAGCGTCGAGTACTGGGTCGCGCAGATCCAGCCCGGCCGCATGATCTTCGAGATCGAGGGTGTCGAGGAGGAGGTGGCGCGCGAAGCGTTCCGCCTGGCCGCCGCGAAGCTGTCGGTCACCACCCAATTCGTGACCCGGACGGTGCGCTGATGGCTACGACCAAGGAACTCCGCGAGAAGTCGGTCGAGGATTTGCAGTCGCACCTCCTCGAACTGCACAAGGAGCGTTTCTCGCTCCGCATGCAGAAGGCCACTGGCCAGCTGACCAAGACGCACGAAGCCCGTCGGGTGCGCCGCGAGATTGCTCGCGTCAATACCCTGATCGGTCAGAAGAAGTAAGGACCCGACCATGAATACCGAAAAGAAGCAGCGTACGGTCCAGGGCCGCGTGGTCAGCAACAAGATGGACAAGACCGTCACCGTGCTGGTCGAGCGTCAGGTCAAGCACGCGCTGTACGGCAAGTACATCAAGCGTTCGACCAAGCTCCACGCCCATGACGCCGACAACGCGTGTCAGGAAGGCGATCTGGTGAAGGTCGTCGAGATTGCGCCGATGTCGAAGACCAAGAACTGGCGCGTGGCCGAGATCGTCACGCGCGCCGCCGAATAACGCCAGGAGCTCGAAATGATCCAGATGCAGAGCCACCTCGACGTGGCGGACAACAGCGGTGCCAAGGAAGTGATGTGCATCAAGGTGCTCGGCGGCTCCAAGCGCCGTTACGCCGCGATCGGCGACATCATCAAGGTGTCGATCAAGGAAGCGATTCCGCGTGGCAAGGTCAAGAAGGGCGAGGTCTATGACGCCGTCGTGGTGCGCACCCGCAAGGGTGTCCGCCGTGCAGACGGTTCGTTGATCCGCTTCGATGGCAACGCTGCGGTGTTGCTCAACAACAAGCAGGAGCCGATCGGCACCCGCATCTTCGGGCCCGTGACCCGTGAACTCCGTTCCGAGAAGTTCATGAAGATCGTCTCGCTCGCGCCCGAAGTGCTCTGAGCGAGGACACGAAAATGGCCAATCGAATCAAGAAGGGCGACCACGTGATCGTGATCGCCGGCAAGGACAAGGGTAAGCGCGGTGACGTGGTGCGCGTGATCGGCGACAAGGTCGTCGTTTCGAACATCAACATCATCAAGCGCCACACCAAGCCCAACCCGCAGGCCGGCCAGGCTGGTGGCGTGGTCGAGCGTGAAGCGCCGATCCATGCTTCTAACGTGATGCCGTTCAATCCTGCCACGGGCAAGGGCGAGCGCATTGGAACCAAGACACTCGAGGATGGACGCACGCTGCGCGTGTTCCGCTCGAGCGGTGAGGCGCTTGACGCCTGAGGATGAAGAAATGACGACCCGTCTGGAACAGTTCTACAAGGATGAGGTGGTGCCGAAGCTCATGGAGCAGTTCGGCTACGCCAACATCATGCAGGTCCCGCGCCTGTCCAAGGTCACGCTCAACATGGGCGTGGGCGAGGCGGCTGCGAACAAGAAGGTGCTCGAGCACGCAACCGCCGACATGGCCAAGATCAGCGGCCAGAAGCCGCTGGTGACCAAGTCGCGCGTGTCGGTGGCCTCGTTCAAGATCCGCGACGGCTGGCCGATCGGCTGCAAGGTCACGCTGCGTCGCAAGGGCATGTACGAGTTCATCGATCGCCTGATCAATGTCTCGCTGCCGCGCGTGCGCGACTTCCGTGGCGTGTCCGGTCGTTCGTTCGACGGCCGTGGCAACTTCAACATGGGTGTGAAGGAACAGATCATCTTCCCGGAAATCGACTTCGACCAGGTCGACGCGATCCGCGGCATGGATATCGCCATCACCACGACCGCCCGCACCAACGAAGAAGCCAAGGCCCTGCTGGAAGCCTTCCGCTTCCCGTTCCGCAACTGATCCGAAGGCAGAGCATTTATGGCAAAGACGTCCATGATCAACCGCGAGGCCAAGCGCACGAAGCTGGCCAAGCAGCATGCCGAGAAGCGTGCGGCGCTGAAGAAGATCATCAGCAGCCCGACCGCCGGTTACGAAGAAAAGGCCGATGCGGTGATCAAGCTGCAGAAGCTGCCGCGCGACTCGTCGCCGGCCCGCCAGACGACGCGTTGCGCCCTGTCCGGGCGCCCGCGTGGCGTGTACAGCAAGTTCGGCCTCGGCCGCAACATGCTGCGTCAGGCCACGATGCGTGGTGACGTGCCGGGCCTGCGCAAGGCCAGCTGGTAATCGGGATCGCGTATTTGTACGGGTCTGGCGTTCCGGCGCCGGACCTGTAGAATACCGCCCCTCACGCCACACCCCGTCCGGGTCCGGTCGGGTTCAAAACTAGTGTTCGCGAAAGCGGATATCGGTGCACTCAGAAGGTAATCATCATGAGCATGACTGATCCCATCGCCGACATGCTGGTCCGCATCAGGAATGCGGCAGCGGTCGGTAAGCAGACGGTAAAAATGCCGTCGTCCAAGATCAAGGTCGCGATCGCCAACGTCCTGAAGGACGAGGGTTACATCGGCGAAGCGCGCGTGACCGAGAACGGCGCCAAGGCCGAACTCGAGATCGTCCTCAAGTATTACGAAGGCCGCCCGGTGATCGAGCGCCTGCAGCGCTTCTCGCGCTCGGGCCTGCGCCAGTACCGCGGCAAGGATGCGCTGCCGAAGGTCCTCAACGGCCTGGGCATCGCCATCATCTCCACGTCTAAAGGCATCATGACCGACGCGCAGGCACGCCAGCAGGGCGTCGGCGGTGAAGTCCTGTGCTTCGTGGCTTAAGGGAGTAAGCGAATAATGTCCCGCGTCGCCAAGAAGCCGATCGCCCTCCCGAAGGGCGTAGAACTCAACATCCAGTCCGAGCTGGTCAGCGTGAAGGGCCCGAAGGGCACCCTCTCGATCGCCAAGCCTGCCGACATCGACGTCAAGATCGAAGACGGCAATGCAGTGCTGTCGTCGGAAGATCCTGCGCAGACCCCGCTCACGGGCACCCTGCGTGCGATCGTCGCCAACATGGTCCACGGCGTGTCGACCGGTTTCGAGCGCAAGCTCGAGCTCGTCGGCGTCGGTTACCGTGCAGCGCTCCAGGGCACGGATCTCAACCTCTCGCTGGGCTTTTCGCACCCGGTCGTGTTCCAGGCGCCGGAAGGCATCACCCTGAGCACGCCGACCCAGACCGAGATTCTCGTCCAGGGCGCAGACAAGCAGCTCGTTGGTCAGGTTGCCGCCAAGATCCGCGGGTTCCGTCCGCCGGAGCCGTACAAGGGCAAGGGCGTCAAGTACTCCGACGAAACCATCATTCGCAAGGAAGCCAAGAAGGCCTAAGGCCCATCCGCTTCCCGAGGATCTAGATCATGAGCATCAAGAACAACGCCCGTCTGCGCCGCGCCAAGAGCACCCGTGCGCATATCCGTGTCCTGGGCGTGCCGCGTCTGTCGGTGCTGCGCACCGGCCAGCACATCTACGCCCAGCTGTTCAACGCCGACGGCTCCAAGGTTCTGGCTGCCGCCAGCACCCTGCAGGCCGACGTCAAGGACGGCCTCAAGAACGGCAAGAACAGCGACGCCGCCAGCAAGGTGGGTCGCGCGATCGCCGAGAAGGCCAAGGCTGCGGGTATCGAGAAGGTCGCGTTCGACCGCTCGGGCTACCGCTACCACGGTCGCATCAAGGCGCTCGCCGACGCCGCCCGCGAGGGTGGCCTGCAGTTCTGATTCGTACGTCGTCGATGCGGGGCTACCGGCCCCGCATCGCCTGACCCGCCGGCACGGGATGTGCCGGGCGCCCGCGGCCTTCTGCGCCGCGTCAGCGTTCCACCGATCCGCACTCCAACTACAAGCGGCCCGAGCCGTACATCTCTCAACCACTACAGGCATCAACGATGGCAAACGAAAGGGAAAACCGCGGGCGCGACCGCAATCGCGACCGTGAGGAACTCGACGACGGCATGATCGAGAAGCTGATCACGGTCAACCGCGTCAGCAAGACCGTCAAGGGCGGTCGCCAGTTCACCTTCACCGCGCTGACGGTCGTCGGCGACGGTAATGGCAAGGTCGGTTTCGGTTACGGCAAGGCGCGCGAAGTGCCGGTCGCGATCCAGAAGTCGATGGAGCAGGCCCGCAAGAACCAGAAGGCTGTCGATCTCAACGGCAGCACGCTGTGGCACACGGTCAAGTCGCGTCATGGCGCTGCAAGCGTGTTCATGCAGCCCGCGTCCGAGGGTACCGGCGTGATCGCCGGTGGCGCGATGCGCGCCGTGCTCGAGGCCGTTGGCGTCAAGGACGTGCTGGCAAAGGCTGTGGGCTCGCGCAATCCGATCAACCTGGTGCGCGCCACGATCCGCGGCCTCAACGAAATGCACTCGCCGGCGCAGATCGCTGCCAAGCGCGGCAAGAAGCTGGAGGACATTGGGCATGGCTAAGAACGAGAACACCGGCGGCACCGTCAAGGTGCGCCTGGTCAAGGGCATGCGTGGCTCGCAGGCCAAGCACCGCCTGTCGGTGCGTGCGCTGGGCCTCAACAAGCTCAACGACGTGCGCGAACTGAAGGACAGCCCGCAGGTCCGTGGCCTGATCAACAAGGTCCACTATCTGGTCCGGGTCGAGGAGTAATCGAATGAAGCTCAACACACTCAAGCCCGCACAGGGCGCCCGCACCGAGCGTACGCGCGTCGGTCGCGGTATCGGTTCGGGCCTGGGCAAGACCGCCGGCCGCGGCCACAAGGGCTCGTTCGCGCGCTCGGGCAAGGGCAAGATCAAGGCCGGCTTCGAAGGCGGCCAGATGCCGCTGCGCAAGCGTCTGCCGAAGGTCGGCTTCCGCTCGAAGCTGAAGCTGGACGTCGCCGAAGTGATGCTCTACCAGCTCGACAAGCTCGATGGCGACATCGACTTCGCCGCGCTGCGTGCCGCCAAGCTGGTGCCCAGCACCGCCAAGCGCGCCAAGATCGTCAAGAAGGGCGAGATCAGCAAGAAGCTCGTGCTCAAGGGCATCCTGGCGACTGCCGGCGCCCGTGAGGCGATCGAAGCCGCTGGCGGCAAGGTCGAGGAGTAAGCCGGATGTCGCGTAGCGGCAGCGCAATGGGCGGCGTCGGCGCCGGGCTCGGTAAGTTCACCGAGCTCCGCCAGCGCCTGCTGTTCGTGCTCGGGGCGTTGATCGTCTACCGCATCGGGTGCTTCATCCCGGTGCCGGGCGTCAATCCCGAGGCCATGCTGCAGCTGATGGAGCAGCAGCAGGGCACCATCGTGGACATGTTCAACATGTTCTCCGGCGGCGCCCTGTCGCGGTTCAGCCTGTTCGCGTTGAACGTGATTCCGTACATCTCCGCGTCGATCGTCATGCAGCTGCTCGTGCAGGTCGTGCCGAGCCTGAAGGCCATCCAGAAGGAAGGCGAGTCGGGACGCCGCCGGATCACCCAGTGGTCGCGCATCGGCGCGATCCCGCTGGCCGTGTTCCAGTCGGCGGGTATCGCGGTGGCGCTGCAGAGCTCGGGTGCCAACAACGGTATTCCGGTCGTCTACGCACCGGGCATGGGCTTCGTGCTGACCGCGATCATCGCGCTCACCGCGGGCACGATGTTCCTGGTGTGGCTGGGCGAGCAGGTGACCGAGCGGGGCATCGGCAACGGTATCTCGCTGATCATCTTCGCCGGCATCGTGGCGGGTCTTCCGGGCGCCGTCCTGGGCACGTTCGATTCGCTGCGCAACGGCGACATGAGCCCGATCGCGGCGATCCTTCTGGTGCTGGTGGTGCTGGCGGCGACGTTCTTCGTGGTGTTCGTGGAGCGTGGTCAGCGTCGGATCACGGTCAATTACGCGCGTCGCCAGGGCGGTCGCAATGCGTACATGAACCAGAGCTCGTTCCTTCCGCTCAAGCTCAACATGGCGGGCGTGATTCCGGCGATCTTCGCATCGTCGATCATCATGTTCCCGGCGACGGTGACCACCTGGTTTGGCGAGGCCACCTCGTCCAGCGGCTGGCAGCAGGCATTGCAGCGGATGGCACAGGCGATTTCGCCGGGTGAGCCGCTCTATGTACTGCTGTTCGGCGGCCTGATTGCCGGCTTTGCGTTCTTCTACACCGCGCTGGTGTTCAACAGCCAGGAAACGGCCGACAACCTCAAGAAGTCGGGTGCGCTGATTCCGGGTATCCGTCCGGGCAAGGCGACGGCTGACTACATCGACGGTGTGCTGACCCGCCTTACTGCGGTTGGTGCGGCCTATCTGGTGCTGGTCTGTTTGCTGCCGGAGTTCATGCGTGCCGAGTTCGGCAGCTCCTTCTACTTCGGTGGCACGTCGCTGCTGATCGTGGTGGTGGTGGTCATGGATTTCATCGCGCAGGTCCAGTCGCACCTCATGTCGCATCAGTACGAAAGCCTGCTGAAGAAGGCGAACCTGAAGGGTTCGCGCAGCGGCGGCGGCCTGAGCGGCCGCTGACTGGATACGCCGGACGGCCGCAAGGCGTCCGGCATGGTTCTGGCGGCTCGGGTACTCCCCCAGCCGCACCGCATCGCCCGGCCGGGCGATGCATGAAGTCCGGACCAACGCGCCGGACTTCAGATGGGCGACTCGCGCGGCGGTCTCGTGCGCGGGTGGTACCGGGACATCCGTGCGCCAGAGTAGCGCGCGGGGCAGCCGAGGGAGTCGATCCCGAATCTGCCACCCCGTTACTGTCGCCGGAGCATGGGCACGCTCCCCATGCCGGGTCCTCTGGCGCCTTGGCGCCGTGGACTTCCCGTAAGTACGAGGCCCTGTTATCATTTCTTGTTCCCTTTTGCCAGGACTGAACCCCTGGCAGCCAAACCAGTTGGAGATCCGCGCATGGCGCGTATTGCAGGTGTGAACCTGCCTGCCCAGAAGCATGTCTGGGTCGGGCTTCAGAGCATCTACGGCATCGGCCGTACCCGATCGAAGAAGGTCTGCGAAGCCGCAGGCGTTGAATCGAACACCAAGATCCGCGACCTGTCGGAGCCGGAAGTCGAACGCTTGCGTTCGGAAGTCGGCAAGTACGTGGTCGAAGGCGACCTTCGCCGCGAAATCGGCATGGCCATCAAGCGTCTGATGGACCTGTCGTGCTACCGCGGCCTGCGTCACCGTCGTGGTCTCCCGCTGCGTGGCCAGCGCACCCGGACCAATGCACGTACCCGCAAGGGTCCGCGCAAGGCCATCAGGAAGTAAGGAATAGACCATGGCCAAGCCCGCAGCAACCAAGACCAAGAAGAAGATCAAGCGCGTCGTCACCGACGGCATCGCGCATGTCCACGCTTCGTTCAACAACACGATCATCACGATCACCGACCGCCAGGGCAACGCGCTCTCGTGGGCGACCTCGGGCGGTGCCGGTTTCCGCGGCTCGCGCAAGTCGACCCCGTTCGCAGCCCAGGTCGCCGCCGAGAAGGCCGGCAAGGCCGCGCTCGATTACGGCGTCAAGTCGCTGGAAGTCCGCATCAAGGGCCCGGGACCGGGTCGTGAGTCGGCCGTGCGCTCGCTGAACAACGTGGGCTACAAGATCATCAACATCATCGACGTGACGCCCATCCCGCACAACGGATGCCGCCCGCCGAAGAAGCGTCGCGTCTAAAGGAGCGATAAAGAAATGGCTCGTTACATCGGTCCTACCTGTAAGCTCGCGCGCCGCGAAGGCGCCGACCTCTCCCTCAAGAGCCCGACCCGCGCGCTCGACTCGAAGTGCAAGCTGGAGCAGAAGCCCGGCCAGCACGGTGCCGGTACCGGCGCGCGTCGCAGCAAGCTGTCCGACTACGCCACCCAGCTTCGCGAGAAGCAGAAGGTCAAGCGTACGTATGGTCTGCTCGAGCGGCAGTTCCGCAACTACTACAAGAAGGCGTCGAACAAGAAGGGCAACACGGGTGAAAACCTGCTGCAGCTCCTCGAAACCCGCCTCGACAACGTCATCTACCGCATGGGCTTTGCGGTGACCCGTCCGGCCGCGCGCCAGCTGGTCTCCCATCGCGGCGTCACGGTCAACGGCCAGTCCGTCAACCTGCCGTCCTACCAGGTCAAGGCGGGCGACGCGATTGCGCTGTCCGAGAAGGCGCAGAAGCAGCTCCGCGTGCAGGAAGCGCTGACCGTATGGTCGACGATGGACCTGGCGCCGTCGTGGGTCGAAGTCGACTCCAAGGCGTTCAGTGGTGTCTTCAAGGCCGTTCCGGATCGTGGTGATCTGCCGGCAGATATCAACGAAGCGCTGATCGTCGAGCTGTACTCGAAGTAATTCAACCAGGTACCGCCGCGTGACAAGCGCGGCGGTCCTCAGGAGACACACACACATGACGGCTACCGCCAACCAGGTCCTGCGTCCTCGCGGCCCGCAGATCGAACGCCTCGCCGGCAACCGTGCGAAGGTCGTGATCGAGCCGCTGGAGCGCGGGTACGGGCACACGCTGGGCAATGCCCTGCGTCGCGTGCTCCTGTCGTCGATTCCGGGCTTCGCGATTACCGAAGTCGAGATCGACGGCGTGCTGCACGAGTACAGCACCATCGAGGGCCTGCAGGAAGACGTGCTGGAAGTCCTGCTCAACCTCAAGGACGTCGCCATCCGCATGGGGACCGGCGAAAGCGCCACGCTGTCGCTGTCGAAGTCGGGGCCGGGCGTCGTGACTGCTGCCGACATCAAGACCGACCACAACGTCGAGGTCCTCAACGGCGAGCACATCATCTGCCACCTGACCAAGGACGCGTCGATCAACATGCGTCTGAAGATCGAGCGGGGCTTCGGTTACCAGCCGGCCTCGGCCCGTCGCCGTCCGGATGAGGAAACCCGTGTCATCGGCCGCCTGATGCTTGACGCGTCGTTCTCGCCCGTGCGCCGCGTTGCGTACGAAGTCGAAGCGGCCCGCGTCGAACAGCGCACCGACCTCGACAAGCTGGTGCTCGACATCGAGACCAACGGCACGATCGATGCCGAGGAAGCTGTGCGCACCGCCGCCGACATCCTCACCGACCAGCTGTCGGTGTTCGGCGACTTCACGCACCGCGACCGCGGCGCAGCGAAGCCGCAGACCCCGGGCGTCGACCCGATCCTGCTGCGTCCGATCGACGATCTGGAGCTGACGGTGCGTTCGGCCAACTGCCTCAAGGCCGAGAGCATCTACTACATCGGCGACCTGATCCAGAAGACCGAAGTCGAGCTGCTCAAGACCCCGAACCTCGGCAAGAAGTCGCTGACCGAGATCAAGGAAGTCCTCGCGCAGCGTGGCCTTGCCCTGGGCATGAAGCTGGAGAACTGGCCGCCGGTCGGCGTCTCCGCGCACGGCATGCTCGGCTGATACACCCGGAAGGCGTGCCCGAGGGCGCGCCTTCCGACCATCGTGAGACAGGCCTCGAGGCTTGCCACGATCGCCGGTGAAGGACAACCGGTTCCGGACCATCCGCAGTCCAAGTTGCAACGCCAGGACGGCGACAGCGATCCACACAGACCCATCATTCCAAGCCTGAAGGATTCAATCCCATGCGCCACCAGAAAGCCGGTCGCAAGTTCAACCGCACGAGCGCCCATCGCGAAGCGATGTTCCGCAACATGGCCGCCTCGCTGATCAAGAGCGAGCTGATCAAGACCACCCTGCCCAAGGCCAAGGAACTGCGCCGCGTCGCAGAGCCGCTGATCACCATGGGCAAGGTCGACAGCGTCGCCAATCGCCGTCTTGCCTTCGCGCGCCTGCGCGACAAGGAAGCCGTCGGCACCCTGTTCACCACGCTTGGCCCGCGCTACGCCGCGCGTCCGGGTGGCTATCTGCGCATCCTCAAGTGCGGCTTCCGCGCTGGCGACAACGCGCCGATGGCGTATGTCGAGCTGGTCGACCGCCCGCAGGCGTCGGCAGTCGACGCCGATTAATCCCGCGAGCCGGCCTGCGCCCATGCGCAGGCCGATCGTATGGAACGAAGCCCGGCCAATGCCGGGCTTTTTGTTTGTGCGGCCCGGCACGATAATTCGTGCGTCCCCCACCTCCGGTATCTCCATGAATCCTCTTCGCTGGTCGTTCCGTGCGCTGATGCTCGGCGGCGCCGTGCTGTGTTTCGCGTTGATCGGATTCGCCATCTATTCCCAGCTGCAGTGGGGTCTCGAGCCGTGTCCGCTGTGCATCTTCCAGCGCCTCGCATTCGCCGCCCTGGGTGTCGTGATGCTCGTCGCCGGCCTGCACGCGCCGCGTGGCAGCGGTGGGCGGGCCACGTATGGCCTGTTGGCCTTTGCTGCGGCGGCGGTCGGTGTGGGGATCGCCGGGCGCCATGTCTGGCTGCAGATGCATCCGCCCGGGTTCGTGACCTGCGGCGCGCCGTTCGCGTTCATGCGCGAGACCCTCGATACGCAGACGCTGATCAAGCGTGTCCTGACCGGATCAGGCGACTGCGGCACGATCGATTGGACCTTCCTCGGCCTGTCGATGCCGGCTTGGAGCCTGCTGTGGTTCGTGCTCCTCGGGGCCGTGGCGCTGTACGCCGGCTTGCGCAGTGGGCCACGGGGCCGTTCGCGAAATTGACGCAGAGCAGCAACCTGCGATGATGACGACCCGCTAGAGGAATGCCCATGCAGTCGTCGCCCGCCCCATCCGTCATCCCCCCGGTACACGTGCCCGAAGACTGGCAGCCGGAGAGTTGGCGCGCGTACCCGGCGACGCAGCTGCCGACGTACCCGGATCCCGTGGCGCTCGCGGGCGTCCAGGACGAGTTGCGGGCGCTGCCGCCGCTGGTGACGTCGTGGGAGATCCAGAGCCTCAAGCAGCAGTTGGCCGATGCCCAGGAAGGGCGGCGCTTCCTGCTGCAGGGCGGGGACTGCGCTGAGAATTTCGGCGACTGCACCTCCGACGTGATCTCCAACCGGCTGAAGGTGCTGTTGCAGATGAGCCTTGTGCTCGTGCATGGCATGCGTCTGCCGGTGGTGCGCGTGGGTCGCTTCGCCGGCCAGTACGCCAAGCCGCGCTCTGCCGATACCGAAACCCGTGATGGCGTGACCCTGCCGTGCTATCGCGGTGACGTGGTCAACGCGCCGGCATTCACCGCGGAGGCGCGGATCCCGGATCCCAGGCGGATGGTCAAGGCGCATGCGCGCTCGGCGATGACGATGAATTTCGTGCGTTCGCTGATCGACGGTGGCTTCGCCGACCTGCACCACCCCGAATACTGGGGCCTGGGCTGGGTGGGCGAATCGCCGCTGGCCGAGGAGTACCAGCGGATGGTGTCGGGGCTTGGCGACGCCGTGCGCTTCATGGAGACGCTGGCCGGCACCCAGGTGCACAACCTCAACCGCGTCGATTTCTACACCTCGCACGAGGCCTTGCTGCTGCCCTACGAGGAAGCGCAGACGCGGCAGGTGCCGCGGCAACGCGGCTGGTTCAACCTCAGCACGCATTTCCCGTGGATCGGTGTGCGCACCGCGGCGCTCGATGGCGCGCACGTCGAGTACTTCCGAGGCATCCGCAATCCGATCGGGGTGAAGGTCGGGCCCACGTCGACCGCCGATGCGCTGCTGCGCCTGATCGACGTGCTCAATCCCGACGACGAGCCGGGCCGACTGAGCCTGATCCATCGCATGGGTGCGACCCAGATCGCGTCGCGCCTCCCGGCGCTGCTCGAGGCGGTGCAACGCTCTGGGCGCAGGGTGTTGTGGATCTGCGATCCCATGCACGGCAATACCGAGTCGACGAGCAACGGTTACAAGACCCGCCGTTTCGACAATATCCGCAGCGAGATCGAGCAGGCCTTCGACATCCATGCCGCGGCCGGTACCCGTCTGGGCGGCGTGCACCTCGAACTCACCGGTGAGGACGTCACCGAGTGCATGGGCGGCGCCCGGGCCCTGACCGAGGTCGATCTGGAGCGCGCGTACAAGAGTTCGGTGGATCCGCGCCTGAACTACGAGCAGGCGCTTGAGACCGCGATGCTGATCGTCCGCAAACAGGTGCAGGTCGGCGCGCTCGCACGCGCATAACTGCTGGCCTCGCCGCAGACCCGGGGGCGGCGGCTGCGTCGCCGGTCGTCCGTTGGGCGCTGCGAGCGATCGGGGTGGCGCCTGCGGGGCGGCCGGACAACTTCTCTGGAAGGTGTCGTGCCCGGCGCCGGTCGCTCTCACGGCGGCACCGGTCTCGACTTCGTCACGGGTGGCTTCGGCGTTCCCGGATGCGCTGCGCTCCGACCGGGCAGGCCGCTGCGGCGCCATCGCGATCGCCGACGGCATCGGTGCTGGCGTCTTGCGTGCACACACGGCCGGCGTGCCATCGACGGCGCCGGGCCCTTCGATGTTGGCGGCCACCTGCAGCGGCGCACCCTTCGCCGGCGTCGGCGCCGTGCGCGTCCGGCCGGGGCGATATGCCTCCGCGCGATTCCCGTGGCCGGCTGCCAAGGGGCGTTCAGGACAGGTCTGCGGGTGCCGGATGCGCCGGGTCCGACGGGACGCGGCTGAAGTGCGTTTGCCGCGCGACCGGCGCGGCGGTCAAGCAGCGCGCCGGCGTCGGCGGATGTCGGCCACGAGCAACAGGACGACCGCCAGATTGAGCAGGAACACGCCCCAGGTCACCCAGGCCGGGCGCTGCCAGAGGGCATAGAGTTCGAAGGGCAGGTAGGCGGCGGTG
>Ga0233369_1000115_pt1 | contig 41277 bp, 30 predicted proteins | sample ElkDunMinimDraft_26_FD_191537 | JGI IMG/M metagenome (GOLD analysis project Ga0233369, IMG submission 191537) | Fecal eukaryotic communites from dung pellets of Tule Elk in California, USA - Elk Dung D16 | ecosystem: Host-associated > Mammals > Digestive system > Large intestine > Fecal | place... | reverse complement strand
CCACCTTAAATTTGGTGATAGAATTAAAGCCTTCGGCGGCTCTAAATAGATATAGGTCCGAAGGGGACCTATATCTATTTAGAGCTCACTGACACAGTTTGCTTTACACTTCCCTTCCCTGTTGTATTTTCAATCTGATATTTTGATAATCTTGTATTAAAAATATTTCTATCTGAATTATTTGCTTAGTAAAGAAATTACTATCCTTTCAACACTAGATAAAGTCCATAACAAACAAACCTAAGAACCTTCTTCATGGATTTTTATCCTTTCTAAGTAATTATATGCCTAAATAATTATAAAGTTTATTATCAAATTAAAAATTAAATATCTTTTACTAAAAAAATATTTATTACTTGACTAGCCCATAAAGCGCATTAAGAGGTCTAGTATATATATTTAAATGATTCATATTTTGTTTCATTTGATAGCTAATACGTATATATACTAATTAATTTATTAATCATGATAAAATACAAAAACTTCATTAATACTTTTTTATTATTTTTTTTAGCAACTTTGACATATGCTCAAGATCCATTTACAATTCATGGTGTTTTAAACGACCCAAAATTTGAGGGAAAAGAAATAAATGTTAAAAATGGAACCGAGACTTTAAAATCAAAAATAAATAATGGGAAATTTTCAATTTCAGGAACCGTAAGTCAAAGTTCTTATACTTTAATATGGATAGATCAGGATAGCATCTATAAAGAAGCTCAAAAATCTGGAGACACCAGTATTTTAATTACTCCCGCCAATAAAAGGTTTTTTCTTGAAAAAGGTGTTATCCAATTAGAAGGAAATAACTTTAAAGATATTACAATAAAAGGTACGAATTTAAACGATCAATACCTATATTTTAAAAATCAAGTTATCAAAGAAGTAATAGCGCATAAACTTAAATCTCCAACAGCTATTGAAAATTTAGAGGATAGCCTTAGTCTTGTATTCATGGAACAAAATCCTACAACTTTGGTCAACATTCCTTTAATTTTGAGAATTAATAAGACTTACTTTGTGTCTAAGAATGTGGATCGAATTGAAGCATTATATACTAATTTATCACCTTTTTTAAGGCAGCGATATGGTAATATGCTGTTGAATAAAATTAATGAAATTAAAAATATTGGTATAGGTTCGATCGCGCCTAATTTTACAATAAAATCTGATCAGGGAAAAGATATATCGTTGATTGATTTTCGAGGTAAATATGTATTAGTAGAGTTCTGGGCACATTATTGTATTCCTTGTATAAAAGAAATTCCCTATTTAAAAGATGCTTACAAAAGTTTTAAAGATAATAATTTTGATATTCTACAAATTTCATTAGATAAGTCAAAAGACCATGATAAATGGATTAATGCTGTAAAAAGATATAGTTCAGACTGGCATAACGCCATTGATAATAATGATTTATCCAAAGCAGCAAAGACATTATATAGAGTTCAGGGGATTCCTGCCAATTTTTTAATTGACCCTTCTGGAAAAATAGTAGCAGTTGACCTGAAAGGTGATAACTTAAAAAGCACCTTAAACAACTTGCTAAAATAAAATTATAATAATTTCAAGTTTTGATTTATGAAAAATAAAATAATATTAGGTGTTTTAATTTTATGGTTTTGTGGTAATTATAAAATAACTAATGCACAATTACCAAACAGTAATGGGATTTCGTTTTTGGAAATTTCTTCAAAAATTACTGCATTAATAGAGAATGGTGATGAAAACTCCAAATTAGAATTATATAAAGTAGCCAAAGAATTATCTAAAAGTAATAATGAAAGATTAATTAATCTAGCAATACGAGCGTATGCATCAGTGAATGAGTATGAAAAGGTAAAGGAAATTGAAAAATCAATTTTAAAAAAGTTTCCATATGGATTCAAAGCTAGAGCAATAGCTTATGATAAAATTAAAATAGCTCATAACAGCACGGGAATTGAGTTAGAGAATATTTATAGTAAATTTCTAAAAAAATTTCCAGCTGAAAATTTTGAATTGATACACCAATCAATTTATTCTGAGATCGATGCTAAATTGGCTTTAAAATTTTTTCAAGAGAATAATGAAATTAAGGGGAATCAATACCTTATGCAAATAAGGGAAAGAAATAAATTTAGTTATGCTTCAAAAGCAAATATCATAGCAAAGGAATTGATTGATAATGATCAATATAATTTCGCATTCCCAATTTTGGAAAAAGCGATTAAAACGGTAACTGAAGATAAAACAATAATAGGAAATTATCTTAAAGAGCTAAAGATTACTTATGCTAAAGCAAAATATTATTCAGGAAATTATGATATTGTTATAAATACAATTAGCGATCTATTTAATTCAGAAAAGTATACCTCGGATAATTTTGAATTGAACTTAATGTTAGCAAAATCTTATATTAAACTTGAGAAAAGTTTAGATGCTTTTTTATTGTTAGAAAATTATTCAATTGCAAATGGAAGATATAGTGAAATGGATAAATTGATAGAGATTCTTTATAAAAAGTTGAATAATGAAAATAGCAATTATAAAGAATATAGTGCAAAATTGGATGTTGAATGTAAAGTTGCAAACTTGGCAAAATATAAAACAACTATGATTAAAAAGAAGGCTCCTGAATTCTCATTGATGAATATGGATGGAAAAACTGTTTCTTTACACGATTATAAGGGTAAAATAATTATATTAGATTTTTGGGCAACATGGTGTGGACCTTGTAAGCAATCTTTTCCAGGTATGCAAGTTGCTGTAAATAAATATAAAAATAATAAAGATATTGAGTTTTTATTTGTTAATACAGCACAAAAGGAGTCAAATTATAAGGAATTAGTTAAGAATTTTATTTCAGAAAATAACTATACATTTAATGTTATTTTTGATGAAATGCAGGATCGTAACAAAGCAATGATTTCTTCATATAATGTGACAGGACTTCCTACTAAAATTATCGTTGATAAAGATGGATATATACGTTTTCATAATGCAGGAGGAACCTCTGAAGTAGAAAAAATAGTAAATGAAATTGATATTAAGATTGAACTTATTCTCAATGAATAATTTTAATTAACTTAAGATCATAAAATTATAGAGTTAAATTGTTCCGGAGCTGTCTTACGCGGAGCTGTCGCACAAATTGTGTTAAATAAAATATGGAGTTCAGTTGTTTCCGAACAATTGGACTTTTTTTTCAAATAAAGTTAAAAACTGATTTAGGATTATTTCCAATTATATATAGACCTAGTCCATTTTTTTGAGATTTCTATCCTAGTCGAATATGCGATTTTCAGGATACTTCTATTTTTCTGAACTCTTACTAAAATTGGTGTAACACTTTATGTTAAACCAATTCTAATGCTATAATGTAATATTGTAAAGTTTTTTTATTTTCATATATATGTAGAATAAATCAATATTTTACCTCAGATCATTATCGAACTGAGGTGAAATATTGTTTTTGTAGTTATAAGTGGGTCTCAAAAGCAAATACCAATCTCTATGATAAACAATAAACTATGTTGTTTCATAAAGTAATAATCTAATACTACAAATTTATTGGGTATAGCCTGGATTTTGTATTAAATTTTTATTTTGATAGATATCTTCTAATGGGATTGGAAAAAGTGCCATATAATCTTCCCATACAGTTTCTTTTGATATTGCTGCTATTTTCATAACCTCATTAATTTTTTGAGTACGCTTAAGGTCAAAAAATCGATGTGCCCCCTCGGTGAATAACTCTATATAACGTTCTTTAGCTATTGCTTCGAATATGTTAATGGGATCGATGTTAGGTAATCCTGCTCTTCTTCGTATAATATTTAAATCGTCTTTTGCGTTTGGATGTTTTAGATGTGCTCTTGCTTCGGCACGAATTAAATATTGTTCGGCTAATCGTAGAGGAATTTCTAATCCATTATCCAATACGGCTGATTTATATTTATTTGGAAAATAATATATTGTCTCTGGTCTACTTAAATTTGCCGCAGCAATTGTTTGTCTTACCCAACTTAACTTACGTAAGTCTCCTGATTCAAAACTTTCTGATAGAGCATCACTTAAGGCTGAATAAACCAAATAACTTCCTGTTGTTTGTGTGGAAGATAATGTTGCTGGCATATTGTTGTTAAATTGACCAAATGCGGGAGCCCTTCGAGGGGCATAATTTGCAAATGTGAATATAATTTCTTTATTTCCATTGGTAAATACATTTTCCAAATCTTCTAATTCATAATTACTATTTTCGATAACGCTAGTTGCTTCCAAATCGGCTTTTTCCCAATCTTTATTATATAAATATACTCTTGAAAGTAATGCAGAAGCAGTAGCTTTATTTGGTCTATACCGATTTTGAGTATTTTGAGCTGAACCATTTTTGTAGTTATCAGGTAATAAGTCTTTTGCTAAAATTAGATCTGCAATTATCTGTTCATAAACCTCATCAATTGATGCACGTGATAAACTATTATTTATATTGTAATCAGTTGTTAATGCTAATGGCACATCTCCGTAAAAATTAGTGAGAAGAAAGTAATTATATGCACGTATAAAATAACATTCTCCTAACCATTGGCTTTTATTTTGTAAATTGAAATTTGATTTATTAATTCCCTCAATTGCTGCATTAGTATTTAATATAGTTTTATAATATTTAGACCAAAATTGACTATTACTAGGCTGAATTGTGTTTTTGTAATAGGGTAAAATAGATGCGAGTGGAGCCGTATTTTTCAATACATCAGTATAAAGTCCTGTTAAATAATATGTACTTGAAGTGAGACTGGCTGATTCAGCTGATTCTAAAATTGCACCAGTGACGGCAGACGCAATCATACTTTCTGAAGAAAATGTTACTTGAGAAGGTACTTTTTCAATAGGTAAACTTACATTGTCCAAATAGGAATTGCAACTGCTAAGATAAGTTGTAATGAAAAGGAGGATATATATATTATTTTTAGTTTTCATAATATTAGATTATAAAGTGAAATTAAAACCTGCTGTAAAAATGCGTGTAGGACCAATAGTTCTACTATTTAAATTTTCAGGATCTAAACCTCCGTATTTTGAAATTGTAAATAAATTTTGTCCTTGGAAATAAATAGCAAGTTGTTTTAAATGAAGTTTCTTAAGTAAATCTGGATTCAAACTATATCGTAGACTTAAATTTTGCAATTTAGCAAACGCTAATTCTTCGTATGCACCTGAGCTTATATTAAAGCTATACATGTAAAATTCCGTTGGTGTTGATGTTAATTTAGGTACATCCGTAACATCCCCAGGTTTTTGCCAACGATCTAACCATATGACTGAACCATTTGTTCCAAAGTGCCCAATAGTTGTAATTTCTTGAGCAATCATACTTTGTCCCATACGTTTTGTAAAGCTAAAAGTAAAATCTAGACTAATACGTTTGTATCTGAATGTATTTTGAATTCCTCCAAAATAATATGGATCCAAATTTATGAATTCAGTTCTATCATTCTGTGTAAAACCAGTTGTGGATGACTTTACTTCACCTTTTGCATTTTTGTACTCCCGCAAGCCTGTTTGTGGATTTACACCTAAATAATTATAGACTAATACACCATTTGGTGATTCATCAATTTTATAATTAACATTATTATGTTGCGTAGGTAATTTTAAAATTTTACTATTAGGTAGAGATATATTAAATCTAGTGGACCAACTGAAATTTTTAGATTCGATATTAGACGAACTAAATAGAATTTCAAGTCCTTTGTTTAAAATTACAGCATCAGTATTTCTTTGGAAATTATTGAATCCTGTAACAGCAGAAACTGATGTATTTAACAATTGATTTCCTGCACGATTAAAATAATAACTAATATCTGTGGTTATTCTGTTGTTTAAAAATCCTAATTCAAGACCAAATTCAGTATTGAAGTTTTTTTCCCACTCTAAAAATGGATTTGATAAAGCATCTACTAAAAGTGCTACAGTTCCATCATACGATCCAGTTCCAGTATACGCTCTATAATTATCCAAATATCCATAATCTCCTACAGCATCACCCCCAACAGAACCACTACTAACTCGTAATTTACCATAATTTAACCATGAAAAATTATTCTTTATAAATTTCTCTTCTGAAAATATCCATGCTAATGCACCAGAACCAAATGTCCCGAATCGTCTGCCTGGTCCAAATTTAGTTGATCCATCTCTACGAATATTAATGTTGGCAATATATTTATTATCCCAAATGAACTTTGATATCGCATATGTACCGATTGATCTATATTCTCTTGATATATTATCAGTTTTTAAATTTGTTGCAATGTATGGGTTACCGAGTAATGCATCGTTACTAAATCCTAATCCACTTGTAGAAAGCATTTTAGTTAGATTATTGTTTATTTCTCCACCTAGTTGAAAGCTGAAACTCCCTTTTTGTGCTATAGTTTTTCGATACTGCACGTAAGGACTTATAGTAAAATTTCTCAAGTTAATTATATCTAATGTAGCTACCCTTTCAATAGCCTGTTCTTTAGTTGCTGGGTGAAAAACAGTAGAAGGCTGTTTACTTGTTTTCCTATTATTTCTCTCAGTAAATGCAATTGTACTGTGAAAAGTAAGATTATCTGTGGGCTTATAATTTAAAATTAAATTAGAAATAAGGTTTGTATTGTGATCGTTTATTGTTTTATGAATGTTTGCAATGGGATGTGTATTACTTGATACAATTAATTCATCCCAATTAATGGATCCATCGGGCAAAAACAAAGGTGGACTATTGGGAACTAATGATGAACTAAGACTTGAAAAATCAATCGGTATCATTGTGTTGGTTGCAGCCATATAATTACCACTAAAGGAAAAATTTAACTTTTTATCTGGCGTATTACTGTTTAAATTCATTGATAAAGACCCTTTTCTATCATATCCTTTATTCATTTGAATATTTCCAATATCCGTAAATGTACTACCAAATCTATAATTTGTGTTTTCGGATCCACCACTGTAGGCAATATTGATATTGTGCGTTGCAGCTGATGATCCGAGGAGTTCTTTTCGCCAATTGGTGTATCTATCTTGTGGCCATGTACCGTTAACGTCTAGATCTAATGGCCCTGGTTCTTTACCATCATTAGCAATAGCTTCTCTCCGTAATTCCAAATATTGTTCTGTATTTAATAGTGGAGCTGTTTTCCCCAAAACTGTTAAACCACTGTAAATATTTGCATTGAAAGCTGTAGCTCCTGATTTTGATTTTTTGGTGGTAATTAATATTACTCCGTACGCACCTGAAGATCCAAATATCGATGTTGCATCAATATCCTTAAGCACATCTATTCTTTCTATATCATTAGGGTTGATAAAGTTTAAGCCATTTCCTCCCTGAAAAAACTCATAACCAGTATATCCACCACTAGTTAGCTGAGGCAATTCTCCTGCTGGATAACGCACCCCATCTATAATGAATAATGGCGCTACAGGGCCTGAAGCTAAATTAGCTGCATTTCGTAATCTAACATCAAAGGATCCTCCTGGGTGACCGGAGTTTTGTTGTATATATAGTCCCGGTACTTTGCCCTGAATAGCAGCTAACACATTATTTACAGGGTTTTTTTCAATTTCTTTTGCAGTAATTGTGGTAATATTACCAGCATTCAATCGCTTAGTAGTGGTTCCATATCCCATAACTTGAATATCTTCAAGGTTATTTGCCTTAGGTATTAATCTTATAATATTATTTTTACTTAATTCCTTACTTGAAATTTCCATTTTTTCATATCCCATTGAGTAGATTACAAGTCTGGCTTCAACTGTTGGAATAGTTAGTGTAAATGTTCCTTTATGATCTGTCGGAGTACCAACTTTATCATTTGTTTTTAACCAAATTAGCGCACCAGCAATAGGTTTGTTTTTTTCATTTACAACCGTTCCTTGTATCACGGATTGTTGTTGGGTTAAAATTTGATGGTTAGTTTCAATCGTAGTGTATTCTTTGTCAATAGCTTCAATAGATATACTATTATCTATGATATTAAATTGTAACTGATGTAATTTTAATACATCGCAAAGTACCTCTTTAACGTCTTTATTTTTTACTTGTAACGAAATTCTAAGCTTGTTGCGTATTAGGTTGTCGTTATATATGAAGTCATAATTAGTCTGCTTACGTATCTCTCTAAAGAGTTGAGAAAGGGGCACATTTTTTAAATTCAAAGTTACTTGTTGCCCATAGGTAGATGCGTAAACTTGCATAAATCCTAGGGTAAGTAACAAAATAATTAGTTTCATAGTACGTATAATTTGAAGCAATAGTCGATTGCTCCACTGTTTTTTATCGTAGTAAAATAAGTACATTTGTAATAAGTTGTTTGAGGGCGGCATAAACGCCAATTTTCCGCCTAATAAATAATTAATTCGAAACCGGAGGTGCTATCTTACCTTCGGTTTTATTTGTTTATGATATTACTCAGGTGCTTTTTCTTTCATATTTAGGTTTTGATTTAATTGTTTATAATAAGAAGTCTTTTTCCCTCTATCCTAAAACGTATGGAATTAGTATTTTCGAGCATATGTATTACCGCTGATAAATTTCTAGAACGTGAAATTTCACCACTAAATGTTTCGTTTCTTTCTGTATAAGTTGAGTAATCAACATCTATATCATACCAACGAGAAAGTTGTTGCATTATATCTTTAATAGATGAATTATTAAAAACAAAATCACCATTTTTCCAAGCCAATTCACTGTATATATCAACAGCTTTTATTTGAATCTGCTGCGAAGATGTGATTGCTTGTTGTCCAGGTTTTAATATTTTATTTGTTGTCCCTAGTATAACTTTCACAGATCCTTCGGCTAACGTCGTGCGTACCTCAGGTTGATCAGTATACGCGTTTATATTAAAATGTGTGCCTAGTACTTGTACAGTTTGTTGCTGAGATTTTACAAAAAATGGTGCTTCTTTGTTCGTGGATACTTCAAAATAAACTTCTCCTGTTATTTCAACCACGCGTTTGTTTTTATCAAATTGAACTGGATAGGAAATAGATGATGAAGCATTTAACCAGACCTTAGTTCCATCGGAAAGTATCAATCGATAGGTACCTCCTCTAGGAGTGGATATTGTGTTATTAGAATTAATACTATTATTTTTATAGCGAGAAATATCTTCGTAGACTATTTTATCATCTCTATCTTTATGAATTTTCACGCCATTTTCTATGGCTAGTTCTCCTGTTTCGTGTTCACTTAATATTATTTTTTTTCCATTTGAGAGTTGGAGTATTGCTTTATTACTTCCTGGTAAAACATCATTTTGAACAATTGTGGAGGTGATGTTATTGTTGCTTTGCGAGTTCCAGTACAGTAGTCCAGATACTGCTATACATAAAAAAATCGCTGCAATACTTGCCCAATGTTTTAAGTATAAAACCTTATGCTTATGGTAAGGAGCTGGAAGGTTACGGAGCTCTTTTAATTGATTTTCAGAAAGATGGGGGACATTTAGGTCGATATGTGCATACCAGCTTTCAATTAACGCTTTTTCTTCTTCTGAACATGTTCCATTGTTGTAGCGTTCTAATATATCTTTTAAGTTCGGTGTTTGCATTGTGAAGCTTTAATGTATAGACCGTTAGCTTCGACAAAAGGGCTAATAAAATGGTGAAAATTTTAAAATAGTAGAATTAAATTGCTTCCCAATTTTTTTCGCAATGCTTTAATTGCAGCTTTAAGATGGTTTTTAACCGTATTTTCGGAAATATTTAAGGTGTTTGCTATTTCTTTATTAGACATGTTTTTGTATCGGCTCAGGATTAGTACTGCTTTCATTTTTGGGGATAAGTTCTCTATTTCTCTATCAATTAGTGCTTTCATTTCCTTTTCCCGTAATATTAAATCTGGCATGCTTGTTTCATGCAGTAGATACCCCTGAAATGAATTTTCATAGCGTCTGATAACATCTTGATGTGCTATACGTTTTAACACTTTATTACGCATCAATACATATAGCCAGCCTGAAACATTTTTCAACTCTGGTGTTTCCGTATGGCGATCCCATAGTTGAGTAAAGATATCTTGTACTATTTCTTTAGCCTCTTCATAGTTACCTAATTTTTTATAAGCAAGTTCGACTAATGTAATTTTGTATCGATTATATAATTCCTCAAATGCAAATTTATTACCTTCTCGTAATAGTAAAGCTAGATTTTCATCAGATGTATTTTTAAGGTTGCGCATTCAGGAAAAATTGATTTCAAATATAAATAAAGTTTAAACAAATTTATGGAACAGGCTAAATTCTAAAACAATTTATAGGGGTAAATATATTCTATGATAATAATAGAATCGATGTTTTGGATTATATTTTCTATAGTGGCGAAATATTGTTTCGACTGAATTTAAAAGACGAAACTATAGAGCTTGAAATATTTTATTTTTAAATTCAAGTGATGGTTTTTGACTACACAAATTTTTATTCATATGTTTTGTAAATAAAATTTCATTTACGAAATGAAGATTTTATTTAACTTAGATAGTAATGTTATACATACCATTTGAACAAATAACTCTTAAATTGTACCATGAATTAGTTTCGCGAGGTTATAGGGATTTTGTGTTGCAAAAGTTCGAGTGGCCGAGTGTAAACAACGGTAAAGGTTTTTTATTGTCAGCGTATGAAAATAAGGAACATGCTGATGAGCATGCCTTTGAATTGGACATAAAGGAAGGAAAGGCTCTACATATTCCACAAGATTTTGAAAAAATAGAAAAATTGCTAGAAGTAAATTCTGGTTATCGGATTTTTCTAAATAAGATTAGAGACTCGGATTGGGAAAAGCGTATGCTAAAATATTATAAAGTAAAAATCGTTAATTATTTGAAGTTTAATACTCAGTTTAAGAGGAAGGACCCAGTTGATATCCTATTTACTTTAGAATATGGACGTGTAAAAGCTGTTATTGAAAGTGCTGGAATTCGAAAAGAAGTAAAAGCTTATGATTTAATAAAATAACTATAAACTTAAATATATGTGTTGGGATATTTCATTACATACAGACATTGAGCTTGTAAAAAACGCCTATCCAAAAATTCGTGATGAGCGTAAAAAGCAGGAATATAATTACGATTATTTTGAAAATGTACAGGCAATAACTTTTCCTGAATATCCCATAATCATGAAGGATAAAGAAGGGGAGGGAATTGCGCTTATCGAAATGGAATGGGGTGTATTGCCTACATATATTAAAGATCTAAAACTGCAGGATGACAGAAGACGTAGCATGGTAAATGCGCGTAGTGAACGTATTTTGGATGATAAAAAGTCATTCTGGTATAGACTACGTAATCAACGTTGCTTAATTCCAGTATCGGGTACATATGAGCACCGTAAAATAAGTGGCTGGAAAAAAAAAGTACCTTACTATATTGCAGAGAAAGGTAGAGATATATTTTATCTACCCGGACTTTACCAATGGCATGAAACCGTTGATGAAGATGGTGTAGTAGAGAAAGTAGGGAGCTTTGGCATGATCACTCGTGCAGCTAACGAAGTAATGGCTAATATACATAACGATGGGCCTAACAAACACCGTATGCCGTTGTTTTTACCAGAAGATTTGGAAAAGCTTTGGTTATCGGATGATTTATCAGATGATGATATGCGCGCTATATTTCATTATGAAATAAATCCTAATGATTTAATTTACCATCCAGTATATACATTAAGAGGCTATCCCAATAGACCTGATGATAAGCACCGTTATGAGCCATTCAACTGGGATGGTTTACCACCATTAGGTAAGGATAAACCTGTAGAGAATACCTTATTTTAGTTATTGAATATTGCTGTTAATTTATTCAAAATTATCAATTTGATTTTTTGACATTTGTTTTGCTAATATTTTTAGTAAAATTGCAAAATGAAAATTGAGTTATATACTGTCGACGTTCCTAAATCTTTATTTCTTCCTTATGTAGAAAATGGAATTAGTGCGGGTTTTCCTAGTCCTGCATTAGATTTTGAGGATACTAAAATAGATCTCAATAAAGAAATTATTAAACATCCACTCTCTACATACTATGGACGTGTGCGTGGTGTATCCATGAAAAATGCAGGCATCGATGATGGGGACATTATGGTTATAGATAAGAGTATTAAGCCTACCGACGGCTGTATCGCTATCTGCTTTATTGATGGTGAATTTACAGCAAAACGACTTCTGATTAGAAAAGATGAAATAATTTTGATGCCTGAAAATGACGATTATTCCCCTATAACAGTTACAAAGGATAATGAATTTATTGTTTGGGGTGTGGTAACTCATGTAATTAAATCTTTTAAGTAATGTATGCACTTATAGATTGTAATAACTTTTATGCTTCTTGTGAGCGCGTCTTTCGGCCTGACCTCATTGGTCTACCTATTGTTGTTCTTTCCAACAATGATGGTTGTGTGATTGCGCGTAGTAATGAAGCGAAAGCCTGTGGTATTCCTATGGGCGCACCAGCATTCCAGTATAGTGAATTATTCAAAAAGCATAATGTACAAGTATTTTCAGCCAACTTTGCACTCTATGGAGATATGAGTAATAGAGTTATGCAGACACTTTCAAATTATTGTATCGATCAGGAAATATACAGTATTGATGAGTGCTTTATGAAGCTTGACGGATATGATTATGTAGACCTCAAAGAATATGGTATCAAAATGCGTCAGGCAGTGTTTGATAATACAGGTATTCACGTTAGTGTGGGCATAGCACCGACTAAATCCCTAGCAAAAGTTGCTAATCGTATTGCAAAGAAATACCCCGAAGAATCTAAGGGATGTCATGTAATGCGTACAACTATTCAAATTCAAAAAGCTCTTAAATGGTTAGATATTGAAGATGTTTGGGGTATTGGTAGGCAGCATGCAAAATGCTTATTTCAGCTTGGGGTGGATACAGCGTATGACTTTACGCAGCTTAGCGATCAGTGGGTACAAAAACATCTATCAATTGTTGGTTTGCGGTTAAAGCGGGATTTGTCTGGTATACCTACATTAAATCTAGAAGAGGTGGAGAATAAAAAAAACATTGCTAGTACACGAAGCTTTGATACTAATTATACTAAGTTTGAAGATGTGCAAGAACGCGTGTCTACATTTGCTTCTTCCTGTGCAGAGAAGTTAAGAAAGCAACAATCTTTTTGTAGGTCCATCACGGTTTTTGTGATGACTAATAGATTTCGAACAGAGCAGGAGCAGTATCAGAATTCTATAACACTAGATTTACCCTTTGCAACAAATTCCGCAATTGAACTATCTAAGTACGCTACTGTTGCGTTGCGTCGAATATTTAAAGATGGGTTTGCATATAAAAAAGCTGGAGTTATTGTTTCTAATTTTAGCCCTGATGATTCGGAACAAATGACTTTATTTGAGACTCGTGATAAAAGACACAGTGCATTAATGAAAGCTTTAGATAGTATGAATAAGCTTTATGGACAGAATACTATTCGATTGGGGGCGCAAGGAAAAAGAAAATGGACTATGCGCCAAGAGATGCTTTCTCCTTGTTATACTACGAAGCTTAATGATATTATCACTATTAAACTGTAAACAAAGGTCGATGAGTGTTGTTATTAGTAAAACACTTCAATATGATCTTTGTAAAATTAAATCATCCCATTTTGATGAAGCTGAAAATGCAGGGTTATACCATTCTACGTTCTAATAGTCCTTTAACAGATGATAATCCAACATGGATACCAGAGAAGGTCGATATGGAAAAGTTTTTTGATTTGGATAGTAAGTGGATTGCTAATGCTTCCATACCATTACAAGAATCTCATTTACTGGTAATAGATGATGCATTGTATAATATTAGTAACACCGATCTTTTTGGTGAGGTGTTAGTAGTGTAGACGTTCTTTACTTGTTTTGGGCGTGCCCCTGATAGGGACGGGCTTTTTGTTGCAATCTCTATTGTAAAGAGGATTTACACGACAATCCCTTACGTGTGAGTAGAGTTAAATTACTTAGATTAATTTAATAGTATTCGTACAACTTGGATAAGAACTACAACCTAAGAAATTTCCATACTTTCCACTTTTTTTAATCATATAACCACTTTGACAAGTAGAACAAATCATACTTTCTTTTAAGATTTCTAAATATTTAAATGTTTGATTACACAATGGGTAATGGGAACATCCTAGAAACTGTGTTCCACTTATAGCATTCTTTCTAACTACAAGTTTTCCTGTAATACAGTATGGACATGAGGTTGTTTTTAAGGATGAATTATTTGCTGTTAATAGATAATTGTTATCCTCTAAAAGTTCTTCAACAAATAAAGATGAATCTGATGGAGTAAGTAATATAACTTCATTTTTTGTCCGGGTCAGGGCAACATAAAATAATCTTCTTTCTTCAGCAAATTTATACTCTTCATTGTCGCTTAATAAGAGAGAAATAATAGGATCATCAGTCATTTTGTTTGGAAAACCTAATAGGTCGTTTTGAAGTTTTAAAACAATCACATTATCCGCTTCTGTACCTTTGGATTTATGAACAGTTAAGAATTTAATATCTACATCATCAAACCCTTTGATTTCTAGTTTTCCAGAACTTTCAAAATATTTTATACTTGATCTACCTGAATCTAGTTTTATAAGTTCGTTTATATCAAAGCTATGTCTTCCTAATACTAAAATAGATTTATTACCATATTTAAGGACTAAATTTTTTATTTGATTAATTAAGACGCTTTTGATATCTCCATCATTATAGTTTACAAACTTTAGAGGATTTGTTAAAGGCTCTTTTTTCGATCTAGGACTCTTTTTAAATTGAATAGGATTTTTTTGAATGAATTTTGAACTAATATCGATAAGGTTTTGTGAATTCCTATAGGTTTGTTCGATTAGTAATTGTTCATATTTACCTACATACTTACCAAAATTACTGAACAAGGAAATATCACTACCTGCAAATCTGTAAATGGATTGCCAATCATCACCAACACAGATTAATCTAGCATTGCATATCTCTCTTATTTCTTTAATTAAGTTAAATCTAGAAAATGAAATATCTTGATATTCATCAACTATAATATGTTTGTAGCTGTACTGTGGTTTATGAGTTATTATTAAATCCGTAGCAAGATTGATCATATCATTAAAGTCAAGTTCATTTCTATCCTTCAATGTATGGTTGTATTTATCTAAAATGGGTAAAACATATGCTAAAAACATGCTTTGGCGCTCATACATGAACTCATTGCGTTTATTTTTTTTATCAGAAAATATGGATGTCAAATCATCTTTGCTTAATCGTCTTGATTTACTTAGGTTGACAAAACTTTCTATTAGCCTTATTATCTCATCGCCTAAATTCTGATCATTATTCGTCACTTTCGCATAGATGTCCTTTACGTCCCTTGGTCTTAAGATTACTTGTTCAGCCAATAACATCTCTTGCAATTTTTGAAGCAAAATTTTATCTCTATTGTAGTAGGAGTATGTTTCTAAAAGCTTTGTATTATACTTTTGGTGCGTTTCCCTTTTCAAAAGCATATCTTCTATATACTTTTGCTCATTTAAACCTTTAAGCCATTTTGCGCGGTTGTTTTCATCCACACCAAAATGTTCTAAATATATATCATATTCTTTCAGATAGAAATCTGGACGATACATAGTATCTCCATGCGGATAGGGTTTTTCATATTCGTAGTCAATACCATTCAGATATAAGTAGTTAGCAATCATGAGCTCTTCTACACTTTTTACCCTTTCTCCTTGGATCGTATCATGTTTAGCTTTTGCTACCTTATTAAGTGGCTCACACTTTGACTTTAATGTTTGGAAGTTAATTCCTTTTTCGACGTCAATTTTTTCACCATAAGAGTTGTAATTATCAAATTCCTCCGGAATATTCATGTAACAGCTTACATATTGAATAAAGGATTGTAGGGCATTTGAATCATCAAGTATATCCTTTTGTAAATAAGATTTAATCACATGGGTTAATGTGTTTTCATTTGTAACAGCAGGAACACTTGTGAGATGTTTTTTAATAGTATCAAATCCTAATTTGTGAAAAGTGGTAGCTTGTGTACTAATGTTTAAATTCTTTAATCTTTCATTGAGTTCAGCAACAGTTTTTTGCGTAAAAGATAGAAGTAAAATCTCATTAGGTTGCACTTTTTTGTGTTTGATAAGGTATTCAACTTTTCCAAGAATAGTTAATGTTTTACCAGAGCCAGCCCCGGCAATAATTAAATTGGAGTACTCATCAGTAATTACAGCTGTACGTTGCTGTTCATCTAGCATTTTACCTTCTATGTTATCGAAATATGCGGCTAACTTTATTTTTTGATTTTTAACATAGTCTTTATTGTACTGAATGACATAATTATCAAAATCTTCAAATATTTCGTTGAATTTTTTGACAGTAATTTCTTTTTTATAATAGTTGGTTTTGTTTCGAAAGAATTTGCCTACAGTAGCATAATTTTCTTTTATTTTATCACGATGTACCCAAGTAACGTAGTCGTCTAATGAATAAATCATTTCAAGAAATGACTTGATTGTTTGTAGGTTTTTTAGGTAAACATTATTCTTATATTTTTTACTGTCTATAATAAATTTATAAACAACTCCAGCAATAATTACTACGGATAAAATAAAAAGTATTAATGCCATAATGTTTGTTATTTATGGTATGATATAGTTAGTAATAACCTTTACTTGGGATAACATGTCTTACTCCACCTCTGGGGTTATCCATATCACCTTTGTAGCGCGGGATTAAGTGGCAGTGAAAGTGAAATACCGTTTGACCAGCTGTAGCACCACAGTTCATTCCAATATTAAAACCATCTGGAGCGAAATCTTTTAAGATTATTTCTTTTGCTATATTTATAGCAATTGGTAGAGCAAGTTTTTCCTCTTCTGTTAAGGCGAAGTAATCACTTCTAACCTCGTTTGAAATGATTAACAGATGGCCTGGGTTAACAGGAAATCCATCGTAAATCATAAAGAAATAGTCGTCTTTATAAATGATTAGCTCTGGAGAAATAGTAGTAAAATCTTTCATTAAAAAAGAGGTTCGTGTTCAATTTTTGGAATCCATTTTTGAATGGATAAATTTAATGATAAATCATATTGTTTTTGCAAAAAATGACGCCGTTGCTGCGGTGTTTTACCAGTTTGGTTTACAATGGTTTCTCCTAAAGGATGTTTACTGGCAATATAAAATTCATTTCTCTTATATAGCCGTTCAAGGTATTTCAATTCAGGGATTTTTGCACTTTTATCTAAATTCACAAACTTGTCTGCTAAAACTAAATTCCATATACCATTTACATTTGATCCTGATTGATGGATACTGATTTTGTGCACGTGCGGAAAAAAATGATCAACAGTACATAAGTTTTCATCTCCCGAAATAATAGAAATATCTTGAAAAGAATAAAAGCATTTCCCTTTTTGATAACCATTTAAAGAAGCTCTAGCGGTAGTGATATTTATTCTTTTCATAAAGTCATTTTCGATGAAAAGGGTTTGTAAATTATCGTCTATTTTTACTTCTAAAATATTTGGATTGATTTGTAAATTCCATGCAGTTTCAACCAAATTCCACCTTGCATCTACCTCATCATTAAAATTTAAAAATTGATAGCTTTCCTTTAATCGTAATAAATCATCTGTAATAATTATTTTTTTAGTACTTCCATTATAATCTTTATGGTAAAACAGATTTGGAATAATACCTCCATTCACGTTTTGAAAAGCATCTACCACATTTGTAAATCCATACTTTTCGGTAATATTTAAAAGATTGTCATAAGATATTTCTGCATTGTTATATTTCCTACAAGCATCTAAAAATGTGCTTGAATTTGAATTTCCCTGTCTGTCATTCGTTTTGAGATGTTCTAAAATACTGTTGACAAAAATAGGAGATATATCTTTTAGCGCTATTGAATTCGTTTCTTTTGAAGCGAGTTCTAATAGAGCTTTACCAAAAGCAAATTTGTAAGTAGCAGAATTTTTTCCAAATAGAATGATTGCTCTCCATTGGGATTCTAAACTTAAATCGTTTTCTTGAAAATGATTAGGCATTGATTTTATTACGATGTAAACTTAGTAAAAGTATTTTCTCTTTTGTATTTTTTAATCGATAAAATAATACAATAGATAATTTTAAAGTATTATAAATATATAAAGTTCACATATATCCGATTGATTAAAACAAGGCATTTATGCAACTTGAGTTAAAGATTGTAGCCTTATTTTATGAAAGAAAATATTATTAATGATCTTTGTACACTGTTAGCATATAATGTTATTGGTGATAAACATTTAAAAACAGGTTCAATGGCTTTATTGGAGAACTTGATTTTATTGAATATATCAAATTAAAACATGGTAGTAACATTTTCTTTAATGGTGGTATGCTTATTCCAACTCAAAAAGGTAACAATCCATTTGTTGGAGCTGTATACTTTACCACTAGCAGCGATGAGCCAGAGCTATATATAGATTTATTTAATAGATTTACTTTTATCCAATGTAAAAGTATGTTCTTTATCAAGTGGGATAAAAACAACGCTCTTGAGTACTGGAAGCGAAGTGATTTTATGGGGGTGGGAAAGTATCTTTTAGCGCCAGAATTAATTATTTACCAATTTTTGGATGGAAAATTTGTTGAATCGAATTTAATCATTTTTTTGTCTCAATTTACAGATACAATTTGGACTCCAAAAGACAATGTCCCGATTAAAATAAAGTCTGAGTTTTCTGATATACTTATGCGGTTTGATATACATTCGCTGACTGATCTATATGTTCAGCGATATGTATTTGATGGATTACTTGGTCTTAAAAAAGTTCGGGGAATTCCTTGTGATTTTGATCTGATAATTAAATCCTATAAAACAAACGATTTTATCATATTTGAAGTAAAAGAAAAAGATCTGAGTAAACGGCCGCCAATTGGATTTGGTATGGATGTTCCCCGAGTATTGTTTTATAAAGAGTTGATAAATAAAATAGGGTGTAGTGTATTTTATGTGGTACGTCAAATTGAAAATCAATTAACCAGAAAATTTATGAGCTGGAGGATTATTGATATGCAATCATTTATTAAGAATTGTAAAAAAGTTAGTGTTGAAGGAGGTACTGGAATGCGTTCTGTTAATTCGAATAATCCTACTTGGATTTGTGAAGATTCATATTTTAACAGGTTATAAAAGTTCACTTATATCCGATTGACTTATAGTCGAATTTTAGCCATTTTGCAGTATGGATATCAAAATACAGGTAGGCTTGAGAATCAAGGAGTTACGAAAGGAATTGGGCTTAACTCAAGAAGCATTAGCTTTTAAAGCAGATATGGATAAAACTTATGTTAATGAAGTTGAAAATGGGAAAAGAAACGTTTCACTAATTAATCTTGAAAAGCTTATTCTAGCCTTGAATGTAAATTTTGAGGAGTTTTTCAAGCATTTGCCAAATAAAAATATCAACTAGTTACCTAATATAATTTCATTACGATGCAAGGATTAAGCGTGGAGGATAAAAAAGATATATCTGTATCCAATAGAAGTAAATTACAAAAGAATACTATTAACAATTTTGAATTTATAGATTTATTCGCGGGTATAGGTGGATTTCATATTGCAATGCATAGTGTAGGAGGCCAATGTGTATTTGCTTCTGAAATAGACAAATTTGCACGAATAACCTATGAACATAATTATAAAAAAATATCACCAGAATTATTCGAATCAGGAAATTTTAATGAGGACATAACCGATCCAAATTTAGATTATAACAATATACCTAGATTCGATATTTTATGTGCTGGATTTCCGTGCCAACCATTTTCACATGCTGGATTGAAAAAAGGTTTCGGTGATACCAGAGGTACATTATTTTTCAATATTGAAGAAATTATAAAATGTAAAATTGAAGCTGCTAAAAGAAATAATCAATTTGAATTAATTCCTAAGGTCCTATTTCTGGAAAATGTTAAAGGTTTAAAAAATCACGATAAAGGACGTACGTTTGAAACGATAAAATATCGTCTTGAAGAATTAGGATATGAAGTTCGTGCTGAGGTTTTAAATAGTAAGTACTTTGGTGTACCTCAAAATAGAGAGCGAATATTCATAGTGGCATGGTATAAAGAGTTAGTGAAAGCAAATGACTTTAAATTTCCATACGGAATTGACCATGATGGAAATTGTATATTTGATCGCAACCTAAAAGATTTATTGAGTCAAAGAACACACGTAGGCCAAATATTATTGGATGAAGATGAACTTGAAAAGCTAGAATTAAACGCAAATAGATCATATACTATCTCAGAAAAATTATGGATGGGGCATCAAAGACGTAAAAAGGAGCATGGTGAGAAAGGTAATGGATTTGGATATTCACTATTTCAAGATGATTCTCCTTATACAAGTACCATATCTGCGCGCTATTATAAGGATGGTTCTGAAATATTAATTGATCAAAGTATCATTGGTAAACGCCCAAGAAAACTTCATCCGATAGAAGCAGCTCGTTTGCAAGGGTATCCAATTGATGAAAAAAATAAAAAAGAGAAATTTGAAATACCTGTTTCTGATGCTCAAGCATATAAGCAATTTGGTAATTCTGTATCTGTTCCGGTTATAAAAACACTAGCCAAAGAAATTATAAACCAATTATTGAAATGAAATGTTAAAGAACCTCAATGAATTAGCTTTAAAGGCAAAGGAAAATAGGGATAAATACAATGATGAAGAAATTAAAATTGGTAAACAATTTATAGATGAATTTTATCGTAGATTCCCTTCTTCAAAAATGAAATTTTTTGAATTTACCTGTGTGGATTATACTCCTCAAAATTTAGCTATTGTTATACCTAATCAATGGTTCATAATTGCATCATTTTTTACAGCGTATCTAGCGGCTTTAATAGAGTATAAAAAAATAGTTAGTGAATTAGGTTTTACTAAGGATGAAATTACATCATTTCGAGATAATAAAGTCTTAGATCAGAATTCCACAGCAAGAATAAAAAATCATTTGTCTGAAGATGATGCTAATTTGATGATTACCTTTTTAACCGATTACAATTGGTGGTTTGGTTCTAAAACGGTGGATAGAGGTGATTTTTTTGTTAGTAGTATTCTTAATCTTGCTTCTGTAGTACATATAACTCAAGGGCATATTGCATCTTTAACACAAATGTTAATTGGGAATGAAGATTTAATAAGTCTTTTAAACCAAACTGTTGAAAATGTGGTTGAAAAGAATATTACACCTCATGAAGATCTGAAATTAGCATTTGCTCAATGGCTTGTAGACAATAAAAACAATAATTATTTTGGAAGTGATTTAGAGAAAACTTTAAAAGGTATTTCAATTTATCAAGAGAGATATAGTGAAGAATTTGGAAAGGATATTTTTGAAATTGATTGGAATCAATTAGATGATGAAATTAAATTAATTAGAGAAAATATCTGGGATGAGGAAAGTAATTTTTGGCAATTTAGCAAAACGCAGTCCACACATCAGCCACGAGCTATTTTGGGAAATGAAAATTATTTACGCTTTTTAAAAGTGTATAACCCACAACCTGAAACTCCAATATTAAATGGATTTAATAAAATATATTTTGGAGCACCAGGCACCGGAAAATCTTATGCAGTTTCCGAACAACTGAAAGGTATAGATGAAACACAAATTGAACGTGTAATATTCCATCCAGATTATGATTATTCATCTTTTATAGGAGGATATAAGCCTGTTACAGAAAGAGGTGAGGATGGAGTGGAAACAGTGAAATACAAATTTGTGCCACAAGTTTTTATCAATATCTTTGAAAAAGCTCACCGCAATCCAAATAAGAATTATTACCTCGTTATTGAGGAAATCAATCGTGGAAATTGTGCTGAGATTTTTGGAGATGTTTTCCAGCTCTTGGATCGTAATCCTAATTATGCGATAACACCATCAGAAGATTTACTTCATTATTTATCCGTACGTGATCTAAACGCTTCTAAAAAGGTGTTGTTAGATGGTAAACTTGTAATGCCATCCAATTTGATTTTGTTGGCCACAATGAATACCTCAGATCAATCATTATTTCCTATGGATAGCGCGTTCAAAAGAAGATGGGATTGGGAATATGTTCCAATTAAATATCCAACTAACGATCAAGATAATAGTTGTCCTAGCTTCCAATTTATTATTGAATTAAGTGATAAGAAATTTATTAGATGGATTGATTTTATTGCAGCTATTAATCATCATATCCAACTTAATCCTAGCTTAGGTATGGATAAATGTGTAGGAAACTTTTTTGTGAAGCCCGATTCAGATAATATTATTTCTCTTTCGACACTAATAAATAAAGTTATCTTCTATTTATGGAATGATGTGTTTAAAGATGAAGAAAATGAAATTTTTGTTGATCATACGTATCAAAACTATTTTCCGATCTCAACAAATGGGTTGAAGCACATAAATCATTTAATTGATAAATTGCAGATTGTTCCTAATGATTTATATTTTTTTGAAAATAATCAGAATGAACCTATTATAGAACAAGAAGTAATTCCATTCACGCAGCAAGCAGGTCCTGCAAATTAAATTCTTTATGAGAATTCTAATAGAAGGTGAGCGATACCCCATCGAAGTACTGAAGGAACTGTTTGTTTCAAATCAGTATTACGATTCTTATGGCTTAGAAGGCATAATAAAAAATGTTGGTTATTATCATAATATGGAGAATAATCAATTAATTTTTATGCTTCCAAAGGTATTTATGAAGGAAAATGGAATGACTGTATTTGGAATTCCTGTGAATGATTTACTTTATGTGGAAGATAATACATCTATTATTGTATCAGAAAAATTAGCTTGGGTCAGAAACTTGACTATTTATTTTTATAAAAGTTTAGTAAAGTTTCGTCAGAGATGTCCAAATTCTACATTAATAAATTATTCAACTGTTTATCAGCTAAGAGGAATTCAAAAAACTTATCAATATTCTTATTTAGATATATTACTAAGTTTTATAAATTACTATAAAAAGAATAAGCATCAAGTTTTATATAAACATATTGAAGCTGTACATAATAATCCCAAAAAACCTAAATGGGAAAAAACAGTTAGGAAAGGGAATCCGATTTTAGTAGATAACTCTTTTATATATGATCGTATTCGAACAAAAAATAAAAGAGTTAATGAAGATGAACAGCTTATAGTTTATTTTTTTTCAATTTTAAATTATTTCAACTCTCAACATGATCTAGGCCTTCATATTGATAAAATATATCCTATTTTAAAGGGCAAACAATTTGAAGAATTTAAGAAAAGGGGGCTTACTAAACTAAAGAAAATTAAATATCGTTATTACACTGATGCTCTAAAAGAGATGCATAGTTTATGTATGCTTTTCTTATCAGCTCATGATCAAGGGAAAGGTAAATCACAAGAGGATTTTATTACAGCAAATAGTTACGATATCATATTTGAGGACATGGTGGATCATCTGTTTTCAGACAATTTGACTACCTCATCTAATCACGATATATCTCTTCATGACTTAAAATACCATCCAGATGGTAAAATACTAGATCATATTTTTGAGCATCGGTCACTTCTTGATGATTCCAACATTTTCTATATTGGAGATTCCAAATATTATAAAGTGGGATCAGAGGCAGGTTATACATCCCATTTTAAACAGTTTACATATGCTAAAAATGTAATTCAATATAATATTGATTTACTAAATGAAAATGATCAGATTAATGATCTGACTCATAGATATAGGGATGAACTAACCGAGGGGTATAACATTACACCCAATTTCTTTATTTATGGCGCTATTGTTAATCCTTATGATTATAAAGAAAATGGATTGAAACCTAACGGAGGAGTGAAAAATTCCTATCATTTTAGATATAGACTATTTGACAGAGACACACTTTTTGTTCATCAGTATAAAATTAATTTTTTATTTGTACTAAAAGCATATGTGACTTTTAATGAAACAGCTGTTAATGAATTTAGGCGAAGTACTAGAGAGTTATTCCGAAATGAATTCATAAAATATTTTTCAGAACAAGGTACGTCAGGTTATACTTTTTATAAATATGTTAAGGACGAATATATAGAAGACTTTGTAAACTCTAATTTCAAAAAACTAAATGGGAAAATTTATAAAACTAATGATGGTACTTTGTTGCTAGCAAAGCATGAGTTAGATTCTAGTTTGCAAAATGAACAGCTTTTAGATAATTTCACTTTAATAACATTAGAATAAGATATTAATTTCCCATGAGTATAAAATTGTCAGATCATTTTATTGGAGTAGCTGCTAAACGGTTAAGTAGAGTTGAGATATATTCTAATCAACATGAATTTAATGGGATTAATAAGTTTAAAGATATATTGGGATCTGAAAGACGAAATTTTTCAGGGCGAGTTATTTATTTTTCCGACATTGAAGAACAGGTGATTGATAATGCCACAAATTTCACATGGTATGATGTTAGGGAAAATAATCCAAATAGATCAGCAGAATACAGGTTATATTATTCAGATAATGAGATTGTTCCCAATTCATCTATTGGTGATCTTGTTGTTTTATGTAGGGATGTTAAAGATCAGATTATAATTATTGTAGCAGCTAGTGGTACTACGGCTGAACAACAGCTTATACAATTATTTGGTCTTAATGAGATAGAGAATAAATTTGTTGTAAAGGATTTCAGAGATGATTATTCTGAATTAGGTTTTGTAGGTAAATATGTTCTTGAATTTTTGGGTATCGAAATAGTACCTGAGCAAGAAACAGATTATCTTGAAATAATGCTGGGAAGTTTTGGTAAGAATTTCCCTACAACAGAAGTGTTTTCTGCATTTGCACGATCAACTGTTCAGGATATAAATGTATTAGATGATCCAGACCAAGCACTTATTGCATGGTGGGATCGTGAAGGAGACCTTTTACGAATTTTCGAGCGGGCTATAGTAGGAGAGAGGATAAAAGAAGGTTTTGGAGATGATGTAGAAGCATTTATTCAGTTTGCACTTTCAGTAATTAATAGACGTAAATCCCGAGCAGGTCACAGTTTAGAAAGTCATTTGAAGACTATTTTTGATGTTCACAATATTTCATACTCAAAAGGAGCGAAGACCGAAAGAAATAATAAACCGGATTTTATTTTTCCCTCAATTGATGCATATAAAGATGAAACGTACCCTATAGATCAGCTTTATATGTTGGGGGTAAAAACGACTGCTAAGGACAGATGGCGTCAAGTGCTTTCTGAAGCTGATCGTGTAACTCGTAAACACCTGATTACTTTAGAACCTGCAATAAGCAAGAATCAAACTGATGAGATGTTTGCACAAAATTTACAACTTGTAATTCCTAATTCTTTGCATTCTACTTATATGGAATCCCAACGCAATGAAATAATTAATCTAAACTCATTTATTCAGCTTTTATAATATTCAATCTATAAACTTTATTTCTAAGGATTTTTCAATAAGATGAGCAATGTCAATATACAGGATATAATTAGGCATTATTGTATTAAATCTTAGGTGTTATATAGATTTTTTATTGTAACGAATTAATATTTCATTATACTCTGATTAAAGTATCTAGGTGAAAATTTTGGATTATAATATTTTAATCCTTAAAAGAGGATAGGATGGTGCATATTATTATATTTTACTTTTTAAGTTTAATTCTTTAGTTACCCTTTGAATAGGACAAATAAGCTCACTATTACAGTTTAATCTATATAGAGAGCTTTCATAGCATGTATGATCTATTTAAGTTGTATTTATTTTATGATCGGTATTTTGACAGAATGGAATTAATTGCAAGTAGATTGTCTTTTCTTAATAGTATTGGATACTTCTTATCGCTCAAAAATATTCATATTCAATTTCTCCGTTTTTGGTGTATAGATCTTTGGATATCATAAAATTAATTGTCTTGAATTAATGGATAAGTATCCTTAGTAAAAGTATTCTGCTCGTTGCCAAACCGTTTAAATAAACTGTTCCAGTAACGTGATGCTTTGTATTCTTTTCTCCAAGGACCTCTTCTTGTCTGGATAGTAAAAATTCGGGATCTCAGAAGTATACAAGCTTTCTTTGCGCGACTTACGCATACATAACACAATCGTTGATCTTCTGCCAACGCCATTTCATTTCCCAAGTGATAATAATTTGGAAAATGCTCTTCTTCCATTCCTAAAAGGATGACAACTTCGAACTCTAATCCTTTTGAACTATGTCGTGTACTAATAGTTACTTCATTTTCTGGAGCACCCAACTTTGCCAGTCTTTCAATCGTTGCTCCTTTTAAGTTCTTAAATTTTGCTTCATTCAATAGTGTGTTAAGATTTTCTACTTCATTTGGATATATTTCAGAGCCCTCAAGCAAATCAGTTATTCCGAGAGAACTTATAATTTTATTTAACCAATCGTGACAATCTCGATTATCTATACATTTTAAGAGTACTTCATGAAACTTAGATTTGAGGCGGATATCCTCCCAGTTTTTTCTAGGATCGGAATGGGAATGAATAATATTTTTCCAAAATTTAAACAGGTCATCAAATGATTTTTGTCCTTTTTTGCATGACCAAAGTGCGCAATCCTGCAACCAAACTACAACATCACTATTTTCAAAACTCCATTTAGCAATAAAATATGGTATTTTCTTCTCTACTAAATGAAATGCCATTTCATGAATTTGATTATTTGAACCTGTTATTATACCAATATCGTTCAAAGAAACTCCTTTTGAAATTAAGTTCGGTATTATTTTACTTGCAACTATATTATACTGTTCATCCATTTCTTCAGCGCATGTTATAAAAGTAAAATCGGCTACTGTATCACTATTTATTCCCGAAACATACTCTGGAAAAGGTGGAGTGGGCTGGAGCGTCTCTAATGAAGCTTCAATAATATATTGAGAACTTCTGTAATTTTTCACTAAACTAATTGTCTCAATATCATCATAATTAGTCAATTCTTTCAAAAATTCTGGGTATCCTCCGTTAAATCCGTATATTGACTGGTTAACATCACCTACAACATATAATTTTATCCCAGCATTAAAAGCTAACTCAAGAACCATTTCGTGCAGAGCCTTGCCAAGGTCTTGATACTCATCTATTAATAACCATGGAAATCTACATTGTAGTGATTGACTTACATATTCTTGTTCATTTATTATCCTAGCCGAAAGATTTATAATATCGATGAAGTCAATAAATTCTGTTTTATTTAATCGTTCCTGAAATAATTTAGACGCCTCCTTAATCTTATCTGTAGATTCTATTTGGACCGTACTTCTTCCTATTAAAGAGAGTGAACGATACCTGTTAATTTCACTCAATGGTAGTTGTCTTGAATCTGTAATTTTTAGGTCCTTGAGTATACCGTTATAAATCTGTCTTTCAATATCATCTGGAAGGATTTTAATTGGAAGTGGAATCTCATATTGAGGATATAGATGGGCAAATGGCTGAATGACGTGCAATAAACTAAAACTATGTACTGTACCTATGAAATCTCGATTGTTTGGAATATACCCATATGATTTTAGTCTTTTCTTTAATTCTCTTACCGATTCTCTACTATAACTGATACAGGCAAGTCCACAAGGTTTTTTTATTTGAGTCTTTACCAATGTTAAGGCTTTCAACGCAAGGACTCTTGTCTTACCACTACCAGGTCCAGCAATCACGACTGTATTATCCATAGATTGGAATGCTTCATATTGTTTTTCATCCTTCATAATGAGTTCCAAATCACTATAGAACAAATCATTCATAAGACTCTTCGATTTTTTGGATTATCATTTCAATTCCATCAACAATATAACTTGGAATCATTTTGGCTGTAATGTCACTTGCTAATCGTTGAGCAAAACGACCTTTACTGACATTGCTTTCTATCTTTTTCAAAGCTTCCCAATATTCGCCACTATCCAAAACGTTTTCGAAGTTTTTTTGCATATTTTGACCGCCTGTTATCAATTGTTTATATACATCCTTGATTCTTTTGATTCCATCGGCATCTGAGATTTCCATCATATCTACTTCCAAAGTATACTTACCAATAAAGCAACCCTTTTCTTCAAAATCAATATCTTCTGCCTCTTCCTCCTCATCATCTTCCTTAATAATTTCAAGGTCAATGAGTAATTTTAGTATATTCTCTTCTCCTTTAAACCCATATTCACGATCCGAATCTTCATCCATTATATGATAAACACGTTTTCGTTTGATCTCCCCATTTTCATCAACGAATTCATCAACTTCATAATAATCACCATCAGTAAATAAGACCCATGGTATGCTTAATTTATTAAGTAATTGTACATATGGTTGAAAATTAGTGGAGTCTATATTACATACTACAATCCCATAGTCATCTAAGGGATTACCCAGAAGTATTGCAGCAGATGGGATAATATATTCTTCAGTTATACCTTCCACGAGTACAATTCCTTTTCCAAAGTATAGCTCACCTCGCTTTGCATCAATATATCGTTCAATATCTCTTTTCTCTCTTTCATCAATGGATAGGCTGGTTGTTGAAAAAACTTTACTTGAAGTCTCCACATGTCGTATATGAACAATTGAATTTAAAGGAGTAACTGAAGCAATGTGCGTGGAATGGGAAGTGAATATTACAGAGGTATTGCTATTATGTAATACCTCTCTGTAAATAAGCCGTTGCAAAACTGGATGCAGATGTGACTCGGGCTCTTCCACTGCTAAAATAGTAAATGACTGATTTCTATAATTTTTTGAATCCATAAACTCATATAAAGAGTTCATGAGTTTTTCTTCATTACCTTGCTTAAGAACATAGTTTCCTTTTTCAGTTGCTTCATAAAGTTGATTCAACAACCCATCTGTATCGTCTTCGATAAGAGATGTAAACACATCTGCTTTCAATACTGGGATAATAGTCTTGTCTTTCAATAACAAAAGCATTAATGATATGTACAAAATATTGGCAAGACCTAAACTTAATTCCGACACAGGTCTTTCTTTAAGTCCCATATAAACTTGTAAAGTATAAAGTAGTCTTTCTGTATCTATGTCAAAAGTTCTTAGTGCAATTTCAGTATCTTTTTGTAATCCTGATAACACAGTGAATTGACTTGTTAATGCGTCCTTTATATGAACAATCTCATCCAATTCTAGGATACCATCAGCTGCCAATTTTAAGTCGTCAGAGATTTGTTGTAAGCTATCGGTCGAAATTTCATACTGTTTGACAAGTTTATACAAAGGAGAATTTTTATTCGCCTTTAGTTCCCTTTCAACATCTCTCAAGGCTTTTATCACATAGATATTAATGAAATTTCGATCCTCTGATCTAAACAAAGCAGATTCATTATTTCCTTTATAGATTGTAAATCTATAGTCCAATATATTTCCATATTCATCTTTATTAGGGAAAAACTTATATGTAATTTGTAAAGTTGGTGGACTAACAGAAATGACTGCATCATCAAATTGAGCTACTAATTTTCGGTTATGTTCATATCCACGAATTTCAATTTTAATTTCAATCTCTACACCATTTTGCATAGGTGAATCTATGCTTTCATGAAAATCTTCAGGAAACAACTCTCTGTCCGTATCTGAATAGCTTTTATCAAGGATTAATTGAATTGCTCTTAAAAAATTTGTTTTTCCAATATTGTTTTCTCCTATGATCACCTGCTTGTGATCTAATGCTACATCAACATTCAAGAAATTTCGGAAGTTTTTTATTTGGACTCTTGATATATACGGGTTTTTATGCTGTGACATAATTGTCGTTTGAAGGTAAATTTATTGTTTCTAAGCTATTAGTTTTTGTATCCTATTACTTGAAATAGCCCCTTTAACTTTTGGAGTAATTCATCAAAAGTTACAATATCTATACTTTTTTGATTAGAACGAAGTAATTCAAAACAGTTTTTTTGATTTTGATCTAAGGTTCCTTTTCTGCCTATAATTAAGATACACTTTGGGTCAAAAGAAGGGTTTTTGTTTCCAAAATCTTTTAGATAAATGTCTTTTTGGTCTAAACATTGTGCTATACCACCTGATAAATCATCTGACATAGAGAAAGCTGAAGGTTTTCTATATGGGATTTTTTTTAATAAATCTTTTTTATGGGTTTTTATCTCAATTAACGCGAAGTTGTCTGTAAAACCATTGGCAAATAGAAAATCAACTAATCTTCCTTCATCATTTCCTATAGTTTTCCCTCCTACATAAGCTTCTCTTTCTCTTAGAATTACCTCATATGCAAATAAATGAGACAGAATCCATGAATTCTTTTCAAAGAAATCCTGCCATTGCTTTTCATTATCCTTATTAGATGATAAAAGCTTTTCATATTTTTCGATTACATCTTCCAAATAAACTTCATTAATTTTGTCCTTACTTCTTAAGAAATTTGAGGTTGATTCTATTACGCTAGGAGGAATTAGGTCTAGTATACCAGAAAGTGCACTTAAGTCTTGAGCAGTGACCTTTTCAAAAGAATTGAATTTGTTAAGGTATCTGGATAGTTCTCCTGCAGGAAGCTGTCTTGGTTTCAATATCAATGTTCTATTTATCTTAGAAAGCTCTTTATTGATTAGAAATACTCTTTCCTTGTCGTAAGCAATTTTTTCTTTCTGTATTACAGCGAGAATTTGTTTAAGTTCCCCCCAATTAAATTGTATGTAGGTTTGAGTAAATTTTGTTTGGATATTTGGGCCAATTTTGTAAGTGGTTATATTTCTATATTTTGAGTATAATAAAGAGAAAAAACTTTTAACCCTTTGAGTTCTTAATCCGTATTTCCCATCTGTTTTAAAATCGCTAGGAATTTGTTTTATCTCCCAATCGACAAACTCAATCTGCTGAATCCTTTTCGATTTTATACTTCCTTCATTATTATTAATTGAGTATGGATAAAAGATTATTTTTTTACTTTTTTTTAATATCTCTTTAGTTTTAAAAATAGGGTAATTATTTTCGTCGTAATAATAATAGATATCTTTGTCGCTTTTGCTATCCTTTAGATTTTCTTGGTTAGGTATTTTTGGAGTCATCTCTTAGGTTTTAAATATTATTATGTAACCATGCAGCTATATTTAAATTCATATTTATCAGGCTATTATTTGACTTTTCATAACCAAGACCGTCCTGTTTATTTATCCTTTAATGAATTCTCAAACTCTTCGAAAAATTGTTTTAAAGATATATTGGCATAAGTGCAAATCTTGTTAATTGTTGAAATTGGTAAATCATAACCATCCTTTTTCAATATTTTGTCTACTGTTGATCTTCCAATATTTGTTTCTTTTTCAATTTCTCGGATTGATGGCTTTTTACCATTTATTAAAATTGCATCAAGAAACCTTTTATTTATGAACTCTAGCAAATCATTCTCTAAAACTTTTTGATCTTGATTCTTATTCTTTGACATATTAATTATAAGAGATAATTATATTTAAATATTTTTTGTCTTCTTTAGCGGACAAATGGAATTAATTACTTATATTTGTGTTAGTTAAATAAGCGACTAATAGAGTAGAGGGTATTCTTCTACTTTTACGATGTCACTCATGAGTGAAAACCGTCAAACTTTCCGCATGGGTTAATCGTGAGTTCGCCATTTCTATTAGATTTTTATATCTTCGTGATATTGTCTAATAGGGCGAACTTCATGTAAGACTTTTGCGGAGCCTAGCTTGCTAGGTCGGTTCTTGACGGTACCACACTCAAAAGCTTTGGAGTTCGCCCTATTGGTTATACCACCCAATACAGCTTACCTTTTGCTTTTAGAGTACCATCGTTATCATAAACCTTTATAAATAATAAATTATGAGAACGAGATTAATTACCACTACATCCATGATGTTGATACCAGATCAACAATGGAGTTATTCTAATCTTTTATATAAGAACATCAAACGATCACCAGAGTAATGATGATTTAAAATACACAGAGCCAATAGAAGATAGAGCCATATTCTATAAATGAATAGGCTTATTTAACTTTTTGTTTTCTGTAGCCGACTACTGTACTATATAGCACTACCTAGCAAGATGTAATAATCGGTTTTATACTTTATTGTTCGCACTCTAAATATACTACTCCTTAATTATTCTTACAAGTGATTTGAATCATATTGTAATGCAATATTCTGTATACAGAGTCGGCTTATAATTAAATTACCTTAATCTGTTTCTATTGGTGTTAAGTTAAGTAGTGGATATTTCAGATATATCTACTATCATACCCACCAATTTAGGACATAACCAATTATAATTCACTTGAAAAATGAAGAATTTTTATCGAGAGGGAAGAGGACTGTCAATATCGAAGAAACCAAAACCCAATAATTTCTTATTTAAAGACAAGACAATTGTTTCTGGAGAGGCAAAACAAGAAAGAAACGTATTGACATCAGAAAATAGGGAAAGCTACGCAGCATACTTGTCATCCTTGATTTATGAATATCAGTTACATAATAAATATGCGACAACAGTACAAAGTTTAGTAAATCGTGAAGATAATACTAGAGAAAGTAAAAATGAACTTTTTAATAAAACACTTAAAAGAAATTGTTTAAAAAAGGAAGAGTATAATAAGTTAGGAATTCTTTTTCTTATAAGTTTTTTTACGATTTGTTGTAATTCATTTCTTTATTCAGCCCCACTTCAAAGGTTTTTACAAAAAGAAGAAATAAGGCCACTAAATATTGGAGATAATATACCTGAGGCGCTGTGGCATTTACCACTGCAAGTTGTTAATCATCCTGCTGGTAAAAAAACTATCAAACTGAGTGATTATAAAGACAAGAAATTAATCATCTTGGACTTTTGGGCGACTTGGTGTGGAGGTTGTATTGGATCTATCAGCAATTTTTTACAATCTTCTTCATCGTCTGATAGCGAAGTTTTTTTTCAAGGAGTTACCTATCAAGAGGAAGATGAGATTAAATCTTTTGAACAAAAATCGAAGCATTTCTTTCCGAGTATTATATCCGACAATGTGTTGTCTCGCTATTTTCCTTATCGTTTAATTCCGCATGTTATTTTGATTAAAGAAGGGAAAGTATTAGCCATCACTGATTCTGAGATTCTAAAGGCAGATGCTTTAAGTCGTATAATGAAAAAAACATCCACATCTATTATTCATAAAGTGGATATCTTGGATTTTGATAAACACATAGCAATTAAGGAACAATCCAATGCACAGATTAAAAATGCCCAAAGGGTCAGTGCAACATTATTAAAGCCTATTCGTGGGCTTGGTGGCTTAGGAAGTTATTCACATCATGATAGTGTACAACGCTTATTAATAATCAATAAGGGTTTGCTTGAATCAATGTATTTGTTGTTAGAAGATAATTGGAGAAATCGAATATTTCTAGATTTTGATCATAAAATAAAAGTAGACCATCTTTCCAATGGGGAAAACAATGACTATTCCAAATGGGTGTATGAATATGGTGTGGGTATAGAATTCATTGCAACTAGCGATATTCCACGAGTAAGGTTCAATAAGCTTGCTTTAGATTATTTGTTATTAGGAAATGGATATAGTATGGAAGTTGTGGATACTTTGATTGATTGTTATGTTATTTCAAATGCGCATTCTAAACCTATAAAGGTGATTAAGAGCGACATTACTGTAAGTTTTAAAGATCTTTTGAAAAGACTAAATCATCAAACTATAGATCAGCCTCGACAACCCATTTTCATTCTTGATGATAGCCTAGAGCCTCAGGTAATCATTAATATCGACCTGCTGAAGTTACCAGATTTAACATATTTAGAAAATTCATTAGTTAAGCAAGGTTATCAATTGCGTAAACAGCCGAAGGTGATTTCCATTATTAGCGTTAGAGAGGAGGAGTTGCTATGAAAGTGGTATTGAGTTTATTTTTATTAATGATCAGCACGTATATATATGGTCAGGAGTTGCATAGACGTATAGTAATCAAAGATAGTATTAGCCAAAAAAGAATAACTAATTCAACATTGATAGTTAAAGGTGCTCATTATACAAGTGATAAAGATGGAGTTGTAGATATTGTTGCCAACGTAGGGGATACAATTGAAATATCACATATTGGATATGAAAATAAGCGAATCGGGGTAAAAGAAATATTAAATTCCTCTACTATTGTATTATTTCCTATAGCTCATTTAATTGAAGAGGTAGATGTGTATACGGGGTATCAAAAGATAAATCTTACGCAGGCTACAGGTGCTTTTGAGAAGGTCAATATGAAAAATATTAAAAACATATATTCTAGTAATATATTAGATCGTCTTGAAGGAAATTCAGCATTACTATTTACCAAAAACAATAGTAAAGCCTTGATGACTTTAAGAGGACTTAGTAGTATTAATAATAGCAATCTACCATTGATTGTACTTGATGATTTTCCTTATGACGGTGATCTGAATAATATCAATGCGGAAGATGTCGCAAATATTAGTATTCTTAAGGATGCTGCTGCAACAGCAATTTGGGGTGCACGAGCAGGCAATGGTGTGATTGTGATCACTACCAAAAAGGCATCCACTCAGAGTAAGGGTCATATTAATATATCTTCAGCAGTACAATTGCAGACTAAACCTGATCTATATGGAGTCAATCAGATCAGCGCGAGTAGTGTCATCGACTTAGAGACATATTTATTTGAAAAAGGAGCTTACAGCAGTGCTGAAAAGTCAACTTTACGGCCTTATCTATCTCCAGTAGTGGAAGCACTTATTGCTATTAGAGATAACAAAGGTGATCCGGAGCAATTAAAATCCCAAATTGATGCAATGCGTGAAAACGATGTGAGAAGTGATTATTTGAAATACATGTACCGCAATGCGATTAATAGCAATTATAATTTTTCTATAGATGGAGCCAACAATAAGTTTAGTTTTTTGCTTTCAGGAAGACACGATAGTAATATAGATCTGCTGGATGGTCGTGATCAGAAAATTTTATTACGTAGTAATTTTGGATTACAGATTAGCTCAAAGATTAAACTGTCCACAGATTTGAATTTTACTGGTGGACGAGAGCAATCTGGAAGAACAGCATATAGTCCTATAGGGAGAAGACCATATATGATGTTAGTTAATGATCATGGTGATGCTTTGGGGTATGCGCCGTATCGAACAGGTTTTGTCGATACACTGGGTGCAGGTCTATTGTTGGATTGGAATTTTTATCCCTTAACAGATTATAAGCATACGCAGTTTACAGATCAACAACATGCTGTGCTTCTGTCATCTAAGCTAGACTATAATGTATGGAATGCCTTAAAGATGTCAATGTCCTATCGATATGAGCAAGTTCTATTGAAAAGTAACAATCTTTCTACTGAAGAAAGTTTTTTTGTAAGAGATTTGATAAATAGGTATGCAAAACTAGATTTTACAAAGAACCAGGTGCAATTCGGCATTCCAAAAGGAGGCATCATGGATCAATTAGTAAACTCATCAAGTGTTCATAATTTTAGGTTTGGTGGAGAGTATGATAAGCAATGGAGTCATTTTATGCTTCACGCCTTGTTTGGGATGGAAATACGTCAGCAGCTTAAAGATCAGAATGTCAATCGTTATTATGGATTTGATGAAGAAAACTATTCGATCGGCAAGGTAGACTATATCAATGCATATAAACATCTCATTACAAATGGAAATATCTATGTACCATTTATTGATGATAGATCCATGTATACGAATCGTTTTGTTTCTCAATATGTGAATGCAGCTTTCAGTATTAAGGAAAAGTATGTCATTTCGGGAAGTTTACGTCGGGATGCATCAAATTTATTTGGCGTAAAAACAAATGATAAATGGCAACCTCTTTGGTCTATAGCAGGACGTTGGAATATCATTCGCCAAAGTCAGCATTTTTTGTCATGGATTGATGATTTGAGTTTACGTTTATCTTATGGAGTTAGTGGTAATGTAAATCAGAGCCAATCGGCGGTTACTACTATTCGTTACCAGAATACGGATAGCTATACGAATTTTCCAAAGGCATTTATCAATCAATTTATGAATCCCTCATTACGTTGGGAGAAAAACAAAATGTGGAATTTGGGGACAAATTTCTCAATGCTTAATAGGCATATACAGGGAAGAGTTGAGTTGTATAGTAAGCGTGGCGAAGATTTGTTCGGTGTATCTCCAATAGACTATACTGCTGTACCAAGTAAGGGTATCATGCGTAATGTGGCGGACATGAAGGGCAGAGGTGTAGAGTTGGAGCTTTCAGGATTTTTCAATTTGGGCAGGAGAATTACGATTCAACCACAATTTTTATTAAATGTGAATCATAGCGAAGTGTCGAAGTATTACATCAGTGCTAAGTTAGCTTATGAATCAATAAGTAATGGGACATCTGTTAATGGATTAGTAGGTTATCCAGTTTATTCTTTTATGAGCTACAAATGGAGAGGCCTAGACGAGTTTGGTGATCCATTGGGAGAGATTGATGGAGAAAAGTCAAAGGATTATAATGCAATACGTACGCAGGATAAAAGTACTTTACACTATAGTGGATCAGCTTTACCTCGCTATTCAGGATATTTCAATCCCTTATTTTGGGTAGGGGAATTTGATATGATGGTCGGTTTATCCTATAAGTTTGGACATGTGTTTAAAAGAGAGTCTGTTCGGTACAATGAGCTAACGACAATGAATGCATTAGGTATTGGGAGTGGAGATTTTGAAAAAAGATGGCAGCAGTCAGGAGACGAAAATAGAACTGACGTTCCGGCATACGTTTATCCAGTTAATAGTAATAGAAACCATTTTTATGAAAATTCGGATATCTTAATATTAAAGGCAGATCATATACGTATTCAAAATATGATTCTTGGTTATGATTGGCAAATGCGGAACACTATGAAAGGACGTATCTATGTATCGGCTACAAATTTGGGGATATTATGGAAAAGCAATTCATATGATATAGATCCCGATTATCCTAATATGTATCCTGTAGGAAAACAATATGCACTGGGAATAAGGATTGATTTTTAATTAGAAAGACATGAAAAAATTATTAAATATAGCATTAATTGTTTTGATAGTTACGCAGCTTATGAGCTGTGAGCAGTTTTTAGAGTTGAAACCTGATGCTAAGTTGAAGGTCGCTACTACTTTGAATGATCTGGATGCCGTGATGAATAATACGAGTGTTATGAACTACTATACGATGGGGATTGGAGAAGCGTCCGCTGATAATTATTACGTAGATTATAATGTCTGGAAGAGTTTGGATCAAGGCGAACGTGATATGTATACCTGGGGTAATGAGATTTTTTATCAATCATCGAGTAATCCTTGGATGGATTATTACCGAGTGGTGTACTACGCGAATTTCGTTTTATCTAATTTGGAATTAATGTCTCATTTGGAAGTATCACAGAATAGTTTTTATCGTAATCTGAAAGGTAGAGCATTGTTTTTTAGGGCTTATAGCTTCTTTAAGTTGGTCACCTTATTTTCTAAGACATACGATTTGAATACTGCTGAATCAGATTTGGGCATCCCATTGCGCCTATCGGACGATTTTAATCAGCCAACGACTAGGGCATCGGTGCATACATGTTATCATCAAATTTGCGAGGATTTGATTGCAGCAAAAGATCTACTTAATGATCGCTCAACTAATCAACATGAACCTTCTAGACATGCTGCTCTTTTATTGCTGTCGTGGACCTCATTGATTATGCAGGATTTTCAAATGGCAGCTCGTTATGGTCAGGAGGCTTTATCTATTGATGACAGGCTAATAGATTATACAATGTATAATGGTTCAAATAGTTTTCCTTTTGAAATGTATAATAGAGAGGTAGCTTTCATCGCTGGAGGGGTTAATAATCTTATTGGCTATTGGTTTAGCAAGATAGATCTTAACTTATATACATCTTATAGCCCGTATGACTTTAGAAAGTCTTTGTTTTTTGGATCAAATACAGATGGCTCGATTTATTTTAGAGGCTCCTACTTGGGGGCTAATGGTTTATTTATGGGACTTGCAACCACAGATGCTTATTTCAATGTTGCCGAGTCATTAATTCGACTTGGTCAAGTTTCCGAAGGTTTACATTATCTAAATGAAGTGTTGAAGATGCGCTATTCGAATGCAAATATTCCTACCGTTCAAGATAACGACAGTAAATCAGCTTTGCAACTGACCTTGTCCGAAAGACGTAAAGAATTTATTATGAGAGATTCGCGATGGATTGATATAAAGCGATTGAATAAATTTGAAGATAGTCAGATTGTATTAAAAAGGTTATTAAATGGCTCGGAGTATGTATTAAGTGTTAATGACAATAAATATGCTCTTCCAATTCCTGAGGAGATTATCCAAATAACAGGAATACCTCAAAATCCTAGATAAAAGGGGCGTTTTGTTGTAAATTAGTTTACAACAAAACGCTATTTTATAATTTCAATAATTATGGCGTGAATGGAGGTCTTTTGTTTGCCTCATAGTCTAACTCATTGTCAGCAACATTTCCATGTGTAAAAGCGGGTTGGCTTGGGTTCGAAGTATTCGGTTCGTCTTGAATACTACACATTACTGTACCTGTTCCACAACTAATACTGGGGGTTGGTTTAGTTAGGGCATAATTTGCAGGATTATTTACATCTGAAGGATTAGTACTGTTTAATTGATAGTACCAAGTCTGTGATGCTAAGCTTGTTTTACTGATGTCTTTAACTTTAGCGCTATGCATTGCTTGTACAGCGAAATAACTTCCAGCAATTAGCGCAATAAATGAAAGGGCACGTAACCCTATGTTCTTTAAATTTTTCATAATCTTTTTTTTAAAAATATAATAATCGAGGTCATATTTTATGATAGATATCTGCTACCTCAGACAGCATCGTAGTATATTTGGGCCTACCAGTCCCTTAATTATAGGGAGGGTATGACCAAAATCAGGAATACTGCAAATTTCTTTTTGTACATTTTCATAAGTTGTAGATGTTTGGTATACTCAAATCTCTACAACTCTATATATAGAAAATTATGCTATTGGTATATATGTTAAAATCGTAAATGATAAGATAAGGCGAGATAGTAGTATTTAAAATTGCTAATATTTAAATATGCCATCTTCTCTTTTATAGTAAGTAAATTATATAATTCTGGCTGGAGTGTAGCTAAAGCATGTAATCGATGAAGAGATGGTGAATTCAAAATGCTAATTAACTGTTGGGTATATCTGATTTCATGTTGTTTAAGTATCTGATAGATTTCATTTAATTCTGCATATAAGCCAATTCCTTCTTTGAAACTACCATTAGGTATTTCATAAATAGTAGTAGAACGCAGGAATTTAATACTGTTTGAATCTGAATTTGATGAAAACGGATGTTTCGTTCCAGAAAAGTAATAATGAGATGAATAAAATCTTTCTAATATTTCCTTTTGCTTGTTAAAACTTATTATCGCAACTAAACCATCTATTATAAAACACCACTTACTAACTTGTTCATCATACATTTTGTAATAGGTACCGGAAGGGTATTGTTTTATTCTTCCATTCTTTCGTAAAAATTGTTTTGTTTCAACTGATAATTTGCGGTAGTAACTAAAGTAATTAATAACTCTTTCCATCCAGTGAATTCGTTGGTAAATTCACTAATTTGCCTTTACTTTTTCGTATACATTGAATCAAAGTGTACAAACTTATACTTTTAAGACTTACAATCTGTTTGCTTACGTAACTCTTACTCAAAAACATAGCTGGTCAGTAATTCTTACATATAATACGTTGTACCATTTTTTTTGAATTCTTATTTTTTCGTTTGCAAGTTTGCTCTTGTTGGATCCAATTAGAGTTATGAAAAAAGCATCTTCTAGGACTGTACACCCCAGTTGTTGCTTATGGTAAAATGTTAAAAATCGATTCAAAATGAAAAACACGCAGAATCAAACTTTATGGAGAAGTGATCTTAATAAGAAGAATCCGACTATATTAGTTTGGGGACAATTTCAATCTCTTTTAGATAATGAACCACCTCCAAAAGAGCGCTGTCCAATACGTACCTTTTAATATTATTTGATAACCTAACTATCAATTTAGAGGGGAATTAGAAGCATAAAATGCTCAATGGTTTCCCTCTAATTAATCACATTAATATAAAAATTATGATCTATAATTCTTGGGATTTTGCCTTATTTTCAGCAAATATTCATCATTTTTTTCCGCATACACCATGGGATGCTCATAAGAAGATTTACGAGCAGTGGACAGAATACCATAAACCTAAATTTATAAAATCAGATCATATTTGGGATTTAAATGAACTATTACCATTTATTGTAAAACAACCAACTATTCTCTGTTTGTTTCATTTAGGCTATCATGCGCAGATACCTGCAGTACTTGCAAATCGAAATATACAGTTTGATATATTAATAGATCGAAATGTATATGAATTGCAGAAAAATCAAATTAAAGAAATGAAATCAAAATTATTAGATCAGGATTCCTTTCGTTTTCTTTTTAGTGATGATCCACAAGTATTAATAAAAGCGCGCTCTACATTAAATCAAGGACGACACCTTTTAATATTTGCTGATGGTAACTCCGGTACAATTAAAGATACAAGCAATAATAGGGTAGAAGTTCTATTTTGTGGCAATAAGATAAAAGTACGTAAAGGTATAGCGGTATTGAGTTATTTGTTAAAGATTCCTATAATTCCCCTGACACATATGAATAGAAATAACACGTGGAAGATCATATGCGGAAATATAATATCCCCAAATATTTTTAAAACAGGAAAAGAATATGTGGTATTTGCCATGCAGGATTTGTACAGATTTTTAGAATTACAAATAGTAGATGATCCCTATAAATGGGAATCATGGAATTATTTTCATGAACTAGGTTGCATAGAAATTGGAATGGAAACATATATAGGGAAAGACTATAGAAAAATTGAAGATTCATGGCTATTATTAAAGCTGAATGGAATAACTGGATATTTCGATAGGAAAAATTATTGCTTTATTTATTTGTCATAGTTTTAAAAAATAACTTAAATTTAAATATCACCAATAAATCTACTATGAAAAATGCAAGAATTCGGGAAGTGTAAAGCAAACTGTGTCAGTGAGCTCTAAATAGATATAGGTCCCCTTCGGACCTATATCTATTTAGAGCCGCCGAAGGCTTTAATTCTATCACCAAATTTAAGGTGGAGTTGTTGCATTGT
>Ga0233369_1000114_pt1 | contig 41321 bp, 30 predicted proteins | sample ElkDunMinimDraft_26_FD_191537 | JGI IMG/M metagenome (GOLD analysis project Ga0233369, IMG submission 191537) | Fecal eukaryotic communites from dung pellets of Tule Elk in California, USA - Elk Dung D16 | ecosystem: Host-associated > Mammals > Digestive system > Large intestine > Fecal | place... | reverse complement strand
CGTCGATTTCGCGCACGTAGGCAAACATGTCGAGCGCCGAGCGCACGAAGTCGGAGCCGACCCAGGCATGCGGCAGGTCCCCGAGGAAGAACGGCGTACGCGGCGTCGGCGTCACCACCTCGCCCCATTGGTTCCAGGCGAGCGGCGCGCGATGGCCGAAGAACCACTCGCGCGCCTCGTTGGCGCGCTGGCGCCAGCCCAACCGCACGAATGCGGCGACATTGCGCCATTCGTAGGGCGTGTAGTCCTTCCATGGCTCACGGCCGTCGCGACGATCGGTGAACCTGGTCCAGTAGCGCTCGAAGGTGTTGGTCAGCAGCGGCTCGGGCAGGCGGCCCTGCTCGCCGCCGGGCGCGAGTGCGATCGTGGTCGAGGTGGCATCGAAATCACCAAGCTCGGCCGCGCCCGGCAGGAAATCGATGCCATGCTGCTCGGCGGCGCTGCGCAGGGACGCGTCCAGATCCACACGGAACTCGTCGCGCGCCGCCGCCATGCGCCTGGCGTCATCGGGCTTGCCCAGCGCCTCGGCGATCGCCACCGCGTCCTTGTATCCACGCAGCGCCCAGAAGTTGTCCCAGTACGAATGCATCGGCTTGGCCGAATAGCCTTCGTGGCTGATCGAGGCCGGCATCATCCCGTAGAAGGCCGCATTGAGCTTGCGGTTCTCCTCGGTGCGTTCGCTGGCGCGCAGCTCTTCCATATAGGTGTACGCGCCCAGCACGTGCGGCCACATCTTCTGCAGGAAGGCGTCGTCGCCGGTGTAGCGCCAGTATTCGGCGATGTTGAAGATCAGCTCGCCGTGGCTGTCGTTCTCCGGCACCGGATCGCTGCCGCGGTCGTCAACGCAGCACGGCACCTTGCCGTTGTCGAACTGGTACGGCGCATAGAACTCCACGTATTCCCTGACGACTTCCGGCCGGCCCATGCGCAGCAGGCCTTCGGAAATCATCGCGCCGTCGCGGATCCAGCTGCGTGCGTAGGAACGCGTGCCCGGTTGCAGCCGCGGCCCGATCCGCGAGATCAGCATGTGCGCCAGCGACGTGCGCAATGTGTCGGCCAGATCCTTGCCTGCGGCCGGCACATCGAAGCCGACTTCATCGAGCTTGCCGTGCCACTCGCGCGCCATCGCGTCCTGCATCGACTGCGCGTTCCAGTTCGCCGGCGCGCTCGTCATCTCGCCGGTCATCGGAATCAGCAGATCGAACTCGCGCGATTCGCCCGGCGCCAGACGCACGGTATAGACCAGCGCGCCGGACGCCATCGCCTGCGGATCGTCGACTTCGGTCGTCGTCGGCCAGGTGCCGGTTGCCAGGTGTTCGACGTCCATGCCGGCATCGAACGTGGTCGCGAACGCGGCCTGCGCCGGCTGACGCGCGAACACGCGCGGCGTGCCGCCGACGCGCACGCCATCGGCGGTGACGCCGAGCTGGCGCAGCGGGCTGACGCCGCCGGTGATATTGAGGAACTGCGTCGGCGGATTGACCTGCATCGGCCGCACTGCGAGCGCCAGCTGATAGTCGCGCGTTTCGCTGCCAGGGTTGCCGAGCCGGTAACGTGCGACCAGCTGCGAATCCTGCGGCGTGCCGTGCGCGAAGCCGGTCACCCGCAGCGCAAGCGCGTCGTGGGTCCAGTCGACGCTGGGTATCGGCAGGTAGTCGTCCTGCAGCGATTGCGCGACCGTCACGTCGGCCCAGCTCACCAGCGTTTCGCCGATGCGCACGAAGGGCTCGATCGAGAAACCACCGGCGGCGACCTCGATCGCGCCGTCCTCGTTGATCAGACCCTGCTGCAGGCCACCATCGAGCCCGAGGATGGTCCAGTACGCCTGCTCTCCACTGAAGCCGCGCGGGAAATGCCCCTTCGGCGCATCGGCGGCGACGGCCTCGAGCACATCGTTCGGATGCTCGGACATCGCCAGTGGCTGCACCGTCACCTCGGCCAGTGCGAAGCCATGGCCCGGTCCGTCACGCAGGTCGAGGCCGATGTAGCGCGCCTCCGCTTCGGGCAGCGCCAGCCAATCGATGCCGCCGTTGCCCTGCGTCACCACGCGGACCTCGCGCCACTGCTCGCCGTCAGCCGACAGCGAGACCGCATAGTCCGACGCATGCCGCTTCGGCAGCCACTGCAGGCGAAGGCCACCGAACTCGCGCAGCGAGCCGAGGTCGAGCACCAGGTTCTGCGGCGCCGCGCCCGTCGCCCAGGCACTGGCCGCGTCGCCGTCGACCACCTTGCCGACCCCATCCGGCGTCGTGGTCGACGCGGCGGTGGCGGTCAGCGGCGAGGTGTCATCGGGTGGCAGCGCTTCGAACGTCAGCCGATCGAAACACACCGTGCCCTTGCCGCCTGCGTTGTTGTAGATCGTGAACTCGAGCTTGTCGCTGGCGCGCAAGGTCTTGTCCGGCTCCGGGCCCCAGGCCTTGTCGATATGGCGCTTGCGGTAGCGGACCTCGGTCCAGTCGGTCGGGAAGTCGTACTTCGGGCGATTGACCCACCAGACGTTGTCGCCGCTGGCGTCGATGAGCTTGAACTGCAGATCGTTCGATGGCGATTGCCCGCGCATGCGGAAGGCGAAGCGGTAGTTGTCCGGATAGTCCATCGGCAACTTGCGCTGGATGCCGACGTATCCGGACACGCCGTTGTAGTCGTAGTCCAGGCACAGTGCGCTGGCGCCGTCGACATCGACCGCGCGCAGGCTGCCGGTGACCTGGTTGGAGGTCACGACGGTCCATGCCGACGGGTCGTCGAAGTCGTCGAGGCTGCGGACTTCGCCACCGGCCGCAGGCGCCGCAGCACTGCCGGCTGGCGTCGGCGACACATTGCAGGCCGCCAATGCGAGCGCGAGCGTGGCAATGCCGGCCGCGCGAGCGCAGCGGGACGGTTCGAACGGCACGGCAGTCGCCTCGGCCGGGGTCATGTCGGTGTCGGCAGGCTCGCGCGCGGCGCGGGTGTCGAGGATCTTCATGCGGTACGGTGGCTCCGTGGTTCGGACGGATTGCGGTCGATCTGCAGGAACGCCTGCATGCGGGGGTGGCGTTGCCGCGAATGCTTCGGGGCGCCTCTGCCGGGACATTGCTTCAGCCACGCAGGACGCCGCTGATACGGCACCCATCGGGACACCCGCCAGCGAGGGCGGAAACTGCGGCCAGGCGGGCGACGGTGCCGCGATCGGGTGCGGCGTTCGAGCGCGGCGCACTCAGCGGATCACCCCTTCACGCTGCCGAGCAACAGGCCCTGGATGTAGTAGCGCTGCAGGGCGAGGAACAGCAGCAGCACCGGAATCACGGTCACCACGGCTCCGGCCATCATCATCTCGACATCCTGGATGTGTTCGCGCGACAGCGCAGCCAGGGCCACCGGCAACGTGTAGTTGGTCTGATCGGTCAACACGATCAGCGGCCACATGAAGTCGTTCCAGGCAGCCATGAAGGTGAAGATGGTCAGGGTCACCAGTACCGGCTTGAGCATGGGCAGCACGATCTGGAAGAAGATCCGCATCTCGCCGGCACCATCGATGCGCGCGGCCTCGAGCAGTTCATCGGGGATCGACCGCGCGTACTGGCGCACGAGGAAGATGCCGAACACCGTCGCCAGCGCCGGAATGATCACGGCGCCGAAGCTGTTGACCAGGCCCATGCCCTTCATCATCAGGAACAGAGGCAGCATCGCCACCTGCGCCGGGATCACCAGCGCGGCGAGCAGAAACTGGAACAGGCGGTCGCGGCCCCTGAAGCGCAGCTTGGCGAAGGCGTAGCCGGCCATCGTGTTGACCAGAAGCGCGCCGACCGTGATCGCCGCCGAGATCATCAGGCTGTTGGCGAAGTAACGCCCCATGCCGGCGCGCGCGAACAGCTCCTGGTAGTTGTCGAACGTGATCGCCGACGGCAGCAGCGGCGGCGGAAAGCCGCTGGCCTCGCCCATCGGCATGAAGGACACCGACAACATCCACAGCAGTGGCGCCAGTGCCACGACTGCCAGCGCGACCAGGGCACCGTTGACCGCCCAGGCCGACCAGCGCGTCGCGCCGACTTCGCGATGGATCGCAACCCGGCTCATACCAGCTCCCGCCTGCGCCCGAAGCGCAGCAGCAGCGTGGTGACGCCGAGGATGATCAGGAACAGCAGGAACGCCACCGCCGACGCGCGGCCGAGGTTCCACCACATGAAGCCTTCCTCGTACATGAAGTACAGCACGCTGACCGTGCTCTGCAGCGGATCGCCGCGGGTCATCACATAGGGCTCGGCGAACAACTGGAAGTAACCGGATACGGTGATCACCGCGACCACCAGCAGCACCGGCCCGAGCATCGGCAGGGTGACGTGCACGAACTGCTTCCAGCGCGACGCGCCGTCGATGCGCGCGGCTTCGTAGAGGTCTTCTGGAATCGCGGCGAGACCCGCGATGAAGATCACCATGTTGTAGCCGAAGTTCTTCCAGACCGCGAAGAGGATGATCGTCGGCATCGCCCAGGTGGGATCGCCCAGCCAGTCCACCGGCGCGATGCCGATGTGGCCCAGCGCCCAGTTCACCAGGCCGTAACTGGTATGGAACAGGTAGCGCCAGATGACCGCCACGGCCACCAGCGTGGTCACCACCGGCGCGAACAGCGCCGTGCGGAACAGGCCCTTGAGGCGCGCAGCCTTTGCGTTGAGCAGCAGCGCCGCGCCTAGCGACACGGCGATCGACAAGGGCACGCCGACGACGACGAAGTAGGCGGTGTTGCCGAGCGACTTCCAGAACAGCGGAGTCTGCAGGAGCTCGAGATAATTGCCGAGCGCGACGAACCGCAGGTTCGACATGTCCGACAGCGCGTAGAGATCGAAGTCGGTCAGGCTCAGCAGCAGGGCTGAGACGACCGGTATGCCGAAGAAGATGCCGAGCACGATCAACGCCGGGCCGGCGAAGATCCAGCCTGCGGTACTAGCGCGCATCGACGGCTCCCTGATCGGCGCTGGACTGCGGCCTGCCGGACGGGGCGATGGCGCTGTCCGCTTCCACTTCCCGCTCGCGCACCCAGCGCCGCTTCTCTAGCAGCGTGTCCACGCGCGCATCGAGTTCGCGCAGCGCCTGCTGCTGCGCCATGCCGCCGCGCACCACCCGCTCGCTCATCAGCCGCATCTCCTGCACGATCCGCTCCCACTCCAGCACCTGGGGCGTCGGTTCGACCCGCTCGAGCTGGTCGCGGAATGCCTGCGCATACGGATCTGCGCGCAGCTGCGGGAACTCCCAGGTGCTGCGGCGCGGCGGCAGGTTGCCGATCATCGCGTGGAAGCGCTGCTGTATCTCCGGCCGTGAGAGGAACTCCATCAGCTTCCAGCTCGCGTCCTTGTTCGGCGAGTCGCGGAACATCACCAGCGAGGTGCCACCGGCGATGCCGGCGCCCGGACCATCCGGCCCCGGCAGCGGCGCGGTCCCCCACTGGTCCTGCAGTTCGGCCGGCATGCGGTTGCGGAACTCGCGGATGTTCCAAGGGCCGGACACGTAGAACGAGAAAAAGCCGCGGCCGAACTCGTCCCAGACATTGGAGATCTGGGTCTCCGACATCCGCGGGGCCCAGCCCTGTTCGAACATGTTGGTATAGAAGGCCAGGGCGCGACTGAAGCCGGGGCTGGAGAAATTGCCACGACTCCCGTCGTCGCGCAGCAGGGGGTCGTCCTGCTGCAGGCCGAACGAAAGCAGCTGTTCGAACTCGTTGAGCGGCAGCATCACGGCATAGCGATCCGGCCCTACATGGGCCTTCACCGCCGCCATCGCCGCCTCCCACTCCTGCCAGGTACGCGGCAGCCTGTCCACGCCCGCCGCGGCGAGGATGTCCTTGCGGTAGAAGATCAGCCGCGTATCGACGTACCACGGCACGCCGAGCAGCGTGTCGTCGATGACGTTCGTGTGCCAGATGCCGGGAAAATAGTCGGATTCGTCGATGACCTCGGAGGCATCGACGCGCGACTGCAGTGGCTCCAGCGCACCGAGCACCGCGAATTCCGGCACCCAGGTGTTGCCGAGTTGGCAGATGTCGGGCAGTGCGTCGGCTGCGAAAGCGGTCAGCAGCTTCTCGTGCGCCGACGTCCAGGGAATCTGCTGGATCTCCACGCGGATGTCCGGATTCTCGCGCTCGAACTCCCGTACCAGCTCCGAGACCACCTCCGCCTCACGCCCCATCGCCCAGAAACGCACGACGGTGCGCTCGTCGCGCGGCATGCAGGCGGCGAGCACCAGCAGCGAGAGCAGCAGGCCACCCGTGCGCATCACAAGGACGCGCCAGGCCGGCAGACTCCGGGCCGGTGCTTGCACTCGCCTACTCCGCCGGCACCGGATCGGAGGCGCGCGCGGGTGCAGGTGCCGCCACCGGTGCATTCCGGTCCGCACCCCGGCTTGTGCTGCGTGATTCGGCGATGCCGATCGCACGCGCCGTCGCAGCCTCGGCATCGGGCGGGCCCGAGTCCTTGGGCTCGTCTTCCCCCGCCAGCCAGCCGCCGGTGAAGCCGGCCCGCTCCAGCCCGGCGCGGATGTAGGGATTGCGCTTCATCACGTTCCAGACAAAGTCGTTCCGGTAGTTCGCGATCATCGCCAGGATCGGGCCCTGGTCGATCGCGATGTAGTCGCTGGCCACCCAGCCCTTGCCCGGCACGATGCGCCCCGTCTTCAGCGGCACGTCCTCGTAGCCGAAGCTGGGGTTGAACGCGTCGAGGAAGCCATAGCTCGAATACAGATAGTCGCCGTAGCGGCGGTGCAGTTCCTCGGTGGCCGGGATCACGATCTCGGGGGCGAACGCCACCGAGGCCACGGCAGCGGTCGGCGCGATCGTGCCGTCGTCGAACGCGACATCGAGGCCGGCGCCGCGGGCACTGTAATGGCGGAACTCGCGCTGCTCGCCGTTGAAGTCCTGGTCGGTACGCTGCGGCCCGTCGCTGGCGGTGAGGCCCCAGACGTTTTCGCCGTAATCCTTCCAGCCCATCGGATTGTCGATGGCGTACTGGCGCTGGGCATAGGTCGCGCGGCGGCTGTTCTCGAAGTAGTCGATGCCGCGGCGACGCATGTAGTCGTCGCGGATACCGCGGAAATCCACCCAGACATGCGTGTACTGGTGCCCGAAATGCGGCGCGAAACTCAGGTACTCCTGGCCGCGGAACACGCCCCAGGAGCGGTCGTAGGTCCGCGTCCACACTTCCCAGGCTTCCGGTGCGATGGGATGCGTCGGCGATCCCAGCGCCAGGATGTAGACCAGCATCGCTTCGTCATAGCCGGTCCAGTCGTGCTCGATGAAGCCGCTCTCGGGATACCAGCCCATCGAGATCAACGGCTTGCGCTGCTGCAGGAAGGGCCAGCGCACGTTGCGGTACAGCCGGTCGGCGAGTTCGCGGATCTCGACTTCGCGCGGATCGTCACGGTCGAAATACGACTGCGCGAACAGCACGCCCATCATCATCAGGCCGGTATCCACGCTCGACAGCTCCACCCATGGGGCGAACCGGTGGCCGTTGTCCATGTCGACGAAGTGGTAGAAGAACCCCTGGTGGCCGCCCGTACCGGTCGCCTGGGGGCCCATCTTGACGTTGCGGAAGAAACGCAGTGTGGTCAGCGTGCGGTCCACAGCCTGGGTGCGGCTCACCCACCCGCGTTCGATGCCGATCGGATAGGCGGTCAGCGCGTAACCCACCGCCGCCACGCTGGAGAACGGCCGCGACGGGAAACGGTCCGGCGTGAGGCCGTTGACCTCGTTGGTCGTGTCCCAGAAGTACTGGAACGTGCGGCGCTCGATATCGGCAAACAGTGGCGGCAGCTCCGGCGGACCCTGTTGCGCCTCCACGACCGGCTCGGGCTCCGGCACCTGCTCGATCGGTCCCGGCTTGGGCGGCGGCACCGCCGGCTCGGCGGGCTCCTGCTTGCCGCAGCTGGCCAGAAAGAGGGCGGCAAGCGCGACGAAAAGCAGGCGACGGAACGCACGCAGACGGAATTGCATCGGGACAGAAACCTCACGCTGAAACCGTTTTCAGTTGCCAGTATAAAACTGCCGGCCCCCGGAAAGGGGCCGGCAGCGGGACCTGCTTACCAGTCGACGCCGAAGGACAGCTTGAACGTGCGCGTCGGCAGCTGGATGCCATCGGAGTGAGTGCCCCAATTGGCGTTGGCGACGCCGTCCGAGCCCCACCAGTCGTCGTAGGCGTTCCAGTTGCGGCGGTCGGTCACGTTCAACACGTCCGCGCGGATCCGGAAGCTGATGTCGTCGGAGGGATGCCACACCTTCGCCGCCGCGAGATCCAGCTGGAACAGGCCGACCGAGCCGTCCGGCCGGTAGCTGTCGATGAAGCAGTCGCCATCCCCCGGCAGGCGATCGGACAGGCAGTTGGTGCCGACCCGGTTCTTCATGCTTTCGAGGATGACCTTGCCCGACCAGGTGATGCCGCCCGGGCCGTCCCAGATCGCCGTGCCGACCAAGCGGTGCCTGGGGACCGGCGCAACCGGCAGCCAGCCGTAGTAGCTCACGTCCGGGTATTCGAACGCGGCGGCACCCTCCTCGGCCGAATTGCGCTTGGCATCGGTGTAGGTATAGGCCAGCGTCACGCCCCAGCCGGAACTGTTGGTGTAGGGCTTGTCCATCTTGGCAAGCACGGTGTTGGTCTTGGTCTCGAGGGCGTTGTCGACCAGGATCAGACGGCCGAACGGCGGATCGAAGCCCCAGGGCGTGCCCCACTGCGCCCCCGGCGGGAAGAAACTGCCGTCCGGACGACGGTTGGCGAGGCGGATCGCGATGCCGTCCTGGCTGCGGATATGCGCGACCGCGATCTCGCTGTTCCAGACGGTCTCGCCGAATTCCCAAGCCTTGCGGAAGCCGAGGCTGAACTGGTCGGAGTACGGCACCTTCAGATCGTTGTTGATGACGTAGTACTCGCGGGTCGCGAGCCCCGACAGGGCATCGGTGCCCCCGGGCTGCAGGTACGCCGGATCCCACGGCAGGCAGCCGCTGGCATTGCGGCAGACGCCGTCGGCGTCGACGAAGTTCACCCGGTACGGCGCCGCGTACGAGATGGTCTGCTGCTCCTTCTGCAGCGAGTCGAACAGGTTGCGGTCGTAGGACCGGCCGGCGCCACCAAACAGCACGTGCCGCTGGTCGGCGCCGAAGTCATACGAGAAACCCAGTCGCGGCTGCCAGGCGCCCTGGTAGGCGTCCCGGTTGTTGCCGGTGCTGATGTAGTTCTCGATGTCGATGTCCGAGTTCTGCCAGTTCGGCCACGCGCGCATGTTCTCCGCCAGATCCGCAGGCGTGACATGGTCCTCGTAGACCGGAGTGGTCTCGTAATCCCAGCGCACGCCCAGGTTCAACGTCAGCCGGTCGTTGACGTTCCAGTCGTCCTGCACATAGATGCCGAACTGCTTGTTGTCGGACGTGGTGAACCCCTGCGAGGTACCGGGGATGCCCTGGCCGAACTCCACCCGGTACGGCTGCACAGTGCTGAGGTTGATGTCGTAGTAGAACTGCGGGTTCGAGAAGTTGCGTTCGGTCGCATTGACGTCGACCTGCTTGAACTTCACGCCCATCTTCAGGTTGTGGCCTTCCCAGCCAGTGAAGCTCAGATCGTTCTGGATCGAATAGCCTTTCTGGCCCTTGTCCTGGTTGTTCGAGCCCGCGCCGGCGCTGACCACCGTCTCGGTGTTGCTGCGCTCGCCGGGCGTGCCGAGATCGGAAACGGTCAGCACATAGCCATTGCCGCCGATCAACGGCTGCGGGCTCCACGAGGTGTCCTCGTAGGTGACATGCAGATCGTTGAGCCAGCGCTCACCGCTGTACTGCCAGCGCAGGTCGTAACGGGCGACCTCGTTCTTGATGTTGCTGGCGCGGTCGCGGGTGAACGCGCCATCGTTGCGGATGGTCTCCTCCTCGTCCCGGACCTGCGCCGACAGTTCGACCAGGTTGTAGTCGTTGACCGACCAGCTCAGCTTGCCGAAGAACAGATCCTGCTTGAACGGCGAGTTGGCGGCCCCGAGCCCGGCAAGCAGATCCGGCGGCACGTCCGACACGTCGTAGCGGCTGGGCGCGCCCAGTTGGAGGGTCTTGGGCGTGAGGTATTCCTTGGCCTCGTAGGCCACGAAGAAATGCAGCCGGTCCTGGAGCAGCGGCCCGCCAAACGAGACGCCGTACTGCTCCTCCTTGGAATCGACCTTCTCGCCGCTGCGCTCTTCGGCCGGCGTCCTCGCCCGCCAGTCCGAGCCGGTACGGTCCCAGAAGAAGCCGCCTTCGAACTCGTTGGTGCCGCTGCGCGTCGCCGCGACGATCGCCGCGCTGCTGATCTGGTCGTACTCGGCCTTGTAGTTCGAGGTGATGACCTTGTACTCGCCGATCGCCGACTGCGGGAAAGGGTTGCCGCGACTGGTGTCCTGCCCCGGCACGCCGCCGGGCAGCGTGTAGCTCTTCTGTCCGACGCCATCGATGAAGATGTTGATGGCATTGGCCGACTGGCCGCCCGAACGCAGCTTGGTGTTTCCGTTGCCATCCTGCTGGAACACCATGCCGGGCACGGTGTCGGCGAACGCCAGGAAGTTGCGCGTGCCCTGTGGCAGCGATTCGATCTGCTTGCGCGAGATGTAGGTGGCGACTTCCGAGGTGCGGGGTTCGACGGCAGCCGCGGTGACCTGCACGGTCGCCATGTCGGTCGCTTCACCGGCGGGCGCGTTCTCGGCGAGTCCGCCCACCCCGAGGTCGAGCGTGGCGGTCTGGCCGACCGCGACGGTGACTGTCTGCGAAGCAGACTGGCCGCCCGCTTCGACCTGCAGGCGATAGGTGCCCGGCGGCAGGCCGGCCAGCGTATAGCTGCCGCTGGGGCCCACCCCGACGCTGCGGGTCAGGCCGGTGGCGGTATTGGTGGCGGTGACACGCGCTTCGGTGGCCGGAGCGGAGTCGACCATCACCTGGCCGCGGATGGTTGCAGCGGTGGACTGGGCCAGCACTGCCGGCGCGGCAACTGCCATGCAACCGGCAAGGGCGATGCTCAACAGCGATCGCGGCAGGGGACGGAAGCGCACAGAGGTTGGCGTCATGGTGTTTTCGCTCATTGAAGAGTGTCGCGGGGATATGCCGGCCGGTGAGTCTGCGTCGCCCCCTGCAACGCCGCCCCGCCCCGTCCGGATGCAGGTGAATCAGTGCGTGAAGAAATCGGCCGTGGCGGCGCACGACCGGATGCGATGCCGCCGAAGTCGTCCGCGACACGCGGACGCGCGAAGCGCGTGATTGAACGCAAGGCCGTGCATACGGCTGCGTCCGCTGCCGGGCGCACCCGGGCTGTCAGCCGCGTCGATTTTCATCCCTACCCCTCCCAGGGCATACATGCATCCAGTCTCAACCGACGGGCGGTCCCCCGGGCGCTCGCGTTCCGCACGATTCCCGGACCACCAGCACCGGCTGCAAGCCGCGCGAGGCAGTGCCCGCAGGCGGGGAACCATCCGGGTCGAGCAGCGCCCGTAGCGCGCGCGCACCGAGTTCAGCAATGTCGACGCGCATGGTCGTTAGCGGAGGGTGAACGTAGCGTGCAAGCGGAATATCGTCGAAGCCGACCACGGCAATTTCTGCAGGCGTATGGACGCCCCCGCGGCCGAGCGCATAGATGCACCCGATGGCCATGGTGTCGTTGGCGGCGAATACCGCGTCGGGCCGCGCTTCCATCGCCAGCAGGGTCTGCCCGGCGAGATGCCCCGACGCCTCGTCGAAGCTGCCCGGCAATTCCCACGGCGCCACCCCTGCATCGGCGTCCGCCAGCGCATCGCGATAGCCACGCAGCCGTTCGCGCGCATCGTCGTTGTCCGCCGGGCCGCCGACGAATGCGATCCGGCGGTAGCCCAGCCCGAGAAGGTGCCGCACCATCTCGCGCGCACCGGTGTAGTTGTCGATACCGATCGAAAGCCTCTCCACCGGACCTGCCGCGTTCATCAGCACCACCGGCAGGCTGGCATCGACATTGCGGGAAAGGAAATCGGCGTCGTGGACATAGGGCGACATCAGCAGGAGGCCATCGACGCGTCCGCGCATCGCGCGCAGCGCGGCGCCCTGCGCCTCGGGGTCACCGTGATAGCTCGACACCAGAAGATGCTGGCCGCGGGTGCGGGCGACCTGGTCGATCCCGCGCATCAGTTCGGAGAAGAACTCCCCATGCAGGTCCGGAAGCACGACGCCGACGGTCTGGGTGCGGCGACTGCTTAGGCTGCGGGCCGCATGGTGAGGGCTGTAGCGGAGCTCCGCGGCGACCGCGACCACCCGTTCCCGCACCGGTTCGGCCACGTTCTGATGTCCGTTGAGGGCCCGCGACACGGTCGCCACCGACACGTTCGCGGCCTTGGCTACATCCTTGATCGTGACGCCCAAGCAGACTCCTCCGGACTGTTGATGGACCGACAGTAAGCGCTTTCAGAAAGCGGTGTAAATCGACGAGCCCCCGTGGTCAGCCCCGCTCCCGGCATTGCACGCCGAAGCGGGCGGCCGATTTCATGCGCCTGCGGCGCTCAGGGCAGCACCTTGCGGAACGGCCGCACCTCAACGCGTGCGTAGACGCCGGCCGCCACGTACGGGTCGGCGTCGGCCCAGGCGCGCGCGGCATCGAGCGACTCGAACTCGGCAATCACGATGCTGCCGCTGAAGCCGGCCGGACCCGGGTCCTCGCTGTCGATGGCCGGGCACGGCCCGGCCAGCAGCAGGCGCCCCGCATCCCGCAGTTCGACCAGGCGCGCAAGGTGCGCGGGCCGTGCTTCACCGCGCCGCCCGAGGACGTCCTGCCCGTCATACCCTTCGATTGCGTACCACATGCATGAACCCCGATCTGCAGAGGCGCGCAGTGTAGCGACCTCGCCGGCTGGACAGTGCCTGCCGGCACCGCGTACCCTTGTCGCCAGCACATCGGCCAGTCCGCCGCCCGGCGCCCGCACAGGGTCCGCCGCACGCGGTCATCCGACCGGCCCGGTCCAACGCCCTCACGATCCCTCGCCTGCCCTGCATGCAGACGCGCACCGCGCTTGGCGCCGACCGACGTTTACGAAGATGTTCCGCAGCACCGTTGTTTCCGCGCCGGCCCGAGCCGCGCTACCGACCGGACCCGCACCTGCGGCCCGCCGATCCGTCGCCAGCCCTGCCTGCGATCCACCGACAGTGAACCAGCTCCCGAGCAACCCGCCGCGGTTGCGCACCGAATGACCCAACCCGCATCCGACGCCCCGGCGTCCGTCATCGCCGCCGCCTCGCCCCAGCAGCAGGAATTCCCGCTGGCGCTGGTGCATGGGCAGCCGGTGCTGCAGATCCCGCAGGATCTCTACATCCCGCCGGATGCGCTGGAAGTCATCCTCGACGCGTTCGAGGGTCCGCTCGACCTGCTGCTGTACCTGATCCGTCGCCAGAACCTCGACATCCTCGACATCCCGGTGGCCGACATCACCAGGCAGTACGTCGCCTACATCGGCGTGATGCAGGAACTGCGCTTCGAACTCGCTGCCGAGTATCTGGTGATGGCGGCGATCCTGGCGGAGATCAAATCGCGGATGCTGCTGCCGCGCCCGCCGGTGGACGAGACCGAGGAAGGCGACCCGCGCGCCGAACTCGTACGCCGACTGCAGGAGTACGAGCGCTTCAAGCAGGCGGCCGAGGATCTCGACCGGTTGCCGCGCCAGGACCGCGACACCGCGCCGGCGCAGGCGATGCTGCCCGAGCGTACGATCAACCGCGATCCGCCGCCGGTCGACCTGCGCGAGATGCTGCTGGCGCTCCACGACGTGCTCAAGCGCGCCGAGCTGTTCACCGGCCACGCGATCCGCCGGGACGCGCTGAGCGTGCGCCAGCGCATGGGCGAGGTGCTGACCCGACTCGCGGGCGGCCACTTCCACCGCTTCGAATCGTTGTTCGAACCCGAGGAAGGCCGGCTGGGCGTCGTCGTGACGTTCCTGTCCATCCTCGAGCTGACCAAGGAACGCCTGCTCGACATCGTGCAGGAGGCGCCGCTGGCGCCGATCTACGTCAAGTCGCTCGCCGACGCCGACGGCGCCGCGCCGCCGACGATGTTCTCCAGCGAGTTCGACGACGACGTGCCCGAACCCGACCAGCCCTGACCGCCGAATTCGATCCCAAGAGATCCGATGGACCAGACTTTCATCAATCGCGTCGTCGAGGCCGCCCTGCTCGCCTCCTCGCAGCCGCTGAGCCTGTCGCAGCTCGAGACGCTGTTCACGCTCGACGAACCCGCGCCCGAGGGCAGCCTCAGGCAGGCGCTCGTCGAGCTGCAGGCCGCGTGCGCCGATCGCGGCGTGGAACTGGTGGAACTGGCCTCGGGCTGGCGCTATCAGGTGCGCAGCGACGTGCATGCCTGGGTATCGCGGCTGTGGACCGAGCGCCAGACCAGGTACACCCGCGCCACGCTGGAAACCCTGGCCCTGATCGCCTATCGCCAGCCGATCACCCGCGGCGAGATCGAGCAGGTGCGCGGCGTGGCGACCAACAGCAACATCATCAAGGCGCTCGAGGAGCGCGAGTGGATCCGCGTCGTCGGCCACCGCGACATGCCCGGCCGCCCGGAACTGCTCGGCACCACCAAGGCCTTCCTCGATTACTTCGGCCTGCGGCGTCTCGACGACCTGCCGCCGCTGTCGGAACTCAAGGATTTCGCCGAGCTCGATCCGCAGCTGCGTTTCGCCGGAACCGATACCGCGACCGACCGCACGGTCGGCGGCATCGGGTCGTCGGACACTGCGGAAGCGGACGCCGAGGACGATGCAGATACACGGGGCGCACATCCGTCCGACCCCGAACAGGAAACCGGTGCGGTCGGCACGGATGAGGCCGCCGGAGAAGACGACGCTGATATCGACGCCGGCTCCATTTCCGATGCCGGTAGCGCCGTATCCGACGACACCGATGTTCAAGCCCCTCAACGGGACGATGGCGGCATGACTGCCGACGCCGGTCCCGACGCCATCCCGCCGGACGATGCGTCCGGCGACGACACCTCGACAGACGAAGACAACGCCCTCGCCGTAGACGGCGACAGCGACCGGAGCCATACATGACGCAGCAACGCAATACCGACAAACCCACCCGTTCACCGCTTTCGCTCAAGCGCGGTGAAGCCGCGACCGCCGATGCCGCTCCCAAGCTCGAGGAGCGCCTGCACAAGGTGCTCGCGCAGGCGGGCCTGGGCTCACGCCGCGCGCTCGAGCAGCGCATCGCCGACGGCCTGGTCAAGGTCAACGGCGAAACCGCCCAGACCGGCATGTCGATCAAGGGCGGCGACCGCATCGAGCTCGACGGCAAGGTGTTCGTGGCCAGCGCGCTGACCGAGCCTGCGCGCGTGCTGATCTACAACAAGCCCGAAGGCGAGGTCACCACGCGCGAGGATCCCGAGGGCCGCCCGACGATTTTCGATGCCCTCCCCGCGCTCAAGGGCGCGCGGTGGATCGCGATCGGCCGCCTCGACATCAACACCACCGGCCTGCTGCTGCTCACCACCGATGGCGAACTCGCCAACGCGATGATGCATCCGTCCTACGAGGTCGAGCGCGAGTACGTGTGCCGCGTGCGTGCGCCCGAAGGCGAGGACACCGTGTCGGACAAGATCGTCGACCGCCTCAAGCGCGGCGTCGCGCTGGAGGACGGCCCGGCCAAGTTCGATGCAATCGAACGCATCGGCGGCACCGATTCGCACGACTGGTTCCAGGTTCTGCTCAAGGAGGGCCGCAACCGCGAGGTGCGCCGCCTGTGGGAATCGCAGGGTTGCCAGGTCAGTCGCCTCAAGCGCGTGCGCTACGGCAATGTCACGTTGCCCCAGCCGTTGCTGCGCGGACAGTCGCAGGAACTTCCCGACGCCCAGGTCGAGGCCCTGCGCAAGGAGCTCAAGCTCGAGGAAGGCCCGCCGCCGGCACTGACGCTGCAGCCGGTCATCGGCCAGCGCAAGGCCGCCAAGTCGACCGTGCACCTGGGCAAGGGCGGTGCGGGCAAGGCCTATGTCAACGGCCAGAACAGCGGCGCCGACGAAGGTCGCGAGCTGCGGCGCTTCGACAACGTGCGTGAAGACCGCGGCCGTGGCCGTGGTGGCCCGCGCAAGCCCCACGGCGGCCTGACCGTCACGGGCGACGCCGCCGCCAAGCAGTCGCAGCGCCCGTTCAAGCAGCGCGCCGACAAGGGTGCGCGCGGCCTGCCCGAAGGCAATCCCGCGGCGTTCCGCACCTGGTACGTGCCAGATGGCGTGGAGACCGGTCCCAGCGGACACCGCAACGCCGATGGCCGCGGCCCCAAGAAGCCCTATGGGGGCGCCGGTGGTCCCGGTGCAGGCAAGAAGCGCGGGCCCGGCGGTCCGGGCGGTGGCGGACAGGGTCCGCGCGGCGCCGGCGGCGGTGGTCCGCGGGGCGGCGGTGGAGCGGCGCCATGGGCGTCCCGGCCGGCCGGCGGCGGCGGCGGTGGTGGCGGCGGTGGTGCCGGGCGCCCGCGTGCGCCATACGGTCATCCCGACAGCGCACCGAACTTCCCGTCCGATCACGCCAATCCGGGCAGCTTCAATCCCAACGCGGCTCGCGGCCCGCGTCCGGGCGGCAATCGCGGACCGAAGGGTCCCGGTGGTCCGGGCGGTCGCGGCCCGGGCGGCCCCGGTGGCGGCAACCGCGCTCCGGGTGGACGCCCGCCGGGCGGCGGCAACCGTGGCCCGCGCGGCGGCGGTCGCTGATCGCGGGCATCGCTGCAATGAACTGACGCACGGGGCCTTCGGGCCCCGTGTCGTGTCTGCCGGGAACTCCGCACCTGGGCGGATGATCGGACGCCTCCGTCTCACCGGGGCGCTGACCTGGCCCGCCGCCATACGGCGCTCGAGCGGAGCGCTTCACTCGAGGCGGACGCCCCCCGACGGAATCCACAAGCGTTCCGCCACTGCGGCAGCGATGGCAGGCGCGCGGTGATCGCATCGCCACAACCGGCGTCGCAGGATCAGTGGAAATCCCGTGAGGGCAGCTGCATGCCGCCGAGCATGCCGCTGAGGTCCTCGAGATCGCCGGCGATCAGATGGGCCACCCCGTCCACACGCTCCCAGCGTCCCCGCACCGCCATCAATCGCGATTCCAGCAGGGCCCGGCGGCGGCGCAGCGCCAGATGCGGCCAGACGATCACGTTGATCATGCCGGTCTCGTCCTCGAGGGTGACGAAGATCGTGCCCTTGGCAGTGCCCGGTCGCTGGCGCTGGGTCACCAGCCCGGCGACATGCACGCCGCTGCCGTGCCTGCGCTGCTGCAGCTCGCGCAGGCCGATGATCCGGCGTTCGGCCATGCGCGGCCGCAGCAGGGCCATCGGATGCGGCCCCAGGGTCAGGCCGGTGCTGCGGTAATCGGACAGGATTTCCTCGCCGGCACGCGGCCTGGGCAGTTCCACCGGCACTTCCTCCGGACTGCCCGGCAACAGTGGCCGCTGCCGCTCGATGCCGGCGACGGCCCAGCGCGCCGCATTGCGATGCCCGGCCAGCGACGCCAGGGCGCCGGATTCGGCCAGCACGCTGCGGGCCTTCTCGTCGAGGCCCGCACGCAGGCACAGGTCCTCGACGCTGGAAAAGGGCCGCTGTCGCCGCGCTGCCACCACCGCTTCGGCCATGGCCATGGACAGGCCGGCGACCATCCGCAGGCCGAGCCGGATGTCGGGCTGGATGCCGGCATCGCCCTGCCCCTGGGCGATGCGGCCGCCGACCAGGGTGCAGTCGTACTCGCTGTGCATCACGTCGACCGGCAACACGGTGACCGGTGCGCGATGGGCACTGCCACGGCGCGCGTCCTGCACGATCTGGCTCGGCGAATAGAAGCCCATCGGCTGCGAGTTGAGCAGGCCGCAGGTGAACGCGGCTGGCTCATGGCGCTTGAGCCAGCAACTGGCATAGACCAGTTTGGCGAACGAAGCGGCGTGGCTCTGCGGAAACCCGTAGGAGCCGAAGCCCTTGATCTGTTCGAAGATCTGGTCGATGAATTCCGGCGAGTAATCCTTGGCGGCCATCAGTTCCCGGATCCGCGCACGGTGCGGCTCCATGTCGCCGCCGCGTCGCCAGGCGGCCATCGAGCGCCGCAGCTGGTCGGCTTCCGCATGGGAATAGCCGGCATGGATCACCAGCTCCATGACCTGCTCCTGGAACAGCGGCACGCCGAGGGTCGGACCGAGGATCTCGCGCACTCCCTCCGACGGGTAGGTGACCGCTTCGTGACCCTGCCGGCGGCGCAGATAGGGGTGCACCATGTCGCCCTGGATCGGACCGGGGCGCACGATCGCGACCTCGATCACCAGGTCGTAGAACACCTTCGGCTTGAGCCTGGGCAGCATCGCCATCTGCGCGCGCGACTCGATCTGGAACACACCGACGGTGTCGGCGATCTGGATCATCTCGTAGGTCGGCTGGTCTTCGGTCGGCAAGGTCGCGATCTCGAAGTCGCGCCCGCGATGTCCGCGCACCAGGTCCAGCGTCTTGCGGATGCAGGTCAGCATGCCAAGTGCGAGGCAGTCGACCTTGAGCAGCTTCATCGTCTCCAGATCGTCCTTGTCCCACTGGATGATGGTGCGGCCGTCCATTGCCGCGTTCTCCACCGGCACCAGGTGCGAGAGCGGTTCGTTGGAGATCACGAAGCCGCCCACATGCTGCGACAGGTGCCGCGGATGGCCCCGCAGCATCTCGGTGATGACCAGGATCTTCGTGATCAGCGGATTGTCGAGATCGAAGCCCGCCTCGGTGATGCGCTGTTCCATCGGCGTTTCACCGTTGCCCCATCCGTAGCAGTTGGCCAGCAGCGCGATCTGGTCGGGCGGCAGGCCGAAGGCCTTGGCCACATCACGCACCGCGCTCTTGCCGCGATAGGCGATCACCGTGGCCGCCAGCGCGGCGCGCTCGCGGCCATATTTGGCATAGACGTACTGGATGACCTCCTCGCGCCGTTCGTGCTCGAAGTCGACGTCGATGTCCGGCGGTTCGTCGCGGTTGTCCGACAGGAAGCGGGCCATCAGCAGGCGGGTCTCGTCGGGATTGACCGCGGTGATGCCGAGCGCGTAGCAGACCGCCGAATTGGCCGAAGAGCCGCGGCCCTGGCACAGGATGTCCTGGCTGCGGGCGAAGCGGACGATATCGGCCACCGTCAGGAAGAACGCTTCATAGCCCTTGCGCGCGATCAGCGTCAGTTCGTCCTCGATCAGTGCACGCACCTTGGCAGTAGGGCCCTGCGGCCAGCGGATCCGGATGCCCCGTTCCGTCAGCTCGCGCAGCCAGCTCGCCGGCGTATGTCCGCCCGGCACCAGTTCCACCGGATAGTCGTAATGCAGCTCGCGCATGCCGAAGCTGCAACGCGCCGCGAGATCGGCGGCGGCCTGCATCAGCTCACGGCCGTAGATGTTGCCCAGTGCGCGTCTGCCGCGCAGATGCCGTTCGCCGTTGCGGAACAGGTGTGCGCCGCAATCGGCGATAGGCGTGGTGTGGCGGATCGCGGTCAGCGTGTCCTGGAGGATGCGCTCGCGTCGTGTCGCCATGTGCACATCCCCACTGGCGAGCGCGGGCATGTCGAGCATGCGTGCCAGCGCCTGCAGCGACGCGAGACGTGCGGTGTCGTCGCATTCGCGGTGCAGTTCCACGGCCAGATGCGTGCGCTTTGGGAACACGTCCTGCAGCCAGGCGCCCTGCCCCGTCTCGGGCGTCGCGCCGGGCAGCCATACCGCGAACACGCCGGGCGTCTTTCCGCGGAATTCGGCTTCGACATCCGTCCGCGACAGCCGGTAACCGCCCTTGGTGCCGGCGCGGCGCCCACGGGTGATCAGCGCGCACAGCTGCGCGTAACCCGCGCGGGTCTCGACCAGCAACACGAATCGGGTGTCGTCGAGCAGACGGAACTCGCTGCCGACGATCAGCTTCAGGCCGGTTTCCTCCGAGGCCTCGAGCCCGCGCACGATGCCCGCGAGCGAGCATTCGTCGGTGATCGCGAGTGCGCTGTAGCCGCACTGCAGGGCGCGTGCGAACAACTGCTCGGCGCTGGAGGCGCCGCGCAGGAACGAGAAGTCCGAAAGGCAATGCAGTTCCGCATAGGCGGGCAGATCGTTGGCGGTATCGTGCGCGACGTCGTCGTTGGCGGCAGCGCGCAGGCGCGAGGCCACGCGCAGGGCGCGCGGAATATGCGCCCCCGGTGTGTCGCGGCCGACCCCGTCGATCGTATCGTCCCAGCTCATGCGAACCAGCCGTGCAACATCCAGCCATCGAACCGGCCGGGCGGCACGAATGCCCAGCCGCGCTGGCCGTTGCCGGTTTCGACGACGTAGTAGTCACGGCGGGCGTCGCCGTCATCCCACCAGCCGCTTTCCAGGCGTTCCGGACCGGAGAGGATGCGCAGTCCGGCATCGCGCACCGGCAGCGGCTGCGGTAGCAGCCAGGCCGGGCGCTCCGGGCGCACCGGCGCCTGGGGAACCGGAGCGCTGCAGTCGCCGATCACGCGTGCCCAGGCGCGTTCCGGGCGAGGATCGTCGGCCGGCACGACCCGGTATACGGCATCGTCGCCGAGCCGGGCGCGCAGGCGTTCGCGCAGGTGCGGCCAGTCCAGCGCCTGCTGCGGCCGGCTGTCGAACAGGTCACGCGCCGCCGGCACGAACGGCGGCAACTCGCGCGCGAGCAGGCGCATCGCGACCACCGGCCGCGCGATCGCCGTGCGCTCGAGCCGGTTGCGCGCAAGTTCGAACAGCATCGCCGGCGAACGTTCGGCCGCGAGCAGACCGACCTCGACATCGGTCAGGCCTTCGTCGTGCTCCAGGCGCACGACGAAGCGCTGCACCCCGCCGTCTCGCGCCGACAGATAAGTGCACAGGTCGTTGACCAGCCGGCGCAGCGGAAACAGCAGCGGCGGATGCGCTTCCACCTCGTAGCCGAGTTCGACGCGCATGTCGAAATGGTCCGGCGGCGTGTAACAGGCCACCGGATCGTCGGCCTCGCCATAGAGCCGGCGCAGGTGCGACAGCACCTCGATGCCGAAACGCCGTTGCACCGAGGCGGTAGGCAAGGCGCGCAAGGCGCCGAGCGTGCGCACGCCCATGCGGTACAGGTGCTCGCCGGCCTCGCCGGGCAGTGCCGCACGGCGTACCGGGATGCGGTCGAGCAGTCCTGCCAGTTCGTCCGCCTTCCACACCGCCAGCCCATCGCGCAGCCCCACCAGCACGCGCGCGGCGGTGGGCGTGGGCGCCAAGGCGATGCGATGCCCGAAGCCCTGGGCCGCGAGTTCCTCGCGCAGCCGCGGTTCGAACCGCGACCAGGGTCCGAACAGGCGGAAACTCGCCTGGACCTCGAGCACGATCGCGCGCGGCCATTGCTGGCTCACCAGCGAGCTGTGGCGATACGCCCACGCCGCGAGGAAACGATGCCAGTGCGATTCGTCCTGCGGGTCGTAGGCCTGGGTACGGACGTCGGCCAGCAGCGCATGGGCAGCGGACAGCCGCATGCCGGGTTTCAGCCCGTGGCCGGCGGCCGCGGCATTGACGCTGTGCAGGCGGCGCAGCTGCGCAGGCCCGTCGACCAGGACGAACGGCGCGTCGGATTCCGGCTGGCGACGGAGAACGGCGTCGAGCGCCAGCTGCGGCAGGAGAATGCAGGCCCAGAGCATGGCGGGATCATCAGCCCGCCAGTCGCAGCGGCTGCGACGGAATCCGTCCGCCGCGACATTTGCGCACCTGCCAGGCCTGCACCTCGGGCAGGAATTCCATGCGCAACGCGGCCGGCGAGGGATTGGCCGCATGCCGCCGGTCGCGGATTGCGAAGGCATGGCAATCGCCACTGTCGGCCGCCACCTGCAGCCGCCGCATCAACCGGGCATCGCCGGTGTCCGGCCACCCCAGCACCGCAGCGCAGGCACCGCTGCGCAGGCATTGCTCGAAGGCCCAGAGCGCTTCGTCCTGCGTCGCCTCGACGACATCCAGTACATCCAGCCGCACCCCGGCCGCCTGCCAGGCCGGCGCATAGGGAATGCAGGGGGGCGCGATCAGCACCACCCGTCCGCCCGCGGCGGTGATGCGCGCCAACGCGGGGAACAACAGCGAGATCTCGCCCACTCCCTCGGCCGGCAGCAGCAGCTCGGTCAGCGCACGTGGTGGCCAGCCGCCGCTGGGCAGCACCGCATCGAGTGCGGCATGCCCGGTCGGCTGCCCGGTCTCGATCTGGGGGGTGCCGCGCCCTGCTGGCCACACGGTACGTCCGGCCAGCAGGGCGTCCAGGGTCTGCGGGATCGCGGCCATCTCAGCCCTGCCGCAGCAGGCCGCAGTACAGGCCTTCGATCGAAAAATCCGCATCGGCTGCGACCACGATCGGTGCATGCGCCCGATTGCGCGGCAACAGGCGCACGCCTGCCGGCCGGTGTTCGAGCCGCTTGATCGTGATCGCATCGTCCAGCCGCGCAACCACGATCTGGCCATCGCGCGCCTCGCGGCTGCGGTGCACCCCGACCAGATCGCCATCGAGGATGCCGTCGTCGATCATCGAGTCGCCCTCGACCCGCAGCAGGTAGTCCGGGCGCAGCGAGAACAGGCTGCGGTCCAGCCACAGCACCCGGTCGCTGCCGATGTCCGCGCCGATCGGTACGCCCGCCGCGACCCGCCCCAGCACCGGCAAGGCGGTGATCCGATCACCCTGCCCCGGCAGCCGCAGGCCGCGCTTCTGGCCGGTCTGCAGTTCGATGAGGCCGGCGGCGACGAGGGCCTGCACATGCTTCTGGGCGGCATTGCGCGAAGCGAAACCGAAGGCCTCGGCGATTTCCGCCAGGCTCGGTGGCGCGCCGGCGGCGATGCGTTCACGCAGGAATTCAAGGATTGCCGCGCGCTGGGGGGACAGGCTGATCATGGTGTACATTTGTACACCTTGCGCCGTCGCGGCGCCATCGATTCCGGCCTCGCATCCGCCCGGGCCCCTTCGCCGCCAGCTTGGGCCCCTAGGCGCGACCCCAGCTGGCACAGGTAATGCCCGGGTCCTAGCATCAGCGCGTCCCGGACCGGAACCTCCCATGCAGCGTCAACGCCTCCTGTTTCCGGCGCCCGCCCAATGGACACGCTCGGCCTGGCGGGCGGCCACGATCGTGCTGCTGGCGCTGCTTGTCGCATCGAATGCCGCCTGGCTGCACGCCAGCAGCAGCGGCAGCGACATGGGCGCCCATCCGCGCCAGCTGCCAGTGCCCCACCGCGTGATCTACGAATACCCACGGCCCGCCGCAGGCTCCGCGAGCACGCCCATGCAGGAGGCCTACCGCGCGACGCCGCTCGAAGCCGGCGAACGGTGTGCTGGTGGGCAGATCATCCGCCGCCTGCCCAATGGCTGGGAAGGCAGCAACCGGCCCTGCAATCCCTGAGGTCCATGCGGTGCCACGCGGTCACTGCCCGCGATGGTTGCAGACCGCCGAGACCCGATCGTTCAGACGACGCAGATCGTCATAACGACGGCGGGTGCCGAGCTTGTGCAACACGGCTTCGCGATTGGCGCGGGCCGCTGTGCAACGCGCCCGCTGGTCGTCGCCACGGCTGCCGGATACCCGCGAAGACACTCCGCGGCGTTCGCCGGCCCCGGGCGTCCGCCGCACAGGTGCACGGGAGACCGGGCTGGATGCGGCAGGCGCCTCCGCCAACACAGGCGGCCTGTCCGCCGTCCAGGTCCGCAAGGGCGCGCCCTGGCGACAGGGTTCCGACTGATAGCTGTGTCCACCCCGGGCGTCGGCGCACTTGAACACCGATTGGGCATCTGTCGCCGACATCCCGCCCCACCACAGCACCAGCACCCAGGCCATCCGCATCGGCACATCTCAGGCTCGAACAGACGCCAAGCCTGCCGGCCGGCATTGCGGCGGGCCATCGTCGATCGCCGCGATCCCGTGCGGGTCTGTTCCGGGCCGCCGGTCAGGAAACGCGTGGGCTCAATCGCCGTCAGCGGACTGCGCATTGCGGACCGCATCCGCCCGCGCGGCGCGCAAGGCGTCGAGCTTGTCCTTGAGCTTGAGTTCCATGCCCCGCGCAACCGGCTGGTAGTAGATCCGCTCGCCCATCGCATCGGGAAAGCCCGTCTGGTCGAGTGCAATGCCGCCTTCCGCGTCGTGGTCGTACTGGTAGCCGGTGCCGTAGCCCAGCTCCTTCATCAGTTTGGTCGGCGCATTGCGGATGTGCATGGGTACGTCCTGCGTACCGTATTCGCGCACGTCGCGCTTGGCCTGGTTGAAGGCCATGTAGGCGGCGTTGGATTTGGCGGTGCTGGCGAGATAGATCACCAGTTGCGCGAGGGCGAGATCGCCCTCGGGACTGCCGAGGCGGTCATAGGTCTCCCAGGCATCGATCGCCATCTGCAGGGCGCGCGGATCCGCCAGCCCGACGTCCTCGACCGCCATGCGCGTCATGCGCCGTGCGAGATAACCGGGATCGCAGCCGCCATCGAGCATCCGCGCCAGCCAGTACAGCGCGGCATCTGGATTCGAACTGCGCACGCATTTGTGCAGGGCCGAGATCTGGTCGTAGAACTGCTCGCCGCCCTTGTCGAAGCGGCGCGTGCGATCGGCCAGCACCTGTTCGATGGTGCCGGCCGTCACTTCTCCGCCCTCGCCCGCCAGTTCAGCGGCAATCTCAAGCAGCGTCAGCGCCCGGCGTACATCGCCGTCGGCGGCCACCGCGATCAGTCGCAGCAGATCCTCGGCGATCCGCAGCCCACGATCGCCGAGACCGCGCTCGGCATCGTCCAGGGCGCGGTGCAGGGATTGGAGGATGTCGTCGGGCGACACCGATTCCATGACGTGGACGCGGCAACGCGACAGCAGCGCGGAGTTCAGTTCGAACGACGGGTTCTCGGTGGTCGCGCCGACGAACACGATCGTGCCGCGTTCGATGTGCGGCAAAAACGCATCCTGCTGGGTCTTGTTGAAGCGATGCACCTCGTCGACGAACAGGACCGTGCGCCGCCCGCCATCGAAGCGGTGCGCGGCCTCGGCCAGCACCTGGCGCACTTCGGGCAGGCCTGACAGCACCGCCGAGATCGCCTTGAACTCTGCGTCCGCGTAATGGGCCAGCAGCAGCGCCAGGGTGGTCTTGCCGCAGCCCGGCGGCCCCCACAGCACCATCGAATGCACCTTGCCCGCCTCCACTGCCGTGCGCAGCGCCGTACCCTCGGCCAGCAGGCGTCGCTGCCCGACCATCTCGTCGAGCGTTGCGGGCCGCATGCGTTCGGCCAACGGGCGCATGGCGCTGCGATCGACCTGCAGCAGGTCGCCGGTATCGGCGCGGGATGGGCGGGAACGGGGCACGCGGTTCAACCTGTCGATGCAGTGCAACGGAATGCGGACCTGACGATATTGCGACATGCAGACGTGATCACAACCGCAAGGCGCCATGGCGCCACTGGCTAGAACCTGCAGCTGGTCCAGGTCGCGACGGCGGCGGCGCGCGCGATGCATGGATAACGGCATGCCGGTTTCGGCCGTCGCGATTTGAGGGCCCGGCGCCATGTACGGAATCCGCCGGGATCATTGCGCCGACGATCGGTGCGCACTCGCGCCGCTACCGGTCGATGCCTCAGTCGCATGGGTACGCTTCTGCCCTGCCCCGAAGGCCTGCGGATGACACCCGCCGGCTATCGGTTCTGCAGCCCGGCCTTCAACACCTCTCTGCCCGCTGCGCGAGCCGATATCGGCGTGGACACGCTGCTATCTGCACCGGCGCACACAGGAACGGCCACCCGAAGGTGGCCGCCGATATCCATTTCGTCTGTCACCCGCAGTGCGCGGGAATGGATCATTCCTCGCCGACCACATCCACGCCTGCAGCCGGCGTGTAGCGGAAGGTGTCCGCCGCGAACGTCGGATTGCGCTTCCACCCGCTGAAGCCGATGGTCGTGCGCTGGCCGAGGGTGTCGTGGATTTCCATCCGGGTCGGCGTGCCGTCGCCGCCGAAGCCGATGCGTGCGCGTTCGAATGCGGCATTGTCGCTGCGCTTGGGGCGTAGTTCGAGCCAGTCCAGGCCACCGGATGTGCCGGCCTCGGTCACGACGAAATCGCGGTCGATCCGGGACGGGTCGATCAGTGCAGCCAGCGGGCTGTCCTGTTCCTGGCTGCCCTGCGGGCGGCGCGTGACCTGCTGCAGGTCGGGGTCATACACCCAGACGGTACGTCCGTCGGCGACGATCAGCTGCGGATACGGCTTCACGTATTCCCAGCGGAACAGACGCGGCGCCGACAGGGCCAGCGAGCCGCTGGAGCTTTCCTTGGTCCGGCCATTGCCATCGGCCACCTGCTGGGTGAACTGCGCTTCCAGGCCCTTGAGCCCACGTGTGAACTGGTCGAGCTGCGGACGCGCATCGGCGGCCTGGGCGAGGCCGGCGACCGTGAGCACGGCGGTCGCGACGAACCAGCGGGAGTGGCGGAGCATCGTGCGCATGAAGGGGCCTCGAGGTACTTGGGACGTAGGACCGGAGTGTGCGAATCCATGCCTGAATGCGGCAATGACAACCCGGTCCATCGACCGTGTCGTCCAGCACCGATTCACCGCGGGTCCGGGATTCAGCGCGGCGGTGGCGGTGGCGCGAGCACGCTGCGGTCGCCATTGTGCTCGGGCGGCGTCACCACGCCCGCCGCTTCCATCGCCTCGACCAGACGCGCAGCGCGGTTGTAACCGATCTTGAGCCGGCGCTGGACGCCGGAGATCGATGCGCGGCGCGTTTCGGTGACGATCTTGACCGCCTCGTCGTACAGCGGATCGCTTTCGTCGCCACCGCCGCCGCCGCTTTCCGGCAGGCCGGTGGCACCGACGACGGTGCCGTCGCCCATGGTCTGCACTTCGTCGAGCACGCCTTCGATGTACTCGGCCTTGCCGCTCTGCTTGAGGTGTTCGACGACGCGGTGCACTTCCTCGTCGGAGACGAATGCCCCGTGCACGCGCTCGGGCAGCGCGGTGCCCGGCGGCAGGTACAGCATGTCGCCGTGGCCGAGCAGCGTTTCGGCGCCCGACTGATCCAGGATGGTGCGCGAGTCGATCTTGGAGCTGACCTGGAAGGCGATGCGGGTGGGGATATTGGCCTTGATCAGGCCGGTGATGACGTCGACCGAGGGGCGCTGCGTGGCCAGGATCAGATGGATGCCGGCCGCACGCGCCTTCTGCGCCAGGCGCGCGATCAACTCTTCGACCTTCTTGCCGACGATCATCATCATGTCGGCGAATTCGTCGATGAAGATGACGATGTAGGGCAGCGGCTCGAGCAGTTCGGCGACGTCGCTCGATTCCGGGTTCGGCCGGAACAGCGGATCGGACATCGGCTGTCCGGCCTCCTGCGCGTCCCTGACCTTCTTGTTGAAACCGGCCAGGTTGCGCACGCCCACCGCGCTCATCAGCTTGTAGCGGCGCTCCATTTCCGCCACGCACCAGCGCAGGCCGTTCGCGGCCTCCTTCATGTCGGTGACCACCGGCGCGAGCAGGTGCGGGATCCCCTCGTAGACGCTGAGCTCGAGCATCTTCGGGTCGATCATCAGCATGCGCAGGTCTTTCGGCGAGGCCTTGAACAGCAGGCTCAGCACCATGGCGTTGACCGCGACCGATTTGCCCGAGCCGGTGGTACCGGCGACCAGCAGATGCGGCATGCGCGCCAGATCCGCCACGACCGACTGGCCACTGATGCCCTTGCCGAGCGCAAGGGTGAGCGGACTGGCCGACTTGTCGTATTCCCTCGAGCGCAGCAGCTCCGAGAGATAGATCATTTCCCGGCGCACGTTCGGGATCTCCAGGCCGATCACCGATTTGCCCGGAATCACGTCGACCACGCGCACCGCCTTGACCGACAGGCCGCGTGCGATGTCCTTGTCGAGCGAGCTGATCTGGCTGACCTTGACCCCCGGCGCGGGCTCCATCTCGAAGCGCGTGATCACGGGACCGGGCTGCGCTTCCTTGACTTCCACGTCGATGCGGAAGTCCTTGAGCTTGAATTCGATCTGCCGCGACAGGGTTTCCAGCGTCTCCTCGTCGTAGCCGTTGGGCTGCGGCTTGGGATCATCGAGCAGCGACAGCGGCGGCAGGTCCGAACCGTTCGCCCCCACCCCATGGAACATCGGGATCTGCTGCTCGCGCTTGGCGCGCTCGCTCTTCTCGACCACAGGGGGCGTGGCGGGCGGTTCGATCCTGATCGGCGCACGCTTGGCCCGCAGCTCGCTGTCGACCTTGCGCGCCTCGGTGCGCTCCTCGCGATGGACCCGCGCTTCCTTCCACTCGGTAGCCTGCTTGCTGCTGCGACGGAACAGCTCCGGCAGCTTCAGGGCCCAGCCGCCGAGGCGATCCATCAACGCAAACCACGACAGCCCGGTCGCCAGCGTCACCGACACCAGGAACAACGCGAGCAGGAACAGATTGCCGCCGACCGGCCCGATCGCGCCGAACAGCGAGTTGCCAACCAGGCGACCGAGGATGCCGCCGCCACCGGCCGAGAGGTTCTCCACCGCCGGCAGCCGCAGATACAGCAGGCCGGTCGCCGAGACCAGAAAACCCACGATGCCCACCAGCCGCAGCGCCGGCCCGAAATCGGCGACGCCTTCGCGATCGCGCTCCAGGCCGAACAATGCGATCCATGCGACCGCGCCGAGGATCAGCGGCAGGAGGAAGGCGACGTACCCGCACAGGTGCAGCAGCACGTCCGCGATCCATGCGCCGACCGGCCCGCCGACATTGTTCAGCGGCACGCTGACATTGCCGGCGTTGGTCCAGCCCGGATCGGTGTGCGAGTAGGTGACCAGGCACGCCAGCAGATACAGCAGCAGCGGCGCGATCAGGATCAGCGCGATGTCACGGACCAGGCGCTGCCGGCGCGGATTGGGTGCCGCATGCGCCGACGCCGCCGGAGCAGGGTCCTGGGCGGCGCGGCGCGGGCGCTTGGCGCGTTCGGAAAGCGGGCGTGCCACCGTGTGTATTTACCTGAGAAAGTCGGTACAGGCCTTTGATCTTACGTCAAAGTTTCATGCCCTGCAGCGCAGGGTGTACCAGCTTGCCGCCTTCGACGTTGATCCCCCGGACCAAAGCCTGGTTGTCGCGCCACTGGCCCGAGGCGAGCTTGTTGACCCACGGCAGGATCGCCGCGCAGATCGCCTGCGACGAAGTCTGCGGAACGGCGCCGGGCATGTTGGTCACGCAGAAGTGGGTGAGGCCCTCCTCCACGTAGGTGGGCTCCTTCCAGGTCGTCGCGCGCGAACTTTCGAAGCAGCCGCCCTGGTCGATCGAGATGTCGACGAGCACGCTGCCGTTCTCCATCGACTTCATCATCTCGCGGGTCACCACATGCGGCGCGACCGCACCGGTCACCAGCACCGCGCCGATGATCAGATCGGCCGATGCAACCTCGCGCGCGACCACTTCGTCATACGGATACAGGGCGGTCACGTTGTTGCCCAGGCGCATCATCTGGTCCATGCGGTCGGCGCGCTTCTCGAACACCACGACGTTGGAACCGCCGGCCGCGGCCAGCGCCGCCGAGGCACCGCCGGCCACACCGGCGCCGAACACCACGACCTTGCCGCGCTCGGTCGACGGCAGGCCGCCGAGCAGCTTGCCCTTGCCGCCGAGCGGCTGGTGGAGGTAATGCGTGCCGACCTGGACGGCGATCTTGCCGGCGATCACCGACATCGGCGCCAGCAGCGGCAGCTCGCCGTTGTCGAGCTCCACGGTCTCGAAGGCAACGCCGGTCAGGCCGATGTCGAGCAGGCGCCTGGTCAGCTCGGGCAGCGGTGCCAGATGCAGGTAGCAGAACAGCAGGTGGTCGGGGCGCAGCAGGGCGAGGTCGCCTTCGATCGGCTCCTTGACCTTGACGATCAACTGGCCCTTTTCGTACAGCGCGGCGGCATCAGGCGCGATCTTCACGCCCAGCCGGGTGTAGGCATCATCGGCGAAGCCGGACTTCAGGCCTGCGCCCTGCTGCACCCACACTTCGTGACCACGGTTGACCAGATCGCCCGCCGCGGCAGGCACCAGGGCCACGCGGCCTTCGAGGGTCTTGGTCTCACTGGGAATCCCGATACGCATGTCACCGACTCCTGCACAAAAAACGCCGCTTTGGGCGGCGTGTCGCGGATGGATTGTTCCGGTCCGCTGACACGGCCGAACCTTGTTTTGCGGGGGGCGCACCGCCAAGCTATGGCTCACGTCAGGCCGCAGTGCCGCAAGCCCCCGAGTATACATGAGCGTCTCCAGCACCAGCCCCCGCCACATCCGTCTGCTGATCCTCGGATCGGGTCCTGCCGGATGGACCGCGGCCGTCTATGCGGCCCGTGCAAACCTCAAGCCGGTCGTCATCACCGGCATGCAGATGGGGGGTCAGCTGATGACCACCACCGAGGTCGACAACTGGCCGGGCGACCCCCACGGCCTGATGGGTCCGGATCTGATGGCGCGCATGCAGGCGCATGCCGAGCGCTTCGATACCGAGACGATTTTCGACCACATCCACACCGCCGACCTGTCGCAGCGCCCGTTCCGCCTCAAGGGCGACAGCGGCGAGTACACCGCCGACGCGCTCATCATCGCCACCGGTGCGACCGCCAAGTACCTCGGCCTGCCGTCGGAAGAGGCGTACAAGGGCCGCGGCGTCTCCGCGTGCGCCACCTGTGACGGCTTCTTCTACAAGGACCAGGACGTGGCCGTGGTTGGCGGCGGCAATACCGCGGTCGAGGAAGCGTTGTACCTGTCGAACATCGCCCGGACCGTCTACCTGGTCCATCGCCGCGACACGCTGCGCGCCGAGAAGATCATGCAGGACAAGCTCAACGCGAAGATCCAGGCCGGCAAGATCGTCCCCGTCTGGCACCACACCGTCGATGAAGTGCTCGGCAACGAGGCCGGCGTGACCGGCCTGCGCCTGAAGTCGGTGCAGGACGGCAGCACACGCGAGATCGCGGTCCATGGTTTCTTCGTCGCGATCGGCCATACCCCCAACACCACGCTGTTCGAAGGCCAGCTGGCGATGAACAACGGCTACCTCGAGATCCGCTCGGGCATCGACGGCAACGCAACCGCGACCAACGTGCCCGGCGTGTTCGCCGCCGGCGACGTGACCGACCAGCACTACCGGCAGGCGATCACCTCGGCAGGTTTCGGCTGCATGGCCGCGCTCGATGCCGAGCGCTTCCTCGACCAGCAGGGCTGAGCGGGCGGCGTCGACGACGCATGGACAACGCGGTGCTACGGCAGGGTTCCTTCCCGTGAGCGGGCTGGCCTTGCCGCAGCTCACATGGCGGCCCCGGCGGGGGCAAACGCTCCGCCGCCCGTCCGCATCGCTGCTCACACCGGGCGCCGGCCAGGCCCGCTTCGCGGCGCCCCGGATGATCCAGATCCCCGAGTTGCGGCCGTGACGCAGGGCACGGCAGAGATCCGGGTACTCCCGTCGCTGGCCGGCGTTGCCGCGGCGGACTGGGACGCCTTGCACGATGGTGCCAATCCCTTCGTCGCCCACGCGTTCCTCAGTGGCCTGGAACTTCACGGGTGCCTGCGCGAGGACTGGGGCTGGACGCCCCGGCACCTGACGCTCTGGCGCGATGGAACGCTCGTTGCGGCGGCACCCGCGTACGCGAAGACCAATTCCCACGGCGAGTTCGTATTCGACCATGCCTGGGCACGCGCCTACGCGCAGTACGGGCGGGACTATTTCCCCAAGCTTCTGTGCGCGGTGCCCTATTCGCCGGTCACCGGCCCGCGCCTGCTCGGGAGCAACACGCATGACCGTCGGGCACTGGCGGACGCATTGCAGGCGCTGACGCGCGCAGCCGGTTGGTCATCGGCCCACGTGAACTTCCACACATCAGCCGAGGGCGACGCGTTCGACGCGGACTGGCTCGCCCGCATCGACGTGCAGTACCACTGGCGCAACCCCGGGGACTGGTCGACCTTCGACGACTATCTCGGCGCGATGGACCACAAGCATCGCAAGAACATCCGCCAGGAGCGGGCCAAGGTCGCGCGCGCCGGCGTGACCTTCCGGGTGCTGCATGGCGACGAAGCCAGCGATGACGACCTGGCGACGATGTACCGCTTCTACCTGCAGACCTTCGCCGAGTACGGCAACTCGCCCGCGCTGACGCTCGATTTCATGCGCCACCTCGCCGCGACGATGCCGCGCCAGCTGGTGCTGATCCTGGCCGACCTCGGCGACACGCCCATCGCCGGTGCACTGTGCCTGCGCGGCGCCGACACGCTTTACGGCCGCTACTGGGGCGCGATCGCCACCCTGCCCGGCCTGCACTTCGAAACCTGCTACTACCAGGGCATCGACTACTGTCTGCGGATGGGCGTGCGCCACTTCGAACCCGGCGCGCAGGGCGAGCACAAGCTTGCACGCGGATTCCTGCCCACGCTGGTGCACAGCCGGCACTGGGTCGCCGATCCGGCGTTCCGCGAGGCCCTGCGCAACTGGTGCGACCAGGAGGCCGAGGCCGTCCGCGAGCACGCAGCGACGCTGGCCACCGCCAGCCCGTTCCGCGGCGCTCGACCGTGAGTCAACATCTGCCCCGCCTCGGACACGACCCCGAGGCGCAGTTTCCGCCGGTCGGGACCGCGCTGCGTCGGCCCGATGGGCTGCTGGCGTTCGGCGGCGATCTGTCCGTGCCACGCCTGCGCAACGCCTACCGGCACGGCATCTTTCCGTGGTTCAGCGAAGGCCAGCCGATCCTCTGGTGGTCGCCCGATCCGCGCGCGGTATTCGAAACCGCGGCGCTGCGCCCCAACCGCCGGCTCGCGCGCGCCCTGCGCAACAGCGGCTGGGCCCTGCGCGCCGACACCGTCTTCGAGAGCGTGGTGGCAGCGTGCGCGAACGCACCTCGCCCCGGGCAGGACGGCACCTGGATCACCGCGGCGATGCAGGACGCCTATGTGCGACTGCATGCGGCAGGCCTCGCCCACAGTGTCGAGGTATTCGACGGAGACGAGCTGGTCGGCGGGATCTACGGAGTGGCGATCGGCCGGATGTTCTTCGGCGAAAGCATGTTCAGCGCGCGATCCGGCGGTTCCAAGGCGGCGCTGATGGCGCTGGCCCGGCAGATGCGCCGCTGGGAAATGCCGCTGATCGACGCCCAGCTCGACAACCCGCATCTGCAGATGCTGGGCGCGACATCCTGGCCGCGCGAACGCTTCCTCGCGGCGCTCGCCGAGCTGGTAACGCAGCCCGCAGCAGTGGAAGGCAGCTGGCGCGAGGCGTTCGGCCGGCTCGAAGCAGCCCGGCTGGCTGAACCCGACTGATCCGAAACGCAGGCTCTTTTGCATCGTCTGCCGGCGCATGCGACAATCCCCCGCTTTGCTGGCGAGAGCCCGGTCGCGACCTGGCCGCCCGCCGCATCCCTCAACAACGGATATTCCAGACGAATGGCGAAAGATGACGTCATCGAGTTCGAAGGCGCGGTCTCCGAGACCCTCCCGAACACCATGTTCCGGGTGAAGCTCGAGAACGGCCACGAAATCATTGCGCACATCTCCGGCCGCATGCGCAAGAACTACATTCGGATCCTGACCGGCGACCGGGTCAAGGTCGAGATGACGCCCTACGATCTGACCAAGGGCCGCATCACTTACCGCATGAAATAAGCGCAGGCATCGCGTGCGTGTTGTTTGAAGGCAGCCTTGGCTGCCTTCTTTCGTTTGGGCGGACGCAGCGCGACCATGGGTGACCTGGCGTCATGCGGCATACGCCCCCGTGATCGCTCGCAGTAGCGCTCGTCGCACTGCAGCTGGTTTGGCACTGCGGCGGTGGCGCTCCAATGCCCAGCGATCCACCGCGCTCACCGCAGATGACCGCGCCCGCCCATGCTGGTGATGCGTGGCCCATGGGCCACCCGCAGCGTCAGGACACGTCCGGAGACCGCGACGACCCTCCGCAGGGCAAAAAGAAGGCGCCCGCAGGCGCCTTCCGTGTGAAACCGCAACAGTACGCTCAGTCCACGGCCACGGTCAGCAGCCGCTCGGGTTCGGCCCAGGTCTCGACGGTCAGTTCGCCGTCCTTGACATCGATCGCGACCCGGCCACCCCCCGCCAGCTTGCCGAACAGCAGCTCGTCGGCCAGCCGGCGTTTGATCTTGTCCTGGATCACGCGCGCCATCGGACGGGCGCCCATCTGCGGGTCGAAGCCGTGCTGCGCCAGCCAGTCGCGCGCAGCTGGCGTCGCCGACACCGAGACATTCTTCTCGTGCAGCTGCGACTCCAGTTCGATCATGAACTTGTCCACGACCCGCAGGATGTGATCGAAGCCCAGCGACTGGAACTGCACCACCGCATCGAGGCGATTGCGGAATTCCGGCGAGAAGCTCTTGCGGATCACTTCCATGGCATCGCTGCTGTGGTCCTGCTGCATGAAACCGATCGACCGCCGCGACGCCTGGGTGGCGCCGGCATTGGTCGTCATCACCAGGATCACGTTGCGGAAGTTCGCCTCGCGCCCGTTGGTGTCGGTGAGCACGCCGCGATCCATCACCTGCAGCAGGATGTTGAAGATGTCCGGATGCGCCTTTTCGACCTCGTCGAGAAGCAACACGCAGTGCGGCGTCTTGACGATCTTCTCGGTCAGCAGCCCGCCCTGGTCGAAGCCCACGTAGCCGGGCGGCGCTCCGATCAGCCGGCTGACCGAATGCGCTTCCATGTACTCGGACATGTCGAAGCGCACCAGTTCGATGCCCAGCTGAAGGGCGAGCTGGCGCGTGACCTCGGTCTTGCCCACGCCCGTAGGACCGGCGAAGAGGAAGTTGCCGATCGGCTTGTCCGGACTGCCCAGACCGGAGCGTGCGAGCTTGATGGCCGAGGTCATCAGCTCGATCGCAGGGTCCTGGCCGAAGATCACCATCTTGAGGTTGCGCTCGAGATGCTCGAGCACGTCCTTGTCGGTGGCGCTGACCTGCTTGGCGGGAATGCGCGCCATCTTCGCGACGATCGTCTCGACCTCTTCGACATCGATCAGCGCCTTGCGCACGCCCTCCGGCAGCAGGCGCTGACGCGCCCCCGCCTCGTCGATGACGTCGATGGCCTTGTCCGGCAGCAACCGGTCGGCGATGTGCTTGACCGACAGGTCGACCGCAGCCTGCAGCGCCTCGTCGGCGTAGGTCACGTCGTGATGCGCCTCGTAGCGGGGCTTGAGTCCCTGCAGGATCTGGAAGGTCTCGCTGACGGTCGGCTCGACGATATCGATCTTCTGGAAACGCCGCGCGAGCGCGCGATCCTTCTCGAAGATGCCGCGGTATTCCTGGAACGTCGTCGAGCCGATGCAGCGCAGCTCGCCCGCCGACAGCGCCGGCTTGATCAGATTGGACGCGTCCATCGTGCCACCCGACGCCGAACCGGCACCGATGATGGTGTGGATCTCGTCGATGAACAGGATCGCGCCGGGGTGCTTCTTGATTGCCGCCAGTACCGCCTTGAGGCGCTTCTCGAAATCACCGCGGTACTTGGTGCCCGCGACCAGCGCGCCCAGATCGAGCGCGTAGATCGTCGCTTCGCTGAGCACCTCCGGCACCTCGCCATCGACGATGCGCTTGGCCAGCCCCTCGGCAATCGCGGTCTTGCCCACGCCCGCCTCGCCGACATAGAGCGGATTGTTCTTGCGGCGACGGCACAGGACCTGGATCGTCCGCTCGACTTCCTCGGCGCGGCCGACCAGCGGATCGATGCGGCCGTCGCGCGCGGCGGCGTTGAGATCGCTCGCGAACTCAGCCAGCGCATCGCCCTTGCCCTCGCCATCGGAGTCGCGCCCCTGGGCGGCGTCGTCAGGGCTGCCCTCGGGCTCGTCCGCGCCGGTCTTGGCGATGCCGTGCGAGAGGTAGTTGACGACATCCAGGCGGGTGACGTCCTGCTGGTTGAGGTAGTAGACCGCGTGCGAGTCCTTCTCGCCGAAGATCGCCACCAGCACGTTCGCGCCGCTGACTTCCTTCTTGCCCGAGGACTGCACGTGGTAGACCGCCCGCTGGAGCACGCGCTGGAAGCCCAGCGTGGGCTGGGTGTCGCGCGTGTCGTCTTCGGCCAGCTTGGTGACCGAGGTCAGGATGGTCTGTTCCAGGTCGCTGCGCAGGCGCTCGAAATCCGCGCCGGTGGCCTTGAGCACGGCCTCCGCGGACGGGTTCTCGAGCAGCGCCAGCAACAGGTGTTCGACCGTCATGTACTCGTCGCGGGCCTCGCGGGCGCGCTTGTAGCACTGGCCGATGGTGAATTCGAGATCTTTGCTGAACATGGGGCGGACGCCTCCGGCTTCACTGACACCCTAGATGGGGCCCGAATCCGGCAATCAAACCCTGCCCCCCGTAGGCCTTATTAGGCCTTTTCCATTGTGCAGAGCAAGGGATGAAGATTGAGGCGAGCGTATTCGTTCACCTGGGCGACCTTGGACTCGGCCACCTCGCGGCTGTAGACACCGCAGACGCCACGGCCGCGCGTGTGGACATGCAGCATCACCTGGGTCGCACGCTCGAGATCCAGGGCGAAGAACCGCACCAGGATCTCGACGACGAAGTCCATCGGCGTGTAGTCGTCGTTAAGCAGCAGCACTGAATAGAGCGGCGGTGGCGCCACGTCGGGGCGACTTGCGGCGACGGCTGTGCCGTGCGCTTCTTCGTGTTCGGTTCTGCGACTCATGCGCCGATTATACCGCCGGGGCGGCGATGGACGCCCCGGACCCCGACCGTCAGAATGGCCGGCACTCCCCCGATACCGGTGCCTCGATGCATCCCAGCCGACTGTTGCAGGCCTCCCGCCCGGCCTCGCTCGCCTGCCTGCTGGCCCTGTCGCCGCTGGCTGCTGCCGAAACGCCGCCCGCAGCGCCAGGTGACACCTTGGCCCAGCGACTCGATGCACAGGGCGTGCGCTACGAGCGCGACGAGGACGGGGATTTCCGGGTCGTGTTCGCCTGGCAGCAGGAGGACCGCTCGCAGATCGCCTTCGTCAGCGGCAGCGCCCACGCGCTCGGCGACACCTCGGTGCGCGAGGTGTTCTCGCCCGCCGCGCCGGTTCCGGCGGGCGGCTTCAGCGCCACCCAGGCGGACATGCTGCTGCGCGAGAGCCAGCGCAACATCCTGGGGGGTTGGGAGATCGCCGGCGAGACACTGTTCTACGTCATCAAGCTGCACGACGATGCCGACGGTGCACGTCTGGAGCAGGCGCTGGAGATCGCCGCCCAGCTCGCCGACGATATGGAACTGCAGCTCACCGGCGGGGACGCGATGTGATGGCAGCGTCCGCCGACCCGCGTTTCTGGCAGCCCGATGTCACGGTCGCCACCGTGGTCATGGATGGCGGCCGCGTGCTCTGCGTCGAGGAGCGCGTGGACGGGCGACTGGTCATCAACCAGCCGGCCGGCCACCTGGAGCCCGGCGAATCCCTGCTCGAGGCCGCGGTGCGCGAGACGCTCGAGGAGTCCGGCTGGTCGGTCGAGCTGACTGCCTTCGTCGGCAGTTATCTGTGGAAATCGGCCCCGCGCGCCGGAGAGCCGGACGGCCGGCACTTCCTGCGGTTCGCCTTCGCCGCGCGCCCGCTTGCGCACGATCCCGCGCGCGCGCTCGACGACGGCATCGAGAAGGCCACGTGGTTCACCCCTGCGGAACTCCAGGCCGAACGTCACCGGCACCGCAGCCCGCTGGTCTGGCAGGCGGTGTCGGACTGCCTCGGTGGCCAGCGCCATCCACTGTCGCTGGTCCGCCACGTCGCATGAAGACGCCGGACGTCATCGTCGGCATGTCCGGCGGCGTGGATTCGTCGGTCGCCGCGTTGCTGCTGCGCGACGCCGGCACGCCGCTGGCCGGGCTGTTCATGCAGAACTGGGCCGACGACGGCAGTGGCGAGTGCCGGGCCGAGGCGGACCGTCGTGATGCGGTCGCGGTCTCGGGGCGTCTGGGCATTCCGATCCATTTCCGGGATTTCTCCGGCGAGTACTGGGGCGGCGTGTTCGAGCATTTCATCGCCGAATATGCCGCCGGCCGCACGCCCAACCCGGACGTGCTGTGCAACCGTGAGATCAAGTTCAAGCACTTCCTCGACGCGGCGCACGCGCTGGGCGCAGCGCGGATCGCGACCGGTCACTATGCGCGCGTCGACCACGAGGGAGGCCGATGGCGGTTGCTGCGCGCGCTCGACCGCAACAAGGACCAGAGCTACTTCCTGCACCAGCTCGGCCAACGCCAGCTCGCGGCGACCCTGTTTCCGCTCGGGGGGCTGCCCAAGACCGACGTGCGTGCCCTCGCCCGTGCGGCGGGCCTGCCGACGGCCGAGAAGAAGGACTCGACCGGCATCTGCTTCATCGGCGAGCGCGACTTCCGCACCTTCCTGGGCCAGTACCTGCCGGCCCGCGAAGGCGAGATGCGCACACCCGACGGTCGCACGGTGGGCAGGCACCCGGGCGTGTTCTATTTCACCCTCGGCCAGCGTGAAGGCCTGCAGATCGGCGGGGTGCGCGGCTTCGAGGCGGCGCCCTGGTACGTCGTCGGCAAGGATGTGGGCGACAATGTGCTCTACGTCGCCCAGGGCGCCGACACGCCGTACCTGCTGTCGTCGCACCTGACCAGCGAACCCGCACACTGGATCGGTGGCGATCCGCCGGCGCAGCGTTTCCGCTGCACCGCCCAGACCCGTTACCGGCAATACGAGGAATCCTGCGAAGTGACCATCGACGAGAACACCGGCCGCCTCGACGTGCGGTTCGACCGCCCTCAACGCGCGGTCACACCCGGCCAGTCCGTGGTGCTCTACGACGGCGACGTGTGCCTGGGCGGCGCGATCATCGCGCGTACCGACGCACCGCTGGAACTGCGTGCCCGCGAGGTGGCGGCATGATGGAACACCGTGTGCTTGCGCTCGCCGGCATGGCCCAGGCGCTCAAGCAGGTCCGGCGCATCGCCGAAACCGGCCAGGCCGACGCCGCGGTGCTTTCGACCGCGCTCGACAGCGTGTTCCGCATCGATGCCGAATCGCCTGAAGCCGTCTACGGCGGCCGCGATGCGGTGGTGCCTGGCCTGGTACTGCTGCGTGACTACTTCGGCAACCAGGGCAGCGATCCGGTGCTGCCCAAGCTCGGCCTGGCGGTGGTGCAGCTCGAACGCCGCTTCACGCAGGACGCGACGGTCAGCGGCGAGGTCCATCACGGCATTCTCGAAATCAAGCCCAAGGCCGAGCAACTGGGGCACACGCACCCCGAGGTGCTGGCGGCGCTCGGCGCACTGTATGCCGACACCGTCAGCCACCTGCGCCCCAAGGTGATGGTCCAGGGCAACCCGCATTACCTGGGCCAGGCCAATGTCGTCGCCGAGATCCGCGCCGTGCTGCTGGCCTCGTTGCGCTCGGCAGTGCTCTGGCGGCAGATGGGCGGCAGCCTGTGGGACTTCCTGCTGCGCCGCCAGCAGATGCTCGCTGCGATCTGAAGCCCGCGACGCGGAGACATCACGAAGGGCGCGCGATCTCGCCGCCCAAGCTAAAGCCGCGCACATGGGTGCCGATACCGGGGATGTAGGAAACCCCCTGAGAGCGCCCATGTACGCACGCATCCTGATCCGCCTCGCCGCGCCCCTTGCCCTGACCCTATTGCTGCCGCTCGCGTTCGTCCTCGATTGGGCCGCGCCGGTGCGCTGGGCGATCCTGATCACCCTGACCGCGAGCTGGCTGGTGACGGCCGGCTGGCTGGCGCTCCGCGACGCGCGCCCGACCGCCGAACACTCCCGCGCGATGAAGGAGCAGGACGAGCTGCTCGGTGAACTGCGCCAGTTCGTCGGCGCGGAAATCGAAGGCTCCCGGGTGGAGGTCGAACGCGCCCGCGAGCTGATCCGCCAGGCGGTCAGCGGCCTTGGCAGCAGCTTCGATGCGATGAACCGCAAGTCGCGCCAGCAGGCCCAGGCGATGAGCCGGCTGCTCGACCGCGCCGGTGACCAGGACGGCATGGGCGGCGCGGATGTCGCGCGCTTCGCCCAGCACGCCAGCCAGCGCATGGAGCAGCTGGTGGAGGCGCTGGAACAGGTCAGCGGCCAGAGCGGCGTGACCGTGACCCACATCGACGAAATGGCCGGACACCTGGACGGCATCTTCGCCCTGCTCGAGGACGTCAAGTCGATCGCCGACCAGACCAACCTGCTGGCCCTCAACGCGGCGATCGAAGCGGCGCGCGCGGGCGAAGCGGGTCGCGGCTTCGCCGTGGTCGCCGATGAGGTCCGCAACCTGTCCGAACGCTCCACTGCGTTCAACGAGCAGATCCGCAAACTGGCGCATTCGTCGAAGGAATCGATTGCCAAGGTCCGCGACACGGTTTCGGGCATGGCCTCCCGCGACCTCGACCGCTCACGCGAGGCAAGGACCGAAGCGGCCGGCATGCTCGAACAGGTCGCCACCATCAACCGCTCGCTCGGCGACGGCATGCGCGAGATCTCCGAGTGCGGTCGCGCGATCGACGCGAGCGTCAGCGAGGCCGTGCGCGCGCTGCAGTTCGAGGACATCGCCACGCAGGCGCTGGGGGGCGTGCACACACACCTCGAACGCCTCAACGCGATCAACCGCGAGGCGATCGAGCTGCAGGACCTGCTGCGCCGCAACGGCGGCGTCTTCGACGAGGAACTCACCAAGGCCCTGCAGCGGATCGGCCAGCGCCTGCGTGAACTGCGCACGACCTGGGAGCGACCGCCGCACAAGCCGGTGACGCAGGATTCGCTGGGTGCCGGTACGGTCGAGCTGTTCTGAACGAAGCCGGACCTTGGACCTCGCCAGCCCCGGCTGCATACCCCCGCAAGCCCCGGCCCTGTCCGGGGCATGCGCGTTGCCGCCAGTCGAGTCCGACAACGTGCAGCGGATCGGCGGCGACCTGCTGGAGCGGCTCGAACTCGCAGGCCGGCAGGAACTGCGGTCGCTGCTTGCCCCCGCAGCGCCTGACGGGCATCACGCGTCCGCACTCGATCCGGTCGAGTCGGTGATTGCCTGGGATCTGGCTGCCGGGTTCTGAGCGGCGGACTTTGGTCGCACGCGGATGCACGCGTGACGGTCGACCAGGTCCATGCACCGCGACAGCAGTTGCGCTGCATATATGTCCGGCGGACCTCCGCATCGCATTGACGCGCCTGCGCTCGACCGATCGGGTCGTGGGGTGCGCGTGCCACATGACCGCCGCGACGTCCGCGAGAACCGGCCAGGACTCAGCAGCGGGCCAGGAAGGCGCGGTTGCCTCGTCGCCGCTTGCGACCAGTGCCCGCCTCGATACGGTGCATTGACCACGGAGGATCGGGGCTTGTCCGGTCGCCGCCGCGCGCTTGCCGACCGGCCGCGCTTTCTGGGCAGGACCCCGCTCGCCGATTCCGACGGCCGAAGTCGGTGAGCAAGGACGCCGACGCTCGCCAGAACAAGCGCG
>Ga0233369_1000112_pt1 | contig 41477 bp, 35 predicted proteins | sample ElkDunMinimDraft_26_FD_191537 | JGI IMG/M metagenome (GOLD analysis project Ga0233369, IMG submission 191537) | Fecal eukaryotic communites from dung pellets of Tule Elk in California, USA - Elk Dung D16 | ecosystem: Host-associated > Mammals > Digestive system > Large intestine > Fecal | place... | reverse complement strand
CCGCCGCAGTTGCACAGAAAGATTCTTGCGCTCTGGCACACGGTGGGCCGCAGTGTTGGCGTATCCGAGCAACTGGGCCTGGCGGCCTTTATGCGCGGCCCGGCTTTCCTGCGCCATCTAAGGCGTGCTCGTCAGGAGTATCAGACCTTACGCGACATTGTGCTGGAGACCTTGCGTACTCACGCAGCGGGGCGCTATCGCATCAGCGGTGAGCACGCGGGCTTTCACCTGATCCTGTGGCTGACGCCCGATCAGGACGAAAGTCGGATAATCGAAGCAGCGAGACAGGCGGGTCTGCTGCTTCATCCCCTTCGCCAGAATTGTCATCAGATTCAGTTGGAACCCGCCTTCGTTCTGGGCTTCGCCGCGCTTACCCGAGCACAGGCGAAAAGCGCTTCTCTTAAGCTTGCACGGTTGCTGCAGGGGTGAAACGGATCGTTACCTCGCTCTGCTCAGGATCGCGCGTGTGATCATCCCTTTGCGGCTATTGCAACGGACGTCCACGGAGTTGCTTCAGGTGTAAGCGAGGAGATCTTGCTCCTCTGTTGTGGCCAGGGCTCAAATGGTGCGTTGATTGACGCGCGCGGACAGCTGTTCGGCAGTCTCCTTGCGTTCGGAATAACGATCCACCAGAAACTCCTTCTGGTCGCGCAACAGCAGGGTGAACTTGACCAGCTCTTCCATCACATCGACTACGCGGTCGTAGTAGGGCGACGATTTCATGCGGCCGTCGTCGTCGAACTCCATGTATGCCTTGGGTACCGAAGATTGATTCGGGATGGTGAACATCCGCATCCAGCGGCCCAGCACGCGCAGTTGGTTGACTACGTTGAATGACTGCGAGCCACCGCACACCTGCATGACCGCCAATGTCTTGCCCTGGCTGGGGCGAATGGCGCCAAGGGCCAGGGGAATCCAGTCGATCTGCGCCTTGAATACGGCCGACATCGCTCCATGGCGCTCCGGAGAGCACCAGACCTGGCCTTCCGACCACAGCACCAGGTCACGCAATTCCTGGACTTTTGGATGGTCAACCGGGGCATCGTCAGGCAAAGGCAGGCCTGACGGATCGAAGGTCCGAGTTTCGGCACCGAAATGCTCCAACAGCCTAGCCGATTCTTCCACCAGCAGCCTGCTGAACGAGCGCTCGCGAGTGGAGCCGTACAACAGCAGGATACGTGGCTTGTGCAGGCTGACCTCACGGCTGGCAGACGATTGGCCGATCAGCTCAAGGTTCAGATTCGGAAGGTCGGTGGACATGGGGGCTCCGCTCAAATGTTGCCAATACGATCCAGCTCGCGCTTTAGCTCGTCGCGGCTCAGGTTTTCAAAAGGTAAGTCGAGGAGGGCACGGCAGCGCTTTTCGATCTGCGTCAACGTCGCGTTGAATGCCGCCTCGATTTGCGCCTCGTCGCCTTGCACCCCAGACGGATCTGCCAGGCCCCAATGCGCCTTGAGTGCTGGCCCGAAATATGTCGGGCAAGCCTCACCCGCAGCCTTGTCGCACACTGTGATGACGACGTCCGGCGGGTTCGCCTCAAAGACGTCATTACCCTTACTGCTCAACCCTTCGACGGATAGGCCGGCTTGCTTCAGGGTTTGCAAGCTGCGTGGTAGAACTTGACCCTTTGGGAAGCTGCCTGCGCTTACCGCTTCGAAGCCATCGGGGGCAATGTGGTTGAACAGGGCTTCGGAAAGAATGCTCCGGCAACTATTGGCGGTACACATGAATAGCACCCGCATGTTGGCTCCTGTCGCCATCGGCAAGATCAAAGGCTAAGGCGCAGCGCCAGCGCCGAAAGCGTGGCCAATAGCACCGGAAAGGTCAGCAGGGCACCGACCTTGAAGTAATAACCCCAGGTTATGCGGATGCCTTTACGCTGAAGCACATGAAGCCAAAGCAAGGTGGCCAAGCTGCCGATGGGGGTGATTTTCGGCCCAAGGTCGCAACCGATGACGTTGGCATAGATCATTGCATCGCGAACCAGGCCGGTGCTGTCACTCGCATCTATGGATAGGGCGCCGATAAGTACGCTGGGTAAGTTGTTCATCACTGACGACAGCAAGGCTGACAGCAGTCCGGTTCCCAGCGCGGCTGTCCAGATTCCATGCTCGGCAAGACGGTTGAGCGCCACCGTGAGAAAGCCTGTCAGGCCTGCATTGCTCAAGCCGTAGACGACCATGTACATGCCCAGCGAGAAGATCACGATCTGCCAGGGCGCCTCGCGCAGCACCCGGCGGGTCGATATGACGTGTCCTCGTGCCGCGACTGCAAACAGAATAGCCGCGCAAATCGCCGCGATTGCGCTGATGGGAATGCCCAGCGGCTCTAGAGCGAAAAGGCCGATCAGCAGCAGGGTCAGGACCCACCAGCCGCACACGAACGTTGTGCGGTCCCGGATGGCCGCACGTGGTGGGCTCAGCTCGGCCAGGGAATATCTGCCGGGCACGTCGCGGCGGAAATAGAGGAATAACACCAGAAGCGTTGCTGCCACGCTGACCAGGGTTACCGGCATCATCACCGACGCGTATTCGGCAAAACCCAGCTGGAAATAGTCGGCGGAAACGATGTTGACCAGGTTCGACACCACTAGCGGCAGGCTGGCGGTGTCGGCAATGAACCCTGCGGCCATGACGAAGGCGAGTGTTGCACCTGGCGAAAAGCGCAGTGCCACCAGTAGGGAAATGACGATAGGGGTGAGGATCAAGGCTGCGCCGTCGTTCGCGAACAGCGCCGAAACAGCGGCTCCCAGCAACACGGTGAAGGCAAACAAACGCCGCCCGTTTCCGTTGGCCCACCGCGCAACGTGCAGCGCGGCCCATTCGAAGAAGCCGGCCTCGTCCAGCAACAGGCTGATGATAATGATCGCTATGAAGGTAGCGGTGGCATTCCATACCACCGCCCAAACGGTCGGGATGTCCTGGAACGAAACTGCGCCAACGGCGAGAGCGAGGGCGGCGCCAATACTTGCGCTCCACCCTACGCCCAGGCCCCTGGGTTGCCAAATGACCAGGATGAGGGTGAAAACGAATACAGCCGCTGCGATCAGCATTGATACATCTCCGGACTAATCAGCAGCAACGGCTGGCGCGCTCAGGGCGGCCGTGCATGTTCTTCAGGCGGAAGGTGCAGTCCTTCAACCAGGTGGCATTGGCGGCGGCCGTTATCCGAAGCACTTCTTCCAGCCACTGCGGCACATCCGGGTTGAGCCGGTAATAGACCCACTGTTCATGACGGCGATCCAGCAGCAGTGAGGCACTACGAAGCTGCGCCAAGTGACGGCTGATCTTGGACTGGTTTTCTTCAAGCGCGTACATGAGTTCGCAGACGCACAGTTCGCCTTCCTCGACGATGAGCAGGGTCGCACGAGCTCGGGTTTCGTCAGCCAGGCACTTGAAGGCTTCGTGTGGTGACAACATATGGCGTTCGTATATGCGAAAAATCGAATATGCGGATTTTCACATCTAATGCGAGCGGTTGCCAGTGCAATTATTTCGCAGCGGCTCAGAAAATCTAAGCAGAGCGAAGGATTCTTCGCCCCACTGAACGATTATCGGAGCGGCTCGCTCTAAAAGCTCGGAAATAAGTGCACATAACCAAGGAGTTAGGTCATGACAACCCCGGGTCTTCGTATCAGTGCATCCCTTGCTGTGTTCATCAGTTTCGTTCCGCTTGCCAGCCAGGCGGATCTGTATTCGCTGAAGGTCGAGAACGACATCATCGCCACCGGTCGTGATGGTCATTACACCAATGGCGTTGAGCTGATGCGCTCCTTTCAGCCGGAGGCTGGGCATTGGTCCCGCCGATTCGCTGGTGTGTTGCCCGGCTGGTCCGCTGATGAAATAGACAATGTCGCTTACCGGTTCGGCCACCAGATCTATACGCCGAGCGAGATCAAGCGCGCCGAACTGATCGAGGATGACCGGCCGTATGCCGGCTTGCTGTTCGCCGGCGTTTCGATGTTCAGCGATTTTCAGCGCGAAGGTTGGCGCGAGACCAGCGGCCTGCATCTGGATATCGGACTGGTTGGTCCCGGAGCAGGTGGCAAAAAAATTCAGCGTGAGGTGCACAAGCTCACCGGCAGCGATGAACCCAGAGGCTGGGACAACCAGCTGCGTAATGAGGCCTTCGTCAATCTGGGGTACCAGAAGGGTTGGTGGCTACAGCAGCGTTTTGCCGGGCTCGAGGTGGAGTACGGGCCGAGCCTGGGCGGCGCGCTGGGCAACCTGTACACCTACGGTTCTGCAGGCCTGGGATTGCGCATCGGGCAGGGGCTGGCACGCAGCTTCGGCATTCCGGCTGTAGCGCCGGCGCAGGGTGGCAGCATGTATTTCGATCAGGGCGGCGGGTTCGCCTGGAGTATCTTCGCCAACCTTGAAGGCCGCTACATGGCTCATAACATGCTGCTCGAAGGTAACACCTTCAAGGACAGTCATTCGGTCGACAGCCGCGAATGGGTCGGCGATGCCAAGGCTGGCGTTGCGTTGACCTGGAATAGCTGGCAGCTGGCATTCGCCAGCGTCTGGCGCACCCGGGAATTCCGAGGCCAGGATAAGCACGATCAGTTCGGCTCGCTGACCGTATCCGCCTGGTTCTGAGGTGGTACTGCGGCGCGCCTAAGTGAGGCGCGCCGCAGTTGTTGCTTATTTCCTCACCCAGCTGCCATTGAGTTGGATGAGTTGTCCCGGCGGCGTTTTTTCGATTGCCTTTTTGCCGGCGATGGCTTCCACGTCGCTGACGCTGACACCATTCTTCTGAGCGACACGGTAGTATTCGGCGCGGCGCGCCTGATTGATCTGGCTGGCAATTTCTTCGGCCTGCTCCCCTGGCTGCACCACGCCCAGATAACCGTCCGGCTTCTCACCGAGCAATCCGCTGGCCTTGGCCGGGCCCAACGCCGCCATGGCTTCGTTGAGCGACATGGCGGCAGCAGGCAGAGCCAGGCACAGCGCCAGAAACAGGGTTCCGAGTTTGAGATGGGTTTTCATAGGGCTCCTCAGAACAGGCCGCTGTCTTCGTTGATGATCGAGTCGAGCTGCTTGTCTACCTTGATGTAGATCTCGTGTTCGATCTTCACATTGAGATTGATATTGATCGGCTCGTTGGGCACGGCCAGTTCTACTCTCGGGGTGCAGGCGCTGGCAAGCAGGGCCAGCGTCAGGATGCTAAGCGGATGGCGCAGCCGCATGTCCGGTTTCTCCTTTGCGGGGGGTGGCATACAGTGCCTCATTCAAGACGTTGCTGCACGCGCCGCCGGATGGTTTCGCTGACCCGGTCCGACAGTTGCAGGCTGGTCAGCAAGGCGGGAATGTCTTCTTGCAGGTTGATGGTCAAATTGACGGGCCGCCCACCTTCCAGCGCGGGATTGCGGCCATTCAGCTTCAAACCGAGGTCCAGCTTGCCGTTCGTGGCATAGCGCACATCGCTGGTGAGCAGATCGTAGTGAAAGTCGTCCAGCGCCCCGACCGCCAGGCGCATCGCCGGGTTGGACTGGCCCAACGCCTGAAATTTCGCCGAACGAAAGCGCAGGACGCCGCCGGGTTCGCGTGCCTGCAGCATCCCTTTCTCGATGCTCAGGCCTTCAGCGTTGCGATGCAATTGCAGCTCGCCGTCGATAATCCCGGTGCCGGCCAGGCCTTCGGTTGGATAGGCTTCCAGCAACAATGGCAATTGCAGACCCCAAAGGTGTGCGTTCAGGCTTTGCTCGTGGGCGCCAAGATCGGTGCCGCCTGGATCCAGCCAGAGCCGACCGCCCAGCAACCGGACCTCGGCCATCTGCCAATCCAGACGACCCCGCTCAAGCCGTTGCAGGCTCGCGACATAGTTGCCGCGAAAACTCAGCGGGCCGAAGCTGATGCCAGGGTTGGCCTGCTCCAGCGATAGCTCGGGCATTTCAACAAGCAAGCGATCACCCTGCAGCGAAAGCGCCAGGCTGGCGTCCAGTCCGGTGAGTTCGGTGCGGTCGAAGATGCCGCCCAGTCCGCTAGCCTTGAGCGTTGCGCTGGCCACGAGCGGGCCGCTTCCAGGCAGATCGAGTTGCCCCTGTGCCTGCAGACGACCGGTATTCAGCTCCAGCACCTGTGGCCAGCCGGTCAGTGTCGAGGCAAGTGGATTGCCTGCTCGCAGGAAGATTTCCGGCAGGCTCGCATTCAACCCAGTGCTCGCGTTCGACCAGTTGTGATCGAGCCTCAAGGCCAATGCCAGTCCGCTGTCATTGGTCAGAGGTCCTTGTAGCGAGAGCTGCTGCCGGGTGTTCGACAGTTGTCCGCCCCAACGCCAGCCTTGAGGGCGTAGTGCAGGTTGGCGCAGCTGGCCGATTTTCAGTTCCACCGGGCCGCGGGCCATCGGGCGTGATAACGGCTCATCGGCAATCTCTGCTTCGATGGCCAAGCCGGCGAGGTTCGCTTGTAGCTTGTCGGCGGAAATATCGGTTCTGCTGGCCAACCCAGCAAGGGTAATCCGGGAGCCGGTTTCCAATTGCACGCGCGCCGTTTGCCGGTTGGACTCGCCGCTTATGCGAAGGTCCGCGTCGAGCCCCTTTAATGTCAGCTCGGAAAACCGCAGCGTGGGGCTTTCAAGCCTGAGTTGCGTGCTGGCGAAGCGCACCGAGTAGGGCGCTGTGGTATCGAACGATAGCTGTGCGTCCAGCATCGCCGGGCTGTCGCCATGGGCCGTCAGTTTTACCTGTAACGGCAGCTCATTTCGTGTCTCTCCGGCTTTGCCAGGCGTGACCAGCAGGTGCAGCGACGAGGGGCGCAGCGGCTCGGGCAAGGCGGTAACCAGAGCAGGGGTCGGCTGCAACTGCAGATCCGCAGTCACCTCGGTCGGTATCCATTGGCCATTTTTGACCGTTGCGGTCAGATCCAGACGGCCCTGCAGCTGTCCGAGGCCGATGATCGGCCAAGGCGCCGGCAGCGAGCCAGACAGACGAAGCTCCCCGTGCAGGAAACGCCAGTTCGCCAGGTCCTGATCGACATCGAGATTCAGGGTCCAGCCGGCACCGATACGCATCTGCTGCGGCAGTTCCCCGAGCGCCGGCGTTTCATGGGCTAGCCATTCGCCCAGCCAATCCAGCAGCCAGGGCGCCTCTGGAAGTTCGCCCATGGCCAGCGAGCCTTCCCATAGGGTGGATCCCCCAGCGGTACGCAGCCGATGTTGCGAACTGAGACGCAACCGGTCATCGAGCCGCAGCTGCAGATCGAGCCGCGTTGCCGCCTGCTCCTCGGAAGCGTTAGCCTCCAGGGTCAGCCTATGACTGTTTCGCCGCAGATGCAGGCTTACCTCTAAGGGCAGACCCTGCGAACCGCCATGTTGCCAGTGCACTTCAGCCTGTTCGTGACAGGTGCCTTTCAAGCAAGGTAGGGCGAAGTCGATCGAGGCGATGTATCCGTTGCGAGGTATCCAGGCGGCCCAGCGTTCCATTTGCGCACGCGAAGGCAATATAGCTGGCTGGTCGGACTCATGCGGCTCCGGTGCGGGCTGCCACTGCAATTCGATTCGCTCGATACGCAGCGAGTCGGCTGGCAGCGGCCGCCACCAGGGATCCAGCGCAAGCTCCAGGCCATCGAGTGCCAGGTCAAGCTGTTCGCCCTTGCTCGACTGTCGGGACAGCGTCATTCGCTCAAGATAAAGTCCACTCCACGACAGCCGCAGCCCGTCAAGATCGAACGCAACGATACCTTGCTCTTGCTTGAATTGTTGCCAGTGGTAGTAGCCGTAAAGGCCAACGCCCAAGGCCAGCAGAAGCACGCTTGTAAGCAGCCCGAGCACTAAGTTCCGCCGCTTCGTCATGAGGTTTCCTGATTCAGTCGAGTACACAAGCATAAGCCGACCGCCTATCACTGACGACACGAATGGGAGCATTTCCTTGGCGCGGAAAAGTTCCATTTATTTTCGTACGTATCGCCTCGTAAGCCCCTTGCTGCGGGCCATACAACGCCCTAGTGAAAGACTTGTGCACATTTGGCGGTGCAGGTTTGTCAAGCGCTTATGACAAACTGTCGCAAACTACGCAGCACATCGTTGAAAATTTAACTAATTGAAAAATAAAGATATTTTTCGATGACCAAAAAAACGCCAGTTTAACTGGAGGCCCCGAAACACCGGCGCTGGAGAAAACTGTAACCGGCTTGTCCACCGAGTTATCCACAGCTTCTGTGGATTAATTTTTGATGATCCGATTCGTTTTTCCGTTTCCCTTTTGCATGAAATATATCGACAAGACGCACTGCACCGAGCCGCAAGTTCGCCGATCCTGACTGCATGCAGCGATACTGGATATACTGACAGTAATTTTTCCGGAGTAGCCCATGCCTCTCGATCCTTCCTACTTGGCCGCCGGACTCGCCAGTCTTTGCCTGGTCTTGGCTACGGTCGCGGCGGTCTTGCAGCTGCGTCTTTCCCGACGCGAGACCGAGCTCGCCTTGCTCGAAGAGCGCCTGGGGCAGGCCGCTCTGGCGCACGAAGCACTCAGCGCGCAGCTTGAGCGCAGCCAGCGGGAACATGCCGATCTCAGCGAATCTCGCTCCATGCTTCAGGCCGAGCTGGCCGCGCTGCGCCGGGAGGCCGAGTGGCTGCAGGCCCAGCGTTTGGAGAACCGCGAAAGCCTCAATGATCTGCAAGCCGAACGCGAGGCTCAGCAGGCTGAGCTGCGCGCCCTGAGTGCCGCCCATGCCAGCCTCACCGCCGAGTTGAACGAGCAGCAGAAAACCCATCAGCAGCGCTTGCAAGATTTGCAAGGCGCGCGCGATGAGCTGCGTGCGCAGTTCGCCGAGTTGGCCGGGAAAATTTTCGATGAGCGTGAGCAGCGCTTCGCCGATGCCAGTCACGAGCGCCTTGGACAGTTGCTCGACCCATTGAAGGAGCGCATCCAGTCGTTCGAAAAGCGCGTCGAGGACAGCTACCAGAGCGAGGCGCGCGAGCGGTTCTCGCTGGCCAAGGAGCTCGAACGGCTGCAACAACTCAACCAGCGTCTGGGTGACGAGGCGACCAACCTGACCCGTGCGTTGCAAGGGCAGAAGACCCAGGGTAACTGGGGTGAGTTGATTCTCGAACGGGTGCTTGAGCACGCGGGCCTGGAGAAAGGCCGCGAATATCACACCCAGGTCAGCCTGAAGAGCGCGGACGGCGAGCGCTTCCAGCCGGATGTGCTGATCCAGCTGCCCGGCGACAAGCAGGTAGTGGTGGACGCCAAGGTAAGCCTGACGGCTTACCAGCTGTTGACCAGCGCGGAGGATGAAGGCACCCGCGCGTTGGCGCTCAAGCAACATGTGCAATCGCTGCGTAACCACTTGAAGGGCTTGTCGCTGAAGGACTATCAGCGGCTCGAAGGATTGCAGAGCCTCGATTTCGTACTGCTTTTCGTGCCGATAGAAGCGGCCTTTGCGGCAGCGTTGCAGGCCGATCCCGAGCTGTTCCAGGAGGCCTATGGCCGCCACGTGGTGATCGTCAGCCCGACCACCTTGCTGGCCACGCTGCGTGTGATCGACAGCCTGTGGCGCCAGGAGCGGCAGAGCCAGAACGCTCGTGAGATCGCCGAGCGGGCCGGGGCGCTGTATGACAAGTTCGCCGCGTTCATTCAGGATCTGGACGAAATAGGCAACCGCTTGCAGCAGCTGGACAAGGCCTACCTGGGGGCGCGCAACAAGCTCACCGACGGTCGCGGCAATCTGGTTGGGCGTGCAGAACAGCTCAAGCTGCTGGGCGCACGCGCCAGCAAGCGTTTGCCGACCGACTGGCTGGAGCGCGCCGGCGCCGAAGCATCGCTGCCGCAAGAGGCTGAAGATTAGGCCGTCAGCGGCGCCATACAGTCAGTTCAACGGCAGATGTCGGCTCATCATCGCGCGCAAGGCAGCAGGTTTGACCGGTTTCGACAGGTAGTCCAGGCCTGCGGCATGAATCGTTGCGATCAGTTCGGGTCGACCGTCGGCGCTTATCACCACGCCGGGGACAGGTTCACCGAGGCGCATGCGCAGCCAGGCCATAAGGTCACAACCGGTTTCGCCGTGGTCCAGGTGATAGTCCACCAGCACCAGTTGTGGATGCACATCTTCGTTGAGCAGTGCCTCGCACTCGGTACGATTGCTGGCGGTCCAGACCTGGCAGCCCCAGCGTGATAGCAGGCTGTGCATGCCAATCAGAATGCTGTCCTCGTTGTCGATGCACAGCACCTGCACCCCGGTCAGGGCGGTGTGCTGTGGCTCGACCTTGCTGTTGAGCCGGTACTGTTTCACCACGTTGGCGGCGATGGGCACGGTGACGCTGAACACGCTGCCCTTGCCTGGCCATGAGCGCACGGCCAGTGGATGATCAAGCACTTGGCAGAAGCCATCGGCAATCGCCAACCCCAGCCCTAGGCCTTTTTCGGCGCGCGTCTGGTGGCTATCGAGCCGCTTGAACTCCTCGAAAATGACCTGCAGCTTGTCCTTGGCGATGCCAGGGCCACGATCCCAGACTTCCAGTCGTAGCGACTTGCCCTGACGTCGCACGCCGAGCACAACACGGCCCTTGGCGTAGCGGAAGGCGTTGGTCAGGAAATTCTGCAACACCCGACGTAAAAGCTTGATGTCGCTGTCGATGCGCAGGCGGCTGCCGTGCACCCGGAAATCGACGCCCTGCTGTGCGGCTAGCACAGTGAACTCGGCGCCAAGCGTGTCGAACAGGGTAGAGAGGGCGAAGGTGTTGCGATCAGGCGTGATGCGGCCGTTTTCCAGGCGTGAGATGTCCAGCAGGTCTGAGATCAGGTCCTCGGCCGAACGCAACGAACTGTCCAGATGCTGCACCAGCTCCTGAGCCTCTCGCGGCAGCGCGTCGTGCTGGTGGGACAGCGCGGCGGAGAACAGGCGCGCGGCATTCAACGGCTGCATCAGATCGTGGCTGACCGCGGCGAGAAAGCGTGTCTTCGACTGGTTGGCCGCTTCAGCGGTGCTCTTGGCGTCGGTCAATGCCTGGTTGAGCAGTGACAGTTCCTGAGTACGTTCACTGACGCGCCGCTCCAAGCCTTCGTTGGCATCCTTGAGCGCGCGCTCGGCCTCGCGGAAGGCCGTAATGTCACTGAAGCTCATGACGAAGCCGCCGCCAGGCATCGGGTTGCCGATCAGCTCTACCACGCGGCCGTTGGGGAAGGTGCGCTCGGAAGTATGGGCACGGCCCTGGCGCATCCAGTACAGGCGTTTGGTGACATGGGTGTCGGCATCACCTGGGCCGCACAGACCGCGTTCGGCGTTGTAGCGGATGATGTCGGCGATGGGGCGGCCGATGTACACCAAGCCGTCGGGGTAGTCGAACATTTCCAGGTAACGATGGTTCCAGGCGACCAGTCGCAGCGACTGGTCGACCACGCTGATGCCTTGGGTGATGTTTTCGATTGCACCTTGCAGCAGCGCTCGGTTGAACTGCAGCACCTCGGAGGCTTCGCCGACGATGCGCACCACATCCTCGACCTGCATGTCACGGCCTTCGAGTGCAGCCTTGACCACCGCACGGGTGGACGAGGCACCCAGCACGCCTGCGAGCAACCGCTCGGTATGGGCGATCCACTGACCGTCGGCCGGTTGCCGCGGGGAGTATTCCTGCCCGTGATGCCGAGCAAAGCGCTGGAAGCTGACTTCGGCACGCTCGGCACCGACGAAGCGCGAGGCCAGCGTCAGCAGGTCTTCAACCTGCACGGCCAGCAGCCGGCGGCTACCGGTGGGCGAAGCGATTTCCTGGCCGATGAAGCGGCTGGCCTGCCAATGCTCTGCCACGCGCGTCTGCGACAGGATCGAGACCCAGAAGAACAGCGTCGCGTTGCCCACCAATGACAGCGTCACGCCCAGCGTCAACGCGCTGGTGTTGAAGGGCAGGTCGGTGGTGTACATCCACAGCAGGCCGGGGAACATTTCCAGCGGCCAGCCGAGCAGCGGCAGGATCAGCGTGTAGAGCCAGATCAGCGATCCGGCGGCCAGGCCGGCAAATACGCCACGTCGGTTCGCCTGTTTCCAATACAGCGCACCGACCATCGCTGGCGCCAGCTGAGTGAGGGCTGCGAAGGCGATCTGGCCGATGGTTGCCAGGCTCGCCGTGCTGCCCAGCAGCCGATAGCTGACGTAGGCCAGCAGCAGGATCACGACGATGGTGATACGGCGCACCGAGAGCATCCAGTGACGGAAGGCTTCGAACGGCTGGTCAGTTTCCTGGCGCCTTAGCAGCCATGGCAGCAGCATGTCGTTGGAAACCATGGTCGAAAGCGCCACGCTGGCGACGATGACCATGCCGGTGGCCGCCGATGCGCCGCCGATGAATGCCAGCATGGCCAGCGCCGGGTGGGATTCGGCCAGCGGCACGCTGATGACGAAGGAATCCGGACCGATGCCCTCCGGCAGCAGCATTTGCCCGGCCAGTGCGATAGGCACTACGAACACCGCCGCGAGCACCAGATACAGCGGGAACACCCAGCGTGCCAGGCGGAAATCGCGGGGATCGATGTTCTCCACTACGGTCACATGGAACTGACGCGGCAGGCAGACGATGGCCATCATCGCCACGGTGGTCTGTACGAGCATGGCCGGCCAGTTGACGGTCTCGGCCCAGTATTCGCTCAGTTCGGCCGAGTCGTGGGCCTGGTTGAACAGGTCGCCAAAGCCGTTGTACAGGCCGAAAGTGACGAACAAGCCGACAGCAATGAACGCCAGCAGCTTGATCAGCGATTCGAACGCGATGGCCAGTACCATGCCGCGGTGGTGCTCGGTCACGTCCAGATTGCGCGTGCCGAACAGGATGGTGAACAGGGCCAGGGCAATGGAAACGATCAGCGCCGTATCCTGGGTGCCCGAGCCTGCCTCGGTTACGTCGTTGTTGCCTATCAACAGGTTGACGCCGAGCACGATGCCCTTTAGCTGCAGGGCGATGTAGGGCAACACGCCCACCAGGCAGATCAGCGTCACCACGATCGCCAGCACCTGCGATTTGCCGTAGCGGGCCGCGATGAAGTCGGCGATCGAGGTGATGTTTTCCTGCTTGCTGATAAGAATCATCTTCTGCAGCACCTGGGGCGCAAGCAGCAACAGCAGGATCGGTCCAAGATAGATCGGCAGGAATGACCACAGCTGTTCAGCCGCCTGGCCGACCGCGCCGAAGAATGTCCAGCTGGTGCAGTAGACCGCCAGCGAAAGGCTGTAGACCCACGCCCGTATGCGGGGCGACATTGAGTTGCGATTACGGTCGCCATAGAAGGCGATGGCAAACAGAACAGCCATGTAGGAAAGGGCGACCAGAGCGATCAGCCCACCGGACAGCGACATGCGAACTCCAATACAGCAAGGATACGGTCATCCCGCCCAACCTCGATTCAGATGAATCGGCCGGGCGATGCCAGAACAGGTACGCACCCGGAACACGCCGCTAGCGGGTTGGTCCGCTGATGACTTTCAGCGGGCGCATACCGCAGGCCCTGACGCTATCGTTCCGGGGCGATACACAAGCTTGGCCGGTTTTCAATGAACCGGGATGTTGCCGCTCATATAAAATCGGATATGCGGCAAGTTTCGCAGTAAACGGGCCCTGCGTGTGGCAGCTGCTACCATGGTCGCATGACGCTGGCGACAGCCGCAGTACAGGCGAAAGTACCGCGCCAGACGCATTCGCGCACGTTGCCTGGGTGACAGCCCAAGCGAACAGCGACGATTGGGCGCAGGGCTTATCTCGCACGTTTATCGGTAATGGATGCGCCATCATTGGGTGTGGCCGGCACTTCCGGTCTGGCGGGTGTTCTCAACAGCCGGGGCCATCTCATCGTTCATCAGGAGGATCCAATGTTCACGCCGCGTCCGTTCACGTTGCAGCGAGGCGCCATGCGTTTGGAGCCGCTGGCGGAGACCGATATTCCTGCCCTGGTCGAGTTGGCCGAAGCAAATCGCGACGAGCTGATCTACATGAATGGGCCGTTGCGCCCGGATTGGTATCGTCACGCGCTGGCTGAGCAGCGAGAGGAGCGGGCTGTGGTGTTCACCCTGCGCCTGGCTGACCGTATTGTCGGCACCACGCGCTTCGCTGATTTCAATTCGTCGCTACCTGCCGCGGAACTCGGGTGGACTTGGCTCGACCGTGCCGAGCACGGTCGAGGTCTGAATGCGTCAATCAAGTACCTGCTACTCAAGCACGCCTTTGAAGAATGGCAGCTGGTACGTCTGCAGTTGAAGACCGCGGCGAGCAACCTGCGCTCGCAACATGCTATCGAAAAACTGGGCGCCCAGCGCGAAGGCCTGCTGCGCAACCATCGCCGCCTCGCCGACGGACGTCTGGATGACACCGTGCTTTACAGCATCACGGACCGCGAGTGGCCGGCGTTAAAAGCGCTGCTGGAAAACAGAGCCAACGTCTGAGTCGCCTCGATAGGCTTTTGGTCCGATTTCGGGTCTTGCCAGCGCTTTTCGGTGATTATCCCCGTAGCGCCGGGCAGCTCGGCGCCGCATGCGCAAGCCGTCGCCTCGGACGCCAACATCGGGTAAGGTTTGCCGGTTTCGCGGCCAATCGCGGTGCGTCATCAATCAGTCTTTGACGCCGGTTAGGCTGCGGTTGTGATAGCGGCGCTTGACGCTGCGAATTTGCTCAAGGAACTCCATGTCCCGCACGCAGGAATTCTTGCATGGCTGCCGCGATATTCTGCCGCTGATCGTCGGCGCCATTCCCTTTGGCATCATTTTTGGCACGCTTGCTGTGGGAGCCGGGTTGTCTACCTGGCAGACCATGGGCATGTCGCTGCTGGTGTTTGCCGGCTCTGCGCAATTTATCGCCGTAACGCTGATTACGGGTGGTGTCGGTGCGCTGGTCGTGCTGCTGACCACCTTCGTAGTCAACCTGCGGCATGCGCTCTATAGCGCGGCGATGCAGCCTTTCGTCCGCCATCTGCCGAGCCGCTGGCGCGTGCCGCTGGCCTTCTGGCTGACCGACGAAGCCTTTGCGGTGATTCAGCATCGCTATGCCCGTGACGACGCTTCGCCGTACAAACACTGGTTCTTTCTGGGCGCGGCGCTGACCATGTACTTGTTTTGGCAGCTGGCGACGTTCGCCGGTATCGCCTTTGGCCAGGCGGTGCCCAATGTGGCCCGCTGGGGGCTGGATTTCGCCATGATTGCGACCTTCATCGGCATCGCTGTGCCGATGATGCGTACGCAGCCGCAGGTGGCTTCTGCATTGGTGGCTGGCGCCGTGGCGTTGCTGACCTGGGAGCTGCCCTACAAGCTGGGTCTGATCGCCGCCGCTCTGGCCGGTATCGTCATTGGCGTCTGGCTCGAGCAACTTGCCGAGCGCCGTGTGCAGCGGGAGGGCCATTGATGCAGATCTGGCTGTTGATTCTGGGCATGCTAGCGATTACCTTCGTGATCCGTTACAGCTTCTTCGCCTGGCCTAACCTGCGTTTCCCGCGCCTCGTGGAACAGGGCCTGCATTATGTGCCGGTGGCTGTGCTTACCGCGATCGTGGTGCCGGGCATGCTGATGCCTCAGGGACACTGGGCACTGCACTGGCAGAACGCCTACCTGCTGGCCGGCCTGCTGGCGATCGTTATCGCTGCGATCAGCCGCAACCTGCTGGCGACCATCGCCGGCGGTCTGCTGAGTTTCTTTCTGTTGCGCTGGGCGTTCGGGCAGCTACCGCTGTGACCGCACAGCAGCCGTCGAGCCGCTTCGGCGATTTGCCATGAGCCAGCATTCACAGATCAGGTTGTTGCGCAGCCGCCGATTCCTGCCGTTCTTCGTGACGCAACTTCTAGGCGCCTTCAATGACAATGTGTTCAAGCAGGCACTGGTTCTGGCGATTCTCTTCAGGTTCAGTGCCGCGACGGACAAGAGCCTGCTGGTCAATCTGTGCGCCATGCTGTTCATCCTGCCGTTCTTTCTCTTCTCCTCGCTAGGCGGTCAGTTCGGGGAAAAATACGAGAAGGCCTGGCTGATTCGCCGGATCAAGTTCGCTGAAATTCTGATCATGCTGGTTGGGGCGGTCGGGCTGCTGCTGGGCAATATACCGTTACTGCTGGTGGTGTTGTTCTGTATGGGCACGCAGTCGGCGCTGTTCGGCCCGGTGAAGTATTCGATCCTGCCTCAGCAATTACACGATGACGAATTGATTGGCGGTAATGCATTGGTGGAGATGGGCACCTTCCTGGCGATTCTTGGCGGCACGCTGGTCGCCGGGGTGCTGATGGGCCACGACCAATATGCGGCGCTGGTTTCCTGCAGCGTGATAGCTATCGCGCTGGTGGGTTATCTGGCCAGCCGCGGTATTCCGGCTACGGCGGCGGGCCTGCCGAGACTACCGCTGGACTGGAACTTGTTGCGCCAGTCGTGGCACATCATACGGTTGGGGCTGGCGCAAGAGCGCGCAGTTTCGCGCGCGATGATCGGCAACTCCTGGTTCTGGTTTCTGGGGGCGGTGTACCTCACCCAGATACCGGCGTTGAGCAAGGATCTGCTGCAGGGTGACGAAGGCGTGGTAACGCTGATCCTGGCGATCTTTTCCATCGGCATTGCGCTGGGTTCGATGCTATGTGAGCGGTTATCGGGGCGCCGCGTGGAGATAGGCCTAGTGCCGTTGGGCGCTCTCGGGCTGACGGCGTTTGGGGTGTTGCTCTGGTGGCAATCTGGCGGGTTGCCTGCGGTGGCTGAAAGCCGCGACTGGCTGGCGCTGCTGGACGAGCCGGCGGCTTGGTGGGTACTGCTTGCTGTGCTGGGGCTGGGGGCCTTTGGTGGGCTTTACATCGTGCCGCTGTATGCCCTGATACAGGCGCGTACCGTCCGTCACGAACGTTCACGGGTGGTGGCGGCCAACAACATTCTCAACGCACTGTTCATGGTGATTTCGGCTCTCTTCGCCATTCTCGTGCTGACGGTCGCGGGCCTGTCGATTCCCCAGCTGTTTCTTGCCGTCTCGCTGCTCAACGTGCTGGTCACCGGCTGGATTTTCTATTCGGTACCGGAATTCGCCGTGCGCTTCAGGCTATGGCTGCTTCGCCAACCGGGACTGCCACCGGCGCGCTGACAGGCGGCAAATGGCAAGCCACCAATCGAGCCGCGCCATATCTGCCAACCAGATGCGTGAAGAAAGGTTACTTCTTCGACATCGGTATTTTTAGTGGCTGAGCTTCAGTCCCGCCAGCCCGATGCAGATCAGCAGGACGCTACCCAGACGGAGCAGGCTCATCGATTCGCCGAACAGGATGATCCCGGCGATCACGGTGCCCACTGCGCCAACGCCGGTCCAGATGGCATAGGCGGTGCCCAACGGCAGCTCCTTCATGGCCAGGCCGAGCAGCCCCAGGCTGGCCGCCATCGCGGCAACGGTAAGGCAGGTGGGCAGAAGGCGAGTGAAGCCGTCAGTGTATTTCAGGCCGACGGCCCAGCCGATCTCGAACAGACCGGCAAAGAACAGGATGATCCAGGACATGTGACCTCCAACAGGAAGGGTTGGGGTCGTCCCCACGGTAATGCGAGCGGTGAGGTCGTCCTCACGCGGCCTAATTCTGCACATCGGGCTGTTTGCGGCAAGTTTTGCGGACCGGCTGCGATGTGGGCGGCGCCGCCAGGAAGGCGGGCGGCGCCAGGGCGGGGTCAAACGCCTTGCGGGATTTCCTCGCCACCCAGAGCCTCGAACAGCGCAGGGAGGAATTCGCCGAAGGTCAGCATCATCAGCAGGAAGCTGGCATCCTGCTGGCCGAGGTCGTCGTCGCCGCCATCCTGTTCCGCCTGGTCCTGCAGCAGTTCCTCGAAGCGCAGGCGCTTGATCACCATTTTGTCGTCGAGCACGAACGACAACTTGTCCTGCCAGGCCAGCGCCAGCTGGGTTACCTGCTTGCCGACTTCCAGGTGATGCTGGATCTCGTCGCTGGTCAGGTCCTGGCGCTTGCAGCGCACTACGCCTCCGTCTTCATGGGTGTCGCGCAGTTCGCATTCGTCCAGCACGAAGAAATCGTCAGCGGCTTTCTGGGTTTTCACCCACTCGGTCATGGTCGCGGACGGGGCGATCTTTACCGTCAGTGGGCGCACCGGCAGCGAGCCGATAGCCTCGCGTAGGGTGGAGAGAAGGTCTTCGGCGCGCTTGGGGCTCGACGAGTCAACGAGAATAAGGCCCTGCTCCGGCGCAATAGCCGCGAAGGTGCCGGATTTGCGGATGAAGGCGCGTGGCAAGAAGGCCTGGATGATGTCGTCCTTGAGCTGCTCGCGCTCCTTCTTGTAGACCTTGCGCATCTGCTCATTTTCGATCTCGTCGACCTTTTCCTTGAGCGCGTCCTTGACCACGCTACCGGGCAGGATGCGCTCTTCCTTGCGCGTGGAAATCAGCAGAAAGCCCTGGCTGGCATGTACCAGTGGGGCGTCCTCGCCCTTGCCGAAAGGAGCGACGAAGCCATAGGTGCTCAGTTCCTGGCTAGCGCAGGGACGGGCGGGCTTGGCGGCCAATGCAGCTTCAAGTGTCTCGACATCGAAGGGGACGTTCTGGGTGAGACGGTAGATGAGCAGGTTGCGAAACCACATGGCGATTTGAAACTCCGGTAGAAGCAAAGTGTGCATTATTCCCCTCCCGAGAACGCAGGCCAACCCTGCCGCACGGCATTGCCGATGGAAACCACAAAAAGTGACCATAAACAGAGGCTTTGCTAAGTCTTTGTAAGTTCTTCAATTTTTTTTTCAAAAGGGGCTTGCCAAGGTCCGGAACCCTCTCTAGAATGCGCCCCACTTCGAGAGCAAACGGGTGATTAGCTCAGCTGGGAGAGCATCTGCCTTACAAGCAGAGGGTCGGCGGTTCGATCCCGTCATCACCCACCACTCGAGGTTTAGCGCAGCGGTAGTTCAGTCGGTTAGAATACCGGCCTGTCACGCCGGGGGTCGCGGGTTCGAGTCCCGTCCGCTGCGCCATATTCGCTTCTTGGGTCCACTGAACGCCCAGAAGTCACAAGAAAAGCGGCCATTGGCCGCTTTTCTTGTTTCTGCGCCCCGAGTTCTCGGGATGCATCCTTCTCCTCCTTCTTTCATTTCTCGGAATTGTGGTCATCGCGCCCAGTCATGCCTTGTGTCGCGCATAAAAAGTCCGAGTTTGTTGTCGTAGTTGAGCGGTCATTGGGCTGTCTATTCGAAGGTTATCCCTGAAGAGGTTGCGATGTCGTACACGGAAAAGCAGAAGATGCTGGCCGGTGAGCTATACGACGCCGCCGACCCCGAGTTGCAGGCGGACCTGGTGGCGACGACTCAGTGGCTCGCCCGATATAACGCTGGCATTGCGCTGTCGCTCGACGAGCGCCGAGAAATGCTGGTCGAGCGCTTCGCGGTGGTGGGTGAAAAAGTGAATATCCGTCCGCCATTTCACTGCGATTACGGTTTCAACATCGAGCTGGGTGAGGGAGTTTTCCTCAATTTCAACTGTGTGATTCTCGACGTCGTCGCGGTGAGCATCGGTGACAAGACTCAGATCGGCCCTGGGGTGCAGATACTCACTGCGGACCATCCGCGTGACTCGGCGCAGCGCGAGGCAGGCCTGGAGTTCGGCCGGCCAGTTCATATCGGGCGCAATGTATGGATAGGTGGTGGTGCAATCATTCTTCCGGGCGTGACCATTGGCGATGATGCGCTGATCGGTGCGGGGAGCGTGGTGACGCGTGACGTTCCGTCCGGCTGCACGGCGTTCGGCAACCCGGCTCGGATCAGAGAATGATCTACTGTAATGCTATGTGGTTCGTAGTGGTGATGCAGGTCACCGAAGCGAGCTGTATCGGTCGTCAGCTGGCCGAACCGCGGTAGCCAGCGCTTGTAGGGGCCTGATAAGCTCGACCATTGCTTTTTTGCGACATCCCTTTAAGCGTTATAAGGAAACTCTATGAGACATCATCGTTTGGCGCCGGCGATTGCACTGGTGGGCCTGGTTCTTGCGGGCTGCGACAGCGAAACCAGCGCAAAGCTGGATACGCCGGCGCAGAAAGCGTCTTACGGCATCGGCCTGAACATGGGCAAAAGCCTGGCGCAGGAAGGGATGGATGATCTCGACTCGGCCGCTGTTGCGCAGGGTATCGACGACGCCTTGAACAAGCAGGAGCAGAAGCTGACGGATGAGCAGCTGATGGAGGCGTTTGCCTTCCTGCAGACCCGCGCCGAAGAGCGCATGGTCGAAATGAACAAGGAAGCGGTAGCCGCTGGCCAGAAGTTTCTCGCGGAAAACGGCAAGCGTGACGGTGTCACGACTACCGAATCCGGCCTGCAGTACGAAGTCATCAAGCAGGGCGATGGCGCTCAGCCGACAGTGGATGACGTCGTTACTGTTCACTATGAGGGCAGCCTGGTTGACGGTACCGTTTTCGACAGCTCGATCAAGCGTGGCAGCCCCATCGATCTGCCGGTTGGTGGCGTGATTCCGGGTTGGGTCGAGGGTCTGCAGCTGATGCACGTCGGTGACAAGTACAAGCTGTACATCCCGAGCGAGCTGGCTTACGGCGAGCAGAGCCCAAGCCCGCTGATCCCGGCAAATTCGGTGCTGATATTCGACCTCGAGTTGTTGGGAATCAAGGGTGATGACGCTGAGGCGCCCGCACCTGACGCCGAGACAGCGCCGGCTGAGCCTGCCGCCAAGCAGTAATCCCGTTGCGTCACCGAACACCGTTTCCCTGTGAGGGGTGGCGGTGTTTTTTTTGCTCATCGTTTTAGCGCGCCATTCGGGAGGTGTCTGAGGATGGGACCTTCCCCAAAAGCTGGCTACATCCGCTTATTGCGCCGCCTCGTGCTTTGGCCGTGCGCGGAGCAGGCCTGTATGGTGCGTTCAGGGTGAGCTTTTTGAAGGCACAAAAAAAGCCCCGGCATGAACCGAGGCTTTGATATTTGGCTCCGCGACCTGGACTCGAACCAGGGACCCAATGATTAACAGTCATTTGCTCTACCGACTGAGCTATCGCGGAACTGCGGTGCGTATCCTACTGTTTACAAAGGGGAAGTCAACCCCTCTGCCTTAGAGCACCTGGACGATGGCGTCGGTGACAATGTCCAGATTGTTGTGGTTCAGGGCGGCCGCGCAGATACGCCCGGTGCCGATGGCATACACGCCGAACTCGACGCGCAGGCGCTCAACTTGAGCAGCGCTAAGCCCGGAATAGGAAAACATGCCACGTTGCCGGGCGACGAAGCTGAAGTCCTGCTTGGCGCCTTTTTCGGCCAGTTGGCGCACCAGGGTCAGGCGCATCTCCCTGATGCGGGTGCGCATCTCGTCCAGTTCGGTTTCCCACATGGTGCGAAGTTCGGCGTTGTTGAGTACCGCGGAAACGACGGTTGCGCCATGGGTGGGCGGATTGGAATAGTTGGTGCGGATCACGCGCTTGATCTGCGACAGCACCCGCACGGATTCTTCGTGGCTCTGGGTGACTATCGACAGCGCGCCGACACGCTCGCCATACAGCGAGAAGGACTTGGAGAAGGAGCTGGAGACAAAGAAGGTCATGCCGGATTCGGCGAACAGGCGAACAGCGGCGGCGTCCTCGTCAATGCCATCGCCGAAGCCCTGGTAGGCAATGTCGATGAAGGGAACATGTTCCTTGGCGCGCAGGACTTCGAGCACCTGTGCCCAGTCCTCCGGCAGCAGATCGACGCCGGTCGGGTTATGGCAGCAGGCGTGCAGTACCACGATGGAGCGGGGCGGAAGATTGTTCAGGTCTTCTAGCATGGCCGCGTGGTCAACGCCATGGCTGGCTGGGTTGTAGTAGCTGTAGTTCTGCACGGCGAAGCCGGCTGACTCGAATAGGGCGCGATGGTTTTCCCAGCTCGGGTTGCTGATGGCAACCACAGCATCAGGCAGGATGCGTTTGAGGAAGTCGGCACCGATCTTCAGTGCGCCCGTGCCGCCCAGAGCCTGGGTGGTGACAACACGACCCTCGGCAACCAGAGGGGCATCCGCGCCGAACAGCAGGCTTTGTACCGCCATGTCGTAGCTGGCGATGCCTTCAATGGGCAGGTAGCCACGCGGTGCATTCAATTCCAGGCGCGCCATTTCCGCAGCAGCGACGGCGCGCAACAATGGAATGCGACCTTCTTCGTTGTAGTAGACACCGACCCCGAGATTGACCTTGTTCGGTCGTGTATCGGCATTGAAAGCTTCGTTGAGGCCCAGGATAGGGTCGCGCGGCGCCAGTTCGACAGCAGAGAACAAACTCATGGTGGGGGGCTCGAAGAAGAGGTGGGTGATGCAGCGCCCCCGCATTGGCGCGGGGAAGGCGGTGCGCAAACGGGGCGATAGTATAGCGGCCAAGAAGAGCCCCTGCGATATGCTGGAGTGGTTTTGTCACCAGCTTTTTCTGGGAAAGTTGCTGTTCTTGCCGGAGCGCTTAACCATGGCCGGCCTTGATACGGTCAATCGTCGGAAGGCCGGGTGGCGAACGTGTCTATATTTCATTAGAGGTCGATATGTCCCAATTCGAATTGGTCACCCGTTTCCAGCCGGCCGGCGATCAGCCCGACGCGATCCGGCAGATGATCGAAGGCATCGAGGCGGGACTCTCACACCAGACGTTGCTGGGTGTGACGGGCTCCGGCAAGACCTTCAGCATTGCCAACGTCATTGCCCATGTGCAGCGGCCTACGCTGGTGCTGGCGCCGAACAAGACGCTGGCGGCGCAGCTCTACGGCGAGTTCAAGGCGTTCTTTCCGCACAATGCGGTGGAGTATTTCGTTTCCTACTACGACTACTACCAGCCAGAAGCCTACGTGCCCTCTTCGGACACCTTCATCGAGAAAGATGCCTCGATCAACGACCATATCGAGCAGATGCGCCTGTCCGCCACCAAGGCGCTGCTGGAGCGCAAGGACGCAATCATCGTTACTACTGTGTCCTGCATCTATGGTCTGGGCGACCCGCAGTCGTATCTGAAAATGGTGCTGCATGTCGATCGCGGTGATCGTCTCGATCAGCGTGAGCTGCTGCGCCGCCTGACAGGTTTGCAGTACACCCGTAACGACATCGATTTCGCCCGGGCGACCTTCCGCGTGCGCGGCGACGTGATTGATATCTTCCCGGCCGAATCGGAGCTGGAGGCGGTGCGCATCGAGCTGTTCGACGACGAAGTGGAAAGCCTCTCGGCCTTCGATCCCTTGACCGGTGAGGTCATTCGTAAGCTCCCGCGCTTCACCTTCTACCCCAAGAGCCACTATGTGACGCCGCGGGAAACGCTGCTCGAAGCAGTGGAAAAAATAAAGGTCGAGCTCAAGGAGCGGCTGGATTACCTGCGTAGCCAGAACAAGCTGGTAGAGGCGCAGCGGCTGGAGCAGCGTACCCGCTTCGATCTGGAAATGATCATGGAGTTGGGCTACTGCAACGGCATCGAGAACTACTCGCGCTATCTCTCGGGGCGGGAAAGTGGTGAAGCGCCGCCGACGTTGTACGACTATCTGCCGGCCGATGCGCTGCTGGTAATCGATGAGTCCCACGTCAGCGTGCCGCAGGTCGGCGCCATGTACAAAGGTGACCGTTCGCGTAAGGAAACTCTGGTGGAATATGGCTTCCGCCTGCCATCGGCACTGGACAACCGGCCTATGCGTTTCGATGAGTGGGAAGCGATCAGCCCGCAGACCATCTTCGTTTCAGCCACGCCAGGACCTTACGAGGCTGAGCACTCGGGGCGTGTTGTTGAACAGGTCGTGCGGCCTACCGGATTGGTCGATCCGCAGATCGAAGTACGCCCGGCGCTGACCCAGGTCGATGACCTGCTTTCGGAGATATCCAAGTGTGTGGCCAAGGAAGAGCGGGTGCTGGTCACTACGCTGACCAAGCGCATGTCCGAGGATCTAACCGACTATCTCGGCGATCATGGCGTGCGGGTGCGCTATCTGCACTCGGACATCGACACGGTGGAGCGGGTGGAGATCATTCGCGACCTGCGTCTGGGCGTGTTCGATGTGCTGGTGGGTATCAACCTGCTGCGCGAAGGTCTGGACATGCCCGAGGTGTCGCTGGTGGCCATCCTCGATGCGGACAAGGAGGGCTTCCTGCGTTCCGAACGTTCGCTGATCCAGACCATCGGCCGCGCCGCGCGCAATCTCAATGGTCGGGCCATTCTCTATGCCGACAACATCACCGGCTCGATGCAGCGTGCCATCGATGAAACAGAGCGTCGACGGGCCAAACAGATCGCCTTCAACGAGGCACATGGCATCGTGCCCAAGGGTGTGTTCAAAGATGTGCAGGACATCCTCGAGGGTGCCACCGTGCCGGGTTCGCGTAGCAAAAGGCGCCGCGGTGAGGCCAAGGCTGCGGAGGAGGCTGCACGTTACGAGAACGAGCTTCGCTCGCCCAGCGAAATCACCAAGCGTATTCGCCAGCTGGAAGAGCGGATGCTGTCGCAAGCGCGCGACTTGGAGTTCGAGGCGGCCGCCCAGACACGCGACGAAATCCACAAGTTACGCGAGCGTTTGCTGCAGGTGTAGCCAGGGTGCCTGTCTCATTGGGGAGGGCTGAGGTTTAGCGTGGCTGCCGTGAAGATGAGGAGCGTGCCGTCCATGTTCTTGGGGCGACCTTGGCGCTAATGCTGAGCGCCTGCGGTTCGCTCGATGCTCGTGCATGTCTGACGCTGGGGCGCGTATTGCTGGGGACCGGCTGGAGCGGGGCGCATTGCGCCTGCTAACATCGCGCCTTTGTTTTCTCCGTTTGTCCCTCCGCTTTCGAGAGCCGCCATGACCACCGTTCGTACCCGTATCGCGCCATCGCCCACCGGCGACCCGCACGTCGGCACTGCCTATATCGCGCTGTTCAATCTCTGCTTCGCCCGCCAGCACGGTGGCCAGTTCATTCTGCGCATCGAGGACACCGACCAGCTGCGCTCGACCCGAGAATCCGAGCAGCAAATCTATGACGCGCTGCGCTGGCTGGGCATCGAGTGGGACGAAGGCCCCGACGTTGGTGGTCCGCACGGCCCGTACCGGCAGAGTGAGCGGGGTGAGATTTACAAGAAGTATTCGGACGAGCTGGTCGCCAAAGGCCATGCATTCCCATGCTTCTGCAGCGCCGAGCGCCTCGATCAAGTGCGTGCCGAGCAGACGGCCAACAAAGAAACGCCGCGCTACGACGGCCACTGTATGCACATCGCCCCGCAAGAGGCGCAGCAGCGTATTGCTGCGGGCGAATCCCATGTAATTCGCATGAAGGTGCCCAGCGAAGGTGTGTGCCAGGTGCAGGACATGTTGCGCGGCACCGTGGAAATTGGCTGGGACCGCATGGACATGCAGGTGCTGATGAAGGCCGATGGCCTGCCGACCTACTTCCTCGCCAACGTTGTTGATGACCACCTTATGGGCATCACTCACGTGCTGCGTGGTGAAGAGTGGCTGCCGTCGGCGCCCAAGCTGATCAAGCTCTACGAGTACTTCGGCTGGGAACAGCCACAGCTGTGCTACATGCCGCTACTGCGCAATCCGGACAAGAGCAAGCTGTCCAAGCGCAAGAATCCAACCTCGGTGACTTTCTACGAGCGTATGGGCTTCATGCCTGAGGCGATGCTCAACTACCTGGGCCGCATGGGCTGGTCGATGCCCGACGAGCGCGAGAAATTCACCCTGGCGGAGATGATCGAGCACTTCGATATCAATCGCGTATCCCTGGGTGGACCCATCTTCGATGTGGAGAAGCTGTCCTGGCTCAACGGCCAGTGGATCCGCGAGCTGAGCGTTGATGCCTTCGCTAGCCAGGTGCAGCGGTGGGCCCTGAATCCTGAATATCTGATGAAAATCGCACCGCATGTCCAGGGGCGGGTGGAAATCTTCAGTCAAATTGCGCCTCTGGCAGGTTTTTTCTTCTCCGGCGCGGTGAATCCTGACCCTGCACTGTTCGTCCACAAGAAGCTGGACGAAACTCAGGTACGGCAAGTGCTGCAACTGACCCTCTGGAAGCTGGAAGCCCTGCGCCAGTGGGAGAAGGAGCGCATCACGGAGGTGATCCAGGCGGTGGCCGTGCATCTGGAGCTGAAACTGCGCGACGTGATGCCGCTGATGTTCGCTTCGATTACCGGTCAGGCCAGTTCGGTCTCGGTGCTCGACGCCATGGAAATCATCGGGCCGGACCTCACGCGCTTCCGTCTACGCCAAGCGCTGGAGCTGCTTGGTGGGGCCTCGAAGAAAGAAGTGAAGGAGTGGGAAAAGACGCTGGCGGCGATCAGCTGAGAATTACCACCTTCCTCGGTCAGGGAGCCAGGCGCTCCCATGGCCGGGCCTCTGCGGTAAGTATTTGTTCTCATGCTGAAATTTCTTGGGCGAACAAATAAAATATCGTTGACACTGCGCGGGGCCGCCCCTAATATGCGCCCCGTCCTCGAGATGGGGCTATAGCTCAGCTGGGAGAGCGCTTGCATGGCATGCAAGAGGTCGACGGTTCGATCCCGTCTAGCTCCACCAATCTCGAAGCAAGGTTTTTGCCACCAGCCTGTAGTTTAAGTATTTACGGGTTGCGCTTGAAGGTTTTGTCCCCTTCGTCTAGTGGCCTAGGACACCGCCCTTTCACGGCGGTAACAGGGGTTCGAGTCCCCTAGGGGACGCCATTTCCAGTAGCGATGCGTAAGCGTCGCAAGTCGGGAGACGTTAAATCCGGGGCTATAGCTCAGCTGGGAGAGCGCTTGCATGGCATGCAAGAGGTCGACGGTTCGATCCCGTCTAGCTCCACCAATCCACGATGGTTCGCGGTTGTTTCGCGAGTCATTCATCGAAGGTTTCGTCCCCTTCGTCTAGTGGCCTAGGACACCGCCCTTTCACGGCGGTAACAGGGGTTCGAGTCCCCTAGGGGACGCCATTTTTATTGCCCGTTTTGGGCGCCTAAGGGTCATTTCTAACGGAATGACCCTTTTTGTTTTGTGCTGCAAGGCGCGGCGGTGCGGCAGGCGTTTTGGCGTGCACGACTCATGTGCTGAATGATCCGTCATAGCAGGCGCAAGGGCGCAGCGTCGTTCGGTTGCAATAGACTTGCGACTCCGTACGGCACTGCAGCTAACGAGGGGTATGCATGGTCTGGGATCATCCCAAGGCGTTCATTGTCGATATCAAGGTCGAAGCCGAGCACATCGATGAGCTTGGTCATGCCAATAACGCTGTATATGTCGCCTGGCTGGAGCGTTGTGCCTGGCAGCACTCCCAGAGCCTGGGTCTGGGGTTGGAGGATTACCAGCGGCTGGATCGCGCCATGGCCGTGCTCAGGCATGAAATAGACTATCTGGCGGCTGCCTATCAAGGAGATCGCCTGCAGTTGGCGACCTGGATCGTCCAGTCTGATCAGCGTCTGAAGATGAAGCGTAATTTTCAGTTGGTCAGGCCTGCCGACGCAGCCACCTTGCTGCGCGCGCAGACCACGTTCGTGTGCATCCAGATGTCGAGCGGTAAGCCAAAGCGGATGCCGGCCGAGTTCGTCGAGGGGTACGGCAAGGCGCTGGTAACACCTTGCCCGTTCGAACTCTGACTATTTCAGTGTTGCTCGGGTTTTTTCATTTCCGCCTCTCGACGTTGCTTGGCCTCCTCTCGCCAATTTTCCTGCACTTCGTTTGTCATGCGGGGATCGGGATCGGTGCCGGTGGGGTTCTGATAGCCATGGGCTGACGCGGCGTCATCGTGCGCCCGCTGTTCCATGGTCGAATCCTTCGGCTGGCTTTTTCTCTCGTCGTCACCAGCCATTGCGGCTGTTGCGACGAGGCCGGCAAAGATGGCTAGGGCAAGCTTCGAGTTTTTCACTGGCTCTTCCTCCGGGTGGTCGGGATGGTATCGTCCCCTCCAAATTCCGACTCGGAGCTTGCGCGGATGTTCGTTTCGAGTACGCATGGGTGCTGATGGGGCCAAAGAAGTTGCGCAAAATCATCCACGTCGATTGCGATTGCTTCTATGCCGCCATTGAAATGCGCGACGACCCGAGCCTGGCCAATCGACCCATGGCGGTTGGTGGGCTTGCTGATCAGCGTGGCGTCATCGCCACCTGCAACTATGAGGCGCGCGCATACGGGGTGAGGTCGGCGATGGCCTCGGCGCATGCGCTCAGGCTCTGCCCGGACCTGCTGATCGTCAGGCCGCGGCGGGAAGCCTATCGAGAGGCTTCGCAGGAAATCCACACGATCTTCCGCACCTATACCGATCTAATCGAGCCATTATCTCTCGACGAGGCCTTTCTCGACGTCACCGGTTGTGAGCACTTCGCTGGCAGCGCCACCCGTATTGCGCAGGACATTCGCCGTCGTGTCTGGCAGCAGCTTCGAATTACCGTCTCGGCGGGCGTTGCGCCCAACAAGTTCCTCGCCAAGATCGCCAGCGATTGGAAGAAGCCTGACGGCTTGTTCGTGATCACGCCGGCGCAGGTGGATGACTTTGTGCTCGACTTGCCGGTAACCAAGCTGCACGGGGTGGGGCGCGTCACCGCCGAGAAGCTTGAGCGCATGGGTATCCGTACCTGCGCCGATCTGCGTTTGCGCAACCGCCTGGACCTGCTGCGTGATTTCGGCTCTTTTGGCGAGCGGCTCTGGGCGCTGGCGCAAGGCATCGACGAGCGCCCGGTGCAAGTCGAAAGTCGTCGTCAGTCGGTCAGCGTGGAAAATACCTACGACCGTGACCTGCCGGATCTCGCTGCTTGCCAGGAGCGTCTTCCCGAGCTGCTGCAGGAGCTGGCGCGGCGCATAGCCAGGCTCGACAGTCGCTATCGACCTGGCAAGCCCTTCGTCAAGCTGAAATTCCACGACTTCACCCAGACGACCCTGGAGCAATCCGGCGCGGGACTGGAGCTTGAGGATTATGCCGATTTGCTCGCCGGCGCCTTTGCTCGCGGTAAGCGCCCGGTGCGTCTAATTGGGGTTGGGGTACGGCTGATCGATTTGCGTGACCAGGCCGAGCAGTTGAGGTTGTTCTGACTGCTGATCGGCCCTGCTTCATGATGGGGTTATCACTCCCGGCGCCGAACGGTCTCGGTGCTGCCGGTCGGTGTTTCTTGCTCGGATGATAAAAGAGGGGATTCCCTAGCCTGCCTGAACCAGGGTCCCCGAAACTGGTAGACAGAGCTATGCATCGCCTGTGCCAGTTTCGGATTTTTACTGCTGGTGCGTCGAGGGTCTCGCATGGCGTGGCTTGCGCCTCTGCTCGGCAGGGGAGAGATGAGGTGCCAGGCCGACCGCTGTGCCTGCTGCAGGTGCGAGCATGCCGAGCATGTGCGCATATTGGTGCAATCAGTTCTGCTCAGGCCATACCCTGATCGGCTCGCCCTCGGTCGGCCAGAAGCGTAACTGGTCGATGTTGGAGACGTCCCAGCGCTTGATGCGTGAAAGCAGGTCCAGGAAGCGATTTTCCTGATCCATTATGTGCTCGGCGCATAATTTGCGGGTGCTGCCGATTTCACCGAAGTGGATCTGCTGACCCTCGCGTTGGTAGCTGGCGAACCAGTGATTGCAGCCAGCGTTGCCGTAGGCGCGGTCTTCGCTGAAGGTCAGGGAAACAGGGTTGCGGCCGACAACGGGCTCGTCGCCGATCCATTCGACGATATAGGTGACGTCGTTCTGGAGCGTAAGGGGCTCGACCGAGCAGCCGAGTGCGGCAAAGGCGGTGAGGCCGAGAAGAATTTTTGATTTCATTGCTGCGCTGCCCGGCATGCGGGGCAGAGATGACGGCCACCAGCGTTTGTCCAGCCCAGTTCGGCAATACGCGCTTCGGCGGAGAGCGCTCGAGCGGCTTCGCCAGACTTGGCGTCGACCGCGAATTCAAAATCCAGCTGTTTGCCGCAGGCGTCGCAATTCACCTGCCAGTTGTGGATCGCCAGCTCGCGAAACACCGGTCCACTGGCCATGGCTGTCCATTGGCCGGGCGGGTTGATCAGATGACGGACCTTGTCCACCGTAAGGCGTTGTGACAGGTCACGGCTGCCCTTGAGCGTGACGATCAGCACGTCACCGCTGCGGATCGAGCCGCCGTTTCCGGTGACCTGATAACGACCCGGCGCTAGTGCGCGGCATTCGGTAAGGGTATATGCGGGGTTGAGCAGGTTGTAGCGGAAATCGTGTTCGGCCATGACTCGGATCGATTGTGAAAGGAACGACGCGCAATGCTAGCACGCCTCCCCGATGAAGCTCTCCCGAAGCGCGCAGGTGCGTGTCGCTTTCGCTTTGTCGGCGGTATAGCCAGGCAGCGAGGCGGGTGTGGCAAGCTCGCTGAGGAATCGGCTGCGCGCAAGACAAGCAACAGGACATCTGCGGCGCAGCCTGCGAAAAGTCCAGAGGCTCCACGCCGCCTGCAAAGACAGGCGGGCCGCGTGCCTTCCGTAGGCGTTGCCTGCCGCGGCGATGATAGGCAATAGCCTGCCGGTGGCATCCAAGACTCGTTTCAGGGCTGTCGGGCGCGTTGCCGAAATTGGAAAGTCGTACCCTTGCGTACAAAAGCCCGCACGTGCCTCGGCTTTTCAGGTATAGTACGCGCCGGCTGAAACCAGCCCGCGTTCAGGTATCGCAACAATACGAAGCGCTGCTTCGGCTGCTGTCAGCTTTCGAGCTACCCTTGACGATTCATCATTCATTCGTTTTCGCAAACCCCGCCGACCAGGCTGCCAGGGTGACCTTCGGGCGTTACATGGCATATGCAGCTTCGGAACATGGGTCTTTGCGGAGCATCAGGAAAGACCCATGACCCAGGAAATCGGCGGCTTTGCCGCACTCGGTATTCACCCCGACGTATTGGCTGCCATCAGCGCAGTCGGCTATGAAGAGCCATCCCCCATTCAGACTCAAGCGATCCCGGTGATCCTGGGTGGCCACGACATGATCGGCCAGGCCCAGACCGGCACCGGCAAGACTGCCGCCTTCGCGCTGCCGATCCTGTCGAAGATCGATCCCGCTCGTAAGGAAGTGCAGGCACTGATTCTGGCGCCAACCCGTGAGCTGGCGTTGCAGGTCGCGACTGCTTTCGAGACCTATTCCAAGCAGATGCCGGGGCTGAGCGTTGTTGCCATCTACGGCGGCGCTCCGATGGGCCCGCAGCTCAAGGCGATTCGCCAGGGCGCGCAGGTCGTCGTCGCGACGCCTGGTCGCTTGGTCGACCACCTGAGCCGCAACGGCGCGCTGCTCTCAACCGTTCAGTTTATGGTGCTCGACGAAGCCGACGAGATGCTCAAGCTGGGCTTCATGGATGACCTCGAGAAGATCTTCGAAGCCATGCCGGAAAGCCGCCAGAGTGTGCTGTTCTCCGCCACGTTGCCGCATTCGATTCGCGCAATTGCCGAAAAGCACCTGCGCGATCCACAGCACATCAAGATCGCCGCCAAGACCCAGACTGTCGCCCGAATCGAGCAGGCGCACCTGATGGTCCATGCCGATCAGAAGATTGGTGCGGTACTGCGCTTGCTGGAAGTCGAGGATTTCGACGCGCTGATCGCCTTTGTGCGCACCAAGCAGGCCACCCTGGATTTGGCCGCGGCGCTGGAAGCCAAGGGTTACAAGGCTGCCGCATTGAACGGTGACATCGCCCAGAACCAGCGTGAGCGCGTCATCGAGTCGCTCAAGGATGGTCGCCTGGACATCGTTGTCGCCACCGACGTGGCCGCTCGCGGTCTGGACGTGGCGCGCATTACTCACGTGTTCAACGTGGACATGCCGTACGACCCTGAGTCCTACGTGCACCGCATCGGCCGTACTGGTCGTGCTGGTCGCGAAGGTCGCGCACTGCTGCTGGTCACTCCGCGTGAGCGCCGCATGCTGCAAGTGATCGAGCGCGTAACCAATCAGAAGGTTGTCGAAGCTCGCCTGCCGAACGCGCAACAAGTGCTGGACGCACGTATCAAGAAGCTGACCAACAGCCTTGCGCCGCTGGTGGCTGATGCTGAAGCCAGCCATGGTGAGCTGCTCGACAAACTGGTAGCCGATATCGGTTGCAGTCCGCGGGCGCTGGCCGCCGCGCTGCTGCGCAAGGCCACTAATGGCCAGGCGCTGACCTTGGCTGACGTTGAAAAAGAACAACCGCTAGTGCCGAGCGGCGCACCACGCGAGCGGTCGGAGCGTGCCGAGCGCCCTGAGCGCAGTGGTGGTGATCGCGAGCGTCGTGCTCCGGTACCGCTGGCCGAAGGCCGTGCCCGGTGCCGTACCCCGTTGGGCGCTCGCGATGGTATCGCGGCGCGCAACCTGCTCGGCGCCATCCTCAATGAAGGTGGCTTGGTGCGCGAAGCCATCGGTCGTATCCAGGTTCGCGACAGCTTCAGCCTGGTCGAACTGCCAGAAGAAGGCCTTGAGCGCTTGCTCGCCAAGCTAAAGGACACCCGTGTTGGCGGCAAGCAGCTCAAGCTGCGTCGCTATCGCGAAGATTGAGCTTTAGGTGAGTAAATTGAAGGCGGGCTTTTTAGCCCGCCTTTTTTGTGGGCGGAGGAAAGATGTGGTGGCAGCTTTTTCTCTCGGTCCATGGAAGTCAAACTCAATCCTCACGCCAGGGTTGAAATCCGCAGCGTTACAGCGCGGACTCACCGATATCAGACTGAACAACAATCATATTCCTGATTTGGCAGTCAACCACCCCAGCTTAAGAAAATAGCAGGCAGACTGTTCAAACTCTGAACAACATGCTACAAACAGGCACAAGTCAAATGATCTAGGCGCTTGAAAACGAAGGGAAAACCATGACCAAGTCGGAGTTGATCGAGCGAATCGTCACCCAGCAAGGGTTGCTGTCGTCCAAGGATGTGGAACTGGCTATCAAGACCATGCTTGAACAGATGGCTCAGGCGCTCGCCACCGGGGATCGAATCGAAATCCGTGGCTTCGGCAGTTTTTCCCTCCATTATCGGGCCCCCCGAGTCGGCCGAAACCCCAAAACCGGCCAGTCCGTCCCGCTGGATGGCAAGTTCGTTCCCCATTTCAAGCCGGGGAAGGAGCTGCGGGATCGGGTAAATGAGGAAGAATAGTTTCTGGCGGTGGCGATAAGTAGGTGCGTGATCTGGCTCTGTCTTTCTGCCGTGGTTCTATCTCTCGCGCTTCCTTCGGCTTAGGCTTGATGTATTGCTTCGTGGCAGATGGCATGAAGGATTCTTCACTCCGCCGCGGCCAAATCGAAATCGATTGGCAGAACTCCGCTTATTCTCGACTAGACCGTGCCAGCCATCTCGCGGCTTATCGAAACTTCACTCCTTCCGAAAATCAGTAAGTGCGAGCGTGTACAATCCGGCGTTCGGGTCAAGCAGGAGCTAGTAGGGTGCCTACCCCTACCCCTACCCCCACCCCTAGCCGGCCAAACAAAGGGAAGTCTCAGTCGTAATTCTTGAGTAAAATAACCGCCCAGCTGCATATGGTTCAGGGAATCTTGCAGGCTGGGAAAACTTGTATCCATGGCGCCTCAATGCGGCAGCCTTCCAATTTTAGGGCTCTATGTTCTCGGTTTTCAAGAAACTGTACGCGCTGCTTAATCATCAGGAGCGTCGACGCGCCGCCTTGCTATTCGTTCTGATGTTGGCGGCGGCCCTCGTTGAAGTAATAGGCGTTGCTTCGGTCATGCCGTTCGTGGCCGTGCTGTCGAGCCCGGAAGTAGTGGAGTCCAATGTCTACCTGTCCAGCCTATTTGAGTGGTCCGGGATCCAGGAAACACGTTCGTTCATGTTTGTTCTCGGTGCTTTGGTTCTTGTAGTGTTCGTATCGAGCCTTGCTCTAAAAGCACTTAGCGCTTATTCCATCTTGCGCTTTTCAAACATGCGCTCGCATGCCTTCTCGTACCGGCTGCTGGCTGGCTACATGGCCAAGCCTTACACCTTCTTCCTGGGGAGAAACACGGCTGATCTCAGTAAAACGCTTTTTTCAGAAGTGAGCGAAGTGATCAATGGGATTCTGTTGCCTGCTCTGAAGATAGTGTCGGGCTGCATCGTGGCTCTCCTGGTCATATCCCTTCTGTTTATTATCGAGCCACTGCTTACCTTGGTAGTCGGTGCGGTGTTGGGGGGTAGTTTTTTTGGAGTTTATGTTCTGAGTCGAAAAGCGCTGAAGCGTCTTGGAAGTCAAAGAGTGGCTGCAAACAGCCAGCGCTTCGTACTGGCTACTGAGGCGTTAAATGGTAACAAGGAGTTGCGCCTGCTGGGGCGGGAGCACTCCTATCTTGAGCGCTTCGAAAAAGCTTCTGAAACCTTTGCGCGTCATCAGGCGGCGAGCAAGGCTATGGGGGATATACCGCAATATGCCATCCAGGCTATTGCGTTTGGTGGCATCTTGGTCCTGATTCTTTATCTAATGGGCCGTTACGGCGGCCTGCAGGAAGCCATGCCGGTAATTGCGCTGTATGCGTTTGCCGGTTACAGGTTGCTGCCCGCCTTTCAGGAAATCTTCAAAAACAGTACTCAACTTCGCTTTTATCACGCAGCTTTGGATAGCCTCCATGCGGATCTTTCAGATGTGGCATTGCCTCCAGGCAGTGAGAAGCGTACTGAGGCCAGTTCTGATTTAGGCCGTCTTAAGGGTGATATAGAGTTGCAAAACCTTACGTTCCGCTATCCAGGTGTCGAGAACGCTGTCATCAATGATCTCAGCTTGAAGATCAAGGTTGGTAGCTGTATCGCTTTTGTCGGTAGCACCGGGGCGGGCAAGAGTACCGTTGTGGATTTGATTCTCGGTTTGCTCACTCCCCAGGTGGGTAAAATTCAAGTAGCCGGTCAGTCCTTAGGCGCACAAAATATTAAAAGCTGGCAACACAATATTGGCTATGTACCTCAAAGCATCTATCTTGCTGATGCGACCGTGGCTGAGAATATTGCCTTCGGTATACCGTACGAACAAATCGATCACGCTGCTGTAGAGCGGGCCGCGTACGCCGCACATATCCACGAGTTCATCAGTACCCAATTGCCGGAAGGCTATCGGACCGGGATAGGGGAGCGGGGCGTACGCCTATCAGGCGGCCAGCGCCAGCGCATCGGTATCGCCCGCGCGCTGTATCATGACCCGGATGTGGTGGTATTTGATGAAGCCACGAGTGCCTTAGACAACGCCACCGAAGCTGCAGTGATGGAAGCGGTAAATGAGCTGGCCGGAAGTAAAACGGTGATCCTCATTGCGCACCGTTTGAGTACGGTAAAACGGTGCGACACGATTTTCATTCTGACCCACGGGCGTTTGAGCGGGGTGGGCACTTATGATGAGTTGATTGCAAATAATGAGGCTTTCAACCGTATGGCCTCGGGTAAAGCCTGATTTGGAGTATCACGTGTTAACAAACAAGACCATTCTGGTTACTGGCGGTACCGGCTCCTTCGGTAATACGTTCGTACCGATGACGTTGGCTAAGTACAACCCCAAGAAAGTCATTATCTTCTCCCGGGACGAGATGAAGCAGTGGGACATGGCCAAGAAATTTACCGGCGATGACCGCGTACGTTTCTTCATCGGCGATGTGCGAGACAAGGATCGTTTGTACCGAGCTCTAGATGGCGTAGATTACGTTGTCCATGCCGCCGCCACCAAGATCGTCCCCACGGCTGAATACAACCCGTTCGAGTGTGTCAAGACCAACATCAATGGTGCTATGAACCTGATCGATGCCTGCATCGACAAAGGCGTCAAGGGCGTAGTTGCGCTCTCCACTGACAAGGCCAGCAGTCCGATCAATCTTTACGGCGCTACCAAGCTTGCGTCGGACAAGCTCTTTGTTGCTGGCAACTCCTATGTCGGCGGTCACGAAACACGCTTCTCGGTTGTCCGCTATGGCAACGTCATGGGGTCCCGCGGCTCGGTCATTCCGTTCTTCATGTCCATCAAGGACAAAGGCATACTGCCGATTACTGACGAGCGTATGACTCGCTTCATGATTTCTCTGGAAGAGGGCGTTGAGCTGGTCTGGCATGCTTTCGAAGACATGGAAGGCGGCGAGATCTATGTGAAGAAAATCCCGTCGATGAAAGTTACCGACTTGGCACGAGTAGTAGCGCCTGAAGCCAGGCAGGAGATCGTGGGCATTCGCCCTGGCGAAAAACTGCACGAGCAGATGATCAGCGCCGAAGATGCTTATTACACCTACGAATACCCTGAGCACTTCAAAATTCTGCCAACGATCCATAACTGGGCCACCTGCCGGAAGCGCATCAAAGATGGCAAGAAGGTGCCTGAGGGTTTTGTCTACGCCAGCGACAACAACAGCGAATGGATGAGCGATGCCCAGTTGCAGGCTTGGATCGATGCCAATCGCAACAATATCGGAAAGATCTGAATGATCCCCTACGGTCGCCAGGATATTGCCCCGGCTGATATCGAGGCTGTTGTCGAAGTCCTGAAGTCGGACTTCCTTACCCAAGGCCCAATGGTTCCGCGCTTCGAACAGGCCGTGGCCAAGCACGTTGGCGCAACGCACGCGCTGGCGGTAAATAGCGCTACTTCCGCGCTGCATATCGCTTGCCTGGCGCTGGGCCTTGGAGTGGGTGACTACCTATGGACCAGCCCGATCACCTTCGTGGCCTCCGCCAATTGCGGGCTCTATTGCGGCGCGAAGGTTGATTTCGTCGACATCGACCCTCGCACATATAACCTTTGCCCCAAAGCCTTGGCATGCAAATTGGAGCAGGCCGAGCGTGACGGTAAATTGCCAAAGGTAGTGGTAGCGGTGCACATGTGCGGACAGCCCTGCGATATGCGAGCCATCCATGCGCTGGCCCAGCGCTACGACTTTAAGGTCATCGAAGATGCTTCGCACGCCATCGGTGGCAAATATCAAGGCGAATACATCGGCAGCGGTCGCTACAGTGACATCACTGTATTCAGTTTCCATCCAGTAAAGATCATCACCACCGCTGAAGGTGGCATGGCGCTGACCAACGATTCCGAACTGGCCAACAAAATGGCGTTGCTGCGTAGTCACGGTATTACCCGAGACCCAGCGCAGATGACTCATGAGGCTGATGGTCCTTGGTACTACCAACAGATCGATCTCGGCTTCAACTACCGGATGACCGAGCTGCAAGCTGCGCTGGGCGTCATGCAGATGGAGCGTCTCGATCAATATGTGACTCGTCGTCATTACCTGGCTCGCCGCTATGATGATCTGTTGGCCGGCCTGCCGGTTACTACGCCCTGGCAGCACCCGGATAGCTATTCCGGCTTACATCTGTATGTGATCCGCCTGCAACTGGACAACATCCGGAGAACTCACCGCCGGGTTTTCGAGGCGTTGCGTGAGCTGGGCATTGGCGTCAATCTGCACTACATCCCGGTGCACATCCAGCCGTACTACCGGCGCATGGGCTTCCGTCTTGGCGGCTACCCGGAAGCCGAGCGCTACTACGCCGAAGCCATCAGTCTGCCGATGTTCCAGACCATGAGCGAGGCGCAGCAGGATGAAGTTGTCGCCTCCCTACGCAAGGCGCTGCAGGCATGAAGCTGGCGGTCATTCCTGCCCGCGGCGGCAGCAAGCGCATCCCGCGCAAAAACATCAAGCCGTTCTGCGGTAAGCCGATGATCGCTTGGTCCATCGAAGCGGCGCTGGAAAGCGGTTGTTTTGACCGAGTCATCGTATCCACCGACGATGCCGAGATTGCCGAGGTGGCACGTCGGCGGGGTGCCGAAGTCCCCTTCATGCGACCAGCCGAACTTTCCGATGACCATACGGGCACCATTCCGGTAATAGGCCATGCAATTGAGTGGTTCAACGGTACTGGACAGTCTGTTGAACATGCCTGTTGCCTATACGCCACTGCGCCTTTAGTCAGTGCTAAAGATCTTCGTCGTGGTTTGGATATCCTGCAAGGCAACGAATGCAGCTATGCCTTCTCAGTAACCAGCTACGCCTTCCCCATCCAGCGCGCCATCCGCATCAACGGAGACGGCTATGTGGAGATGTTCAATCCCCAGCACTTCAACACCCGCTCCCAAGACCTGGAAGAAGCCTTTCATGATGCCGGACAGTTCTACTGGGGCAAGGCCGAAGCCTGGCAGCGGGGCAAGATGATCTTTGGGCCCGACTCGCTACCGGTATTACTGCCTCGTCATCGCGTACAGGACATAGACACCCCGGAAGACTGGGCCCGCGCCGAGTGGTTGTTCAAGGCGATGCAGGTTCGGGAAGGCTGAGTGATGCTCATGAAAGTCGTATTCCGCGCCGATGCTTCCCGGCAGATTGGTACCGGCCATGTGATGCGATGCCTGACTTTGGCTGATGCCCTAACCGAGCAAGGCGCTGACTGTGAGTTCATCTGCCGTGAGCATATGGGTCATCTGATTGAGCAGATCCACAATAAGGGTTATGTCGTCCATGCATTGCCTGCCCACGCCGAACCTGTAGGAGCGAACTCGCTCGCGATTAACGCTGCAAGCGATGAGCAAGCCCCGGCCCACAGCCATTGGCTTGGCGCAACACAGGCACAGGATGCCGCAGCCTGCGTTCCGATTCTCGCCGCACTCCAGCCCGATTGGTTGATCGTCGATCACTACGCGCTAGATGCTTGCTGGGAGCTGGCTCTCAAGCCGCACTATCGCAAACTGATGGTGATTGACGACCTGGCGGACAGGCCGCATGCATGCGATCTGCTTCTCGACCAGACCTTTAGGCGCCAGTCAGAGGATTACCGAGCCTGGGTGCCAGCTGAATGTCAGCTTTTGTGTGGCTCGCACTACGCTTTGCTACGTCCCGAGTTCGCAGCTTTGCGCCCCTATAGCCTGGCGCGTCGGGCAAAGCCGCAGTTGAGTCATGTGTTGATCACCATGGGCGGTGTTGACAAGGGCAACGCTACGGGGCGGGTGTTGGCCGCTTTGCGCGCTACTCAATTGCCGAAAGACTGCGAGATATCGGTAGTCATGGGCTCGACTGCGCCATGGCTGGCAGAAGTAATGCGACTGGCACAGGGCATGCCATGGCCAACCAAGGTATTGGTCGGAGTCAGCGATATGGCGCAACTGATGACTGACAGCGATCTGGCTATAGGAGCAGCGGGTGCTACTTCATGGGAGCGCTGCTGCCTTGGCTTGCCAACGATCATGGTTGTGCTAGCCAAAAATCAGCGCGCCATTGCTCAGGCATTGTGTGAAATCGGAGCGGCCCAACTGATCGACACCAAAGCATTAAGGTGCCTCCCATTAGCAGCCTCCAAACTAATTAATTCTTCTTGTACGCGCTCTTCAATGGCATCAGCGGCAGCTGCTGTTACAGATGGTTTGGGCGCAGAGAGAGTCATTCAAAATCTCACCAATAAAGGCTAAATATGCGAATCAGTCTGCTGTGTAGCGATGAGCAGCACCCTGTGAATGAGCATCTATATAGCTGGATTGCAACAAGACAGGGTAGATATAAGATCGAACTCGTCCGTAGGAAGAGTGAGCTTTCTGGTGGCGACATCTTGTTTTTGATTTCCTGCGCTGAGATTGTAAACGCAGCTGACCGCGCAGCCTATCGAGCCTGCCTCGTGTTGCATGCAAGCGACTTACCGAGGGGGCGAGGCTGGAGTCCGCACATTTGGAAAATCATCGAGGGTGGTGAAGAAATCACTCTTAGCTTGTTAGAAGCTGAAGATAAGGTCGACAGTGGTCGTATCTGGCGGAAATTAAGATTTGCAGTTCCGAAGCATGCGCTATGGGATGAAATCAATGAGCGGCTTTTCAACGCGGAAATTGATCTTATAGATTTTGCCGTTCAGGAGTTCGACAGCATCACTCCGGTGGAGCAAGACAACAGCATAGAGCCAACTTATTACCCTCGGCGCTCAGCTGCTGACAGTCAAATAGATGCGATGCAAAGCATCTTTAGTCAGTTCGATAAGCTTCGTGTCTGTGACCCGCACCGCTTCCCCGCATTTTTTGAGCTGCATGGTAAGAAGTACAAACTGGTTCTGGAGAAAATCGATGATTAATCGCATCAAAATTAATGGTCGCGATATTGGTAGTGACTGCGCGCCATACATTATTGCCGAGATGTCCGCCAACCATAATGGCAACCTTAATACCGCTCTGCGCATCATCGAAGAGGCCAAACGTGCAGGCGCTGACGCGATAAAGATCCAGACTTATCGCCCCGACACTATTACATTAGACTCAGACTTACCTGACTTTCAAATAACTGATGGTCTTTGGGCCGGTCGCACTCTATTCGAGCTGTACGAGTGGGCTCATACGCCTTGGGATTGGCATAAGCCGCTATTCGAGCACGCCCACAAGCTGGATATCACCATTTTCAGTTCTCCCTTCGATAATACTGCCGTTGATCTATTGGAAGACCTCAACGCCCCAGCCTACAAAATCGCCTCATTCGAAGCCGTCGACCTGCCGTTGATCAAGTATGTGGCGAGCACCGGCAAGCCAATGATCATCTCCACCGGCATGGCTGATGCCGAGGAAATCCAGGAAGCTATCGAGGCTGCTCGGGAGGGAGGGTGCAAAGAGCTGGCCATCCTCCACTGTGTCAGTGGCTATCCTGCTCCAGCGGCAGATTACAATTTGCGCACCATTTCCGACATGATTCAGCGTTATGGCTTAGTCACTGGACTCTCCGATCACACTTTGGATAACACCACTTCTATCGCCAGCGTAGTGCTTGGAGCTTCCATCATAGAAAAACACTTCACGCTGGACCGTGACGGCGGTGGGCCCGATGATAGCTTTTCGCTGGAACCAGATGACCTAGCGGCCTTATGTCGAGATTCCAGAACAGTCTGGTCTGCTTTGGGTCATGTTAATTACGGACGGAAATCTAGTGAGGTAGGCAATGTTATGTTTCGCCGCTCCCTTTATTTCATTAAGGACATGAATGCCGACGAGTCGATCACCCCTGATTGTGTCAGAAGTATCAGGCCGGGTTATGGGATTTCCCCCAAATTTCTCAACGAGATTATGGGGAAAAAGCTCACGTGCGCAGTCAAGAAAAATACGCCCGTGAAGTTTGACGTAATATTCTAATACGAGATGATAGTCGCTTAACTTGATTTGGTGGAACCTTGAGTAAAACGTTTTTGGTTATTGAGTACACGAGGGTGGAAAAGTCCGGCATAAAGGACTTTTTTTCATTTCAGGATGGTCGCGTTGTTGGCGCGTTGGCCAAAAACGCAAATTGGGTTGCCGAGTGGCGAAGAGTTGTTGATAGACCTATATGGCAATATGACGAGCTTAAAGAGGCTGGTGGCGCTGATTATCTTGAATTTAGCAGTATATTTTCGCAGGTAATATCTGACCCGAGAGTTACCTACCTATTGGAGCGGCGTTTTAAGGAGGATGTGCTAGCATCTGTCTTCAATTCGGTGGTAGTGGTTGAGCAGATATGCTTTGGCGCTTTCTCTGTTTTGAAAAAAGTGGGGGCTGAGCGGGTTATCTTTCATACTCCGCCTCATCATTTGCACGATTACTTGTTCTCCAAGATTGCAGAATATCTAGGTCTGGATGTCTTTGTAGTTAAGCTCTCCCCCTTACCGTGGCGTGCTTGGTTGTGCTCGGGAATAGATGAGCAGCGCGTGGTGTCGCGTGCTGTTCACTTAAAGAACGATCTTACCGAGACAACAAAGTTATATATAGAGAGCCTCAGTGGGCCTTATGATCAGGCGATGCCAGAATATGAGCG
>Ga0233369_1000111_pt1 | contig 41765 bp, 42 predicted proteins | sample ElkDunMinimDraft_26_FD_191537 | JGI IMG/M metagenome (GOLD analysis project Ga0233369, IMG submission 191537) | Fecal eukaryotic communites from dung pellets of Tule Elk in California, USA - Elk Dung D16 | ecosystem: Host-associated > Mammals > Digestive system > Large intestine > Fecal | place... | reverse complement strand
CGGTTGAGGCCTTGCACCAGCACGATCCGGAAGCCGAAGCGTCCGAGCTTGCCGGTCTTGCACGGCAGGGTCGTCTGGCCGTGCACGGGCACGCCGCGGCTCATGCCGCGCAGGAACTCGGGGGTGACCGGGTGGTTCACCGCCACCAGGTATTCCTTCTCCAGCTTGTTCTCCGCGCGCAGGATGGCGTTGACGATGTCGCCGTTGCTGGTCAGCAGGATCAGGCCTTCGGAATCCTTGTCCAGCCGCCCGATCGGGAAGATCCGCTGCTCGTGGCCGACGAAGTCGACGATGTTGCCCTTGACCGAGGACTCGGTGGTGCAGGTCACCCCGACCGGCTTGTTGAGCGCGATATAGACATGGCGCCGGCCGCGGCGCGTCGCGCTGCGCTGGCGCAGCGGCTGGCCGTCGACCAGGACGGTGTCGCCCTCTTCCACCGTCGCGCCGATCCGGGCGCGCACGCCATTGACGGTGACGCGGCCTTCGCCGATGAGGGCATCGGCCTCGCGGCGGGAGCAGTGGCCGGTGTCGCTGATGTAACGGTTGAGCCGCATCTGGATCGCTGGGGTGGTTCCGGGGGACGCGCAGTCTGGCAGATCGCGCGCCCGCCGTGGCCGCCGCCGCCCCGCTCAGGCCTCGTCGAGCAGGTCGCTGTACTCGTGGTGGCGCCCGGCCCAGGCGCGTGCGTACTCGCACTGCGCGAACACGCGCAGGCCGTGGTCGCGGGCGTAGTCGAAGGCGGCCCGCGCCAGTTCGCCCGCCACGCCCTGCCCGCGCAGCGAAGGGTCGACGAGGGTATGGGTGATCCGCATCCGCCCATCCTCCAGGGCGTATTCCAGCACCGCCGGGCGCTCCTCGGACCCGGCCCGGAAGCGCCGGCCGATCTCGTGTTCGATGTCCATCCGCGTCTCCTGCCATCGGGCCTGCGCCCGGCGGCCAGTATGCGCGCAACCGGCCAAGGGCTGACGCGGCACGTCACCGTCCGGCGTGACGGCGGTCACGCCCGCGTCTGGCATGCAACCTGCTATCCACGAGCATCAGATTGGCTTCAGTGGAACCCGCATGATCGACAGCATCCAGCACCAGGCGATCCACCGCCTGTTCGACCTCTCGTGCCGGGGCGAGGTGGAGAACATGGAGTTCGCCCAGCTCGACTCGATGGTCTACGCCGGCCTCGAGCGCACCTACCCGGTCGACGAGCCCGACAGCGCGCAGGACGCGCCGCGCCCCATCGCGTCCTAGTGCGTGCTCAGCCGCCGAAGCCGGGACTGAGCAGGCGCGCGACGAAATTGGCCGCCACGCGCGGTTCCATCAGCACGGTGAACAGCACGCCGTAGGCCGCGCCCCACAGGTGGGCGCTGTGGTTGACGTTGTCGCCGCCACGGCGGTCCATCCAGATCGAGTAGCCGACGTAGAGCGCGGCGTAGATGATCGCCGGCACCGGGATGAAGAACACGAAGATCAGGCTCCACGGCGCGAACAGGATGAAGCTGAAAAGCACCGCCGACACCGCGCCCGACGCGCCCAGGCTGCGGTAGCCCGCGTCGCGCTGGTGGCGGAAATAGGTCGGCATGATCGCCATGACGATGGCCGAGACGTAGAACGCCGCGAAGCCCAGCATCCCGATGCGTTCCACGAACACCGGCTCGATCGCGCGCCCGAAGAAGAACAGCGTGATCATGTTGAACAGCAGGTGCTGCCCGTCGGCGTGGATGAACCCGTGGGTGACCAGCCGGTCGTACTGCCGGTAGCGCTGGATGGCCGGCGGCCACAGGATCAGCCGCTCCATCAGCCGGCGGTCGTTGAACGCCCGCCACGACACCAGCACGGTGACGGCGATCAGCAGGAAGGTCACGATCGACATGGTCGGGGGTCCTGGCCGCCTCAGCCGGCGACGCGGTAATTGTCCTGCATCGGGTACGAGCGCGCGTAGGCGGCGAATGCCGCCGCCGCGACGAACGCGAATGCGGCGAAGAAGAACATCAGGAACGCGTTCTCGCTCAGGCCGGTCTGGGCGATCATCGCCTGGAAGCCCTCGTTGCGCACGCCGGCGTTGGTCAGCAACACCCACAGGCTGCCGAAGGTGCTGGTGAGGTACCAGAACGCCATGATCACGCCCTTCATCGCCTGCGGCGCCTGGCTGTAGGCGAACTCCAGCGCGGTGGCGGACACCAGCACCTCGCCGAAGGTCAGCAGCAGGTAGGGCAGCGACTGCCAGGCCAGCGAGACCTCGGCGCCGCCGTCCAGCCACAGCTGCAGCACGCCGGCCACGATCCAGGACACGCCGGAGATGGCGATGCCCCAGCCCATCCGGCGCAGCGCCGTGACCTGGAAGCCCATCGCCCGCAGCGCCGGGTACAGCACCAGGTTGTTGAACGGGATCAGCAGCATCACCAGCAGCGGGTTGAGCGCCTGCATCTGCGCGGCGTCCTTGATCAGCCAGCTCGGCCACCACGCCATGTCGTGCGGGATCACCATCTCGCGGCCCTGGATGATCCAGGTCGAGGCCTTCTGGTCGAACAGCGACCAGAACGGCGTCACCAGCGCGAACACGATCAGGATGCGCAGCACCGCGCGCACGCCGTCGACCGCGGCGTCCGGATGGCGGCCGCGGGCGCGGTCGAGCTGCAGCGAGGCGCCCCAGCCGCCGAACGCGATCAGCACGCCCAGCGCCAGGCAGGCGGTGATCACGAAGCCAAACGAGTCCGGCCACCACGGCAGCGCCACGCCGACCGCCTTGAGCGCCCACAGCGCCAGCATCAGCCCGGCGACCGCCAGGCCGCCCCAGGCGACGATGGCGCCGGCGTTGCCCTGCCCCGGCGCTGGCGTGCGCAGCGCGGTGCGGATCACGTTGAGGAACGAATCGGGATCGTTGCCCGACGGCGGCACGTTGACGTACTGGCGGCGACCCAGCCAGAACACGAAGGTGGCGATGAACATCAGCACGCCCGGGACGCCGAAGGCGACCGCGGGGCCGTACTGGCGCAACAGCAGCGGCGCGAACAGCGAGGCGAAGAACGAGCCGAAGTTGATGATCCAGTAGAACGCATCGAAGACGACCCGCGCCTTGTCCTTGTTGCTCTGGTCGAACTGGTCGCCGCAGAAGCTCACCACCAGCGGCTTGATGCCGCCCGAGCCCAGTGCGATCAGGAACAGGCCGGTATAGAAGCCCGCCGCGTTGTTCTCGAACAGCGCTAGGCAGGCGTGGCCGGCGCAATAGATCAGCGAGAACCACAGGACGGTGTTGTACTTGCCGAAGTAGCGGTCCGACAGCCAGCCGCCCAGCAGCGGGAAGAAGTACACGCCGATGACGAAACTGTGGAAGATGTCCTTGGCCGCGCCGTCGCGGTCGGGGCCTTCGGGCAGGTACTGCAGCAGCACCGAACTGATCAGGAACGGCACCAGGATGTTGCGCATCCCGTAGAAGCTGAAGCGCTCGCAGGCCTCGTTGCCGATGATGTACTTGATCTGCGAGGGCATCCGGCCCTGGGAGCCGGGCTGGACGGGTGCTGCGCTGGTCGTCATGCGTGTGGGGGTCCGGGACTGCCGAAGGCCGAAAGGCTAACCGATCCGCGCGGCGCGCGCCCGTGCGACGGCCGTCGACAGGCGCGTCCGCGCGCGCCTTCGCTGGCATCATTGCGCATCCACCTCCCGCTCCAGACCCCATGCCAAAGCCCGCCCTGCTCGCCGCCTCGCTCGCCCTGCTGACCGCCCTGTCCCTGCCCGCCGCGGCCGCGCGGGACGTCCTGACCACAGAATCGGAGCGCAGCGGCTTCGCCAGGACCGGGCGCTACGACGAGACCATCGCGCTGTGCGCGGCATTCGCGCAGCACTATCCCGAGGCGGTCCGCTGCCTCGATTTCGGCACCACGCCCGAGGGCCGGCCGATGCAGGCGCTGGTGGTCTCGCGCAGCGGCGCCCTTTCGCCGGAGGCCGCACGCGAGCGCGGCATCCCGGTGGTACTGATGCAGGGCGGCATCCATTCCGGGGAGATCGACGGCAAGGACGCGGGTTTCCTCGCCCTGCGCGAGGTCCTCGAGGGCCAGGCAGCGCCCGGCGCGCTGGAGCGGCTGGTGTGGGTCTTCGTGCCGGTGTTCAACGTCGACGGCCACGAGCGCTTCGGCGCCTGGAACCGCCCCAACCAGCGCGGCCCGGAACAGATGGGCTGGCGCACCACCGCGCAGAACTACAACCTCAACCGCGACTACGCCAAGGCCGATTCCCCGGAAATGCAGGCCATGCTGCGCCTGGTGCAGACCTGGGACCCGATCGCCACCATCGACCTGCACGCCACCAACGGCGCGCAGTTCGAGCACGACATCTCGATCCAGGTCGAGCCGCTGCACTCGGGAGACGCCGCGCTGCGCGAGGCTGGCCTGGCGCTGCGGGAACGCACCATGGCCGACCTCGCCGCGCAGGGCTCGCTCCCCCTGCCCTTCTATCCCTCCTTCGAGGACTACGAGGACCCGGCATCCGGCTTCGAGGACGGCGTCGCGCCGCCGCGCTTCTCCACCGGCTACTTCCCGCTGCGCAACCGCCTGGCGATGCTGGTGGAGACGCATTCGTGGAAGGAATACCCGGTGCGCGTGCGCATCACCCGCAACACGGTGGTCTCGGTGCTGGAACAGGTGGCGCGGCAGGGGCGCGACTGGATGGCGCTGGCGCAGGCGGCCGACGCGCGCGACCTTGGCGGCCAGCCGGTGGCGCTGGACTATGCCGCCAGCCCGGACAGCCGGATCATCGATTTCCGCGGCTATGCCTATACGCGCACGCCCTCGGACATCTCCGGCGCGATGATGACGCGCTACGACGAGACGCGCCCGCAGGTGTGGAAGGTGCCGCTGCGCGAGGTGGTGTTGCCGCGCACCACCGTGCAGGCGCCGCGCGGTGGATACCTCGTGCCGCCGGGCTTCGCCGCCATCGTGGCCGACAAGCTCGACGTCCATGGCATCGCCCATGAGCGGGTCGACTGCGCGGCCCCGCGCTGGGCGGGCCTGTGCGCCGCGTCCGGCACGTCGACGCCGGTGGTCGAAGTGTTCCGCGCCACCACCAAGGAGTTCGCAGCAGAGCCGGTTGAGGGCCACCAGCGCCTGCGCATCGAGGGCCAATGGCGGGCCGAGCCGCGGGCCCTGCAGTCCGGCGCCCTGTTCGTGCCGATCGCCCAGCCCAATGCGCGGCTGGCGATGGCCCTGCTCGAGCCGATGGCCCCGGATTCGCTGCTGCAGTGGGGGCTGTTCAACAACGCCTTCGAGCGCAAGGAATACATGGAGGCCTACGTGGCCGAGGCGGTGGCGCGCGAGATGCTCGCCGCGGACCCGGAATTGCGGAGCCGGTTCGAACGGCGCGTGCGCGAGGACAGCGCGTTCGCCGGCAATCCTTCGGCCAGGCTGGAGTTCTTCCACCGTCTCCACCCCTCCTGGGACGAGCGGCTGGACCTGTACCCGGTCATGCGGCTGGACCAGGCGCCGCGGTAGCCGCGCCCGCCCATCCGGAGCGCGACGCGGGCGCGACGCATCCATCCGGTGCCCTGCGCCGTAGAGGGTCCGATCCCCTGGCTGGAGCCCCGAGCATGCGCCTCGCCCGTCTCGTCCTCGCGCTCGCCCTGGCGCCCCTGGCCGCGTGCGGGCCGGCCCGCGGTCCCGCGCACGATGCGGACACCGTGCATGCCCGCTTCCAATGCGAGGACCTGCTGGTACCGGCCGTGTTCGACCGCAAGGCCGGCCACGTCCGCCTCGAACTTCCCGACGGCCCGCTGACCCTCCCCGCGGTCGACTCGGGTTCGGGCGAGCGCTACGCCGACGGCGCGGGCAACGAGTTCTGGCACAAGGGCAGCGAGGCCACGCTGCGCACCCGGGGGTTCCTGCGCGCCTGCCGGCTGGCCGGCCAGCCGCTGCCCTGACGGCCTGCGCCGCCGTGGGGAACGGCGCCCGCGACGCCCCTCAGGAACTGCAGGACAGCATCGAGCACCCGGCGCGGTCGCGCGCCCAGTCCGGCCGGCGCGTGGCCCACGCTTCCTCCCCGGGCCGCTCGACGTACGGCCGGCGCAGCACCTCCAGCATTTCCATGATTCCCGAAGGGTCTCCCGCGCTCGCCCGGTCGATGACCTGCTGCACCAGGTAGTTGCGCGGTACGTACAGAGGGTTGGCGGCGTCCATGCGGGCCCGGCGCGCGGCAGGATCCAGGCCCGCGCGCGCCGCCCGGGCGGCGTAGTCGCGCAGCCAGTCCAGCAGCGCAGGCGCCTGCGCGTCGCGCGCACCGGGTGTATAGAACGCCGGCTCGAACGGCGCCAGCGAGGGGTTCGCCAGGTCGAGGCCGGCCAGGGCGCGGAAGAACAGGGTCATGTCCACCTGCGCGGCCTGCAGCAGCGACTGCAACCGCTGCATGCGCCCCACGTCCTCGTCCAGGCACCGGTCCAGGCCAAGCTTGGCCGCGACGCTGGCGCGCTCGGCGTCGTCGAACGCGGCCGCATACCGGTCGAGCCCGGCCTGCAGCGGCTCCACCCCGGAAAACAGCGGCGAAAGCGCCTGCGCCAGCCGCGACAGGTTCCAGTGCGCCACGCGCGGCTGCCAACCGAAGCGGTAGCGCCGCCCTTGGGCGTCGGTGGTATTGGGCGTCCAGTCCGGGTCGTAGTCGTCGATCCAGCCATAGGGACCGTAGTCGATGGTCAGGCCCAGGATCGACATGTTGTCGGTGTTGAGCACGCCATGGACGAAGCCCACCCGCATCCAGTGCGCGACGGTGCGCGCGGTGCGCTCGCAGACCTCCATGAACCAGCGTGCGTACTGCGCCTCGTCGAACGCGCCCGCCGCGCGCAGGTCGGTCAGCGACCCGCCGGCGCGCCCGTCGAGCAGGTGCGGGAAATCGCGCCAGATGCAGAAATCGGCGAGTTGGCGCAGCAGGTCGGCGTCGCCGCGCGAGGCCGGCAGTTCGAAGTGGCCGAAGCGCAGGAACGAGGGCGCCACGCGGCAGACGATGGCGCCGGGCTCGGCCTCGGGATGCCCGTCGTAGAACATGTCGCGCACCACGCGCTCGCCGGTGGCCACCAGCGACAGCGCGCGCGTGGTCGGCACCCCTAGATGGTGCATGGCCTCGCTGCACAGGAACTCGCGGATCGACGAGCGCAGCACCGCGCGCCCGTCGGCGCTGCGCGAGTACGGGGTGGGGCCGGCCCCCTTGAGCTGTAGCTCCCGCCGCTGGCCATCCTCGAGCAGCACCTCGCCCAGGGTGATCGCCCGCCCGTCGCCGAGTTGGCCTGCCCAGTGGCCGAACTGGTGCCCCCCGTAGTTGCCCGCCACCGGGTCCATGCCCGGCAGCAGCGCATTGCCGCCAAACACCCGGGCGAACTCCGGCGAGGCCACCTGGCCGGCGGAGAACCCCAGTTCGCCCGCCACCTCGGGCGAATGGGCCAGCAGCACCGGCGCGGCCACGGGCGTGGGCGCGACCCGCGACCACAGCGCACTGCGCACCTGGCGCAGGCGCGGGCCTGCCTCCGGGTCGCCGGGAAGTTCGCGGACCATGGCGTTGTCGAAATGCAGTCGGGGCATGTCCATGGCCGCGATGGTAGTGGCCGTGCCGTCGCGGCGGGGTCCCCGCCGGGGAGGTCGCCGGCTGGGCCCCTCGCCGGTATTCAGCGGTAGGGCCGCCGCCCGGAGTAGAATGTGGCCCCCCACAAGCTGGCGCCATCGGCGCAATACGGCCTATGAGCGCCTCCCCGACCCCCGCCCACCCCGTCACCTTCGCCGATTTCGGCCTGCCCGCGCCGCTGCAGCAGGCGCTGACCGACGTCGGCTACGAATCCCCCTCGCCGATCCAGGCCGCCACCATCCCGCCCCTGCTGCAGGGCCGGGACGTGCTGGGCCAGGCCCAGACCGGCACCGGGAAGACCGCCGCCTTCGCCCTCCCGGCGCTGGCGCGACTGGACCCGGAGGCGCGCAAGCCGCAGGTGCTGGTGCTGGCGCCGACCCGCGAGCTGGCCATCCAGGTCGCCGAGGCGTTCCAGACGTACGCCCGCCACCTCCCCGGTTTCCAGGTGCTGCCGATCTACGGCGGCCAGGGCTACGGCCCGCAGCTGGCCGCGCTCAAGCGCGGCGTGCAGGTCATCGTCGGCACGCCCGGACGGGTGATCGACCATCTCGAGCGCGGCTCGCTCGACCTGTCGCAGCTGCGCACCCTGGTGCTGGACGAGGCCGACGAGATGCTGCGCATGGGCTTCATCGACGACGTCGAGGCGGTGCTGAAGAAGACCCCCGCCAGCCGCCAGGTGGCGCTGTTCTCGGCCACCATGCCGAGCCAGATCCGCCGCATCGCGCAGACCTACCTCAAGGATCCGATCGAGATCGCGATCAAGGCCCAGACCACCACCGCGGCGAACATCCGCCAGCGGGTGTGGATGGTCAGCGGCACCAACAAGCTCGACGCGCTCACCCGGATCCTCGAGGCCGAGCCGTTCGACGCGATGATCGTGTTCGCGCGCACCAAGCTCGGCACCCAGGAGCTGGCCGACCGGCTGGCCGCGCGCGGCTTCGCCGCCGCGGCGATCAACGGCGACCTGGACCAGAAGCAGCGCGAGAAGACCATCCAGCAGCTCAAGGACGGACGCATCGACATCCTGGTGGCCACCGACGTGGCCGCCCGCGGGCTGGACGTGGACCGCATCAGCCACGTGCTCAACTACGACATTCCCTACGACACCGAGAGCTACGTGCACCGTATCGGCCGGACCGGCCGCGCCGGCCGCAGCGGCGAGGCGATCCTGTTCGCCGCGCCGCGCGAGCGCGGCATGCTCGGTGCGATCGAGCGCGCCACCCGGCAGAAGATCGAGCCCATGCAGCTGCCGAGCGTGGAGGCGGTGAACGAGCGGCGCGTGGCCAAGTTCATGGAGCGCATCTCCGAGGCGCTGGGCAGCCCGGACCTGCCGGTCTACCGCGACCTGGTCGAGCGCTACGAGCGCGACCACAACGTGCCGGCCGCCGAAATCGCCGCCGCACTGGCGCGCGTGGTGCAGGGCGACACGCCACTGCTGATCCCGGCCCCGCCGCCGCGCCGCGAGCGCGACGAAGGCCGCGGACCGCGCGAACGCATGGAGCGCCGCGAGCGCGAGGGCGGGGCCGATGCGAATCCGCGCCCGTTCCGCAACGATGCCGAGACGGCGTTCGAAGGCGATGCCCCGCGTCCTGCGCGCGAGCGCCCTGTGCGCGGCGAACGCGCGCCGGCGCCGGACTTCCCGACGGAAACCTACCGCATCGAGGTCGGCCACCTCCATGGCGTGCAGCCGGGCAACATCGTCGGCGCCATCGCCAACGAGGCCGACCTGGAAAGCCGTTTCATCGGCCGCATCGACATCCGCGACGACCACAGCCTGGTCGACCTGCCCGAGGGCATGCCGCGCGAGGTGCTCGAGCACCTGAAGAAGGTCTGGGTGTCGGGCCAGCAGTTGCGCATGCGCCGCGCCGACGCCGGGGAAGTCGCGCCGCCGCGCGGCTGGGCCGGTCCGGGCGCGGGCAAGCCGCGGGGCAAGGGCCCCGGCAAGCCGGCCGGCCCGCGTGGCCCGCGGCCGGGTCCGCGCGGCCGCCGCGACTGATCCAACGGTCGCGCCGGTCACAGGCGCAACCATTGCGGCGCAGGGCGCGTTCGTTTCCTAGAATCGCGCCATGCCCCGCCTCCTCGTCTTCCAGCATGTCGCCGCCGAACCGCTGGGAACGCTGGACCCGCTGATCCGGCGCCGCGGGCACCGGATCCGCTTCGTCAACTTCGAGCGCGAGCCCGACGCCCAGCCAGATGTGGACCGCTACCGCGGCCTGATCGTGCTGGGCGGGCCGATGAACGTGGCCGACCAGCAGGCGCGCCCGCACCTGCGCACCGAACTGCGCGCGATCGAACGCATGCTCGGCCAGGGCAAGCCGGTGCTGGGCATCTGCCTGGGCGCGCAGTTGCTGGCGCATGCGCTGGGGGCGCCGGTCAGGCGTCACGAGGTGCCGGAGATCGGCTGGTACCGGCTGCGCGCGACCGAGGCCGGCCGCACCGATCCGGTGCTGGCCCCGCTCGGAGAGGAGGCCCCCGTGTTCCAGTGGCATGGCCAGCATTTCGAGATCCCGCGCAGCGCGGTGCACCTGGCGCGAAGCGAGACCTGCGAGCAGCAGGCCTTCCGCTGGGGCGCCAACGCCTACGGCTTCCAGTTCCACCTGGAGATGGACCAGCCGCTGATCGAGCGCTGGCTGGCCACGCCGGGCTACCGCGCCGAGCTGGAGCGGCACGAGGGCCTGCACGACGAGGCGGCGATCCGCGCGCATACGCGCGAGCACATCGCGGCGATGCAGGAGCGCGCCGACGCGGTGTTCAACAACTTCCTCGACCTGGTCGGCCGGCCGCAGCGGCGCATCGCCCTGCCCTCGCGCGAATTCGGCTGAGCGCCGCACCGGGTCAGGCGATGCCCGGGCGCGCGGCACGCAGTCCGATCCAGCCCAGGTCGGCGAACGCCAGCACAGCCGCCGCCTGCGCCAGCACGAAAGCCACACCGGCGGGGCTGGGCCGCAGGCCGCTGGCGAACGCGAGCCAGGCGCTGGCCGCGACCCAGGCAACGTTGACCGCGACCACTGCGGCCACCGCCCCTCGCGGCGGTGCGTCATGCCGCGACAGTGCGTACACCACGACCACGAAGGGCAGCAGCGCCAGGCCCGCGCCGCGCAGCAGTCCCGCAGGCAGGGACAACAGCGGCGCCAGCGGCTCGGCGGCGGCCAGCAGCACTGCGGCGGTGGCGCCGGTGGCCGCTGCATCGAGCAGCAACACGCGCGGGAGGAAGCGGGGGTGGGCAATCGACTGGCGCAGGTTCATGGCGGTGCTCCTGATGGATGACGGCGCCATGCTGGCCCGCTGCAGGCCCGCACGCGATGACCTGGCAGGTAATGCGCCGGTGGCGCGGCAGCGGCTATGGTGTCGACCATGCACACCCTCCCTGCCCGGTTGCGCGATGTCGGCGACCAGCTTCGCGACTGGCGCCAGCGCCGGCGCATGTCCCAGCTCGACCTCGCCGGACTGGCGGACATCTCGCCGCGCCACCTGAGCTTCGTCGAGACCGGGCGCTCGGTGCCCAGCCGGGCGATGCTGCTGCGGCTCTCGGACCGGCTCGAGGTGCCGCTGCGCGAACGCAATGCCCTGTTCATCGCCGCCGGCTACGCGCCGGTGTACAGCGAGCGCCGCATCGACGACCCGTCGCTGGAACAGGCGCGCCGCGCGATCGAACTCGTGCTGCGCGGGCACGAGCCCTATCCCGCCCTGGCGGTGGACCGGCACTGGAACCTGCAGGCGGCGAACCGGGCGCTGGCGCCCCTGCTCGAAGGCGTGGCGGTGGAGCTGCTGGCGCCACCGGTCAACGTGCTGCGCCTGAGCCTGCATCCGCTGGGGGTCGCGCCGCGCATCGCGAACCTCGGCCAGTGGCGCGCGCATCTGCTGCATCGCCTGGGCCAGCAGATCCAGGCCACCGGCGACGCCACGCTGCTGGCCCTGCACGCGGAGCTGGCCGGCTATCCGGCGCCGCCGGACGCGGACGCGCAGGACGAGGCCCCGGGCGACGTGATCGTGCCGCTGCGCATCCGGACCGCGCTGGGCGAGCTGTCCTTGCTGAGTACCACGACGGTATTCGGCACCCCGGTGGAGGTGACGCTGTCGGAGCTCGCGATCGAGTCGTTCTTCCCTGCCGACGCGGTCACCGGCGAGCGCCTGCGCGCGGCGGCCGCCGAGATGCCGGGCGGCCCTGCCGCGACGCCCTGAGGGTCAGCGGATCGCGGCGCCTTCGTCCGCCGGAGCCGTGACGCCGGCGCTTCCGGAAGGCTGGGGTTCGGGGAGTGGCCGGGTCATCGGCTCCGGCAGCACCTCTCCGCCGGGCGCAGGCGCGGGGAGCGCTTCGGGCGCGGGCGAGAGGATGCGTTCGACCACCCCGTCCACCACGCGCCCCGTCACCTCGCTGGCGATCCCCGACGGCTGCAGCACCTCCTCGATGCGGCGCCCGCCGAAATCCGGGCCCAGCACGTAGAACAGGTCCGACACGCTCGGCCAGCCCATGGAGGGCGCCATGAACCAGTAGGCGCCGACCAGGGCGAGCGCGAACATCAGCAGCTTGAGCAGGACACCCACCAGCTTGTAGGCCAGGAACGCGCCTACCAGCAGCAGGGCCAGGCCCAGCCAGCTCATGCGGCGCGCGCCTGCGAGGCGTCGCCGTCGACCAGCGGGCGAAGTGCGGGATCCAGCGCCACGCGCTCGTCGAACACGAAGCAGCGGCCGTCGTAGCCCGCGCCGCCGACCGCCTCGAAATAGCCCAGGATGCCGCCATCGAGCTGCAGCACGTTGTCCATGCCGCTGGCGCGCATCCACAGCGCGGCCTTCTCGCAGCGGATCCCCCCGGTGCAATAGCTCACCACGGTCGCGTCGGCGAGCGCCTCGCGATGCGGCCCGAGCGCCGCCGGCAGGTCGGTGAAATTGTCGATCGGCAGCAGCAGCGCGCCAGCGAACGCGCCGTGCGCGGTCTCCTCGCGGTTGCGCGTGTCGAGCATGACCACCGGCCGCCCCGCATCGTCGCGCCCCTGCGCCAGCCAGCGCGCCAGGTCGGCGGGCGCCACCGCGGGCGCGCGCCCGCGCAGCGGCGAGGCGCCCTCGCGACGGAAGCTGATGATCTCGCGCTTGAGCTTGACCTTGAGCCGGGCGAAGGGAACCGTGGCGCTCCAGCTGTCCTTGACCGCGATGGCGGCCAGGCGCGCGTCGCTCCGCAGTTGCTCGAGGAAGCGGGCGATGGCGGCATCGGTGCCGGCCAGGAACAGGTTGATGCCTTCGTGCGCCACCAGCACGGTGCCGCGCAGCTGCGCGGCTTCGGCCCAGCCGCGCACGTCGGCGGCCAGGGCCGGCGGGTCGGCGATCTCGACGAAATGGTAGGCGGCGATATTGCGGATCATGCCGCCATTGTAAGCCGCCGCCCCGCGCCCGCCCGCGGTTCGCGGGCAGGCGCGTCGAGGCGACGCTTACTGGCCCCTGCCCTCGTGGTGGTCGCGCACGAAGCGGTCGAGCAGGCGCACGCCGAAGCCGGTGGAGCCCTCGGGCACGGTCGGCGAGGCACTGGAGGCCCAGTCCGAACCGGCGATGTCCAGGTGCGCCCAGGGCAGCGCGCGATCCACCCACTCGCCGATGAAGTACGCGGCCGTGCCCGCGCCGGGCGTGCCGCCGCCGTTGCGCAGGTCCGCGATCGGCGACTTCAGGCCCTTGGCGTAATCCTCGCGCAGCGGCATGCGCCACACTTCCTCGCCGCTGGCCGCGCCTGCGGCCTGCAGCTGCGCGGCGAGCGTGTCGTCGCGCGAGAACAGGCCGGCGTAGTCGCCGCCCAGCGCGGCCACGATCGAACCGGTGAGCGTGGCCACGTCGACGACCAGGCGCGGCTTGTCCTGGCGCTGCACGTACCAGAGCGCGTCGGTGAGCACCATGCGGCCCTCGGCGTCGGTGCTCATGATCTCGAAGGTCTTGCCGGAGGCCGTGCGGACGACGTCGCCCGGGCGCGAGGCCGTGCCCGAAGGCATGTTCTCGGCGAGCGCCGCGACCGCGACCGCATTCACCGGGGCCTTCCGGCCGGCCAGCCCGAGCACCGTGGACACCACGGTGGCCGCGCCGGTCATGTCGCCCTTCATCTGCCACATGTTGGTGTTGGGCTTGATGGACAGGCCACCGCTGTCGAAGGTGATGCCCTTGCCGACGAAGGCCAGCGGCGCTTCGCCCGCATCGCCGCCGTTGTAGCGCACCACCAGCAGGCGCGGCGGACGGGCGCTGCCCTGGCCGACGGCGAGGATGCCGCCCATGCCCAGCTTCTCCATCGCCGGCACGTCGAGCACCTCGATACGCAGCGGCAGGCCGGCGGCCCGGGCGCGCACCCGGGCCACGAACTCCTCCGGCCACAGCGCGTTGGCAGGCTCGGTGGACAGGTCGCGCGCGAAGGCCACGGCCTCGGCGACCGGCTTCCACTGCGACTCCCACGCCTGGGCGCCGGCGGGGCCCGCGTGCGTGCGGATCACCAGGCTGCCCTTCTGCTCGGGCGCGTCGTCGTCCTTGCGGGCGCGATACTTGTCGAACCGGTACTGGCCGAGCGTGGCGCCCATGGCCAGGTGCGCGGCGGCATCGGCTTCAGCGCCGTCCCAGACCAGGTCCACGCGCGGACCGGCGGCGCGCATGACGGCGCGCGCCACGCGCCCACCGGCGTCCTGCAACGCCTGCGGGCTCAGCGCGTCCTTGCCCAGTCCCAGCACCACCAGGCGCTCGTAGCCCGCGAAGCCGCGCAGGTCGAGCAGGCTGTCGGCCTTGCCCTTGAAGCCTTCGAGTTCCGCGGCGCGGCGCAGCGCACCGCCAGTGCGTGCATCGATCGCGGCGAAGCTGCCGCCCTCGGGCAGGCCTTCGGCCACGGTGATCGCGACAGTGCCCTGCTCCGGCAGCGCATGCGCATCGAACGAAAGATCCCGCTGCGCGAGCGCAGCGAACGGCCAGGCGGCAGCGAAGGCGAGTGTGAGGACGAGCGCAAGCGATCTGGACATCAAAGCCCCGGAGTAGTCGAAAGGAAACCGGGGTGCAGGGCCCCGACCCCCGACCATACCGCGCCCGCCCGGCACGACGGTCCTGCCGGAAGTCATGCGCTCCGTTCTGCGGGCGGCAGCCCGACTCAGCGCGAGATGAGGATCGCCGGCAGCGCCATCAGCCCGACCAGCAGCATGATCGCCAGGATGGTCAGCACCACGCGCAGCGGCTGCGCGCGGGCGATGTCGGCGAAGGTCTCGGCGGTGCCTTCGCGCCGGGCCTGTTCGCGTTCGGCGCGCACGCGCAGGGCCCGTTCGCGCTGGTAGTCGGCCATCAGCTGCTTGGCCCGGGGCACGTCCGGGTCCTCGCGCACCCAGATGCCGCCGGCGGAGATGCCGAGCGGGCCCGGACGCGTTTCGTAGTGTTCGATGCGGGCGGCGTCGAGGAAGGCGCGCACGTCGTCGGCCTCGTCCTCGGGCACGTTGCGCAGGTTGAGCAGCAGCTTGGCCATGCCCCCCATCATACCGGCCCGCGCATGCCGCCCTCAGCGCTTGCCGGTGACGGCCCTGCGCAGGTTGCTGCGCGCGCGTGCGTCCAGCCGCTCGTGGAAGAAGTCGCTGAGGTAGATGCGCGGCCGCGCCAGCAGCGCCTTGAGGAAACGGCGGCGGTTGATGCGGAACAGCCAGTCGGGCAGATGGCCGCGGTACTCGGCGGCGATCGCGCGGTCGTAGGCATCGAACACGGCGGGCTCGGCGCCGAGGATGGCCATGTCGCAGTCGAGGAAGTGGCGCGTGTCCTCGGCGACGGCGGTCTTGCCGAACTGCATGGGCTCGAGCTGGCCGTGGCGCGCGGTGAGTTCGATCAGCTCGGCCACGCGCGCGGCCTCCACGCCGGCCTGCGGCAGCCAGCGCGCGATCTGCTCCAGCGCGAAGGCGGCCGAGCGCGTCTCGTTGTCCTTGCCCCCGGGCGCATAGACCGCATCGTGGTAGAGCACCGCCAGGCGCACTTCCATCGGCTGTACCCAGCCCGGGCCGGCCGCGACTTCCTCGTAGTGGCGCAGCACCTCGGCCACGTGGCGGATGTCGTGGTAGGCGCGCGGCGGCTCGGCGTAGGCCGCCTCCAGCGCCTGCATCTGCCCCTCCGGCAGCGCGGTCATCCTGCCTGCCACGGCCGCACCACCAGCAAGGCGCCGACGACCACCAGCAGTGCGCCGCCCAGGCGCAACCCGTCCACCGGACGCGTCGCGCCGAGCACGCCGAAATGGTCCAGCAGCAGCGAACCCAGCAACTGCCCCAGCACGATCAGGCAGATCAGCGCCGCGGCGCCGAGCCGTGGCACCAGCAGGGTCGCCACCAGTACCAGGCAGGCGCCGATCGCCCCGCCCAGCCAGATCCACGCCGGCAGCGATGCCAGCGGCTGCGCCGGCAGCAGCGGCGTGCGCGTGGCCAGCAGCACCACGCCGAGCAGGCAGGTGCCGACCAGGAAGGAGACGAAGGACGCGTACAGCGCGCCGTGGGTCAGCGCGCCAAGGCGTGCGTTGATCAGCGCCTGCAGCGGGAGCAACGCGCCGACGAGGACCGCGACCACGATGCCGGACAGGACCCAGGCTTTCACGCTCGCTCCCCGAAGACGGACCAGGCGCAGTCTAGGCCGCGGCCACCGCCGCGCGCCGTGAACCCGCCGCGTGCCCCCCCTGTCGCCGGCACGACGCTCATGCGCCTGCCCGCTCGCGCGGCACCCACAGCAGCGCCAGCAGGGTCAGCGCGCCCATCGCCGCCAGGTACCAGCCCACGGAGGCCAGCCCGTAGCGCTCTCCCAGGCGCGTGGCGATGTAGGGCGCCGGCGAGGCGCCGAGGATGCCGGCCAGGTTGAACGCCAGCGACGCGCCGGTATAGCGCACGGCGGTGGGGAACATCTCCGCCAGGATCGTGCCGCAGGGGCCGTAGGTCAGGCCCATCGCGCCCAGTCCCAGCGCCAGGAAGGCCAGCACGCCCCAGTCGCTGCCCGAGGCGAGCAGCGGCGCGAACGCGAAGCCGAAGGCGATGATCAGCAAGGTCGCGGCGATCATCGCGTTGCGCCTGCCGTAACGGTCGGCGAACAGCGCCGACAGCGGGATCGTGAGCGCGAAGAACAGCACGCCCAGCATCTGCAGCAGCAGGAAGTCCTCGCGCGGGTAGCCCAGCCGCGAGGTGCCCCAGCTCAGCGCGAACACCGTCATCAGGTAGAACAGGACGAACGTCGCCACCAGAGCCAGCGTGCCGCTGAGCAGCGCGCCGGGATGCTCACGCAGCACCGCCACCATCGGCAGGCGCACGCGTTCCTCGCGTTCGATGGCGCGCTGGAAGTCGGGCGTCTCGGCGATGCGCAGGCGCACCCACAGCCCCACCATCACCAGCACCGCGCTGGCCAGGAACGGGATGCGCCAGCCCCAGGCCAGGAAGGCCGCATCGCTCATCCAGTGGGTGAGCGCGAGGAACACGCCGGTCGAGAGCAGGAAGCCGATCGGCGCGCCCAGCTGCGGGAACATGCCGTACCAGGCGCGCTTGCCCGGCGGCGCGTTCTCGGTGGCCAGCAGCACCGCACCGCCCCACTCGCCGCCCAGGCCCACGCCCTGGCCGAGCCGGCACAGCGCCAGCAGCAGCGGCGCGACGATGCCGGCCTGCGCATAGGTCGGCAGCAGGCCGATCACCACGGTCGACACGCCCATCGTCAACAGCGCCGCCACCAGGGTGGCCTTGCGCCCGACCCGGTCGCCGAAATGCCCGAACAGCGCCGAGCCGAACGGCCGCGCGATGAACGCCAGGGCGAAGGTGGCGAACGACTGCAGGGTGGCGGTGGCCGGGTCGCCGGGCGGGAAGAACAGCTGCGGGAACACCAGCACCGCCGCCGTGGCGTAGATGTAGAAATCGAAGAACTCGATCGTGGTGCCGACCAGGCTGGCCAGCAGCACGCGGCGCTTGGCCGCGCCGGCCGCGAAGGCGCCAGGCGCCGTCGCGGCCGTGCTCACGCCGCAGCCCTCCCTGCCGCGGCCGCCATGTTCACTTGCCCGCGCCCGCGGCCGGCAGCGCGTAGTCGAGCTGGTAGGCCGGCGGTTCGCCGCCAGGCCCCTTGAGGTAGTGGTCCATCCACTGCATCAGCCGCAGCGAGTAGTCGTAGCGCGAGGCGGCGCGGGAATTGCCGTGGCCCTCGCCCGGGTACAGCACCAGCCGCACCGGCGCCTGGCCGGCCAGCTTGAGGTAGCGGTAGAACATGTACGACTGCATCACCGGCACGCGCGGATCGGCCTCGCCGTGCAGGATCAGGGTCGGCGTCTTGGACTGCCGCGCATAGGTGACCGGGCTGGTCTTGCGGAACAGTTCCGGATCCTCCCAGGGCCAGGCGCCCATGTGCACCAGGTTCTGCTCCCAGGGGATGTCGCCGGTGGTGACCAGGCTGGCCTGGTCGGAGATGCCGACGAACATCACCGAGGCGGCGAAACGGTCGCTGTAGTAGGTCGAGCCCCAGGCGCTGGCGTAGCCGCCGTAGGAGCCGCCGGTGATGCCCACCTTGTCCTTGTCCACCAGCCCGCTGGCGACCAGGTAGTCGACGCCGTCCACCACGTCGTCGAACTCCTCCATGCCCGGGCGGCCGAAGCCCTTCTTGGAGAACTCCACGCCACGGCCGGTGCTGCTGCGGTAGTTGGGCAGGAACACCGCATAGCCCTGCGCCGCGGCGGTGTGCAGCGGCTGCGAGTAGGCCGTCAGCCAGCCATTGGTGTAGTGCGACTCTGGACCGCCATGCACCACCACGATCAGCGGCACCCGCGCGTTGCCGCGCCGCTCCAGCGGATGCACCAGCAGGCCCTCGATCTCCAGCCCGTCGCGCGCCGGGTAGCGGATCACTTCCTGGCGCGCCAGGCGCACGTCCTGGAGCCAGGGATTGCTGTCGGTGAGGCGGGCAGGTTCCGCCGCGCCGGCCGGCAGCAGGAACACCTCGCCCGGATGCGCCGGCGTGCTGCCCAGCAGGGCGAGATCGCCGCCGGCCGATCGGGTGAACGAAGACCACACCGGACCCTGCGCGGCCAGCAGCGTGCGCTGCGCGCCGCCGCCCACGCCCACTTCGCCCAGCCGCGCCTGCACGCCTTCGTGACTGAGGAACTGCACCGTGTCCGCATCGCGCCATTCCACGTCGACGACGTGGCCGGGCAGGTCGGGCAGCAGGTCGCGCCAGGCGCCGCCGTCGCGGCCGGTGACGAACAGCCGGCCCTGCTGGGCGTCGTGCTTGTCCTGGGCGGAAATGAAGGCCAGGTGGGCGCCGTCCGGACTCCAGGACAGGCCGCCGACCTTGCCGGGATTGTCGACGCTGCCGAGCACGCGGCCTTCCGGCGAGACGATGCGCACGCGGGTGAACACCAGCGTGTCGTCGGTGAGCTGGCGCGGCGCGACGGTCAGGCCGAGGCGGTCGCCCGCCGGACTCCACTGCACCGACTGCACGCTGCCGTCCAGCTCCACCAGGCGCGGCGTGGCCGTGTCCTCGCCGATGTCGGCGATCCACAGCTGCACCGGCCGCCAGTCCTCCTCGTAGACCTTCTGGCTGAAGCCCTTCTTCTTCAGCGCCTTGAGCTCGTCGCTCTCGGGCGCTGTCGCCAGCAGCGCCACCCGGCGGCCGTCCGGCGACAGGCTGTAGCCGCTGATGTCCGACTTGAGCCGGGCCACGACGACCGATTCGCCGCCATCGACCGGGATGCGGTAGAGGCTGCGCGTCTCGTCGCCCTCGCGCTTGGCCAGGTAGGCCAGCGAGCGGCTGTCGGGCAGCCATTCGGGACCGGCCACGTTGACCTTGCCGGTGACGAAGCCGCGGCTGGTGCCATCGCGCGAGAGCATGTGCAGTTCGGCGCGCGCCGGGCCGTCGTCGTCCACGCCGGGTTCGCGCGGGACCGACAGGACATAGGCCACGTAGCGGCCGTCGGGGCTGATCGCCGCCTGGCTGACCGCGCGGACCTTGGCCACCTGCTCGAGCGTCATGCCCTGGCTGGCGGCGAGCACCGGCCAGGCCAGGACGCACAGCAGCAGCAGGCCGGCGGCCCGCAGGACTGGGTGTTGCATCGAAAGACTCCGGAAAAAGCGCAAGCCCGGAACTTTCGCGCGGCAAGGAGCCGATGGCAAGGGCGTCAGCGCCGGTCCCAGGCCCGGCCCACCCGCACCAGCACGTCGGCCAGCTCGCGGCGCGCACCGGCGGGGATGCGCGCGGCGATCGCCGGCAGGTCGATCTTCCCGTCCGGGAACGGCTCGCCCTTCCAGGCGAAGACCACGCGGTTGCTCTGCCGCGGCTCCTCCAGCAGCCAGACGTGGCCGCGGCCGAAGCTGCGCTCGAGCTTGCGCACGTGGTCCTGGTGGTCGGTTGCGTAGAGGTTGCCCGCCAGCACGCCACCGGGCGCCAGCGCGTCCCGGCAGGCGTCGTAGAAGGCCTGGCTGGACAGCGCGGCGGGAATGCCGCTCTCGTCGTAACCGTCCACCAGCAGGATGTCGAAGCACCCCTCCCGCTCGCGCACGAACTGCGCGCCATCGGCCAGCAGCACCTGCAGCCGGCCATCGTCGCCGGGCACCCGGAACCTTCGCCGCAGCGCCAGTACCTGCGGGCTGTTCTCGGCCACCTCCAGCCGCGTCTGCGGCAGGTGCCGGTGGCAGAACTTGGCCTGCGAGCCTCCGCCCAGGCCGATCATCCCGATCCGCGCCGGCTGCGGCCGGAACAGCAGGCTGGCCATCATCGTGCGGGTGTAGTCGATCAGCAGGTGGCCTGGCCGGAAGGTGCGCATCCTGCTCTGCGCGACGCCGCCGGCGAACTGCAGTTCGGTATAGCGCCAGCCGCGCTTGACCCGGGGCGCGCGGCCGCTGGCGGCCGGACCGGCGCCGCTCGCGTCGAGCCAACTGCGAAAAGCCTGCCACCAGCGCGAAGGGCCTGCCGTCATGTCCTGCCTGGGCTCCTGGAGGAAAGGCGCGCCAGACTACCCGAAGCTCCTCGTCGCGCGGGCCCGACTCGCGCGCCTGCCCGCCTGCCGGAAACGGTTTCGCCCGTCGGCGGCTGAATCGTGGCCGCTTCCCTCAGAGCCGGTTCATTGCCGCCGCCAACACTATGGACATCGGCATCGCCACGCCGCTGCAACGGGTCACCACGATGAAGCACCCCATCCTGCGCCGCCTCCTCCACGGCACGCTCACGGCCGCCCTTGCCGTCGTGGTCGCGGCCCCGGCCGCGGCCCAGGAGCGCGAGCGCGGACGCGAAGGGCAGCGTGGCCAGGAACCCGGCCGCGGGCCGGCGGCCGCGCAGCGCGAGGAACGGCCGCAGGCGCGGGGCGAACGTCCCGACGCGGCCGCGCGCCAGCCGCGCGCGGCCCGGCCTTCGACGCGGGCGGATGCGCCCGCGGCGCGGGAGCGCCCTCCGGAGCAGCGGCCGGCGCCGCCGCGTCGCGAACCGGCCAGCGGGCAACGCCCGCAGGCGCAGGCACGCGACGGCGCGCGTGGCCAGCGGCAGGAGCCGGCCCGGCGCGCGCAGTCCGGCGCCGATGAGGTCAGCCGCCAGCGCGAGGAGGCGCAGCGCCTGCGCGCGCGCCAGATCCAAGCCACGCAGCGCGAACAGCGGCAGGCGCGCGATGACGCGCTGCAGCGGCAGCGGCAGCAGGCCCGTCGCCAGGACGACGCCCGCCTCCAGCGCGAACAGCGCGAGGACACGCGCCGCGAGCAGATCCAGCGCCAGCGCGGCGAAGCCGGACGCAGCCCCGCCCCCTCCACCCCCGAGCGTCGCTGGACGCGCGAGGACCAGCGCAACCAGCGCCAGGACCTCGACCGGCGCCCACCCGATGCCGGTGTCGATCGCCCGCAGCGGCTGGACCGACAGCGCCAGGAACAGCTGATCCGTGCCGAGCGCCAGCGCGCCGAGCGGTTCCAGCGCGAGCGCGAACGCCAACAGCGCGTTGCCGAGCAGCGCAGCGCCGAGCGCGCCCGCATGCTGCAGCAGCAGCGGCGCATGGCCCAGTACCGCTACCAGCGCGAGTACGAGGCGCGCCTGCGCGAGCAGGAGCGTCGCTGGCGCGGCTCGTCCTGGGATTACGCCCACGACCCCTATTACTACACGCCGCCCAGCTACCGCTATTCCTATGGCGGACAGTGGTACCAGACCAACCGCTACGGCGCCGACCTGATGCGCCAGGCGGTCCGCCGCGGCTACAACGAGGGGCTGCGCGCGGGCCACGCCGACCGCGAGGACGGCTGGCGCTACGACCAGCGCGGCAGCTATGGCTACCTAGACGCCAGCTACGGCTACGACGGCCGCTACATCGCGCCCGACCAGTACACCTACTATTTCCGACAGGGCTTCGAGCGCGGCTACGAGGACGGCTACTACAGTCGCCACCGCTACGGCCGCCGCGACGACGGCGGCGAGTACACCGTCCTGGCCGCCGTGCTCGCCGCCATCCTCGGGCTGCAGGCGTTGAACTGACGGTACCGGCCGGGGCCGCGGATGCGGCCGCGCGGCGCTGCGCTGCGCCGCAGCATCGGGCCGCCGCATGCGGGCGTAGACTCGGCCAGGCCCGACACGGGAGGACCTGGCCGTGATCGCATCGTTGCTGGGCGTGGCGCTCGCCGCCGCACCGATCCTCGCTCCGCCACCGGCGGCCCCGCCGCCGTTGCCTCCTCCTCCCGCGATCGAGGAGGTGTTCGCCATTCCACCGCCCCTGCGCCAGGCCGTGCATGGGCATGTCGGCACGGCCGGCGGCCGTTCCGACCATCAGCGGCTCGAAGCGCTGGTGCGCTACCTGTTCGACCCGCAGGGGCTGGGCATCGAGTACCGCCACGATGCCGACCACACGGTGGCCGAGGCCTGGCAGGCGCGCAAGGCCAACTGCCTGAGCTTCACCATCCTCACCATCGCCCTGGCGCGCGAACTGGGCATCGAGGCCTACGGCCAGGAAATCCCGCGGGTGCTGAACTGGTACCGCGAAGGCGACATCCTGTACTTCAGCAACCACGTCAACGCGGGCGCGCACATCGCCGGACGCCGGCTGTCCGTGGACGTGGCCCAGGACCAGGTGCTCACCGCCGCCCCGCCGCGCCAGGTGGACGACCGGCGCCTGCTGGCGATCTTCCACAGCAACCGCGCGGCCACCCTGCTGGCCCGCGGCGACCACCGCCTGGCCGCCGGCTACATGGACGCGGCCTTCGCCGCCGACGACCGCTACGCGACGGCCTGGAGCAATGCCGGCGTGCTCGCCCAACGCGAAGGCCGGCAGGACGAGGCCGAGCGCGACTTCCAGCGTGCGCTGGAGCTGGATCCGGCCCACGAGGGCGCACTGATGAACCTGGCCGGGCTGCATGCCGCGCGCGGCGAACACGAGCGCGAGGCGCGGGTGCGCCGACGCATCGAGCGGATCCAGCGGCACAACCCCTTCCACCACTTCCTGCTGGCGGTCGAGGACGAAAAGCGCGGCGACTACGCGCTCGCCGCGCGGCGCTACCGCCGCGCCATCTCGCTCTACGCCGGGGAACACCAGTTCCACCACGGCCTGGCGCGGGCCTACCTGCATCTTGGAGAGGGACGGAAGGCCGGCGAATCGCTGCGCCGGGCGCAGGCCCTGGCCGGAAGCGGCACGGCGCAGCGCTACCAGGCCAAGCTCGACCAGCTGCGGCGCAAGGGCGCGCTCTAGGTCTTTGGGGTGTGGCAGGCCGGCGCGGGGCGCGCCTTCGGTCACGCGCGTGCTGGAACCGGGCGCCGATCAGCGCAGCTGGCTGTCCTTGCTGCCGCGGCGGTTGTAGCCGGCGTGCGGCCCCTCCTCGCGCTCCTCGGCTTCCTGGCAGGCGATGCACAGGCGCACGCCGGGCATCGCCTTGCGACGCGCCTCTGGAATGGGCGCATCGCATTCCTCGCAGCGCGTCCGCGCCGGCCCCTGCGGAAGCTGGCTGCGCGCACGCTTGATCGCGTCCTCCACGGTCGCGTCGATCTGGTCCTGCACCGCCCCGTCGCCTGCCCAGCCCGTCGCCATCGCCTTCGCCCTCGTGCACAAAGCCTCGCCGACTGTGTACCGCAGCCGGTGTTCAGATCCCGTCGGGCCAGGCGATTCCGGGTGCGGCCGCCGCCTTGCGCGGCACGGGCACGTCCGCCACCGCCTGCCACACCGCGAGCGCGTCGCGCGTCGCGGCCACGTCGTGCACGCGCACGATGCGCGCGCCGCGCTGCGCCGCGACCAGGTGCGCGGCGACCGAGCCATGCACCCGCTCGACGGGCGATTCGCGCCCGGTCAGCTCGCCGATCGAACGCTTGCGCGACAGGCCCGCCAGCACCGGCACACCGAGCTCGGTGAAGCGCTCCAGCCGGGCGAGCAACTGCAGGTTGTGCGCGGTGTGCTTGCCGAAACCGAACCCGGGGTCGACCACGATCCGCTTGCGCTCGATCCCGGCCATCTCCGCGGCGAACACGCGTTCGGTCAGGAACCGGTGGACCTCGCCAACCACGTCGTCGTAGTCCGGCGCCTCCTGCATCGAACCGGGCTCGCCGCGCATGTGCATGAGCACCACCGGCACGCCCAGCGCCGCCGCGGCGTCCAGCGCCCCCTCGCGGCGCAGCGCGTAGACGTCGTTGATCATGCCGGCGCCGGCCGCCACAGCCGCGCGCATCACCTCCGGCCTGGAGGTATCAACGCTGATCGGCAACGCCGTCTCGCGCGACAGCCGCTCGATCACCGGCACGACCCGGCGCAGTTCCTCCTCCACCGGTACCGGCGCCGCGCCGGGACGGGTCGACTCTCCGCCGATATCCAGGATGTCGGCGCCCTCGCCGGCCAGGCGCAGGCCATGGGCCACCGCGGCGTCGGCATCGAAATACGCGCCGCCGTCCGAGAACGAATCGGGCGTGGCGTTGACGATGCCCATGATCCGGGTCCGGTCGAGCCGGAGGATGCGGCCGGCGCAGTCGAGCTGGGGAGCGGTGTCGAACATGTGAGTCGGAAGATGCCGGGAAAGAGCGCCAGCGTATCGGGTTGCCGGGCGCCGCGCAGCCGCCCCTAAACGCGCAGGGCGCCGGTTGCCCGGCGCCCTGCTGTGTCACTCCCGAGGCGCGGCCCGCACTGCGGGCCGCCGGCTCAGGTCTGTTCGGCGGGGCCGCCGATCGGCGGCAGCGGCCGCGAATCGCCGCCATCGCCCTTGCCGCCCTTGCCCGATTCGATCCAGCCCATCGGCGGCGGCGGCTCGCGGCCTTCCATGATCGCGTCGATCTGGGGCACGTCGATGGTCTCGTATTCGAGCAACAGCCTGGCCATCGCGTGCAGCTTGTCGATGTTGTCGCTGAGGATCTGGGTGGTGCGCCCGTAGGCCTTGTCCAGGATCCCGCGCACCACCTCGTCTATGCGGCGGGCGGTGTCGTCCGAGACGCTCTTGTGCTGGGTCACCGAGCGGCCGAGGAAGACCTCGTCCTCGTCCTCGCTGTAGGCGATCGGTCCCAGTTCCTCCGACAGGCCCCACTTGGTGACCATGTTGCGCGCCATCTTGGTCGCGCGCTCGATGTCGTTGGACGCGCCCGTGGTGACCTTGTCGGCGCCGAAGATCAGTTCCTCGGCCACGCGGCCGCCGTACAGCGAGCACAGCTGCGATTCGATCGCGGTGCGGTTGTACGAGTACTTGTCGCCTTCGGGCAGGTACATGGTCACGCCCAGCGCGCGGCCGCGCGGGATGATCGTGACCTTGTAGACCGGGTCGTGCTCGGGCACCAGGCGGCCGACGATGGCGTGGCCGGCCTCGTGGTAGGCGGTGAGCGTCTTCTCCTCCTCGCTCATCGCCATCGAGCGGCGCTCGGCGCCCATCAGGATCTTGTCGCGCGCCTTGTCGAAGTGGTCCATGCGCACGTCCTTGGCGTTCTCGCGCGCGGCGAACAGGGCCGCCTCGTTCACGAGGTTGGCCAGGTCGGCGCCGGAGAAGCCGGGCGTGCCGCGGGCGATCACCAGCGGTTCGACGTTGTCGGCCAGCGGCACCTTGCGCATGTGCACGCGCAGGATGTGCTCGCGGCCCTTGACGTCGGGCAGGCCAACCACCACCTGGCGGTCGAAGCGGCCCGGGCGCAGCAGCGCCGGATCGAGCACGTCCGGGCGGTTGGTCGCGGCGATCACGATCACGCCCTCGCCGCCCTCGAAGCCGTCCATCTCCACCAGCAGCTGGTTCAGGGTCTGCTCGCGTTCGTCATGTCCGCCGCCCAGGCCCGCGCCGCGATGGCGGCCGACCGCATCGATCTCGTCGATGAAGATGATGCACGGCGCGTGCTTCTTGGCCTGCTCGAACATGTCGCGCACGCGGCTGGCGCCGACGCCGACGAACATCTCGACGAAGTCCGAGCCCGAGATCGAGAAGAACGGCACCTTGGCCTCGCCGGCGATGGCCTTGGCCAGCAGGGTCTTGCCGGTGCCCGGCGGGCCGACCATCAGCACGCCGCGCGGGATCTTGCCGCCCAGCTTCTGGAAGCGGGAGGGGTCGCGCAGGAACTCGACCAGTTCGGAGACTTCCTCCTTGGCCTCGTCGCAGCCGGCGACGTCGGCGAAGGTCACCTTGGTCTGGTCCTCGTTGAGCAGCTTGGCGCGCGACTTGCCGAAGGACATCGCGCCCTTGCCGCCGCCCTGCTGCATCTGCCGCATCATGAAGAACCAGAAACCGATGATCAGCGCCACCGGCAGCAGGTTGATCAGGATGTAGATCAGCGACGGCCCGCTGGAGGGCGGCGCGGCCTGGATCTCCACCTTGTGGTTGATCAGGTCGTCCATCATGCCTTCGTCGCGGCGCGGCGCGATCACCGTGCCGGTCTCGCCACCCTTGGTAACGAAATCGACGGTCTTCTCGTCCTCGGCGATCTTGACCGACTTGATCTGGTCGCGGCGCACCTGCTCCATGAACTGCGAGTAGCGCACTTCGCCGGTAGCGCCGGGACCCGGATTGAAGCTGTTGAACACCAGCATCAGCACGACGGCCACCAGTGCCCACAGCAGAAGATTCTTCACCAGGTCGTTCATCGGGATTTTCCGGGCTCCAATGGAGTGATGCTACTTGATTGACGCCAGCCGGCCCTGTGCCAGCGCATAGACTTCAGGGGAACGCTGTCGCGACGCCGCCGGCTTGCGGATCGCGACCTTGGCGTAACGCTTGCGCAGGTCGCGGACGAAGTCGTCGAAGCCCGCGCCCTGGAACAGCTTGATCAGGAACGTGCCGCCAGTCTTGAGGTGGCGGTCGGCGAAATCCATCGCCAGTTCGGACAGGTACATCGCGCGCGGCTGGTCGACCGCGTCCACACCGCTCTTGTTGGGGGCCATATCGGACAACACAAGGTCCACCGGCTGCCCGCCGAGCATCGTCTCAAAGGCCGATAAGACAGCATCCTCCCTGAAATCGCCATGAAGGAACTCGACTCCCGCCAGCGGCGGCATGTCGAGGATATCCAGAGCCAGGACCCGGCCGGGGCGCGCGGGGTCGAGGCGGTCGAGTTCCTGGCGGACCCATTGCGACCAGCCGCCGGGTGCGGCGCCCAGGTCGACCACCACCATGCCCGGCTTGAGCAGCCGGTCGCGGGCGACCAGTTCCTCCAGCTTGTATGCCGCGCGCGAGCGCAGGCCCTCGGCCTGGGCCTTCTTCACGAAGGGATCGGAAAAGTGTTCCTTCAGCCAGCGCTGGCTGCTTTTGCTGCGGGTGGCCATGTGTTTCGTCCCCCTCCCCCGCCTGCGGGGAAGGGCCGGGTGGGTCCGGGCCGGGAGTACGCCGCGCCGCGCCGGGCCGGGAAGGGATGCGGGCCTCATGATACCCTGCCCCTCCTTCCCCCGCCGTGTATTGCCGATGTCCATCGCCCTGACCGCCGCCCAGAACCGTTTCCTGCGCGGGGTGGCCCACGACCTCAAGGCGATGCTGCAGGTGGGCGGCAAGGGCGTGACCGATGCGCTGGTGACCGAAGTCGACGGGGCCCTGGAGCACCACGAACTGGTCAAGATCAAGGTCGCCGCGGCCGACCGCGAGGCCCGCGAGGCGCTGATCGCCGAACTGGCCGCCCGTCTCGACGCCGCCCTGGTCCAGCGCATCGGCCATGTCGCCGTGCTCTACCGCCCTTCCCGCGAGAAGCGCCAGATCGTCCTGCCCCGCGCCTGAGCCGCCCGCCGCCGATGCAGCTGGTCCACGAACAACCCGATTTCGAGTTTTTCCTGCGCGGGGCCGATGGCCGCAGCGCCCTGGTCAGCGATCGGCGGCTTGAAGCCAGCTTCATCGTCGCCCCCGACCGTCTGGTCGAGGGCTGGGCGGTCGAGGACGTGACCCGCCTGCAGGTGTCCGACCTGGAACCGGTGCTGGCGCTGGAACCCGAGGTGATCGTGCTGGGCGCGGGCGAGCGCCAGGCGTTTCCGCCGCAGGAAGTGATCGCGGCCTGCTACAGCCGCGGCATCGGCCTGGAAACCATGACCAACCCCGCCGCTGCCCGCACCTTCAACGTGCTTGCCGGCGAGGGCCGCCGGGTCGTGGCGGCATTCATCCTCAAGACCGCCTGAGCGGCGCCGCGCACGCGCCGCGCGTCCGGCCGGCGACACGCATCGCGCGTCCGTCAGTCCCCGGGACACGACCGGCCGCCTGACTGCGCCAGAGCCCGCTCCTTCCGATCCGGCTGGAACCGCGCCACAGCGGATACTGCGGTGTGGCCACCGGCTTGCCGTCGCGCGGGCGAACGGGCGCAGCCTGCGATCCGAAGGAGCGCGCGCCCGGGGGAGCGCCCGGCGCGCTGCGCCGGGCCGGGGATCCGCTCCCTCCGAAGCCGGCGCCGAATCAGCGCCGCGGCAGGTACTGCAGCGGGTCCACGGGCTTGCCGTTGTAGCGAGCGAACGGCGCGGCCTGCGATCCGCAGGAGCGCGCGCCCGGGAGCGCCCGGCGCGCTGCGCCGGGCCGGGGATCCGCTCCCTCCGAAACCGGCGCCGATTCAGCGCCGCGGCAGGTACTGCAGCGGGTCCACGGGCTTGCCGTTGTAGCGGGCGAACGGGCGCGGCCTGCGATCCGCAGGATCGCGCGCCGGGGAGCGCCCGGCGCGCTGCGCCGGGCCGGGGATCCGCTCCCTCCGAAGCCGGCGCCGATTCAGCGCCGCGGCAGGTACTGCAGCGGGTCCACGGGCTTGCCGTTGTAGCGGGCGAACGGGCGCGGCCTGCGATCCGCAGGAGCGCGCGCCCAGGGAGCGCCCGGCGCGCCGGGCCGGGGATCCGCTCCCTCCGAAGCCGGCGCCGATTCAGCGCCGCGGCAGGTACTACAGCGGGTCCACGGGCTTGCCGTTGTAGCGGGCGAACGGGCGCGGTCTGCGATCCGCAGGACCGCGCGCCCGGGAGCGCCCGGCGCGCTGCGCCGGGCCGGGGATCCGCTCCCTCCGAAGCCGGCGCCGATTCAGCGCCGCGGCAGTACTGCAGCGGATCCACGGGCTTGCCGTTGTAGCGGGCGAACGGGCGCGGCCTGCGATCCGCAGGATCGCGCGCCCGGGAGCGCCCGGCGCGCTGCGCCGGGCCGGGGATCCGCTCCCTCCGAAGCCGGCGCCGAATCAGCGCCGCGGCAGGTACTGCAGCGGGTCCACGGGCTTGCCGTTGTAGCGGATCTCGAAGTGCAGCATCTCGCGCGCCGCGCCGGTGCTGCCCATCTCGGCGATCTGTTCGCCCGCCTTCACCCGCGCGCCCTCGTTCACCAGCCGCGTGCGGTTGTGGCCATAGGCCGACAGCCACTGCTCGTCGTGCTTGACGATCACGAGCTCGCCATAGCCGACCAGCCCCGAACCCGAATACACCACCACGCCATCGGCGGCGGCGCGCACGGGCTGGCCACCCTTGCCCACGATGTCGATGCCCTGGCGGGTCGGATCGCCGGCGCTGTAGCGGTTGAGGATCTGGCCGTCGGTGGGCCAGCGCCAGGTGATGTTGCTGCGCACCGGCGCCGGCGCGCTGGCCTGCGGCGCCGCCTGGGTCGGCCGTACCGGCGCACGCGTGCCACCGGACGACGCGGCGGCGGTGGCGGGCCGCGAGGCCTGGGCCGAGCTGCGCGGATACAGGTGCAGACGCTGCCCCGGATAGATGGTGTACGGCGCCGAGATCCCGTTCCACAGCGCCAGGTCCATCGGGCTGATGCCGTTGCTGACCGCGAGCCGGTACAGTGTATCGCCCGAACGCACGACCACGCTTGCGCCCGGCTTGGGCGTGGACACGCGCGGCGTGGAGGCCGTGCCAGGCGAGCGCACCACGGTGCTGCTGCCGCAGGCCGCGAGCAGGAAAACGCACAGCAGCGCCACAGCTAGGGCTGCGACGGAGGTAGGCGATCGTGTCGTCATCTTCCGTAAAGTCCTTCGATCCGGCGGAACGGTGGCGGCGCGGTCATCATCCCGCAAAGCGCTTGAACAGTTCCTGCGCAACCAGACCGCCACCGCCGATCAGCACGCTGAAATAGACCACGGTGGCGATGTTGGTGAGGTGACCGAGCAGCACCGCGCCCCCGTCGCGCTGGATGAAGCCGATCGCGTAGGCGAGCAGCGCGATGGCTGGAATGGTGTTGCTGAAGGGCACGAAGCCGAACGGCGCCATCAGCAGCAGCGCGGCGGCGATGAAGGCGAGGTTGTTGATGAAGTCCTGCACGCGCCCGTCCACCAGCACGCGCAGGCGGTGCGGCCGGCTCAACCGTTCCAGCCGCGCGACCCAGCGCAGCCCGCCGACGAGCGCCGGGCGCAGCCGGTCCGACGGCAGCTGCCGCTCGCGCACGCGGCGCGGCACCCACAACTGGCGCCCGAGCAGCCGGCTGACGCCGACCAGCAGGATCGCCGCGCCGAAGACCGTGCTCACGCCCGGGATCGAGACCGGGATCAGGAACACCAGGGTGAGCAGGATGGTGACCAGCAGCAGGCCTTCGTCGCCGAAAAGATCCAGCAGCGCGCCCAGGCTCACGTGGTCCGGCGGCAGGCGCGCGATCATGCCTTCGATCTGGTCGCCCAGGCTCTCGCCGTCGCCGGTCGGCTCCTGCGGCTGCTCCGTCTGCCCCGGCCTCATCCCAGCGTCCCCGACAGCAGCGGCACGAACACCACCGAGCCCAGGTCGCGGCGCGACAGCGAACCGTCCGGCTGCCGGCGCAGCATCAGCAACTGCTGGGCATTGGCCGCGCCCACCGGGGCGACGAGGACGCCGCCCGGCGCCAGCTGCGCGGTGAGCGTGTCCACCAGCGCGGCGGCGCCGGCGGTGACCAGGATACCGTCATAGGGGCCGTTCTCTTCCCAGCCGGCGCGGCCATCGTCATGCTTGCTGCGCACGTTGAGGCCGAGCGAGCGGAAGCGCTTGCGCGCCACGCGCAGCAGGTCGCCGATGCGCTCGACGGTATGCACCTCCAGGCCCAGGGCGGCGAGCACCGCCGCCTGGTAGCCCGAGCCGGTGCCCACCTCCAGCACGCGCTGCGGCTGGTGCCCGTCCTCGAACAGGGCGGCGGTCATGCGCGCGACCACCCAGGGCTGCGAGATGGTCTGGCCGTGGCCGATCGGCAGCGCGGTGTCCTCGTAGGCGCGCGTGGCCAGCGCCTCGTCGACGAACAGGTGGCGCGGCACGGTGCGGATCGCGTTGAGCACGCGCTCGTTGTCCAGGCCGTTGGCGCGCAGGCGCTCGATCAGCCGGTCGCGCACGCGCTGCGAGGTCATGCCCACGCCCAGCGCCTCGGGCTGCAGGCGCAGCCGCGGCATCATGGGCTGGGCTCCCGCAGCTCCGCGGCCAGGCTGCCGACCCAGCTGGCGACCTGCTCCAGCGCCTGGTAGCGGGTGAGGTCGACGTGGATCGGTGTGATGGAGATGTGGCCGTAACGCACCGCATGGAAATCCGTGCCGGGTCCGGCGTCCAGCTCCGGGCCGGCCGCGCCGATCCACCACCAGGTGCGCCCTCGCGGATCTTCCTGCCTCGTGCAGGGCTCGGCGCGGTGGCGGTTGCCCAGGCGGGTGACCTCGAAGCCGGCGATATCGCTCCACGCGCGGTCCGGCACGTTGACGTTGAGGATCGTGTCGGCCGGCAGCGGGTCGGCCTTGAGCCGCTCGACGATCTCCACCGCCGCGCGCGCCGCGGTCTCGTAGTAGCGGCCGTCATGGTTGACCGTCGCCAGCGACATGGCGATCGCCGGCAGGCCGAGGAAGCGCCCTTCCATGGCCGCGGCCACGGTGCCGGAATAGATCACGTCGTCGCCGAGGTTGGCGGTGTTGTTGATGCCCGACACGACGATGTCGGGCTCCTGCTCGAACATGCCGGTGATCGCCACGTGCACGCAGTCGGTGGGCGTGCCGTACACGCGCCACACGTCCTTCTCCAGCTGCTGCACCCGCAGCGGCATGTCCAGCGTCAGCGAATTGCTGGCGCCGGAGCGGTCGCGGTCGGGGGCCACGATCAGGACCTCGTGACCTGCGTCACGCAGCCCCTGCGCGAGGATGCGGATGCCCGGCGCATCGACGCCATCATCGTTGCTGACCAGTATGCGCATGAACCCCGGCTCGACCCTTGCAGTGCGATGTCGCGGCCATGATACCGGATGCGCGTCGGGGCTTGCCGGACGCCGACGCCCGCGCGCGGCATACTTGCCGCGTATGGGCGGCGATCGCAAACCACCGGAAGAGGACGACGACGCGGCGCTGTTCCGCAGCGCCATCGGCCCGGTGCGCGAGTTGCCGCCGGCCGAGGCGCCGCCGGCGCCTCCGCGTCCGCGTCCACGCGCACGGATGGCCGAGCTCGACGAGGCCGAGGCGCTGGGCGAGTTCAAGTCGCTGCTGGCCGGCGAACTGCTCGACGCCGGCGACACGCTGCGCTACCGGCGCGAAGAGGTGCCGCCGCGGGTGCTCAAGCGCCTGGGCCAGGGCCACTATGCGGCCCAGGACGAGCTCGACCTGCACAGCGCGACGGCCGCGGCGGCCGAGGCGCTGCTGCGCCGGTTCCTGCAGGACGCACGCGCGAACGGGCTGCCGTGCGTGCGCATCATCCATGGCAAGGGCCTGGGGTCGGGCGGCGTCCCGATCCTCAAGAACCTGGTCGACCGCCTGCTGCGCCACCGCAACGACGTGCTGGCCTACCACTCGGCCCCGCCCGCCCAGGGCGGGACGGGCGCCGTGCTGGTCCTGCTGCGCCCGCGCTGAGCGCGGATCGCGCTACTCGTTGCTGGCCAGCGCCTGGTCGGGCGGATTGACCCAGTGCACCTCGAGGCCGCGCTCCAGCGCGACCTGCTGCACGCGCCCGACGTAGGACTCGCGCGCGCCGCCAGGCCGCACGCGTTCGGACGAGGCGCCCGGCGCACTCGACAGCGTGTCGCGGTGGTGGCTGGCGCAGGAGGCCAGGCCGATGCTGGCCAGGCCGATGGCGATCAGACACAGACGGGTCTTCATGGCGGTGCTCCCTCCCCGGGGGTGGGCCACGCACCGTGCGCGGCCCTCCCTGCCGGTATACGCCCGCGCAGCGCCCGGCTGCTGCCGCCTGTGCCGTTATTCCGACAGATGGTCGGCCGGCGCGTGCTGGGTCACCTCGCCCAGTTCGGCCAGCACGCTGGTGGCGTAGGCCCCGGGAGGCAGGCCGAAGGACAGGCGCAGCACGTCGTCGCCGGGCCAGTCCCACTGCAGCGCCTGCGGTCGCAGGCGCGTCGCCCGCCGCTCCTGCGCGAGTCCCGCCGCTTCCAGCCCCTGGCGCAGGCGCTGCGCGACCTCGTCCTCCATCGCCGCCAGTTCCAGGGCCCGCGCCTGTCCGCCGCTGCGCAGCTCCCCCCTGCCCCACAGCGGCGCGGTGGGGTGGATGTCGAACGCGGACAGGCGTTCGGCGAGCGCGGCATCAAGCGGCTCGGGACCGAACACACTGCGGCTGCCGTCGAGCATCCACACCTCGCCCTCCAGCCCCCGCTCCCAGCTGCCGCCCTCGACCCGCCGCGCCAGCACGCGGTTGAACAGTTCCGAACGCGCCGCCGACAGCAGGATCGCGCGCTCCTCGCGGCGCACGCGGCGTCCGCCGAACATGGCCAGCGCCCGGCCCAGGTTGCCGCCGCCATGGCCGAAACGTTGCTCGCCGAAATAGTTGGGCAGGCCGTGGTCCTCGATCGCACGCAGCCGCGCCTCGACCTGCGCGCGGTCGCCCTCGACGGCGCGCAGGGTCAGCACGAAGCGGTTGCCCGCCAGTGCGCCGCGCGGCAGCTTGCGCGCATGGCGGCGCGCGTCGAGTACACGCAGGGTCTCGCCGCTGGCCGCATCCTCGAACGCCAGCGCCTCCAGCGGCGGCGCCTCGCGGCCGGGCAGCTGCACGGTGAAGCGTTGACGGGTCAGGGCATGGCGGTCCTTGAGCCCCGCGTAGCCGACCGCGGACTCGGCCACCCCGGCCCACTGCGCGATGCGCCGGGCCACGAAAGCGGTGTTGAGACTGCGCTTCTCGACCGACAGCAGCAGGTGCTCGCCGGCGCCGCTGGCCTCGAACGCATCGACCTCCTCGACCACGAAATCCTCGGGCGCCTGGCGCATGCGCGCACGCAGCACCGGCGCGCCATGCGCGCGGGGCAGGCTCACCGGCGTCCGCCGCTGGCGCCGGACCGCCTCACGCGCCGTCCCGCGTCAGCAGGCAGGCGGCCAGCGCGGCGATGCCCTCGCCGCGACCGGTGAAGCCCATGCGCTCGCTGGTGGTGGCCTTGACGCTGACCGCGTCCAGCGCGATCCCGAGATCCTGCGCGATGCGCTCGCGCATTGCCTGCGCATGCGGGCCGACCTTGGGCCGCTCGCATACCACGGTCACGTCCGCATTGCCCACCTTCCAGCCGCGTTCGGCCAGCAGGCCATTGCAGTGGCGCAGCAGCGCGCGGCTGTCGGCGCCCTTCCAGCGCGCGTCCGTGGGCGGGAAATGCACGCCGATGTCGCCCAGCGCCAGCGCGCCGAGCATGGCGTCGCACAGCGCATGCAGGACCACATCGCCATCGCTGTGCGCCAGCACGCCGCAGTCGTGCGGCACGCGCACGCCGCCCAGCATCACGTGGTCGCCCTCGCCGAAGGCGTGGACGTCGTAGCCCTGTCCGATGCGGATGTTCATCGCAGGATCGCACGCACGGCGCGGGGAAGGTGGCGGCGGCGGCCGCCGCCAGCGGGAAAACGGTTCACTGCATCGCTCCGATGGCCGCCCGCCGCGCCAGCAGGAACTCGAACCGTTCCAGGTCGGCGGGGGTGGTGATCTTGAAATTGTCCTCGCTGCCCTCGACCAGCAGCGGGCGCATGCCCAGCAGTTCCATCGCCATGGACTCGTCGGTGACTTCCACCGCCGAGTCGCGCGCCGATTCCAGCGCGCGCGACAGCTGCAGGCGCCGGAACAGCTGCGGGGTCAGCGCGCGCCACAGCCGCTCGCGCGGCTCGGTGCCGTCGATGCCGCCATCGTCGCCGGCGCGCTTGAGGGTGTCCCGCACCGGCGCGGCGAGGATCGCGCCGACCGGATCGGCGCGGCCGCGTTCGAGCAGCGCGGTCAGGTCGGCGTGGCGCAGGTTGGGACGCGCGGCGTCGTGCACCAGCACGAAATCGTCCGCGCGCACCTCCTCCGGCAGGGCCTGCAGCCCGGCCAGCACCGAGTCGGCGCGCGCGCCGCCGCCCACGCAGCGCAGCACCGGCTTGCCGGCCAACTGCGTCTCGTCGGCCCGGAACGCGTCGTCAGCGGCCAAAGCCAGCACCGCGCCCTCCACGCCCGGGTGCGAGAGCAGCGCCGCCAGCGTGTGCAGGATCAGCGGCTGGCCGCCGACCGGCACGTACTGCTTGGGCAGCTCGCCGCCGAAGCGCGCGCCGCGGCCGGCGGCGGGCACCACCACCCAGGTCATCGGCCTTCGTCCGTGCGTGGAGGCGGCGGCGTGGCGACGCCATCGTCGACCACGCGGTAGAACTTCTCGCCCGGCTTGATCATGCCCAGTTCGTTGCGCGCACGCTCCTCGATCGCGGCCTCGCCCGACTTGAGGTCGGCCACTTCCGCGGCCAGCGCCGCATTGCGCTGGCCCAGCCCCTCGTTCTGCCTGCGCTGCTCCTGCACGCGCGCATCCAGCGCCTCGACCGCGTGCCTGCCGCCGCCGCCGAACCACAGGCGGTACTGCAGCAGGCCCAACAGCACGACCAGCGCCAGCAGGAGCACACGCAACCAGCGCATGGTCTGGTTCCGTCAGCGCCTGAGCGACACGAACGCGTCGCGACCGGCGTACTTCGCCGCCGCGCCGAGCTGTTCCTCGATGCGCAGCAGCTGGTTGTACTTGGCCACGCGGTCGCTGCGGCTCAGTGAACCGGTCTTGATCTGGGTCGCCGTGGTCGCCACCGCGATGTCCGCGATGGTGGTGTCCTCGGTTTCGCCCGAGCGGTGCGAGACGACGGCCGCATAGCGCGCGGCATCGGCCATCGCGATCGCTTCCAGCGTCTCGGTCAGGGTGCCGATCTGGTTGACCTTGATCAGGATGGCGTTGGCGGTGCCACTGTCGATGCCTTCCTTGAAGATCTTCGGGTTGGTCACGAACAGGTCGTCGCCCACCAGCTGCACCTTGCCGCCGATGCGGTCGGTGAGCTGCTTCCAGCCGGCCCAGTCGTCCTCGGCCATGCCGTCCTCGATGGTGACGATCGGATACTGCGCGGCCCAGTCGACCAGGAAGTCGACGAACTGCTCGCTGGTCAGGCGCTTGTTCTCGCCCACCAGGTTGTACTTGCCGTTGTCGTGGAACTCGCTGGAGGCCACGTCCAGGCCCAGCAGCACGTCCTCGCCGGCGCTGTAGCCGGCCTTGCCGATGGCCTCGAGGATGGTGTCGAGCGCCTCGACGTTGCTGCGGAAGTCCGGGGCGAAGCCGCCCTCGTCGCCCACCGCGGTGGACAGCCCATGGCCCTTGAGCACCGACTTGAGCGCGTGGAAGATCTCGGTGCCGCAGCGCAGCGCCTCGGAGAACGAGGCCGCGCCCACCGGCAGCACCATGAACTCCTGGAAATCGACGTTGTTGTCGGCGTGGGCACCGCCGTTGATGATGTTCATCATCGGCACCGGCAGCACCGGCGCGCGGTCGCCGGCCAGGTGCTTCCACAGGGGCAGCTTCCGCGAGGCGGCCACCGCGTGCGCGTTGGCCAGAGACACACCGAGCAGCGCGTTGGCGCCGAGGCGGCCCTTGTTCTCGGTGCCGTCGAGGTCGATCAGGCGCTTGTCGAGGCCGGCCTGGTCGGTGGCGTCGAAGCCCGTGAGCGTCTCGGCGATGGTGCCGTTGACGTTGGCGACCGCCTTGAGCACCCCCTTGCCCAGGTAGCGCGTCTTGTCGCCGTCGCGCAGTTCGACCGCTTCCCGGGCGCCGGTCGAGGCGCCCGAGGGAACGGCGGCGCGACCGAAGGATCCGTCGGCGAGCGTGACTTCGGCTTCGAGGGTGGGATTACCGCGGGAGTCGAGGATTTCTCGTGCGTGGATCTTGGCGATCGTCGTCATGGTTTCAGATGGGATCTTTGGAGGGTGCGGATGAATGCAAGCAGTTTGGCAGACTCGCCGGCAGAGGCGTCAAGCCGGACCGAACGGTGGTGCGGGACGAGGCGGCCGGACTCAGCCTCACGATGGGCGAACACGAGATAGTCGGCCCCCACGTTGTCCATCCGGACCAGCCACGGACCGCAGCGGGGCATCGGCGGGATGTCCTCGACGGCCGGCTCGCCCGACCACTCGAACAGCGCGGTTTGCGAAGCTGCCCCCCCCTTGATCGCCTCCAGCAGGGCGTACTCCATCCGCCCCATGTAGTGCTCGCTGCCGAAGGGAACGAACAGGGAGTACCCCGTCATTCTGGCGACGAAGACCGCGTCGCTCGCCCGGTACACAGCCGGCAGGTCGTGCTGGTCCCCCAGGTTCGCTTCGGGCGAGCAGGCGACCGCGCCCGCCGATGCGACCATCAGGGACAGCGCGATCAGGACCGGCCAGGCGCGCATCGGCGGCTCAGAGGGTGGCTTCGACGAAGCCGTTCTTCTTGGTGACGCGGTCCAGCTCGAGCAGGGTCTCCAGCAAGGCCTCCATCCGGTCGAGCGGCCAGGCGTTGGGCCCGTCCGACAGTGCCTTCGCCGGGTCCGGATGGGTTTCCATGAACACGCCCGACACGCCGACGGCGACCGCCGCGCGCGCCAGCACCGGCACGAACTCGCGCTGGCCGCCGGAGCTGGTGCCCTGGCCGCCGGGCAGCTGCACCGAATGGGTGGCGTCGAACACCACCGGGCAGCCGGTGTCGCGCATCACGCTCAGCGAGCGCATGTCCGAGACCAGGTTGTTGTAGCCGAAGGACGCGCCGCGCTCGCAGACCATGATCTGGTCGTTGCCGGTCGCCATGGCCTTCTCGACCACCGGCTTCATGTCCCACGGCGAGAGGAACTGGCCCTTCTTGATGTTGACCGGCTTGCCGGCCGAACACACCTTCCTGATGAAATCGGTCTGGCGCACCAGGAACGCGGGCGTCTGCAGCACGTCGACGACCGAGGCCACCTCGTCCATCGGGGTGTACTCGTGCACGTCGGTCAGCACCGGCACGCCGATCTGGCGGCGCACCTCGCCCAGCACGCGCAGCCCCTCCTCCATGCCCGGGCCGCGGAAGCTCGTTCCCGATGTGCGGTTGGCCTTGTCGAAGCTGGACTTGAAGATGAAGTTGATGCCGAGCCGGCCGGTGATCTCCTTGAGCCGGCCGGCAACGTCGAGCTGCAGCTGCTCGGACTCGATCACGCAGGGTCCGGCGATCAGGAACAGGGGCTGGTCGAGGCCGACCTCGAATCCGCAAAGCTTCATGCCTTGGCTTCCTTCAGCAGCTTGCCGCCGGCCTTGTGCTCGCGCGCGGCGCGCACGAAACCGATGAACAGCGGATGGCCGTTACGCGGCGTCGACAGGAACTCCGGATGCGCCTGGCAGGCGATGAACCAGGGGTGGTCCGGAAGTTCGATCATTTCCACCAGCAGGTCGTCCATCGACTTGGCAGAGATCACCAGGCCCGCGTCCTCCAGCTGGGTGCGGTAGCGGTTGTTGAACTCGTAGCGGTGGCGATGGCGCTCGCCCACCACGTCCTTGCCGTAGAGCTCGCGCGCCCTGGTGCCGGGCTTGATGCGCTGCTCCTGCAGTCCCAGGCGCATGGTCCCGCCCAGGTCGGACTTCTCGTCGCGCTTCTCGACCTCGCCGCTGCTGGTGCGCCACTCGGTGATCAGGCCGATCACCGGATGCGGGGTCTGCCGGTCGTTCTCGGTGCTGTTGGCGTCGGCCAGCCCGGCCACGTGGCGGGCGAAATCCACCACCGCCGCCTGCATGCCGTAGCAGATGCCGAAGTACGGAAGGCCGCGCTCGCGCGCGTACCGCGCCGCCAGCACCTTGCCCTCGAAGCCCCGGTCGCCGAAGCCGCCGGGAACCAGCACGCCGTCCACGCCGGCCAGCGTCTTCTCGGCGCCATCGCGCTCGATGTCCTGCGATTCGATCCAGCGCAGCTTGACGCGCGTGCGCTGGCGGATGCCGCCGTGCTTGAGCGCCTCGCCGACCGACTTGTAGGCGTCCTGGTGGTCGACGTACTTGCCCACCACCGCGATGGTGACCTCGTCGATGGGATGCTCGGCCGCGTCCACCACCGCCAGCCACTCGGACAGGTCGGCCACCGGCGCGGCCTTGTCCAGGCGCAGCCGTTCGACCACCAGCGCGTCCAGGCCCTGGGCGTGCAGCCACATCGGGATCTTGTGGATGTTGTCCAGGTCGATCGCCGAGATCACCGCCTTTTCCGAGACGTTGGTGAACGAGGCGATCTTGCGCCGCTCGCCGTCGGGCAGGGGCTGTTCGCTGCGGCAGACCAGCACGTCTGGCTGGATGCCGATCGAGCGCAGTTCCTTGACCGAGTGCTGGGTCGGCTTGGTCTTGAGTTCGCCGGCGGCGGCAATGTACGGCACCAGGGTGAGGTGCATGAACAGGGCCTTGTCGGGGCCGCGATCGGTGCGGATCTGGCGGATCGCCTCCAGGAACGGCAGCGATTCGATGTCGCCGACGGTGCCGCCGATCTCGACCAGGGCCACGTCGTAGCCCTGCGTGGCCGCGTCGATGCAGCGCTTGATCTCGTCGGTGATGTGCGGGATCACCTGCACGGTCGCGCCGAGGTAGTCGCCGCGGCGCTCCTTGCGGATCACCGACTCGTAGATCTTGCCGGTGGTGATCGAGTTCTTGCCGCTCAGGCGGACGTTGATGAAGCGCTCGTAGTGGCCGAGGTCCAGGTCGGTCTCGGCGCCATCGTCGGTGACGTACACCTCGCCGTGCTGGAACGGGCTCATCGTGCCCGGATCGACGTTGATGTAGGGGTCCAGCTTCATCATCGTCACCTTGAGGCCGCGTGCCTCGAGGATCGCGGCCAGCGAGGCCGCCGCGATGCCCTTGCCGAGCGAGGACACCACGCCGCCGGTGACGAAGACGAGCGGAGTGACGGAACTGGGGGAAGTCATGGGGAATGCGCACCCGCTGGAAAGCCCCATTCTACAGGTTGCCGCCCCGCTCCGCTGCTCCGGCGCAGTGGCCGAACCCACTGCCGCGCCGGACCGTCGCGCGCAAGCGATTGAATCGACGGGAGAATGCCGTTGCGCCGCGAGGCGCCGCGGTCATCCGGGGGCGAGCCAGGAGCCGCATCGCGGCAAGCCACGCCGGGCGCGGAGGCGATGGCAGGGCCGGCGCGATTCGCAGGATGCGCGACGCCGCGCGCCGATCCTTGACCACCCCGCCCCCGGCCCGCATCCTGCGCGCCTCGCAGTACAGCCCCAGCGCAGCCGCCCATGAATTCCCGCTACAACGCCGCCGACATCGAAGTCCTCTCCGGCCTGGATCCGGTCAAGCGCCGCCCGGGCATGTACACGGACACGACGCGGCCCAACCACCTGGCGCAGGAGGTCATCGACAACGCGGTCGACGAGGCCCTGGCCGGCCACGCCCGCGAGATCGCGGTGACCCTCTTCAAGGACGGCAGCTGCGAGGTGTCCGACGACGGCCGCGGCATGCCGGTGGACCTGCATCCGGAGGAGAAGATCCCGGGCGTGGAGCTGATCCTCACCCGCCTGCACGCCGGCGGCAAGTTCAGCAACAAGAACTACACATTCTCCGGCGGCCTGCACGGCGTGGGCGTGAGCGTGGTCAACGCGCTGTCCACCCTGGTGGAGGTGCACATCAAGCGCGACGGCCAGGAACACCGCATCACCTTCCGCGACGGCGACCGCGCCACGCCGCTGGAGGTGGTGGGCACCGTGGGGAAGAAGAACACCGGCACCCGGGTGCGTTTCTGGGCCGATCCGAAGTATTTCGACAGCCCGAAATTCAGTGTGCGCGCCCTGCGCCACCTGCTGCGGGCCAAGGCCGTGCTCTGCCCCGGCCTCACCGTCACCCTGTTTGACGAGGCCACCGGCGAGAACGACCGCTGGTATTTCGAGGACGGCCTGCGCGACTACCTCAAGGGCGAACTGGCCGGGCGCGAACTGCTGCCGCCGGAGCTGTTCGTCGGCGTGCTGCGCAAGGACACCGAGACGGTGGACTGGGCCGTGGCCTGGGTGCCCGAAGGCGAGCTGGTGCAGGAAAGCTACGTGAACCTGATCCCCACCGCCCAGCACGGCACCCACGTCAATGGCCTGCGCACCGGCTTCACCGACGCGCTGCGCGAGTTCTGCGACTTCCGCAACCTGCTGCCGCGGGGCGTCAAGCTCGCGCCGGAAGACGTGTGGGACCGCGTGTCGTTCGTGCTGTCGATGAAGATGACCGATCCACAGTTCAGCGGCCAGACCAAGGAGCGGCTGAGCTCGCGCCAGGCCGCCGGCTTCGTCGAGGGCGCCGCGCACGACGCCTTCAGCCTGTGGCTCAACCAGCACGTGGACCTGGGCGAGAGGATCGCCCAGCTGGCGATCGAGCGCGCCAGCGCCCGGCTCAAGACCGAGAAGCAGATCGTCCGCAAGAAGGTCACCCAGGGCCCGGCCCTGCCGGGCAAGCTGGCCGACTGCATCAGCCAGGACCTCTCGCGCACCGAGCTGTTCCTGGTGGAGGGCGATTCGGCCGGCGGTAGCGCCAAGCAGGCGCGCGACAAGGATTTCCAGGCGATCCTGCCGCTGCGCGGCAAGATCCTCAACACCTGGGAAGTGGCCTCCGGCGGCGTGCTGGCCTCGCAGGAGGTGCACGACCTGGCGGTGGCCATCGGCTGCGATCCGGGCAAGGACGACATCTCCGGCCTGCGCTA
>Ga0233369_1000110_pt1 | contig 42018 bp, 41 predicted proteins | sample ElkDunMinimDraft_26_FD_191537 | JGI IMG/M metagenome (GOLD analysis project Ga0233369, IMG submission 191537) | Fecal eukaryotic communites from dung pellets of Tule Elk in California, USA - Elk Dung D16 | ecosystem: Host-associated > Mammals > Digestive system > Large intestine > Fecal | place... | reverse complement strand
TTCAATGCTAAATTAAAAGCGTTTCGTAGTGTATTCCGTGGGGTAAGAGATACTACTTTTTTCTTGTATAGAGTAATGAAATTGTATGCTTAAATATATTCACCCCCCAAACTTTCAGTATGATCCATTATTACTATGATTTATCTCATCGTGCTAAGAAAAAACGATTTCTATATAAAATCACAACTATAATCTTTATTTCATTATTTATTTTTTAAGATTCATAATCGTTATATACTTTTAGTATTCTATACCTAGTATACTAAAGTCTTTGAGTAAATTTTTTATTATTTTCATTAGATAAATTCAATGCAATTCTATGGTTTGATATTAGCACAAAACATAATTGCTCAGAATTACTGTACCTATATAATTCTTTATAGGTTTTTATTGTTGTCCGGTAAAACGGATATTTAATTTTATTTGTTAATTCTAATTCGTTTTATGGCTATTTTCTTACTTATTTCAAAAAGCAAGCCCCCTGTGCTCGGTAAAGAGTGAATTTTCGTATCGATTTTCATTCCTATCAATGACTTTGCGCCAACATCCTTCTGGGTCTTCAAGGAAACGATATATATCAACATAATTCATTAATTGGTTTCTAATCAGGGACACCATATTTGAAAAAGCCCAAGAGCGTTTCACCTTACTTTTTACCAATGTAATCAATAGATTAGCCAGCATAGCTGCCCATATTTGTATTTCAATGGCATTTTCATTGTCTCCCAGAAAATATTTAAGCTGAAAGTTTTGTTTTAGTTGCTTGAACAGTAATTCTATTTTCCATCGCTGTTTATAGATCAAAGCTATTTTTTCTGCCGAAAACTCAAAATTATTGGATATAAACTCAAATAACCGTTTGTTTTCATCATCCCAATAGGCGATCCGCCTGGTGCGATGCTCGCTCTTTTTGTCCTGTCCGTAATACAAAACAACTTCTTCATCTTTTAATACACTCGAGGGTGCATTCTCCGGCAGGTCGTATTCTTTACGCGCTTGATAGACTGCATTTTCTTTCAACCGGGTAACATAAAAGATCCCGCTTTGAGAAAATGCTTCATATTGGGCATAATCTACATAACCTTTGTCAAAGGTGATAATTGATCCTTTGGACAAAGTATGGACTTCGTTAAGGAAAGTGTGGTCATGGCGGACTGCTGCGCTGTAGCGGATCAAACAGGGAACGTTTTCACTCGCTTTAACGATGGTATGCGCCTTGATTCCGCCCTTTTTCTTTCCTTGTAATGGATTGCGACCAACCCCTTTTAAAATGTCCTTGAACAACGTGATGGTCGTCGAATCCATGATATAAAGCCTTTTCATATCGACTTCACTCAAGCGGCTGTCCGCTAAATGTTCCCGGTTCCGCTGATAAACCTCCATATAAATTTCACCAAATAATTTACTACTGCGACGCTGGTTAGCTTCCGATAAAGTGCTTCTCCGAACGATATAGCTCAAACCCAAATGGCTCAGCTTATGTGCATTGGCTAGCAGACCTATAATCACTTCCCGAATAGACGAATAGCCCTCCAAAGCAACAAACAGCATCACCACAACGTGGTTGTAGGTAGTGAACTTTTTAACATATCGATCTCCTTCATGGCTTTTGCTAATTTTCTTGATCTGACCTTTGTCTAAAAAAAATAACAGTTGATTTAATATCGGCTGTCCGCTAAAATTTGTACTTTTACCCATAGTTACTTTGTTTGTTTTGCAACCTCAAAGTTAGCTAAAGGGTTGGTGCTTGCGCCAGCCTTTTTTAATCTTTACCGGACACTAGTGTTAAATAATATATTCTATTCGTTCTATTTTTTAAGCCGTGCTCAATGAGTACGGCTTTCTTAATAAAATTTCTCATTGAAATTAACCAAAAATAACTCTTTCGTAGCACGGGTAATACCAGTATACAACCAACGTAAGAATTCGGTAGTTAGCATTTCATCTGTCATGTACCCCTGATCAACAAACACCAAAGGCCACTGTCCACCTTGCGCTTTATGACAGGTAATGGCATACGCAAATTTGATTTGCAGCGCATTATAGTATGGATCTTTTTTAATAGCCTCCATACGATCTTTTTTCGTAGTAATATCTTCGTAATCTTTTGCTATAGATTGATAAAGTTTTTGCTGTTCGTCGTAAGGAAGTTGCGCAGCATCTACATGTAGACTATCCAATAGCACGCGACAGCGTACAGCGTCACCTTCATTGTTGTCCATGAATTCCAAATACAAATCCGCGAAGCGAAAACCATGCATCTCATGAATATTACTCACTTTTTTAATTACTGCCATATCACCATTTGCAATAAATCCAGTATGCTTTTCATCATGTTGTTGTAGCCAGTAATAATTATTTTTTACAATCATTACGATGTCACCACCAGTTATTTCTTCTTCTTGAAAAAGAATTTGATTTCTGATATGTTTATTGTAGAGATTTGCGGATTTGTTCGAACGACAAATCACCATACAATTTTCTATCCCGTATTTGTCATATGCATAATGTAAGCCTTCAATTAGTCGGTCACCAGTCATTCTGAAAACATCTCTATAGCCTTGTGTAATGAATTTTGGGAAAGTGTATTCGGGTGACTCTTCATCCAACTTGATTTCATTACGAATTTTGGTTGCATTGAAGAGAATTCCTGAGCCTTTGTCTTGGCGTACGACATCGGTCATTTCATACCTAAACACTTCGAGACCATACTCCGCATTTATATAACCAATATCCAAAGCGGGGCTGTAATCTAGACCAACGGGAGGTAGCTGTGCAGTATCTCCAACAAGCATGAGTGTACAATTTTTACCCGATTGCACATATCGAATCAGATCCGATAGAAGACCATCTGAATGAAAAGAAAAACCTTCTGTACTGATCATGGACGCCTCATCTACAATGAATAAAGTATCTTCGTGAAGGTTTTCCGCAATCGAAAAATCCATCTGCAAAGAAGTTGCGCTTTTTTTTCGATATATTTTTTTGTGTATAGTCAACGCACGGCGTCCAGAGTAGGCGCTCATAACTTTTGCTGCGCGGCCAGTCGGAGCGAGAAGGACAGACTTTTTATTTATTCGCGGAAGCGATTGCACTAAAGCTGAAATTATAGTTGTTTTACCTGTACCCGCATAACCTTTCAGAATAAAGCAGGAATCTTTAGAAAAAGTGTGAAGAAAATTTGCTAATAGTTCAAAAACTTGCTCTTGTTGAGGGGTAGGAGACCATTGAAATTGTTGCGAGAGTAAATTTTTTATATACACACCCAAAGTTATTCAAAAAGGTTTGCCAATTCAATTCTAAAAGCTAATTTTGTTTGAGGGCACACTGTTTTAGTCTGTTTGTTAAGCATATTTTACATGAATTACATTTCTGGAGATTTTCATCTACATTATATTCCATCTTATACATTGTATATACAAAGTGATTTGTACAAAGATCATCTGGTTGTTGTAGGTGTTGAAAATGATGTATTGGTTTATATATCTTACGATAATGAAAAACCTTCATTAGAAGCAACTAAAATGCTAAGTATGCCTTTTGAAAAGGTGTATGTGAGCTTGCCGCATCAGAGTTTAATATGGGTACCTTCAGAAGTGTTTGATCCGAGTGAACTTCATCTTTATAAAGAATATTTTCTAGATACAAAAGGTGATCTTATCGAATATTACGATATTGAAAATCAGGGAATCACAGCATTGTATCAAATTGAATCAACTTTAAGAAATAGATGGATAAATATATTTCCAGGAGCGGTGATAGTTCCAAGTTTTTCAGCAGTACTCAATCAGGCCTTTAGAAATATTGATTATGCTTTAGAATTGTTGACAATACATATATACGGCAATCAAGCAGATATTTTCCTTTTTATAAATGGCGAAATAAGAATTTACAATACATTTGAGATACAGACGGCTGATGACTTAGCCTATTATGTATTGGCCATAATGAAGAATTTTGCAATTGAAGGCAAGCTTCAAAAGATAATGTTGAGCGGTACTTCAAAAGATTCGGAGTGGGGTGAAAGAATAAAAGCTTACACTAAGGAAATGGTTGAAATGAAAGCTACACAAAATTGGAAAATTGTCAATAAAAAGGTGGGCTTGGCAATTAAAGAATTGAATACTTTAGCGGATTTAGCAATATGCGAGTAATTGGAGGGAAAATAGGTGGCATACGTTTAAATCCACCTTCAAATTTACCCGTTCGTCCCACCACAGATATAGCAAAAGAGGCTTTATTTAATATTTTAGAACATCAGATCGACTGGGACGACTGCAGCTGTTTAGACCTTTTTTGCGGAACTGGAAACATTTCTTTCGAATTAGCTTCTCGTGGAGCCACTGAAGTTGATGCGATTGATATTCATAGCAAATGTTTATTTTATGTGAAGGATATCGCAAAACAATATGAGTTGAATATTTCTACACGTAAAGCGGATGTCTTTAAATTTGTGGCTTCTTGCAAGAAAAAATACAATTTCATATTTGCCGACCCTCCGTATGATGTTGGACAATTGCCGCAGTTGCCACAGATGATTTTAGATAATGGATTGTTGAAAGAAGGTGGTATATTAGTGGTAGAACATCCATCCATGCGTAAGTTGGTAGAGCATCCATTATTCGTAGAAACCAGGAAGTATGGATATTCTTCTTTCAGTTTTTATCAAAATAAATAGATATGAAAATTGCAGTTTTTCCAGGCTCTTTTGATCCATTTACTTATGCGCATAAAGATTTAGTCGATCGAGCTTTAAGTCTTTTTGACAAAATTTATATTGCTATAGGAGTGAATTCTTCCAAAAAAGGATTGATGTATTTCGAAACGCGAAAAGCTGCTATTTTAGAATTGTATAAAGATGAATCCAAAGTCATCGTCGATACATTCAATGGATTAACGGTTAATTATTGCAATAAGGTAGAGGCACAATTTATTTTGCGTGGACTGCGTAATGCTACCGATTTAGATTTTGAAAATGCTATTGCGCAAAATAACCTTATTCTTGCTCCTGAAATTGAAACGTACTTCCTTTTAGCTCGTACGGGACTGTCGCATATTTCTTCGACTATAGTTAGAGATATTTTAGCGAATGGCGGTTCAGTCGAGACTTTAGTGCCATCGGTGGTGCGGAGATTTATAAGTAAGTAAGCTTTTTCTATAATTTATATGTCATGCTGAACTTTAGTGAAACATCTTAAGTATTTTTTGTTGTTTCGGAAAACCTCAACATGACAGTTTAATATTTTTTTTAAGTTCGGATAAATTTTATTTTATTTCCTTTGATCTTCCCGTTGCTTCCTTCTTTGATGATTTTAGTGGCAACATGTCTTTTGACGGCGATGTAGGCTTCTTTATCTTTTACCTCGATTACTCCTATATCATCTTTTTCTACGCCATCCAATTTTAGGATATAGCCAACAATATCAATTTTGTTGACTTTGTCTTTTTTGCCCGCTGAAAGGTATAACGTAGAGTATGGTGTATTATTCGGAAGGTCCAAACCTTCTTCCAGTATCATTTCTTCCGTATTCTCGGGTAAATAAGGGAAATCATCATCTGGTTTGAGTATTACGATTACTTCACCTTTGGCATGCATACGTGCTGTACGACCATTGCGGTGTATAAAAGCATCTTCTTTGCTGGGTAATTGGTAATGAATAATTACATCAATTTCGGGAATATCTAATCCACGTGCCGCCAAATCCGTAGTCAGCAAGATGCGGTTACTGTTATTTCTAAATTTTAGAATGGACAACTCACGATCGCGTTGTTCTAAACCGCCATGAAATACATCGTGAATCAGATCTCTATCATCTAGCAATTCCGAAATATGATCTACTGCTTCTCGGTGATTACAGAAGATTAGAATTTTCTGTTCGCCAAGTGTACATAACAAATTAAAAAGTGCTCTTAACTTATATTGAACTGGAGAAATTACTTTTTTGTATGTAAGAGCTGGCTTGTTTTCTTGAGAATCTAGATTATCCAACTTTATGGCATTTTCGAGTGTCACAAAGTCAGGTAAAATATCTATATCTGTCGCAGATGTCAGTATTTTCTGTTTTATATTAGGATGCGCATCAATAATTTGTTTTAATTGATCTTGAAAACCCAATTCTAGAGACTTGTCAAACTCATCCATTACCAAGGTGTGGACATCTCCCGTTGAAATATAATTACGCTCTAAATGGTAAATTATACGTCCAGGTGTACCAATTATTATTGTGGGAGCTTCTTTAAGCGCATTTCGTTCTATTTTGGTGTCATGGCCGCCATATACGCAAAGAATTTTATAGCCTGTAATGACTTTTTTAATAAAGGATTCAATCTGCAAAGCCAATTCGCGCGTAGGAACAATAATTAAGGTCTGGGTCTTTAAAGTTTTATCGGTCTGGATTAATTTGGATACTAATAAACTAAAAGCAAGAGTTTTACCCGATCCAGTAGGAGACAATAAGACAAAATCTTGGTTATTTTTGAATTTTTCTAGCGCGTCCAATTGCATGCTATTCAATTCCTCAATTTGTAGTTTTTTTAGTATCGATGTGAGTTCCATGTTACAAAAGTAGACATTTAATAAGCGGATACACTATAATTTGTTAAAAGATTGTTAAGATGAAACTGCACTTTAAAGTTTGGCACAAGGATTGATTATGTACTAGTAATTCATAATTTAGGTTAATAATTGGTTAGTTAGAAAGCCTTCAATCTCCCCGGTTGAAGGCTTTTTTAATTTAACGATTAAATAGATAATTATTTACTTATTTTTGGATTAAATACTTTATATTCCTATATTAGTGTCCGAAATACACTAAGTGTATGTTTGAATAAGTCATAAACCCAATTAAAATAAAATGAGTTTAATTATCGATGTTAAAGCGCGTCAAATTTTAGATTCGCGCGGTAATCCAACAGTGGAAGTTGATGTAACTACGCAAAATGGTTTTGTAGGTCGTGCTGCGGTTCCTTCTGGAGCTTCAACAGGTGCGTACGAAGCGGTAGAATTGCGCGATGGTGATAAGTCTAAATATTTAGGAAAAGGCGTTCTTAAAGCTGTTGAAAATGTAAACACTAAAATCGCTGAGGCTTTAGTAGGTGTTGACGTATTCGAACAAAATGCTATTGACAAGATCATGCTTGATCTTGATGGTACTGAAAATAAAGGTAACTTAGGTGCTAACGCTATTTTGGGCGTTTCTTTGGCTGTGGCTAAAGCTGCTGCTCAAGAGTCTCATCAACCATTATATCGTTATATTGGTGGTGTAAATGCAAACACATTGCCTATCCCAATGATGAATATCATCAACGGAGGTTCTCACTCTGATGCGCCTATCGCATTCCAAGAGTTTATGATCATGCCAGTTGGTGCGCCTTCATTCTCTGAAGCGTTGCGTTGGGGAGCTGAAGTATTTCATACGTTGAAAAAAATCTTACACGACCGTAACTTATCTACAGCAGTAGGTGATGAAGGTGGTTTTGCACCTACATTCGACGGTACTGAAGATGCAGTAGAAACTGTATTGAAAGCTATCGAACAAGCTGGTTACAAAGCTGGTGAAGAAATCTGCTTAGCATTAGACTGTGCAGCTTCTGAGTTTTACAAAGACGGTAAATACGATTACACTAAATTTGAAGGTGATAAGGGTGCTATTCGCTCGAGCGAAGAGCAAGCTGCTTATTTAGCAGAATTGTCTGTGAAATACCCTATTATTTCTATCGAAGATGGTATGGCTGAAGACGATTGGGCTGGTTGGAAAACATTAACTGAGAAAATCGGTGACCGTGTACAATTAGTAGGTGATGATTTGTTCGTAACTAACACTGTACGTTTACAGCAAGGTATTGACGCGGATACAGCAAATTCAATCTTAGTAAAAGTTAACCAAATTGGTTCTTTGACTGAGACAATCAATGCAGTTACATTAGCACAAAATTCTGGTTACACTTCAGTAATGTCTCACCGTTCGGGTGAAACAGAAGATGCTACAATCGCTGATTTAGCTGTAGCATTAAACTGTGGTCAAATCAAAACAGGTTCGGCTTCACGTTCTGACCGTATGGCAAAATACAATCAATTGTTGCGTATCGAAGAAGAGTTGGGTGTTAACGCGCGCTTCATCGGTAAAGATTTCAAATTTGCGATCAAAAAATAAGTATTTCTTATTTATAAAATATCTAAAAGGAGAGACGATAGTTTCTCCTTTTTTGATTGCTAAAAAATCAATATATTTAATCTGAATATAGAAACATAATCTTATTTTTGTTCCATGGAAAGAGCGGTATCATTAGTCAAAAATAAATTTCTTATAGCAGGGTTTGCATTCTTGGTATGGATGTGCTTTTTTGATCGCTATGATTTCGCTACACAATATGGATATCAGAAAGAAAAAAATAAACTTCAGTACGAGAAAGAATTCTATACTTCTGAGGTCGAAAACTTGGAAAAATCTATAAAAGATGCGCAATATAATCCCAATGAAATTCAGCGTATCGCTCGTGAAAAATATAAAATGAAAAAGGATAACGAAGATATCTATGTTATTTCAGAAGTTGACTCGTCCATAAAATAGCCTGATATAAAGCGTAAATAATTACACTTTTATAAATGATAATTCTTGATAACTATCTGATATAGCAAATAATTTATACCCGTTGTCTCGTAGTTTTTGTAATAATACTTCTGTTTTCTTTTTTCCATCAGCGAAAAATCTTTCGTGTATTTCTAATAGAATCTGCTTTATATAAATATTTGAATTCAATATATTATCTATGGCATCGTATTCTGCTCCCTCAATATCCATTTTAATTACATCTATATGTGTATGATTTAGCCTATCTGATATGTCTTGAAAAGATTCTAGATGAACTTCCACATTATTTGATGAATCAATAAAAGGATGGTCGTACAGACTTGCAGATACATTTTCCTCGTCTTTTGGAAGATTGAATATAGCCTTACCCGTAGTTTTGCCAATTCCAATGCTTTCGAATTGGAAATGTGCTGGTAAATTTTGATTTTTTATCCATTCAATGGATTTTGGAGTAGGATCAAATCCGAAAATTTTACATTGATGGTGTTTTATGACTTCTAAATCGAATGATATATCTTGACCAATACCAAATGAATACACTACTGATTCGGATGTTAATAATGTTGGATTGATATAAAATCCCCCATAATCATTCCCATACCATGATTTTGGACATTTGTGATCTGTTCTTAATGTAGCAATCTTACCTAGAGTAGATTTAATATTGTTTTCTAAGCGTTTTAATATCCTATTATCGGTTATTTTATTTAAAATCATGATTCTGGTTTAATAATTTTATAACAATTCTTATTAAAGAATGTTGCTATTCTATGGATATTTTTTAAAAAATTAAATCAATAACTTAAACACACATTTGTGCCTCATACTAATCTCCTGTTAAAATAAAAAATATTATACTGAAAACCAATACCTTATATTTTTTTTACTAAAAATTAATATTATATATTATAGATAATAAAACATTTTTAATATTTATTCGTTTTTAGTTAAAGGTTAAATATATAATTATAATGATTATTTATTTTCTTTCTGTTTTGGTATAAAGTAATATTTACCATGAAACGTAAAAGAGAATACAAAAAAACCACTGGGGAGGGTGTTGTTTATTCTTACAGAAGACTCATTATGTGCAGGTTCTGTTAACTCAGGAGGTGTAGGAGATAATTCGGATGTACTGGTAGAAAATTGGGAAGATGGCGGTATCGTTTATAAGCGGAGTGGATTTATAATCTTGTGTCATGAAAAGTTTGATTAATATCTTTTTATTATTGTTAATAACCTTTAGTATTACTATTGGGTGTAAAAAGCCAACTACAAAGTCATTTGAAGAAAAGGATAAGGGAACGTTAAAGATATTTTTGAAGGGTGTGGTTGTTGCTTTAGATGTGAAATATGCATCCACAAATAAAATTGATGGATTGAAGGTTGAAAATAATTACACAGTACATGATGGTTTTGAATCGGCGTTATCATTTTATAAAAGTGGACATACACAAAGTAAGAATTCTTTTAGTTCTGAAATACCTATACCCGGAACAAGTAAACTTGATGATGGGATAAGATATCGATTTATGCTATATCATGTAGACGAACAAAATCATTTAACATTTTATGGTCAAACTGATTTGGTCGTTGAGGAAGAAGATGCAGCATTGATTAATGTAGAGATTGGAGAAAAATACAAGTGGTATGCGTACTCTTATAACTCTACGGAAGGAATTGCACCGATTGCTGATGTCGACAATCCAGTTGTCTTTATGGGGTATAATAAAGATTTTATCTATACAAATGGTGAATTTACATTAAATCAGGAGTTGCTTATTATTGATGTCATTTTTCAAAGAAGCTCTGCTCAATTAACTGTAGAATTTGATGCTCGTGGGTTATTCACAGACGAAATTAGAGATTTAACTTTACGATTTCCCTCTAATATTTTAAAAACGGGGAATTTCAATATTTTTCATGACGAGGTTGTTGGGTCTTTTGTTTCCCTTCCAGAGCAAATTGTTCCGCTATCTGGAATTGAGAATGTCGATGAAGGATTTAATGATAGAAAAAGAACATCTTTCTTTACTGCAGTTCCTGAAGTATGGAATAGTATTTACTTTTCATTGAATAAATTTGATATTATACTGGACGATAACAATTCAATACGAAGTTTTCCTTCAACTGATTTTACTTTAGTCAGAAATTTAAGTATCGAAGTTGGTAAGCGGTATATTGCAAAAATTGATCTTATAGAATCCCCATTAATTTTTGGAGGTGTGTCTTGGGCTCGAGAGAATTTATATAGAAATGAAGGTGGCAGAAATCCATATAGATTTTATCATGAAAATAAGCAGACGAATGATTTTAGAAGTTATTTTTCATTCAAAGGGCACATTCCAGGGAAATGGGGTAGCACAATAATCGATAATCAGCGTGATCCTTGTGCGTTAGTGCATCCTTCTAATCGCTGGATGACACCATCCAAATCATCCTTTAATGAATTAACAAAGAATTCATCAGGGGTTGTAATTAATAGTCTTCTTCCTACAGTATTAGGCAATCTTTTGTTTGGATTAGTGGGACAACAGACACTTAATTCAACATATGGTCCTAACTATATCCAGTATAATACCGCATCTGGAATAAATTCAATATACCCCTCATCTTCTAATGTTTTAAGGTTTTATTATAATGGATATGATTTAATAAGCTTAAATGTACTTGGTGATGGATGGGTGAACTTAAATTTAGGAAATACCTATGGATTGGCAACTGGACTATGGACTGACGAGCAAGGCGTGAATCTACTATCTTTGTTGGGGGCAGGTGCATGGGTTATTTCGGAACTACGAGGTCTATATTATTGTCTTCACCTATTGCAACAGGAATAAATTCTCCACATCTTATAAATCTAGATTTGGTAGGTATAAATTTATTATCATCTCCACTTCAAAATATAAGATGCATACGTAATCCTGCTTGGGAAGTGCTTTCACAGATGCCTGATTACAATCCAGAACCCAATTTAAATTAAATATAAGGTGCTTAGTTAAATTTTTTCTACCTATGATTAAATGGTTGGTTTAGTGTGAAAGGCGGATTATCCCATAGATTCGCCTTTTAATCGAAAAACCTGATGCATTAACTGTATCAGGTTTTTTAATGTACCCAAAATCAAATAGTTGTTGAATCATTTTCTTAAGGATTTGAAGTGAATAGAGGTCTTATCGGCGAAGTATATTTAACGTGAGTTTGATGGCTATTCCTAAAAATTAGATACACATTTTCAGTGTTTAAAAATACATAAAATTATACAGTAGTAGTCCTAAGATCGCTACTGTTTTTATTTTGTTTTATAGGTTTTGTACTTCATGTTAGGTTTCACAAGCATTTGATTAGGTGTTAGTATATGATTAGACCAATGTGGTCTATCATTGTTGTAAATGTCTATTGCTTCTTTAGCCAATTCTTTCATTATTGATAGTTCTAAATGATAGGTTACAATCCTAAATTCTTGTTTGAGAATACCATTTATACGTTAGGCTATTGCGTTTTCATAAGGGTTTGAGTTTTCTGTCATACTGCAATTTATTTTGTATTTACTCAAATAATATTGGTATTCATCAGCGCAATATTGGACCTCTATCCGAATGATGAATCAATGATTCTGTGGTCTTTCTTTGTTTTGTGCCATTTTTAAAGCTTTTACGACATGAGTTGTACACATGGTATTGGAAACTTCATAGCCTACAATCTACTTAGAATAAGCATCTGTAATCAAACTTAAATAATACGGTTTTTCTCTTTTGCCGATGTAAGTGATATCACTTACCCAAACTTGATTGGGGCGAACAAAGTTCAGTTCTTTGATAATATTTGGATATTTTCTAAATCGATGATGTGACATGGTTGTGGTATGGTAAGTTCTTTTGGGCGTTATTAATAGATGATTAGCGCTTAAAATAGCAAAGAACTTGTCTCTGCCTACTTTTAATGATTGTAACTCATCGTATAATGAATAGTATAACTTTCTAGTGCCATTTCTTGGTTGTACCCTTCTAATTTCTTGAACCAATGAAACAACCTTTTGCGCTAGGTTTTGTCGGTTCTTAGCACCTTTTATTCGGCGGTAATAAACCTGCCTATCTACCCCGAACAATCCACAAAAGAAACTTAGGCTTTCTTGTTTTTCTTGGCGGTAACGATCGATTGTGCGGGTTTGAAGTTTTTCTCACATCAATTTTATATTCCTCTTCAGCAATATCGATCATCATATCAAAGATGACAGCCTTGGCATCTGCAATATAATTCTGATGTTCAAGTTGAGCTTTTTGTTTCTCAAACAGTTTTACTTTGGGTTTCTAATTCTAGAATGCGCTGTTCTGGTGATTTTGGCATATTCGATGGTGTTTGATACTCCCAATCAAATTTACCATATTTTCTTAACCAATTGCGAATAGTGCCTTCTCCCTGAATACCATACTTCTTTCGTGCATCAGTAGAGTTAAGCTCTCCTGATTCTATTTCTCTAACTACATTCAATTTGAATGTTAAAGTGTAATCGCGCTGGGTACGCTTTACATAATTTGTTTCTTCTTTCATAACCATTCTTTTTTTGTGTAACGTTATTTCAGGACGAGAAATAAATAAATGTGACAAAAACTGTGACGAAAGAAACACTTCGGGGAATTAGAATAAATATACTAAATTATCTAAATTTGCATTTGAAACATCATTAAACAAAAATAGAGCAACTAACGTATGTTAATTGCTCTATTTGGCGGAGAGCGAGGGATTCGAACCCCCGAACCTGTGACAGTTAACGGTTTTCAAGACCGCCGCATTCGACCACTCTGCCAGCTCTCCGCCACAAAAGTAGAAATTCTTACTAGATCTACAAAACTTATTTTACGGTTGTATCTTTATCCCTTGAAAATGAGCTTAATTAATTTGTTTTAGGCAAAATAAAGCTCTTTGAGGATTATGGAGTAAGTATTTCTCGACAGTGTTTTCGGATATTTGAAGCGATTTTATCAATAGGAAGATCGTCAGTATCCGTACCGAATGGTTCTTCAATGGACTCACCAATCATCTCAATGGTAATAAGTACATAAAATATAAATGGGACAGCCAATGCTACAAAGTAGCCCATAGAAAATACATAGCCCACAGGAAGAGTAATCGAGTATATAATTATAAATATCTTGATAAATGAACTGTAGGCAATAGGAATAGGAGTGTTCTTAATGCGTTCACATGCGCCACAAACACCAGTCATAGCAGTTATGTCTTCATATACTATTCTATATTGATCGCCTGAAATAACACCGTTTTTATACAAATTATTTACTTTGCGAAATATGAGTGACGCTACTTGATTTGGACCATGTTTTTTATCGTCCAATTCTACCAATTCTGGATGTTCTTTTTCATCCAGCATAAATTTTGTATAGTCTGATCGCAAAAAATTAAATAATGTCTCTGCGAATAATGGAATTGACTTTCGGAAAAAATGACGATTCACTTTATCATTTGCTGGCAACATCGCATTTAGTTTTATGGATAGTGTACGGCTCAAATTTGTCAGTGCTCCCCATTGTTTTCTTGCTTCCCACCATCTATCGTAAGCAGTATTTGTTCGAAATACTAAAATCAACGATAATACAAAACCCAATAAATTGTGAACCGTTGTTATATTTTTAATCCAACTTTTGTCAGATAATTTCAAGTATTCTAATTCCAAATAGGCTACTCCCCAAGAAAATGCAGAAACTAATATAAGAATAGGGAATATTTTTTTAGAATGATGAGATTTTAATAAGTGTTTAATTGTGTGAAACCAGTCTTTGGGGTTATAAACTTTCATTAACTAATATTGTTGCTATAAATTGTTAAATAACTTATTTTAGTCGCAATATGGCGAAATATCAGAAAACGAACAAGAAAAAAATATCATCACCAGGGGACGAGAGAAGGCGATATTTGATATATAGCATTGCCATACCTTTGAGTATTATATTATTAATAGCGGTTTGGATATATCGACATAGTATTCAGTATTACTATCATGTACTCTTCGACAAAGAAATAAAAGAATCAACATCCGAGAAAAGTAAGCATGATGCGCGTAATATTTTGCTGATGCAAGCCCATTCGGATAGATCATTTGGGATAGATGTGAGCCAATATCAGGGCAAGATTTTATGGGATTCGGTAAGTTTGATAAATGAGAAATTCCCTATTGACTTTATATTTGTCCGTGCGACAATGGGGGAGAATGCGCGTGACAGTAGGTTTCAACGGAATTGGGAAGGGGTAGAATCTATAAACAAATTACGCGGTGCTTACCATTACTTCAGGCCAAATGAAAATTCAATTAAGCAAGCTAATAATTTTATTAAAACAGTAAAGTTAAAACCTGGAGACTTACCACCTGTTTTAGATATTGAAGAACGTCCGCGTAGGCAGTCGATGGATAGCTTGCGTGTAGGATTGAAGCGTTGGTTGGATAGAGTAGAGGCACATTATAATGTGCGCCCGATAGTATATTCGGGAGATAGTTATTTTACGGATTTTTTGGAAAAGGAATTTAAAGATTATAAATTATGGATAGCCAACTATAATTTTTGGGTTGAATCACCAAAGGCACATTGGGATATTTGGCAATTTTCAGAAAAAGGAAGTGTAAAAGGCATCAAAGGCTTTGTCGATCTGAATATGTACCAGTCAGATGTGGAAGATTTAGAAAAATTGAGTATACCTTATAATTAATTAAAGATTATGGCAAGTTTTAACGAGTTGATAGCAAAAAACAATTTAGTATTAGTGGATTTTTCAGCAGAATGGTGCGGTCCCTGTCAGACATTAGCTCCAATTCTAAAAGAAGTGAAAGAGCATTTTCAAGATAAATTAAGCATTATAAAGATAGATGTTGACAAGAATAATGCTTTGGCTAGAAGCTTTTCAGTTCAGGGAGTACCTACGATGATTTTAAATAAATCTGGTCAACAGGTGTGGCGTCAGAGCGGCCTATTGACCAGAACAGATTTAATATCGGTTATTCAGCAATATGCTGACTAATCGATATTATCCGATAGATTCGTACTTGGAGATTGAATGCGGGTCATTATTATCTTATCAATACGATTTCCATCCATGTCTAAGACTTCCAATTTATGACCTTTGTATGTGATGGACTCACCTTCTGAAGGTATGTGATCAAGATAAAGAAACACAAGTCCTCCGACTGTTGTCACATTTGATATCTCATCTTCGTCTTCTTCCGAAAGACCCAATTCAAATCTATCAAAGAAATCATCTAACTGATACCTCCCATCAATAATGAAGGAACCATCTTCGCGTTGACGTACTAACTTAGATTTGTTTTCTTTTGTTTCTTCGTCAAATGCGCCAACTAAATTCCCCAAAATATCTTTCAATGTAATTATTCCTTGCGGACTACCATATTCATCTATTACTACAGCTTGGGTAACTTTACTACTTTTAAGTAATTCTAATACGGCATAAATTCCACTATTTTCATTAACAAAAGGAATCGGCTGAATTAATTTCTGAATATTTGGATTATCATTTTGAATAAAAGCTTTTAACAAATCTTTTGTCGAAATAATACCTTTCATATTATCAAAATTCCCTTCACAAACAGGGTATTCGGTATGATTTGATTTTAAAATATACCCTTTAATATCTTCAAAAGAGTCTTCAATATCCAAATAGGTGATATCATTGCGGTGTACCATGATATTGATTGCGCGTTTATCACCAATTTCTAAAAGTCTATCCACCAAGTCATGCTCAAAACCTTCGATCACACCACTGTCTACCCCCTCATCCACCAGTGCCTTAATTTCTTCCTCTGTGACGGTGTTTTTAGAACTCTTAATATTTAGTAACTTTACGACAAAATCCGTAGCCACCGATAGCGACCATACGAATGGTCTTACTATTTTGCTGAGAGTGTCCATGGGAATAGCGATTAGCGAAGCATATTTTTCAGGAATTGCCATACCGATTCTTTTCGGTACAAGCTCGCCAATTACTAATGTCAAATATGTAATTATTAATACGACGATACCTACAGATAGCGTATCGCTATACTTTGAAAGTAAAGGAATGTTATTTAAAATTTCAGCGATATATGTAGAAATCGATCCGCCTGAGAAAAAACCGGTCAATATACCGATTAGCGTTATTCCAATTTGTACGGTCGATAAAAATTGATTGGGGTCGTTTTTTAATTTAAGGGCTCTTTTAGCTCCAGAGTTTTGATTACTAATTGCTTGTAAACGTGCTTTTCTACTTGATACTATGGCTATTTCGGAAGCTGACAAAATACCATTTAATACCATAAGCACCAAAATGACGACTATCTCTGTGATCATAAATATGATTTGTGTTCTTTAATTACGAATATAGGAAATTATACAGAATTCTGAATCTAAATTGTTCAAGTAAATGGTGCAAACGTTTGATATAAAAAAAAGCTTTATTTAATACGATGAATTATTGATATTGGACAATATTTGAAAATCAAGTGCATGAATTTAACCAATGACTTTAATTTAGAACTGAAAAATGTTGTCTCTCAATTTGAGATTTCTGGTGAAATCTTAAGTATTGAGAAATTTGGTTCTGGTCATATTAACGATACATTCAGAGTTCGTATAGTTTTGTCCGATACTTCTTATTTATTGCAGAAAATCAATCATCATATATTTCCGAATGTAGACGGTTTGATGCAGAATATTCAGCTGGTAACCGATCATTTAAAGAAAGTGCTAAGGGGAAAGGTTGAAAATGTTGATAAACATACCCTTACCATTATATCCTGTAAAGATGGCAAACGCTATCATCATGATGCTCAGGGCAACTTTTGGAGAGTGTTTGTGTTGTTAGATAATGTAAAGAGTTATGATATTGTCGAAACCTACCAACAGGCATATTCTGGAGGAAGAGCATTCGGACAATTTCAAAAGCAGCTTTCTACCCTTGACGCGCGTGAGATAGTTGAAGTTCTGCCGAATTTTCACAACATTGATTTCAGATTAAATAATCTAAAATCAGCTGTGGCGGCAAATAAAGCTAATAGATTGCTAGAAGTTCAAGATATTTTGGATTTTATAGATTCCCGAGAAGAGCGCATGCGTACAATTCTTCGTATGGCAGAAAATGGTGAATTGCCTTTGCGAATAACACATAATGATACCAAGTTTAATAACGTATTATTGGATGAGAATGATGAGGTTCAGTGTGTGATAGATTTGGATACGGTAATGCCAGGTTATGTTGCATATGATTTTGGTGACGCTATTCGAACGATTATTAACTCAGCTGCAGAGGACGAAAAAGATTTATCGCAGATTGTACTTAATATTCCACTATATCAAGCTTATGCGGAAGGATATTTGGAAGAAGCAAGAGAGTTCTTGACTGAAAAGGAGATAGAATCTTTGTTCTATGGAGTTTTGTTACTTCCATTCATGCAAGCTGTTCGTTTTCTGACAGATTATATTGAAGGTGATACCTATTATAAAATTCACTATATTGACCATAATTTGGTTCGTACACGTGCGCAAATGAAATTATTTCAGGAACTAGAAGCGCATGAGTCTCAGCTGAAGGAAATATTGAATAATAGTCTATCGATTGAACAGTAAATGAATACGCTACAAGTACCTAAGATTCATATTCCATCTATAAGTTTGGAGTCTTTGCGTTTCGCATTTAGCGATTTAGCTTGGCATAATATAGATAATGCACCATGGGTGAACGAATATCCTTACAAGCCAGAGGTTAAATTCCAAATTGCGTACGATAGTGAGCATATATTTTTGCATTACAAAGTTCAGGAAGAATTTGTAAAAGCAACTTACATACGAGCTAACGAAAATGTGTGGGAAGACAGTTGTGTCGAATTCTTTATATCATTTGATAATCGTCAAACGTATTATAATTTTGAATTCAATGTTTTAGGTACAGGATTGATTGGATATGGTCCAGCTGTCAAAAGTGAAAGACAAAGGTTAGATCCAGCACAAATCGATGCTGTAGATGCTTTTGTGCAATTAAAGAAAATAAACGGTAAGAAAGAGTGGGAAATTGGATTAGTAATTCCGAAATCCACATTTGGAAATGTTGGAGAATTAGAAGGTAATACATTTCATGCCAATTTTTATAAGTGCGGAGATGGATTGCCACAACCTCATTTTATTGCATGGAATACTATTGATTTACCTAAGCCTAATTTCCATCGACCAGATTTTTTTGGAGAAATTAGTTTTATATAAATTATAAAAATAGCGAATCGTAAGATGCGCTATTTTTATAATTGACGTCGATAGAATTTTCTTTTTTCTACCTTATTACTCCAATAGATAATAATAATAGTACCAACTATTGTCGGCGAAATCCAATATATAACTTCGTTAAGCTGCAGTCCAGTTATTATAAATGCTGTGAATGATGCAATTAAGGCGCCGACCATTCGCCCTATATGACTTTTTAACCAGCCTAATTTTTCTTTTTTGAATCTTTTAAAATTTCGGAAATCATTTATCGATAAGAAGAGTCCAAAAGCTGCGAAAAAGAAATAAAGTAATGCTTCTTCAATTCTATCTATTTTAAAAACACCAAAAATCATCATTATTAATGAAGCGATGAGCATGGAAGTAGATACAATTCTATCGAAAAGATCAGCTTCAATTTTGTCTGAATTTTTAAACGTCAATGCTCGATTACCAGCTATAATCATGTAAATCGTGAATAGTGCAATTAAAAATAAGAAAGCATTTTGGTGATTTGGTAAAACAGCAATGATTAATGATAATGAGGAACTAATAATCATAGACACAGAAAAGATGTGTCCTGTATTACGATGTCGCGACCTTCCTTTTCGAAAATACATACTCGCTAATCCAGAAAATAAGCCTAATCCACCAAAAAATGCATGGATATAAATAATAACTTTAATAAAAAACTCCATTAGGTTAGTTTGATGATGTGTGATATATAATCAACATTTATAACAACATAATGTTTTCTTTTGGATTAAAATTGTTTCAAAAAAAAATAGCAAATCATATGATTTGCTATTTTTAACTAATTTTTAAATGTAGTATAACTTTCGATAATATAAACCTTTAGGTCTTCGTCTGTGGTATTTTCGATAAATTCTACGCTAGGTCTAAATCGCTCTCGAAATAAAGCAATATCCGCATCACTTAGCGGCAATAGCGATCTTACCAAGTGCTTTGTAAATCTTCGATCTATTTTTCGAGCTTGATATTCTTCAAAAAGTATTTCCACATTTTTGCGGGCATTTTTTGCATCACGTCCAAATAGGCGAGATGGAGAAATTTTTACGCCACCTTTATTGCGTGGTACTTCAACAATTTTGCCAGCATTCTTAGCTTTCTCAAGTTCATCTGCCAATACGTTGTCCGTTAATCTTTTTACCAATACTTCATCGATATGCAGAATATTTTCATCTTTATTTAAATAAATTCGACGAACTGCATCGTCGTAATAAAAAATTGTGTCTGCATCGTAACCAAGAATATTTACGGCTAAATAATCGTTGACTTGCCCTCCAATTTTGAAAGCACCATCGCGATTGGAATTTGCTATTTCATTGGTTCGTAAGTTTTTAATTTCGACATTGTACAGCGGCTGACTACTTACCAAATCGTAAATGTAACCATTGATCTGTTGCGCATGTGAAAATGTGGCTAAGAGCGTAAGAAACCCTAAAATTATATATCTAATCATCTATTTTGTGTTCCAAGTGTTATTATCCGGATTAATGTCGGGGTACACGTTGCGTGGATCCAACTGAACTTTTGATAGTTTTTCTGTCGAGTTCAATTTGAAAGTCCACACTCTATTTCTTTCCCAGACTTCAACAGGCAACTTTGTTGTGATTTTTTTACCACTGACCGTTGTTGCTTCTATTTCAATAGGCATTGGAAGTTTACCTAAGTTTTGAACAGTTATTAGCGCTCCTTTGTTCTCATCTAATTCTACATATCGTACTTCCGAAATAGCTTGATCCATTTGCCAGTTGTGTTGAAACATTCCTCTCCAATACCAATTTAAGTTTTCGCCAGTTTCGTTTTCAATTGTACGGAAAAAATCATTTGGCGTAGGGTGTTTGTAAGCCCAATATTCAATGTACTTACTAAATGCAACATCAAAACTCTCTGGGCCGATGATTTCTTCACGCAGTAATCGCAACGCATAAGCTGGTTTGTAATACGCTAAATAACCGATATGTCGTTCGCGCATATTTTGTGGCGAACTCATTACGGGTTCTAGGGAAGGATTAAAAAGCGCTTGTGTTAAATTATTTTTTGCACCGAATCGCTCGTTATATTCGCCTTTATTAAAATGTTGGGTAGAAATTTCATTAATAAAAGTATTGAAGCCTTCGTCCATCCAAGCATGTAGTCTCTCATTGCTGCCTACAATCATCGGGAACCAATTGTGTCCAAATTCATGATCTGTAACACCCCAAAGATCTCCACCTTTAGCATTGTAGCCACAAAATGACAAGGCTGGATATTCCATTCCACCAACATTTGAAGCTACATTAACTGCAACAGGATAAGGGTATTCCAACCATTTTTTAGAATAATGCTCTATCGAAGCTTTAGTATATTCAGTTGATCTCTCCCAACCGTTTTTACCATTACTTTCTTCTGGATACAGAGATAACGCTAGACTTTTTTTACCCGATGGTAAATTGATTTTTGCGGCATCCACAATAAAAGATGCAGAAGAAGTCCAGGCTACATCATGCGCGTTTTCAAGTCTGTATTTCCAAGTCAGCTCTTTTTTGTTTGGTCTAGTATTTTTGTCCGTAACTTCTTTCAAAGAACGAATCATAACGGTCTTATCCGAATTTTGAGCCTCATTATAGCGCGCTAACTGTGTTGGCGTCCATACTTCTGAAGGGTTCAAAAGTTCACCACCCAATGCAACAATGTGATTGGCTGGTGCAGTAATTTCTACGTTGAAATCACCAAATTCGAGATAAAATTCACCTGGACCTGTATAGGGTTGTGTATTCCAGCCTAATATGTCGTCAAAGACACATACGCGAGGATACCATTGTGCGATAGAATACACCTTGCCATTTTTAGTAGGAAGTATTCCAGTTCTATCTGCACCATATTCTGGAATGGAAAATTCAAAATCCATTGAGAATGTAATTTTACCACCTTTTGCCGGTAAAGGTTTGGGTAAATTGATGCGCATTCGCGTATCAGAAATCACATAATTCGTTGTTGCTTCGTTATCAATTTTGAGGTTTTGCAACATATAACCTCCCTCGAAATTATTTCCTGCGCTTCCATATCTGCTCTCGGTAAGTGGAACTATAGCTTGACCTCTAGATTTTGAATTGAAAAGATTCTGATCCAATTGAAACCACACAAAATCCAATTCCTCAGGACTATTGTTTGTATAGGTAACAATCAGATAACCTTTGATTTTATCCAGTTTGTCATCTAGTGATGCTTTAATAGTGTAGCTTGCTGCATTTTGCCAATATGCGGGGCCAGGTTTACCACTTGCAGAGCGGTAGGCAGTGCCATCCGAAGTATAAAATCCTGGGCCAAAAGCTTCTAAATAACTATAATCACTTTTTGTTTGAGCCTCAGAAATTTGAGGTGTAAATAGCGTGAAAGCTAAACCTACTAAAAGAAATTTCGATATGTTTTTAATCATAATGCAGAAAGTTTTTGTTGGTATGTTTCTTCATCAAATCCTAAGATAATTTCATTTTCCAACTCAATAATCGGACGTTTAATCATACTGTTATTTTGTAATAATACTGCACGTGCTGATTGCTCATCTACGACAGCAGCTTGTTGTTCTGGCGAAAGTTTTTTCCAGGTTGTACCTTTTTTATTAACTAAACTTTCCCATGAAACAAGTTGTTGCCACGCAATCAATTTTGAATCTTGAGCAGGTTCTTTTTTATAATCATGAAAAGTATATTGGATATTATGTTCATTTAACCAATCCAATGTTTTTTTAACAGTGTTACAATTCTTAATTCCGTAGACGTCTAACATTATATTTCCTTTTAGATAGTAATTAAACACTATAAATGTACAGATAATTTCAAATTATCTGTTTTAAAAATGAAGGTTCAACGTATTAAAAAGTAGTATAATGACTGTTGACCGAAGAAATGAATGTATTGAATCTAATTTTTATTTCATGGCAATTACTGATCTAAAAAGTTATCTAATAAGTTGATTATTCCAATTTTTGTAGCATTATATTGAATTGATAGTGTATTTTTTACACTATTATTTTTTTTACTGATAAATTAATTATATTTTTATAACTTCATTAAAAATAATACAAAATGAGCCTAAAAGATTATAAAGGTGTTTTGACTGGTGATCAAGTTCAAGAATTATTTGAGATCGCTAAAAAACACAAATTTGCTTTACCTGCTGTAAACGTTATAGGTACAAACTCTATTAACGCAGTATTAGAAACAGCTAAAGCTGTAAACTCTCCAGTAATTGTTCAATTATCTAATGGTGGTGCACAATTTTATGCTGGTAAAACATTAAATAACGATGGATTAAAAGCATGTATTTTGGGTGCTGTATCAGCAGCTCAGCATGTTCATTTATTAGCAGAGCATTATGGTGTAGCCGTTATTTTGCATACGGATCATGCTGCTAAAAAATTACTTCCTTGGATTGATGGTTTATTAGATGCTGGTGAGAAATTCTTTGCGCAAAACGGTAAGCCTTTATTCTCTTCACACATGTTGGATTTATCAGAAGAGCCATTAGAAGAAAATATTGAGATCTCTGCAAAATACTTAGCGCGTATGAAACCACTAGGTATGACAGTTGAAATCGAGTTGGGTGTAACAGGTGGTGAAGAAGATGGGGTAGATAACTCTGATGTAGATAGCTCTAAATTATATACTCAACCTGAAGAAGTAGCTTACGCTTACGAAGAATTGTCTAAAGTATCTGATAAATTTACAGTAGCTGCAGCTTTTGGTAATGTACACGGTGTTTACAAACCAGGTAACGTGAAATTACAACCAGTTATTTTGCACAATTCTCAAGAATATATTCGTGAGAAATTTAATTTGACTGCTGAAAAACCAGTTAATTTCGTGTTCCACGGTGGTTCGGGCTCATCTCCAGAAGAAATCGCTGAAGCAATTTCTTACGGTGCAATCAAAATGAACATCGATACAGATATGCAATGGGCAATGTGGGATGGTGTTCGGGCTTACGAAGCTAAAAACCACGATTATTTACAAGCGCAAATCGGTAACCCAGAAGGTGAAGATTCGCCAAACAAAAAATACTACGATCCACGCGTATGGTTACGCAAAGGTGAAGAGGCTTTTGTTACACGTTTGACACAAGCATTTGAAGAGTTAAATGCTATCGATGTTAACAGTAAATTGTAATACCAAACATTCTATATAGTAGAAGGGGTTATTGATTGAACATCGATAACCCTTTTTTATTCCCATAAAAATCTCCTAGCACCGCGCATTTTACTGCGTATTTCTTCATATAAATACAGTATATTTGCTTTTTAAATTTGAAGGCATAACACCTGTATGAAGCATATACGTAATTTTTGTATTATAGCACACATTGACCACGGTAAAAGTACCTTGGCGGATAGATTATTAGAATATACAAACACTATCTCACAACGAGAAGCACAAGCGCAACTTTTGGATAATATGGATTTGGAACGCGAACGTGGTATCACGATCAAAAGTCACGCGATCCAGATGGATTATATCCAAGATGGTGAAAAATATACTCTGAATCTTATTGATACGCCTGGACACGTGGATTTCTCCTATGAGGTATCTCGTTCTATCGCGGCGTGTGAAGGTGCATTATTAATTGTGGATGCTTCACAAGGTATTCAAGCACAGACTATTTCCAATTTATATTTGGCAATGGAGCATGATTTAGAAATCATCCCGATTCTAAATAAAATGGATTTACCTGGTGCAATGCCAGAAGAAGTAAAAGATCAAATTATCGATTTGATCGGAGGGAAACGTGAAGATATTATTCCTGCTTCGGGTAAAACTGGTTTGGGAATTCCAGATATTCTAAGAGCCATCGTTGAGCGTGTTCCTGCGCCAGTTGGTGATCCAGAAGCGCCACTTCAAGCTTTGATTTTTGACTCGGTATTTAACTCTTTCCGTGGTATCATGGCGTATTTCAAAGTGGAGAATGGCGAAATTCGCAAAGGCGATAAAGTAAAATTTATTGCTACCGGTAAAGAATATTATGCCGATGAGATAGGTACATTGAAGCTAAATCAGGTTGCTAAGGATGTTATCAAAACTGGTGATGTAGGCTATATTATTTCTGGTATTAAAGAAGCAAGAGAAGTAAAAGTAGGGGATACAATCACGCATAAAGACCGTCCTAGTACAGAAGCTATTAATGGTTTCGAGGAGGTAAAACCAATGGTTTTTGCGGGTATTTATCCTGTAGATACAGAAGATTACGAAGAATTGCGTGAGTCAATGCACAGATTGCAATTGAATGATGCTTCTTTGGTTTTTGAACCAGAATCTTCAGCGGCGTTAGGTTTTGGTTTCCGTTGTGGTTTCTTGGGTATGCTTCACATGGAGATTATTCAAGAGCGTTTAGAACGTGAATTCAATATGACTGTAATTACTACAGTTCCCAACGTTTCTTACAAAGCTTATATGACCAAAGACAAGGAGGAAATTCTTGTTCATAATCCATCGGACTTACCAGATCCAAGTAAATTGGATATGATTGAAGAGCCATACATCAAAGCAAATATTATTACGAAATCTGATTTCGTGGGACCAGTAATGTCACTTTGTATTCAGAAACGTGGTACTATCATCAATCAATCATACTTGACTTCTGATCGTGTAGAATTAGTTTTTGAGATGCCAATGGGAGAGATTGTATTTGATTTTTATGATAAATTAAAAACCATTTCTAAAGGGTATGCTTCATTTGATTATCATCAAATAGGCTACAGACAATCCGATTTAGTGAAATTAGATATTCGTCTTAATGATGAACCTGTGGATGCATTATCATCCTTGATCCACCGTAGTAATGCGTACGATTTTGGTAAGAAAATCTGTGAGAAATTGAAAGAACTTTTACCACGTCAACAATTCGAAATTCGTATTCAAGCTTCGATTGGTGCTAAAATCATTGCGCGTGAAACGATTTCAGCTTTACGTAAAGACGTAACTGCTAAATGTTATGGTGGTGATATTTCGCGTAAGCGTAAACTATTGGAGAAACAGAAAAAAGGTAAAAAACGTATGCGTCAAGTAGGTAACGTAGAGATTCCGCAATCGGCGTTTATGGCTGTTTTAAAATTGGATTAATTTGTAGATCAACCTATAAAAATATATAAGCATGAGATTATTAGACGGTAAAGAAGTATCCGCTAAGATTAAAGAAGATATTAAAAGAGATGCTGCTGAATTCACAGCTGCTGCGGGTCGTAAACCTCATTTGGTAGCGATCTTAGTAGGAAATGATGGCGGTAGCGAAACATATGTTGCAAGTAAAATGCGTAACTGTGAGTTGGTTGGCTTCGAGTCAACAAACATCCGTTACGGCGTAGATATTACCGAAGAAGAGTTAATCGCTAAGATTGAAGAGATCAATAAAGATGAAAACATTGATGGATTAATTGTTCAATTACCATTACCTAAACATATTGATCCAGATAAGATTACAGAAGCTATTGATTACCGCAAGGATGTAGATGGTTTTCATCCTATCAACTTGGGTCGTATGCAACGAAATTTACCATGTTTTATTCCCGCGACACCATATGGCATCATGTTAATGTTGGAGCATTATGGTATAGACACAGCTGGCAAACACGCTGTGGTTGTTGGTCGTAGTAATATCGTTGGCTCGCCGATGAGTATTTTGTTAGCGCGTAACAGTAACCCGGGAAACTGCACAGTTACATTAACTCATAGTCGTACTGCGGACTTGAAAACTGAAGTTCTTCGTGGTGATATTGTTGTTGCAGCTATTGGCAAGAAAAATTTTGTTACAGCTGATATGGTAAAGGATGGTGCTATTGTAATTGATGTGGGTATCAATAGAGAAAATTCTACAGAAACAAAATCTGGTTTTAAATTATATGGTGATGTAGATTTCGAAGAAGTTTCAAAAAAAGCTTCTTGGATCACACCTGTACCGGGTGGTGTAGGGCTAATGACAATCGTTGGATTGTTGAAAAACACTCTTGAAGCAGCAAAAGGTACTATTTACAGCAAATAATATAGTTGTTATTGGCATAAATATTGTAATGTTATCGCAGTTAATAAATTTTTAAACTAAAAAATATGAAAAAAATTGCACTATTAGCTGTTATGGCAGGAGCGTTAACATTTACTGCATGTAATAGTACACCTTCAAAAGATAAAAATGTGGATGGCGAAGTTACTGCTGGAGAGCATTTAGATCATTCTTTAGAAAATTTGGATGACGCTACTCATGCGGCAGCTCATCAAGCTGAAGAAGATTATAATAAAGCAAAAGCTGAATTAGATGCAGCTGTTGCAAAAGGAGACAAAGAAGCTGAGGAAGCGGCTCGCAAAACTTTAGCTGATGCTGAAACGGCTTGGGAAAAAGCAAAAGCTGATATTAAAGACGCTGCTGATAAAGCTAAAGATGGTATCAACAATGCCGTTGATGCGACTAAAGATGCAGCAGACAAAGCAGGTGATAAAATTGAAGAAGGAGCTAACAAAGTAGGTGACGCTGCTAAAGATGCTGCTAACAAAACTGAAGCAGTGGCTAAAGATGCTGCAGAAAAAACAAAAGAAAAAGCTAAAGATATTAAAGAAGCTTTAAGAAACTAATTAAACAAATATATTTTTGGTAAAGCGTCTATCAATTGATAGACGCTTTATTTATTTTTGGGTATGGACAAAGATAGAATTTTAGAGGAGTGTTTCGCTATAGTGAATCAAAAGATCGCACAAGTAAATCTGGGTATCCATGATGCAAATCAAAGTTTACAAGATGATACAAAGAGTAGTGCGGGTGATAAGTATGAGACAAGCCGTGAAATGATTCAACAGGATTTGAATCGCTACGAGCAACAATTACAAGTACTAAATCAAGATTTAGATATTTTGACACGAATCAAAAACCAGAAATTCGATGTGCAAAAAGCAGGATTAGGATCTTTAGTTAAAACAGACAAAGGATTTTATTTTTTAGCGGTTAGTATTGGACAAATTACAATTGAAGACCAAAAAATATTTAGCATATCTACAGCTTCGCCCATTGCAAAAATGCTAGTCGGCAAAGCTGTTGGTGAAAGCTTTGAGTTTAATGGTACTAAACAGCTTATTAAGAGTGTAATTTAATTTATTTTACTCAAGTTCTTTATGACTGTCAAAACAAAAAGAATTATAGCAGTACAGAAGAACATATGCCCCATAAAGAATATTGTTCTTTTTTTTCTGGGTTCTTCTTTTAATTTATAACTTTTCCAACTATAGAACATACCCACAGGAGATAGGATTAATACAAGAATAAAAGGAAGTACTGTGATAAAATCTACTAATATCAAATAATCTTCTTTGAAACGTTTAATCAATTGATTAATGAAGATTATAGATAAGATTAAATAGATCGTATATATTCTAAAAATTTTAATGGACTTTGTTAAATAATTATCTAGAGGTTTATTACTAATTTTGATACTAGTAATTTAATTAAATTTTTCCAATTGCCCTAATAAGCCAGTTAAGCCTCCTGTATGTATAAATAGAATTCTACTTCCTTTTGGAAAATAATCTTTTTCTATTAAATCTTGAAGTGCATACATAGCTTTACCTGTATAGGTGGGTTCGATCATGATCCCTGTAGATTTGACGTAGGTTTTTACAAATGCAATTAGCTCAGGTTTTACTTTGGCATATCCACCGAAGTGGTAGTCCAAATGTAAATGGATTTGATTCGTTGGTGAATTGAATTTAGCAATTTCATCCAAAATAAAACCACCTTTTTTTAAAACTGGAATGACATGTAATTGTGTATTTAAATTACAGTCTGAAATTCCTTGTGCAATACCAGCTGCAGTAGTTCCCGTTCCTGCGGCACAAAAAATGTGATCGTATTCATCTTTCAACTCATCAACTAATTCTTTGCATCCATAAGTTGCTTCTAGACTTGCGCCACCTTCGTCAATAAAAAAGTATTCTTCTTTGTTCTCCAACTGCTCAAAAAGCTGAAATTTATCTTTATACTCTTCGCGTGATACAAACCTCAATTGCATCCCAAACAATTTGCACATATTTAGCACAGGATTACTGATTTCTTCCCCGCGTACAAAACCAATAGTTTTAAATTGAAAAGTAGCTCCAGCGCAAGCGGTAGCCAAAAGATGATTAGACCAAGCTCCTCCAAATGTAACTAGTGTACTCTTATTTTCTTGTTGTGCTTTTTGTAGGTTATATTTAAGTTTTCGCCATTTATTCCCAGAGATAAAAGGATGAATCATATCATCTCTTTTAAGATATACGTGCACTTTTTTGCTTTCGTAGAATGGATGATTTACCTTTTGTTCAGGGCTGTAAATTTGCATGTAATATTAAATGTAATCTTGAGTTTAAATTCCTAAAAAATAATCAATGAATAATCAGTGATTTTAATACCAGAACACTCCAAAGTTAATAGATTTCGGCTTATTTCCTGTACTTTTGTACCATGTCTGAAGATTTGGAATTAATCGAACAAGAGGAACAGGAATTATTTGAACACGTACGAATTGTAGCTGAAAAAGGAGTCACTTTGATACGTGTTGACAAATTCTTGATGAATAGAGTAGAGAATACCTCGCGTAATCGTATTCAAAATGCTATCGATGCTGGGTCCGTACGTGTGAACGATAAACCTATCAAAGCAAGTTACAAAGTAAAACCGTTTGATGTTATTACAATGGTTTTACCAGATCCTCCGCGCGATAATGAAGTATACCCAGAGAATATACCGCTCGATATCATTTACGAAGATGATGATGTATTGTTGGTTAATAAAGAGGCAGGAATGGTTGTTCATCCAGGGTTTAATAATTATACAGGAACTTTAGTAAACGCTTTAACATATCACTTAAATCAATTGCCTACATTACCAGGCAATACAGGACGTCCTGGCTTGGTACATCGTATTGATAAAGATACTTCGGGTTTATTGATTATAGCGAAGAATGAATGGGCGATGACTTTTTTAGCAAAGCAATTCTTTGAGCATACAATCAATCGTCGCTATATTGCGTTAGCTTGGGGAGATATTGCTGAAGATGGCACAGTGAGTGGATATATTGGTCGTGATTTGAAAGATAGACGTATTATGTCGATGTATGAAGATCCAGAGAAAGGCAAATGGTCGGTAACGCATTACCGCGTTTTAGAACGTTTGGGCTTTGTCACGCTGATCGAATGTCAATTGGAGACTGGAAGAACGCATCAAATTCGTGCGCATATGAAATCTATTGGGCATCCGTTATTTTCGGATAGTACATACGGTGGGGACAAAATTTTGAAAGGAACAGCATTTACTAAATATAAGCAGTTTGTAGACAATTGTTTTGCTATATTACCTCGACAAGCACTTCATGCTAGATTATTGGGTTTTGAACATCCTGTAAGTAAGCAAAGAATGGATTTTGAAGTTCCGATGCCACAAGATATGCAACAGGTGTTAGAAAAGTGGAGAGCGTATGCAGCGCAAATTAATAGTTAATTGAAAAGAGTTTATGCCGATACATTATATAAATTTTAATGGAGAAATAGTTGCAGAAGATGCAAAAATATTGACTGTTGAAAATAGAGGTTTGCGATATGGAGATGGTATTTTCGAAACCATGCTCTACCAAGGTGGGGAGATAAGGTTTTTGCATTTACATATCGAGCGATTGCAACGCAGTATGCAGAAGATTCAATTGGAGCAATCGGCTATGTTTGACGAATATTTCATCAAAAAAATTACAGATGAATTGATTCGAAAAAATAATATGGTTGGTCAACGTGTACGCGTGAGATTGATTGTATATCGAGATGGCGGAGGAATTTATTCACCTGCGACAAATAAGCCAGCTTATATTTTGCAAGTGCAAAAAGTAGATATTCAAGTTAGGGATAAAAAGGTTGGACTTATCGTAGATTTATATTCGGAAATCAAAAAGCCTTATAGCGATTTGTCAGAACTAAAGTCAAATAATTCATTGATTTACGTTTTGGCAGGGAATTTTAAAAAGAAATTTGATTACGATGATGTTTTTATCTTGAATCAAGAAGGATTCTTGTGTGAAGCTTTGACCTCTAATATCTTTGTGTATTACGATAAAGTATTATACACACCAGCTTTAAATCAAGGCTGTATTGATGGTGTTATGCGTCGTGTTGTGATGGATATGGCAGAAGATGAAGGTATACCTGTTGTCGAAGCACAAATTAGTCCAGAGATCATGAAAAAAGCAGATGAGCTATTTTGTACAAATGCCGTACAGGGAATTCAATGGGTAATGGGCTATAAACAGAAGCGCTATTTCAATAAAATATCACGCATCCTGCAAGAAAAATTACGTACTTGGAATTATAATAAAGAAGATTAGGCTTTGATTTTTGGTTAAAGTCAGTCTTTTGTTGAAAATATTTTAAATGTAGAGTTGTGACAAAATTTAGATGATGCGACGCTAGCAATTGTTTATTTTTGTCCTTAATGATTTTACCCTCATGGGTAAAAATATAAATATAGATTCATGGAACTAAAATTAAAACGTCCATTAGCTTTTTTTGATTTAGAAACAACTGGTGTAAATATTGCATCCGATAGAATTGTTGAGATTTCAATACTAAAAGTAAATGTTGACAATTCAGAAGAAGTATACACACGTAGAGTAAATCCTCTGATGCCAATACCGGTGGAATCGTCAATGTTTCATGGGATCTATGATGAAGACATCAAAGATGCACCTACATTTAAAGATTTAGCACAGGAAATAGTAGATTTCATTGGCAATTCTGATTTAGCAGGATACAATTCCAACAAATTTGATGTTCCCATGCTAATGGAAGAATTTCTAAAAGCGGGTGTTGATTTTAGTTTGGACGGTCGTTCTTTTGTAGATGTACAAAATATATTCCATCAGATGGAACAACGAACATTGAAGGCAGCATACAAATTCTATTGTGGCAAATCTTTGGAGAATGCACACCAAGCAGAGGATGATGTACGTGCGACTTACGAAGTACTAAAGGCGCAATTAACAAAATACGAAAACGAAAGTTTTACAGACAAGCATGGTGCTGTGTCTTATCCAGTTGTGAATGATGTGGAAGCCTTGCACAAGTTTACAAATCTTACAAAGCCTGTTGATTTTGCTGGACGTTTTGTTTACGACGAGCAAGATGAGGTATGTATCAATTTTGGTAAGCATAAGGGTAGAAGATTAACAGATGTGTTCGACGCAGAGCCAAGTTATTACGCTTGGATGCAAAATGGTGATTTTCCTTTATATACAAAACGCATTTTGGAGAAACACTGGAATGCCTACAAAAATGAGAAAAATGCGCAGAAGCAACCTGCTGACAAAGCAGCGAAAGCTGATGTACAAAAGCCTAAAGTAGCGGAGCCAGCTAAACCTATCACAAATGATATGTTGGCAAGTCTGCAAAGTAAATTCGGTAAAAAATAAATCTTAACATATAATGAATAAAGAGCAAGTATCAGAACATGTTAATTGTTTGATCATTGGGTCTGGACCTGCAGGATATACTGCGGCGATTTATGCAGCTCGTGCTGATTTGAAACCAGTAGTATATACTGGAATCGTTCCTGGTGGTCAGTTGACACAAACTACTGAAGTAGATAATTTCCCAGGTTATCCAAATGGCATTACAGGACCAGAAATGATGGAAGATTTGAAAAATCAAGCTGAGCGTTTCGGTACACAAGTACGTTTTGGTTATGCTACGAAAGTTGATTTTTCACAAGATGGTGGAATTCACTATGTAGAAATTGACGGTAAAACCGTGATTTCTGCGGATACTGTTATTATTTCTACTGGTGCGACAGCTAAATGGTTGGGCTTGGAATCAGAGCAAAAATATAACGGTTTTGGGGTGTCTGCTTGTGCTGTATGTGATGGATTCTTCTACAAAGGCCAAGATGTAGCGATAGTTGGGGCAGGAGATACGGCAGCAGAAGAGGCCACATATTTAGCGAAATTGTGTAATAAAGTCTATATGTTGGTTCGTCGTGATGAATTTAGAGCTTCAAAAGCGATGTATCACCGCGTGATGAATACACAAAATATTGAAGTATTGTACAACAGTGAAGCGGAAGAGATTCTCGGTGATGGTCAGGTCGTAACAGGTGTACGTGTGAAAAATAATAAAACGAATGAAACTCAAGACTTAAATGTAACAGGTTTCTTCGTAGCTATTGGTCATAAACCTAACACAGAGTTATTCCAAGGTATTTTGGATATGGACGAAACAGGCTATTTAATTACACAGCCAAATGTTACAGCTACAAATATCCCTGGTGTATTTGCTTGTGGTGATGTGCAAGATAATGTATATCGTCAAGCTATTACAGCAGCAGGAACAGGTTGTATGGCTGCATTAGAAGCTGAAAGATACTTAGCAGCAAAAGGAGATCACTAATCTTTTACGGCTTTTAAAAACAATAATCGCTCGGAATTTTCCGAGCGATTATTGTTTTATCCTAACTTCTTCTTTTCTTTATTTGCTTTTACAAGTCGATAACTTATATAGAGTAATAACAACCAAACTGGTATTAATTCTACTGATATCTTTAAATCGGTCAACCACATTAATCCTAATACACCGAATAAGAATATCAATGTCAAATAATTACTTATTGGGTAGAACAAACTTGGGAATTTCGTTTTTTCATTTGCTTTGCTTTTCTGCTTTTTAAAATGCAAATGTGTCCAACAAATCATAATCCAATTGATCACCAGCGAAGAAACTACCAAAGACATTAGAATACCAAGTGCCTCTTCGGGCATAATTTTATTAATGATGATACATATACCTACCAAAGCAGCTGACACCATTAATGCCGTGATTGGCGCATGATTTTTGTTGAGTTTTTTCAAAAATTTAGGCGCATTTCCTTGTTCTGCTAATCCATAGAGCATTCTTGAATTGCTATATACACAACTATTGTATACGGATAAAGCCGCTGTTAATACTATTATGTTAAGAACATTAGCAATGAAGCTCATGAAATCGTATGTCTTTCCAAATAGTGTAAAATGCTTGTCATTCAATATATCAAATACTTCTACAAAAGGACTTGTATTTGCCGTAATAGATCGCCAAGGCATCAATGAAAACAAAATGAACAATGCACCAACGTAGAAAATTAAAATACGAATAAGTACTTGATTCGTCGCTTTAGGAATATTTTTCTCTGGGTTTTCAGCTTCTGCTGCCGTGATGCCGACTAATTCAAGTCCGCCAAAAGAAAACATAATTATTACTAAAGCGGCTAAAAGACCTTGATAGGATCCATCAGCATTTTGTTCAAACCAACCTTTTGGAAAGAAGCCTCCATCATTCACTAAATTTTGAACTGTGGCGTGTTCGCCTTCAGCACCAGATATCAATAAATAGGCACCAAAGATAATCATAGCGATGATTGCTGTTACTTTGATGATAGAAAACCAAAATTCTGTTTCGCCATAAACCTTTACAGAAGTTAGATTCAATGCGTTGATGACAACAAAAAAGAAAAGACTGGATGCCCAAAGTGGTATTTCAGGCCACCAAAACTGCACGTATACACCAATAGCAGTTAGTTCGGCCATACTTACTAGTATGTAAAGAATCCAATAATTCCAACCCGAAGCAAAACCTGCAAATGGTCCCCAATACTTGTTAGCGAAATAGGAGAAGCTACCGGACACAGGTTCATCAACAACCATTTCGCCTAATTGTCTTAAAATAAAGAAAGCAAAAATACCTGCAATAGCATACCCAAGTATCACGGATGGTCCAGCTAGTATAGCGGCTTTACCAATTCCTAAAAACAATCCCGTACCGACTGCACCCCCAATAGCGATTAATTGGATGTGCCTGTTGCTTAATCCTCTTTTTAATTGATTTTCTTTGTTTTCCTCCACCGTAAATGTTATTATTTAATCGTATTTATATTTTTAAATCCTATTATTTCATCCCAATATGTGCCTGGTTTTCGATAATATACCAGTATTTGGTATTCATTTTCTGTTTCAAAAAATGATCCTGCGTACAAATCTGTATTTACCTCAGTTCCGTTTTTTCGGATGTATTCATAATTATAAATGCCTTGTTTTAACAATTGCTTAGTTTCCCATAAACCACTTTCTGAATTATACTTGAGTTTATTTTCAATAGTGGTATTGAAATTATTAAATGCACCCACAAGGTAAATATCTCCTTTAATATTTGCAGAATCTTTTAGCGAAAAATGTGTAGAAATGTATTCACTTTCTAGTTCAGCATTGTCGAAGTCTATATTTCGGATGAAAAACCGACCGTTTTCATCGGATTTAAATTCATATTTTTCGTTAGATACTTTATCGTCATTATACAATTGTGCGTTGATGACGGTATCTCGCACTATATTCTGGATTGCCGATGAGGTACTTCGCATACTTCTTAAATCCAGCGTTTTAAATTCATTATTCCCTTTGAAATCTAAAGTAGAAGGTTGATTGTATGTGATTTTTTGAGGGCTTATTTGAGAGATCTCTTTAAGAATTTTATAGTTATCAATACGCTGATTTTGGAAAGCATGGATTTGCATATTTACAGCTGGATTAATAATTTCTTGTTGCGAATTTACTGTAATATTTAACTTTTGATTTTTGGATTTTTGAGCAGAAATAGGAGAGGGTAGAATTTCTAGGTCCAAATTAACAGAAGCGTTTAAAACATAAATCCTCCTACTGAAAAGTAATCTAGCTTTATCCGCATCTTCGTAAACTTTCAATAAAAAATTGCCAGCAACTTTAGGTCTACTGTTTTCGTTTGGAAATACAAAAGAATAATGCGTATAAGGTGTTAATATATTTTTTGATGATTGAATCACAAATATTCTATCTTCTTCATACCCAATCAAAGCATCTAATAGCGGTAATCGACTCGGAGACCAATCAGCATTGCAGTGCTCTACACTATAGTATAAAGCACGGTTATCCGCGCGCAAATCGTCAAATGAAATCTTTAGAAATTCTTGATTTTGTAAATTAATTATAGGAAATACAGCCTCTTTATCGACATGATTCAACTGTACACTTTTTATGTATGAGCAATAATTTATATTGTCATAGATTAAAGTGCTTTTAACAGTTCGATCATCATCTTGTTTCTTCTTTGGCTTTTGCGCAAAAATATTTAAGCTACATAATAGAAATAATGCGCTTAATATAAATGATTTAGGTTGAATCATTTAACGTAGCAATAAGTTACCTCATTTGAACTATTTTATCAACGACGTATACCGTATTACCACGCCATGGCAATGCTCCTTTGTACTCTTTATAATGAAGATCGAAGAATTTACCGCTATTACTTTCTAATATGCTGTAGATAGAATCGCTTTCTACAGAAAATACAAACTCATTACTAGTGACTACACCCGTACGGCTTCCACCGAAGCCTTCTTGGATAAGTTTGCCTTCATAAGTTTTAAAGAGATTTCCCTTTTTTACTGCGTAGTTTAAATATCCTGATTTAACGCCTTCGCCAAAGACAAAATAGTATTTCCAATATACGATGCCTCCAACGACTAAAAATGCTACTAAAACTAACCAACCTAAGAATGATTTCATTTTTGAACCTTTATTTTGTGTGTGTACCGATGAATCAGCCATAATTGAAGTAATTGTTGTATTTAAATATACTACAATGTTTCAATAATTAAGATACATCTTACGATAAATTTCTCTACTTGTCAGCATAAACGTACTTATAAAAGGAAAGCTCCATCCTAAGATGAAGCCCTCCATTATATACATTTACCTAAATGTTTACAAATTTACTATTTCTTCTTTGATTTTTTGTTGTGTATTTGAACTAATTGGAACTAATGGTAATCTCACGTAATCTTTTCCAAATCCAAGTTCTTGCAAGATATATTTTACACCGCAAGGATTACTTTCTACAAAACATAAGTCAGTAATTTGCAGTAATTTATTATGGATTGGTCTAGCTTCTACATAATTGCCCTCTGCACATAAACGCGCCAATGTAGAAACATATTTTGGATAAGCATTACCTATTACAGAGATAATTCCCACCGCACCTAAAGCCATCATTGGTAATGTAGCAGGATCATCTCCCGAAATTAATAAGAAATCAGCGGGTTTATCTCTCAATATTTCTGAGAATTGCGCAAAGTTTCCTGAAGCTTCTTTAATCGCTACAATATTTTCAAAGTCATTTGCTAGACGCAAAGTCGTCTGTGCGGTCATATTTGAACCTGTTCTTCCCGGGACATTATACAAAATAACTGGAAGTTTTGACGCTTCAGCTACCGCTTTATAATGTTGGTAAATACCTTCTTGTGTTGGTTTATTGTAGTAAGGTGATACTGAAAGTATCGCGCAATAACCATCTGTATCAAAGTTTTTTATAGCTTCAACGATTTCCTGCGTATGATTTCCTCCTATACCAGCTACTAATGGTATCCTACTATTAACCTTATCCTTTGTAAATTTCCAAATCTTCTTCTTTTCCTCAGAGCTTAATGTAGCTATCTCACCTGTAGTTCCTAACGAAACTAAATAATTCATACCCTCTTCGATTTGAAACTCAATTAAATTTCCTAACGTTTCAAAATCTACACTTCCATCTGCATTAAATGGTGTAACCAACGCTACACCTGCTCCTTGAATCTCCGTCATTTTGATTTTTAAATTTATTATATAAGTTATTCTTGATTAATCATTTGTAATAGTTCCTTTTCAGAAATTATAGGAACATTTAATTTTTCTGCTTTAGCTAATTTTGAAGGCCCCATCTTATCGCCAGCCACCAAATAATTCAGCTTTGCTGAAATACTGCTTATCATTTTTCCGCCGTGTGATTCTATTAATTCTGTTAATTGCTCACGCGAAAAATCAACAAACACACCAGAAATTAAAAAAGTTTTTCCAGCCAATCCATCACCAGCTAGGATCACTTCTTTTTCTTCAATCTGAAATTGCAAACCATAGTTTTGAAGCTTATTTAGCTCATCTACATTATCTACATCTTGTAAATAAGTGTGTAAACTTTCGGCTATACGAATTCCAATATCTTGTACCGAAGCAATTTCTTCAATGCTCGCGGATTTAATATTATCTAAAGATTTGAAATGAAAAGCCAATTTCTTAGCTACAGTTTCCCCTACATGGCGTATTCCTAATGCAAACAATACCTTCTCGAAAGGCTTCGACTTTGATTCTTCGATGCCTTTCAACATATTATCAATAGACTTTTGACCGAATCTTTCGATGTTGACCAATTGATCGCGTCTTTCTGCTAAGGAATATAAATCCGAAATATGACGAACCAAATTCATGCGGTAAAGTGTCTCAATAGTCTCGTCACCGAGCCCCATGATGTCCATCATTTTACGCCCAATGTAATGCTGGATTTTACCTACAATTTGAGGCTTACAACCATTTTCATTTGGACAATAATGTACAGCTTCGCCTTCTTGTCGCACCAATTCGGTTTCACATTCTGGACAATGCGTAGGGTAGTGGATAGGAGTCGCATCTGCTAATCGTTTGTCAGGATTTGCAGCGATTATTTTTGGAATAATCTCACCACCTTTTTCCACAAAGACGCTGTCTCCTTTGTGTAATCCAAGACGTTCAATCTCGTTTGCATTGTGTAGAGAAGCTCTTTTTACCGTTGTACCAGCGAGTAATACGGGTTTCAAATTTGCAACAGGGGTAACTGCACCTGTACGACCTACTTGGTAGCTTACACTCTCCAAAGTCGTTTCTACACGCTCGGCTTTAAATTTAAATGAAGTTGCCCAACGAGGTGATTTCGCTGTAAAACCCAGTTCTTCTTGGTAAGAGTAATCATTTACTTTGATTACAATTCCGTCGATATCGTAAGACAGTTCGTGACGTTTCACATCCCATGCATGCACAAAGTCTAACACTTCGTCAATATTTGCACATAATTTGCTTTCTTCAGAAACAGGGAATCCCCATTCCTTTACTTTCGTTAGACTTTCCCAATGTGTAGCGAATAACTTGTTTCTGTTTTCTAAATACAAGAAATATAGGAAACAATCTAAAGGCCTTTTGGCAACTTCTGCTGAATCCTGTAATTTAATGGTACCCGACGCAAAATTTCTTGGATTCGCATAGGTTTGCTCGCCATTATCTTCACGATCTTTATTCAGACGCAAGAATGCCGATTTGTGCATAAAGATTTCACCACGAATTTCAAATAATTCTGGGAAATCTGTTTTTTTCAATTGATGCGGAATCTTACGTATAGTTTTGACATTTTGTGTCACATCATCCCCTTGTACACCGTCACCGCGCGTGATGCCTTGCACTAATTTTCCATTCTGGTAAGTCAATGAAATAGAAAGTCCATCAAATTTTAATTCACACACATAATCTACCGGGTGTCCAATCGCTTTTTGCACGCGATTATCAAAATCCCGTAGCTCTTGTTCGTTGTACGTATTGCTCAGTGAGAGCATCGGCCAACGGTGTTTTACAGTTTTGAATTTACTAGTAATGTCACCACCAACTTTCAATGTCGGCGAGTTTGGATCTCTATACTGAGGGAATTCGTTTTCTAATTTTTCAAGTTCTTTGAGTTTTATATCAAAGTCAAAATCCGAAATAGCGGAATTAGCCAGTACATAATATTGGTAATTATACTCGTTAAGTTCTGCTGTTAATTGTTCGATTCTTGCTTGAATATCTTGTGACATACGCGACGAAATTAATAAAATTAAAATGCTTAAAATAATTTAGAAACCAATATTTTATGAACTATAACTGTTAGGAGAATAGTGTGAAAATTGGATGTTCTATGAATTGAGTTGGGTTAAAAATTATTTGCTGATAAGTCAGTGAATTTTTGAATTTTATTCACATAAAAATCCCAAATAATGGATTTTTGATAGATGATATTTTTGTTTTCTATCACAGAATATTTTTTACGTTTTTTAGAATTTCTAATGAAATTGATAAAAAAGTCTTGATGAGCACGACTTACAGCCCAGGCATCTTTGCCTTTTCCTTGAATAATAAAATGTATCAAGGCTAATAAATCCAGCCATAGACGGATAAAAATAACTACAAAAGCATTTGCAAGAGGTAAATTCTTCTGCAACATAAAAAGATTATTTCTAAAATTTAGATACGTCTTTTTCGGATTGCTGGTATTTAGTGTCCCCCCACCAACATGATATACTGTACTTGTTGGACAATAGCCAATTTTGTAACCTAATTTTTTAAGGCGCCAACATAAATCAATTTCTTCCATGTGCGCGAAAAAATCGGCATCAAAACCATGGGCTTCTTCCCAAGCAGATGATTTTATAAATAAAGCAGCGCCTGTAGCCCAGAAAATTTCCTTCTCATCATTATATTGACCTTGATCTTCTTCGGTGATATGGAGAATTCGTCCGCGACAAAATGGATAGCCTAATGCATCGATATAGCCTCCTGCAGCACCTGCATGTTCAAAATGTGTTTTCTTGTGGTAGGCAAGAATTTTAGGTTGGGCAGCGGCATAATTTTCACGCTCCATCATGTCGATTACGGGTTCAATCCAATTATCAGTTACTTCTACATCAGAATTTAATAGTACGTAATAATCAGCTTCAACTTTTTCTAGAACTTTGTTATAGCCACCAGCAAAGCCATAGTTTTGATCATTTTCTATGACGCGGATGTGGGGATAAATTTCTTTGACAAAAGACATTGAATCATCCGTCGACGCATTGTCTCCAATGACGAATTCAATATTAGGATAAGTACTGTTGTAAACCGAAGGTAGAAATTTCTCCAAGAAATATTTACCGTTCCAGTTCAATATCACTATAGCTACTTTTGGGTAATGTGTCATGCCTTTTCTCTTCGCTGTCTTTTCCATCTATTATGCGTCCAAAGCCAATATTCAGGCTTTCTTCGAATTAATTCTTCTGTGTATTTGTTATGAATATGCGTTATTTCAAATGGTTCATATGCAGAAGGATCTTCTACCAATGTAGTGAATTTTGAGTAATAATAGCCTCTTTTTTCTTTGGGTATGATTTCACAAAAAACTATTGGGTTATTTGTCATTTTTGCAATTCGCTCTGGACCGGTGTATACTAATGAATCTTGATTCAAAAATGTCAAGTAATAATCTGAATCTTGATATACTGGTGTCTGATCCGCTACGAATACACTGAAATATGGAGAGTTTCTTAATCGTACAATGTGTCGTAATATTTGTTTCATAGGCACCATGGTGGCACCAAAACGGGTACGTATGCCGTTGTACACATCATCAAAATCTTTATTATTGAGAGGTTTGTAGATAACCAATCGTGGAAAATCAGTCATAAATGACAAGCGATGAATTCCCCATTCCCAATTGCTATAATGAGAGGTGACACAAATGATGCCTTTGCCGCTATCAAAATGTCTGTACACTTCTTCGGTATTAATTAATTCAACTCTATCAATCACTTCTTGCTCAGTGATGCTCGCCATTTTAATAGCCTCAACGATAAGATCAGGGAATTTTTTGTAAAATTTCTTTGCAATGAGTTGAATTTCTTCTTCTTTTTTTTCGGGAAAAGAATTTCTTAAATTTTTAAAAACAATCTTCTTCCGGTATCCGAAGACGTGGTAAATAAGTACGTAAAGCACATCCGATAGGAGGTAGAGTAACCCAAAAGGTAATTTGGATAAACTCCAAAATGTATATCGAAGGATGCTTTTGCTCATTAACGTATCTTGCTTTTCTATGCTACAAATATCCTCAAATTAACTTATTTTTGCGGTAAATTTTAAGAAGTAAGTATAAATATGTCTAATTCAATCATTTTACCTGCGTGTTATCTTCCTCCAGTGCCTTATTTTCATGCAATTGCACGAAATGAAGGGAATATCATACTTGATAAACATGAGCATTTTCCAAAGCAAACTTTTCGTAATAGAACTGGAATTGCGACAGCAAATGGTATTTTGAATTTAGTTGTGCCTATTGATCATGGGCGCAAAATGCATATGCCTATGAAGGATGTCAAGATTAATTACGATCACGATTGGCAGCGTTTACATTGGTTGAGTATACAGACAGCTTACCGCAGTTCGGCTTATTTTGAATATTATGAAGATGATTTTAAAGCGCTTTATGATACGAACTACG
>Ga0233369_1000109_pt1 | contig 42170 bp, 39 predicted proteins | sample ElkDunMinimDraft_26_FD_191537 | JGI IMG/M metagenome (GOLD analysis project Ga0233369, IMG submission 191537) | Fecal eukaryotic communites from dung pellets of Tule Elk in California, USA - Elk Dung D16 | ecosystem: Host-associated > Mammals > Digestive system > Large intestine > Fecal | place... | reverse complement strand
CTCGCCAGTTTCCGGTCAGCGCTCATGGAATTCCGGTAGACGCGACTTGGCTCCGTCAAGGCCGTGTGGCGAAATCCGCAGGCCAGTGCGTAGCGCGCGCCACGCTCGTTATAGTGGAAGGATCATATCCATGGCAAAGGCCCGCTTACCGGGCTGCTAACCGAGGTCTATTAACATGAAAAATGATGATCAAATGGCAGCCCCTATCACCCCGCTTGCAGGCAAGGTCGCATTGGCTTTCTTCTTTAACCTTATGGAGAAATGGGGCTGCTCTGAAGATGAGCAGAAAGTTCTGCTAGGGGGCATTGGCGACGCTGCGTACCACAAGTACAAGAACTTGCCAGAGGTTTGCCTGCGCCACGATCTCATGGAGAGGATTTCCTACCTCATGGGGATCCACAAATCCTTGAGGCTGATCTTCAGCAACCATGCCGACTACGTCTATCAGTGGGTAAAAAAACCCAATGAAACGCACCCTTTCAATGGCCGAAGCGCTCTGCAGTTCATGCTGTCCGGGCGTACTGCTGAACTGGCCGAGGTGCGCCGCTACCTAGATTCAATTCGGTAGCTGCATTTCTAAATGAAGCTTGTCGTAACGCATCGATAGCATGTGGGAACTTCTAGTAGCGGCGCAACCACGACCAATTAGCATCATCCACAAGAAAGCAGCGCCTAACCGAAGGGCTGCACCCACCCTAGGTCTCCCTTTTTGGAGGCGTAGAACCAGCCAAGCGGCCCACCGGCTCCATATCTCGACCTGCGGCGGCGGCAATATCTAACAAGCGACTTGTAGTGCCGCGGCGTTTAGCCAGCACCACGCGCGCTTCTTCTTGGTATCGAGCTATCAATTCAGCTTTCGATTCACGTTTCCGCTTTTTCATCGAAACCTCGAGTGCCTAATTTTTTCGCGGAGAATAGGGTTCAATATCGAGCCATTTCTACTGGACGCTGCGAGAGCTAGGAGCTCTGGACTGTAAACGGCCCCTTGAATAAATAAAGGACCGTCCTCCGCCACCTCTAATCAGCAATGCAGCAGATTGTTGAGTTTTTCGAACAGGTAATCGAAAGGACTACGCCCTTCCAAACGTTTTTCAACGATTTCGTTGCGGTGATAGGCGACCCACGCTTCAAGTGCCTCCCGATTATCCTGCTCGTAGCCGGATCCAAGGATGCAGATAAGCTCCGTGCCACTGGGGTTCGCAAGGTAGTTGCTCAGGGCCGCAGCCAGATGTTTTAGGTACTGATGCTCGCGGGCCGTCTTTGTTGGATGCAGAGAGTGCACGTCGCGCTTGATCGGTTTCCAATCCTCGCTTCCAGCGTCAAAATAATCGTCGTTTGCTGCCGGTCGGAAAGTTTTCAGCGCTCTCAGTATATTTTCATCATCGGTTATAAACCGCGCGTAGTGGATATTTTGGGGTTGATCTGCGCACCGAATATCAAATAGCAACATCAAGACTTGTCTTGTCATAGGGTATCCCTCTTTCTCACCTACTGCAGAGGCAGCGTGGTTAAGTCTGCAACCAAGGTGTGCAAACGATTACTGAATCCCGCTGATGAAGCGGGGCGAGGCCCTATGAAACCCGCAACCAGAAAGGTTTTCAAGCACATCCACGAAATTTTGTCAACTCCCATGTTTGGAATTGAGGGCTAATAGGTAAGCGCTTGAAAAACAAAGAGATTTTGTGAGTTCCGAGTCTGGGATCTGGCGGATTGCTTCGTTCGGAGCTTTGGAAGTCTCCTGACGACCCACCTTTCTAGGGAGGGTAAGGCCTGCTTGATTAGCGTACGGCCAGTTATAATCGACCTGGGAAGCAAGCGGCACTACCACCCGCGCGCGATAAATCCAACGGCCGATACCGGGGGCCCGACGCCGAAGATTGATTCGGAGCTTTGGAGCAGGCATCGGCTGCATTTTTACTGGTATACGCCGCGCTCGATGCGCTGCAAGTAAGCCTCGACGGCCTGCAACCCTACCGGATCAGTGATGATTGCCAATGGCAATTCACCATTGAAGTACCTGCAAGGTCGGCCAAGCCATTCCTCGGCCAGTTTTTGGTTACCAAAGACGGCGATCGCCCGCTCCAGCACTTTGTTGTACTGGCCTGAGCTGAACGGAACCGACTGTTTCTTTACTAGACGCTGTTTGCGCATCCGACCTCTTCCTAACCTAGAAGAATTCCACTTCATGAGATCTTCCGAATTGAAAGCTGCAGAGTTTTTGCCGCCTGAAGATGCAAGGTGATCCAATAATGTTCAACGCGCGCCATCATGATTACGCCCTTTTTTGGAATCCCTCCATTCCACCCACTTCGCAAAACCCCACGCCGCGGTTCCCATTGTCAGCAAGGCCCAGAGTAGCCATTGCGGAAATTGGTACTGGCCGCTTAGCCAAAGACCTGCGCCTCCGCTAAGCATCGCCATAAAAAACCATCTCATCAGCTGTTCTCCCGTTTAGATACGAAATACCAAGATACCGGGTGCTCGGCTGTGCTAACGCCTGCGCTGAAAATTTGGTCAGTTCCCAGATTAGGAAATGAGGGTTCATTTGACTAGTTCGGCGAAGGTGTCCCAGTGATCCAAGGCGCTCGGCAAATTTCGGTGGATGCAAAACTGGGGCGCACGCTGGATTCCCGTCGCCCTGTAAACCGCGCAGTAAGTGGTGAACTTCCCTGTGTCGCTGTCTAACTGGAATGCTGTGTGCGGGCAGCCACCCAGCCCCGACCATACGTTCCAGCGCAACCGGAAATAGCCGAGCGCTCTTGGTCGCGTCATCAGACTGGAAACTGGCGAGCACGAGATCGAGGCTCGGCCATGGTGCAACTCAATTGACCGGAATTTCGTGGGCGCCCCGACCTGTAGGGCTTTCAGCTGAGCGGCCTCCTGAGTGCGGGCAGTCACCCAGCTCCGACCATACGCTCCAGCGCAACCGGAAACAGCCGAGCGCTCCTGGTCGCGTCATCAGACTGGAAACTGGCGAGCACGAGATCGCGGCTCGGCAATGGTGCATCTCAATTGACCGGAATTTCGTGAGCGCCCCAACCTGTAGGGCTTTCAGCTGAGCGGCATCCTGTGTGCAGGCAGCCACCCAGCCCCGACCATACGCTCCAGCGCAACCGGAAACAGCCGAGCGCTCCTGGTCGCGTCATCAGACCGGAATCTGGCGAGCGCGAGATCGCGGCTCGGCCATGGTGCAACTCAATTGACCGGAATTTCGTGAGCGCCCCAGCCTCCGGCGCTTTAAGCAGACCGGAATCCCGAATCGTCCTTAGTCTCGTCGACGAGGTGGAAAGACTCGTTGCAGTCCAACGCTGAAAACCGGCCGCCTAAAGCGATCAACGTTGGAAGTGTCAGAGAAGGCAATCTGAAGACCGTGGGTTAAGGGTAAGCGGTCTCAGTATTAGAGGGTTATTGAGCCCATCGCCACCGCTCTATACAGGGACCGCCCGAGCCCACTGCTCGATAGCGCGCTCAACTTGTACCTGTGGCAGGTACTCTTGCTCAAGACGTCCTCGTTCTTGCACTAGCAGATACTGATAGAAATCCGCTTCGTCAGCCAGCAAACCAGGTGGGGCCGACCCCAGAGCTTTGGTCGGCTCGACAACCGCGCTCACCGGCGAGTGCTGTTTAAACAGCTCCTGCTCCATCAATAGTGCTTCGACTGCTGGTTGATGGAGTCTCGCTCGCGCCAGCATCAGCAAGCCCCAGGTATCCATATCGCCCCAGTATGCGATCTGTTTCCCGGCCAGGTGCGCAGACGCCAACCACTGCAAATCGAATCCAGCGCCCAATACAGCCAGGGTGTCCGGCAAGATTGCTGGCAGCAAGTGAACGCATTGCTCATTTTCCACCACCAGCAAGCGCGAGCCGGGAAGTGGAGTTTCGGCCAGTTCCGCTGTGGTGAGCCTGAGCCGCTTGAAGGGCAGTAGCTCAGGTTGAAGGGGAACGACCAGAACCCAATGAGCGCTTTCTTCAAAGGCATCCAGAAAGGTCGTCAGCCCCTGATCGGACGCCGCGCCTTCGAAGCGCTCGTCAAGAAGCCTGGTCAGCAAGCTGGCGTTGCGCTCGAAAAACTTGGTGTCTACGCCATGCTCGGCAAGCAGGCGCAGTGGACGGCCTCGGGCACAGCCTGGCGCCAAGCGGGTGGCGAGTCGCGCCGTGGCGACGACTTCTTCGGGCGTCTTCGCCTGCCACAGGCTGCGTTGCGCCACCAGCAGCGGATGAAAGGCACTGTCGACCTGCTCGACCAGATGCTCGAGTTGAGTGTATTCCTGGCGGATCCTTGGATCATTGGTCGCGGCAATCCATTCGGAGGGACTGCGCAAGTGCCAGCGCATCGGCAAGGAAATGGCGTCCAGCCCAGCTCGGTAGCTGGCAGGTTCCCAGTCGACCTTACCCACCTTCACGCTCCGCCAGTTCTCCACATGCCGGAGCACTGCCTGGATGTTGTCAGTGAACAGACGTGCCGAAGGCTTGCCGATGTTGAGGCTTTGCGGCCAGCTAGCGGGATTGAGCAAGCGCTCCAGGCGCACGCTGGAGCGCTGCCATTGCCTGGCCAGGTTGCGGCCGATGTCAGTGGGCGACTTCATGCATGCCCTTGATGCGCTGTTGATGATGCTCGTCCAACGCTTCCCAGCTCAGGGAAACCAGACTGGATTCCACGCCGCGCCGATGAACGACGACTGCCGAACGCGTGTGGTGGCGCAGCAGGCGCATTTCCTTGTTGGGCGTAATGAAGACAGCGTGCAGGCCGAACTCCCGCAGCGCCGCGATGATCCGACCGGCAACCGCATGGGAGCTGCGCGAGAACGCCTCGTCGAGCACGATGGTACCGAACAACGGCCGGCTGCTGCCGTCAGGACAGAGCGCATAGCTCAGGGAGGCGGTCAGCACATAGGAAGCGATGATCTCCTTCTCGCCACCACTGCCGCCCTGAGAACCTGTTCGGGTTTCGATGATACTTTTGCTTTCGCGATCGATCACCGAGACAGCGAACTCCAGGCGGAAGCGCGGATCCAGAAGCGCCTTGGCGCTCTGGTTCCTACTGTGCTCGCAGGCATCTTTGAGCAGGTCAACGAGCGCCTGCAATGCCTTGTAATGGCTCTCGCCTTCATCATCGATGAAGCGCGCCGAGTTCAGTTGGCGCTGAGCCTGTTGCAAGGTGCGCAGGCTTTCATGAATGACCTTTTTCGCCACCAGGCGCAGATAGCGTCCGGGCTGAAAGTCGACACGCTGCATCGTACTGTTCAGGTCATCCAGGCGCTCCTCGATCATCGAGACTTCATGGTCGATATAGCTGAGCAGCTGAGTGACGCCGTCATCCGAGGAACGATTGAGGTATTCTAGGAAGCGCTTGAGTTTCTCGGGCAGGGCTTCCTCGGTCAGCACGCGAAGACGTTCCAGATACCTGGGTACGTCCACCAGTTCTCGCCCGACCTCCGCAAGCGCCCCGGTGTCCACCTTCAGCGCGTCGGACATACGTTTGGCTAGCTCTGTTTTCTGATCGCCGAGTTTATCGCCGAGCGCTTTGAGCTGCCCTTGCAGCTCGCGCGTATGCTGGCGCTCCAGCTCGACAATATCGCCGAGGTCATCTGCCGTCAGGGTTGGGAAATGCGTTTGCGCCAGTTCAAGCTGCGTATCGTTCAGCCCCTTTTCGGCACCACGATAGGCCTTACGGGTAGCGGATGCGGCCTGCTCGAACTGAGTTCTCAACTGCACGCACTGCTCGATCAGTCGTTGCAACTGTTGATCCTGAGAGTCCAGCAGCGCCTCGGCTTGATCCAGTTCGGCCTTGATCATGGCAAGGTCGGAGTCGGGGCGCGTAAGGGTGTCTAGCTGTGTACGCAGCGACTGCAGCTGACGCTCGGCGCCCGGCAGATCAATATCCTCGAATTGCAGCTCTTCGACGCGTTGCAGCAGCGAAGCTTGATTCTCCAACTGACGTACATCGCCTTGGGCAGAATCCAGGGCCAGCTTGGCAGGCGCGAGCTGTTCATTGACCTCGCGAATCTGCTCAGCCAAGAAGGCCAGACGGTCGCGGTTATCGAAGCCGGTAAGCCAGTCCTCATCCAGGCGCTTCTGGTCCTGCTTGTCGAAGAAGCGTTCTTTACCCGACATCAGCCCCTGGGCTGTCATGGCGTGAGGGGTATGACGCAATTGCTCCGTGCTTTCGACGCAGTGGCGGTCATTGTCCGCCAGTAGTGCCTTTACAGCTTCTCGGTACGGATGCTCCTTAAAGCTCAGCTTGCGGGTAAACCCATCGTCGAAGAACACAGGGCGCGACGACGTCTCCTTTACCTCCAACAAGCGCACATGCAAGCGGTTATGCCGTTGGTTCACCCAACGCAGTGCGTTCTGGGATGAGCCCTGCGGCACCAGGATACGGAGCCGGTGGCTACCGATTGCCCGCTCGATGGCACCCCGCCAGGTCAGCTCCTCGGGCTTGACCTGCACCAGCTCGGCAACGAAAGGCAAGGCCGACTCATCGACGCCAAGCTCCTGCGCCAGATCACCTCGAAAAGCATGAAAATGCCCGGGCAGGTTCGAGCCTGGCCGTCTCTCAACCTCAGCACGATCCTGCTGTAAGCGCTGCAGGCGGCCATTGAGTTCCTGCTGAACGAGACCTGCATCGAACGCCTTTTGACGCGCGTCAGTAATTTGCTGGGTCAGTATTTCCAGGCGTGCCGCGATCTGCTGCTGATTCTCCTTGAGAGCAGCGGCTGATAACTCATCCGCTAGTCCAAGCCCCTTGGCCAAGCGTTGGTATTGCTCGGCTTTCAGGCGTCGCTTATCGCATTCCCGGACCCAATCAGAAATGCGCCCGCGTAATTGATCTATCCCTGCGCCACCTACTCGCAGGTAGCTCTGGCGATGTTGATCGACCACACCCTTCTGGATCTCAAGCTGACTCCTGCATTGCTCCTGATCCAGTTCGGCCTGTTTGTACTCCGTCTCAAGCCTGTTGGTTTCAGCCAACCATAGGCGATACCCCTGCTCGGCGAACCAGACTGGAAGGATGCCTTCGAGGGCTTGTTTATCTTGCAGCTGTTCTTGCAAGGCCCTATAACGCTCCCAGCCATCGGCGACCGGTTGCAATGAGCGCTGCTGCTTTCTAGCGGTTTCCAGCTCTCGATGGATGTCAGTTAGATCATCGAAGCTGCTGGCGACCTCGGCAGCCCGCTCGAAGGCGGAGCGGTCATCCAGCACCAACTCGCGAAAGATCTCATCAATACTGTTGAGCTGCTTCAGGCCGGCAGCGCGGTTGAGCAAAGTGAAGGCGTTTTCACCGACCTCGAAGTAATCCCTGAGCCTGGCCAAGAAAGCTTTCTTGCTCGGATAAGGCCAGATACCAGTCCCATCCTTCTCCATCTGACGCAGAGCCCGCATGCCGCCTGAGTGATGCTGGCTGAGCCAATACTCCAGAGTCTGCTCGGGGGACTCGCTTAACAGCCAAAGTTTTTTCAGATCGGACGCCGAGGAGCTTGTGCCCTCGAACCAGAGCACAGCGCCCAGCCGAACCTGCGTACCGTCACGCTCGAGCGTGGCTGCAATGGCGGTTACCGTCCTACCCTGGCGAGCGACATGAGATTGCTCTACACCTCCGTCCCCAGGGCCGGTGACGCCGCGCACATAGGACACCAGATCCCGGTCACTTTCATGTCCACCCGTGGAGGCCAGGTTGTAGCGTGGGTTGGCGCACAGCAAGGTCATCAGAGCATCCACCAGCGTCGTTTTACCGCTCCCCGTCGGGCCGATCACGGCGGTGCCGGAAGGATCAATCTCGGCACGGTGATAGCCCTGAAAGCCGCCCCAGTTATAGAGTTCGATGCTGCTGAGAATGAAGGTCTCGCTGTCACGCCAGAGTAGTGCTTGCTTCACGCCTCGTCCTCCTCAGCACCGGCAGCCGGCGTAGCCGCGCCCTCCACCTGCTCGCGCAGCCAAGCCACGAGTGCCTGCAGGTTCTCCGGGTTGGCCAAGTGGGTAATGATGGGGCGGATGATGACGCGATCATGAGCGTCCAGAGCCGACACCAGACCATGCCCCTTGAGCTGATCCAGCAGTGTGATGATGCGGTTGCGCTCCTTCGCCTCGCTGCCCAGTTCGCCCAGGTAAACCTGCAATTGGGGAATCAGCTCATCAACCGCTACCAGTGCCTGACTGGCACCCGTACCGCTTTCCTGTTCGTACGCAATGAAATGCTGTCGCAGAATGGCTATCAGCAGGGACTGCTCCAGATTCAGCCTTTGCCGACGCACAAGGGGGTGCGACCAGTCATCCTGCTCGGCTACCTCGCCCTGGCGAACGGTAACAAACACCAGCCCCCGAACCTCGTCGACCCCCATGGCAAGGTCGAGGGGTTCCAGAATTCTGTCGACCGCCTCGATATTGGAAAGCGCTGAGCGATACAGGTTGGGCTTGTGACTTTCTTCCAGCAGCCCGTACTTGAGCATTTCCTGTACGGCCTCACGTACCCGTTGCGGCGTCCGGCGCTCATCGACCTGAACAGCGGCGCTCATGAGAGGCTGTTCCTCATCCATGCCGTCATCCAACGCCATGGGCTCCACCGTCAGCTCCGTTTCGTCGGTGCCAGAGGCGCCTGCAATTCGATCGAAGATCCCTGCCATGCTCACAACTCCCAATCGATGTCCTTGAGTGCCTCGTGGTCGAGTCCGACATAAGGCAGATTGAAGCGCCAGCGTTGCTCATCCTCGTCAACTAGCTCCACGAGCTGACGCTCCTCTGTCAGCACCTCGATACCTGCCTCGCGCGCCATCGCCAGCCAGAGCGCAAAGGTTTCCAGGTCGTGAACAGGTGGAAGCAAAGACGCAAGCTCCACGAGGCTCACGGGGCGACCCTGCTCCACCAGCACAGCCAGGGTGTCATGAATCAGCGCTTCACGATCCAGCCCGTCGAAGGCATCCCAGAAGTCATCATCAATCTGCTCCAACCCCGCAGGCTTCAAACTCAGATCCAGCTCGCCCGTATCATCGTCATCCAGAGTCTTGAAGCGGAGACGCTCGATTGCTGGGACACCGGTAATGGCTACGCCAACTGGTGGTAAACATGCAGGCTTACGGCGTTCTGACTGGCGTTGCCAGTCGACGCTGAGCGCTAGATTGAAGAAGTCGTTGAGTAACTGTCCGACGCGATGATGCTCGGCGGCCAGCCCCGTCTTCATGAAGCCACGAACATCGCGCTCGCTTCGGGCGCGCGCTTGGAGCACAGCCTGCGACTCCCGAACCAGGCGTAACGCCAGCCAACGCAGCTCACGTTGCTGGGGACGATTCAGCGCCTTTGGAACCTCTGGATGACGAAGGATGGTGCGCAAGCGCTCACGCATGGTTTCCAGCTCAGCGGACTGCCTCAGTTGCTGCTGGAAACTTTCGAAGACACGCCCCTCCGGAGTGTTGAGTAGAGCATCTTGCCCGTCCAACAACCGATCGACGATTTCTCCACGGTGAGACTGCTCGCTGATGATGGAGTGTCGAAGGGCGCGATCCGCCTCGCGCCAAGAGTCTTCAACTCGTCGAAAGTCTGCGCGCAAGCTGGTGGCCAGGTTATATACCTCGCGTATGCCCTCTATCGCCTGCGCTTCATCCAGCACGACGACGTGGCCAGCTTCTACCTGCGCTAGCTCGTGCTCCAAATCCTGGATTCGGCGGCGCAGGCTGGCAATACGGCCAGTTGGGCTGGGATTCAGACCCGTTTCCAGGTTTTCGATCTCGCGCTGAACCACCGAAAGGCGAGATGCCGTGGAAGTCATGATCCGACTATCCAGCGAATCGACGAACTGGATGGCGGACTCCAACGCGTCGGTTGCATAGATACGACCCTCTCGTTCTACGACCAGACGCCGCTTGATCCATTCACGAAGTTCACGACCTGCTTGGAGATGCGTTGCATCCGGGTCGATTTCGTAAAGCTCCTGGCTGGCATAAGCAGCCAGCATTTCGGACAGCGCTTGCAGCGCATCCTCCATGGGGATCCCATCATGCGCCCGCTCGAACAGCGTGCGCAGGCAGCCCAATACGAGCGGAGCACGCCGCGAGGCAAGCAAAAGCCACGCGGGGTGCTGGCTGCGGGCGGATACATAGCGTTCTGAACGCTGTTGCGCGCTTTCTTCCATGACGGCCACATCGACAAAGGTTGTCTGAGAGCGAGCTTACCAAGCTAACCCGCTGCCTCATGATACGTATTTGTCCTGGCGGGTGGGCTCCGTTTAATGGTCCAGGGGCGGTGTCATTTGAATAGCGTGAGTGAAAGGCCAGGCCAGTCGAGGTTTAACGATTTATTCCGGGGGCGCATGCTGGATATTGGCGATTTGGTGGAGGGTTCTGTCGTCACGAGGGTGTATTTGGCTAGTTCGGCGAAGGTGTCCCAGTGAGCGCTTGTGGCGGCTCAGTGGTTTTTGCAGGACTGCCACCGACATTCTGCGGTAATCGAGTGCAGCCACGGTGGCTACAGAGCGAAGTCTCGATGACCTATCAGTGAGCTGCTGGTGGATTAGCTGAGTGTGGCATGGGGATAGTGAATTTCCCCGGTGGTATTGCGGGATTTTCAGCTCAACAACGGCGGTGGTAGCTGGCAGGCCTGGGGCGAGTTCAAATGTCAGAAGCTGCGGCTAGAGATGACGGGCGGCGTCGTTACAGCGCTCTGAGCCCAGGAGCTTTTTGCTATTCTGTCGACCTGTGCCGCGGGACTTCGCTGGCAACGGCTCGCCGTTGCTTCCCCCTGCGGACACCCATTCAACCGTTTCCTGGGGTCACGATGCAGAATCATGTAGTGATTGAGGACTGGGAAGGCGACGGTGCTATTCGCCTACCCGACGACGTTCTGCAGGAGATGGGCGTCGATATTGGGGACACGCTCTACCTCCTTGAGGAGTACGTGGGTACAACCCGCTGTCTGGTGCTCAGTAAGTCATCGCGCATTCCTGATCGCGTGGATGAGCTGGTTGGCCACTGGGAGTCGTTTGGCAAGGTCTCCGCCGAGATAAACGCCAAGGACGAGTGAGCTAGCTGCCGCACTAACCTCGACGCATCTTGCACGGCCTTGGCCCCTGCGAGGGTAGAGTCTTCCACCAGAAAAGCATCGCTAACGTTGGGGCCTGCGCACTCCTGGGTTGCCTATATGTAAAAGCAACAGCAGAGGGCAACAAAACGGGTTTGTGTGGACGCGGGGGAAGCCCAAAGCGGCAGGCCTTACTGATGGTGTTAATACCTATGACCATGCTGGGCTAAGTCGCTGCCCGTAGGCCGCCAGCCGCTTGTCGAAATTCAGGTTCGGTGAGAAGGCGGCAAGCCTAGCGCCGAAATTAACTCTGGCGACGTTCGCGGCAGCAATGAGTACTGCCTAAACGGGCCTTTTTAGGCTGGTTTTCGTGCTGTGCCAATTCTGCGCCTAAAGCGTGTCGCACTGTCTGCTCGTATCCCACGCCTCTGCGGCGGCGCGAGTATTAGCTAGTCACCCGCCAGCCGCAGCCCACAACTTAAGTCGACTGGCTATCGGACTCTATTAGGTTTGGCGTGGTACTAGAGAATCAACACTAGCAAAACATTTCGTTCACGCATTGGCTGGCAGTAGCATTAGGCAGTGCTCCGTCGTTACATTTGGCAAAGCACTTCACGGATGGCATGAACGAGACAAAGGAGCAGCCGTTGCCCCCGACAATTTGGAGAAGCAGGCCAGCGAGCTGCTTGGGGCCAAGAGCAAAATCCAGCGGCGGCGAGCCCAGATGCGCCTCGAAGAAGAGCGGGACATCCTAAAAAAACCGCGCGGTACTTCGCCAAAGAGCCTCAGTGAAGTACCGCTTTGAGCAAGCATCGTCATCAGCATGTGATTACCACGAGGTGCAAAGTGCTGCGAATTGCTCGTGCCGGGTTCTATCAATGGCAGCACAAGCCCGTTTCCGGCCGTGATTAGGACAATGACCGGCTGCTCCAGTTGATTCGAAGCTCTTACGCGGCAGTTCAGGCGTTTACGGTGCGCGTCGTCTCTTTGGCGATCTTCGTGAAGCGGGTGAAACCTGCAGTAAGCACCGCGTTACCCGTTTGATGCGCGCCCACAAGATCGAGGCGCTTCGCGGCTATAAGGCACCCCGACCAATCACCGGACGGCCTTCGATCAACGCCCCGATCATCTCAATCGAGAGTTCACCGTCGATGCTCACAATAAGGCGTGGGTGACCTACATTACCTACATCCGCACTTGCAGGACTGGTTGTATCTGGCGGTGGTGGTAGATCTGTACGCACGCAAGGTGCGTTGGCTGGTCGATGAAGGCGACGTTGGCCCGCGAACTGGCTCTGGATGCCATGCTCATGGCGCCCAGCATAAGCCGACACGGCAATTGCTGAGACAGTGCATTGGCGGAATCCTTCTTCAGTAGTCTGAAGAAAGAGCGCATCCGGAAACGCACCTACAAAACCCGTGACCTAGCCAGGCTGAAGTGTTCGACTACATCGAGATTATCTACAACCGAACCCGGTGCCACAGTCATCTGTGGTGGCGCTAGCCCCGAGGCCTTGATAGCGCCTCGTTATAAGGCCAGGAAATGTCTACCAGAGCGGGGTAGTCCAATGGCAGGGGCCGAATGACGAGAACGAAAACCGAGGCCTGCCAAGTCGCAGCGTGCTTCCGCTCAAGCCTACTCTAGAAACTCGACCGCCATAAAAGATCTAAAGCTTCAGAGATAACAGTTCGCCTCCTTCAGAACCATCACACAAGCCATGACTGCTATACGGTAAAACTACCCTTCACTGCTCAATATATCATCAAGAAGCATGAGCCACTCAGGGGGATAATTCTGCTTCAGTTTAGAGATAAGATTCGGATCTAGCTTCTCGATATGGTCAAATGTGTAACAATCACCTTTCCCCGTCTTATCTATTTTTAAGACAAGAAAATTAGTCTTTACATCTAAGTACAAAATCAATCCTTGATTGCTTAACAATAGTATCTGATCGCTAGACTCTCCAAAACAATAATCCGCCGTCCTAGATAGGAACCTTAACTTATCTGAAAATGCTTCACATAACTTTTCACTGTTTTCGGCTTGTAGCAACCTATCAACCGTCTCATTTACATTTTTCTGAGAAAACAAGGTAAGGAAAATAAAACGTTGAACCATACGCAGAAAAATTAATTTCGTGATCCTGCGACGACCAGCAGTCCTACCATTATGCACGCCGCTGATCGCTTCTACCAACCCATCAATGAGAAGCTGGTCACATGCAAGATGGGCATACAACCGATTGCTATTTATTTCAATGTTGCATCTTAATCCTATTTGCTCTATCAGGATGGGAAAGCCACTTTGGCCTATGCTAAACAGCCATGAGTCTGGACGAAGTAAACACTCCGCGTAAGCCGCACGTATTCTAGAGCGCACAGCACCGCTTACCTTTCCGGCTGATGACTTACACAAACCAAACCTAAAAAGTGTAGAATTTTCAAACTGAGAGAGATAGCTCTTAGCATAAGATGCTCGCAAAACTGCGTGTAGATTTACATCACAGATCTCAGGACGATACTTTTTAAGATAATAACAAATATTTTCAAAACATCCCAATATTGGTTTTTGCTCTCCAAGTGAGGCTCGGTAGAACTGAAGGTACCGATGAGGCTCATCCGCAGCCATCGGCCACATACAGAACGCATGAGTCAGGTCTAGCAGTTTTCCACTAAGCTCGATATTTGACGGAGTAGCCCCTAACTTAATCAAATTTGCATGAGCGAAAGCTAGCTGCCTTGCAATGCGTTCTACAGACTGGCGCAAATTGTCAGTCACACGGGAAGCAGCATCTTCATCACACGACGACTCGATACCTAATATCCGCTCAAGCATTCCGAAGCACGAGCGCACCCTAAGAGCGTCACGTGGAATTAAATGCAGGTTCTTCGCCAGAGGCACAAAACGGAAAGCACGCTCAAGATGGGCCAGCCGGACTGGGGCCTCACGCACCAATAATGCCTCCCTGCCACACTCAGACGAGTCCACGTTTCCTCGTTTAGGAATTTCAATCACACCAACTTGCCGCACTACGCCATACGGGCAAACGACACCCAGCACCTCGCTCCATATTACTTCCGATAGCGCATCACCAAGTGCAAGCCTCCCAGTGGAATGAAAAGGGTCGGCCCGCCGCCCTACTAATGGGGTCAGCCCGATACCTTTAACTTGGTAGCGGAAGTCATAACCGCAACGCGCACTGCCACCATTCCCAGCTAGCCCACCACCATAACAGTCTGCATAGACAATTTTATAGACACTGCTGCCCGAATTCACGGTATAGGAATAGAGATTCAAAAAGGTTTGGGGAGCGATATCGCATTCGCTGAGTTTCCAAACCAAGCAGCCTTTCGGCTCGTGATGGACTAAAAATGGAACAAGAGTAAGCGGAAGGTCAGTTAAATTCATACCTCCATATTCCGCGTAAGCTTTAACTTATAATGCTTGTGCGTACGAGCTGATCGCCAATTTATCGCACAATACAGCCCAGCGAACTCCTGAACAATATCGTTGTAAATGTTTTTCAGAAACCGTTTCCTAGCACATAGCCCTATTATCCAGAACTCATCACCCTCATTCCACTCACTGGGATGCAACCTATAATCCGGATGGTTGATATATTTCTCTGAGACAAATGGCGTAAGTTTAGCCCAAGTATAATAGCCGGCAACTTCAAGGTTAAAATTTCGTACGAAGCGTATCTGCCCCTGCTCTATCGGCGCATGGACAGCGCTTCTCAGGCAAGAAAGGTCTATAGACCCCGCATCCTCAAAAGAATGGACGAATGAAACTCTGCCAAAGTCGCAATAATAATATTCAAAAACATCGTAAGTCATAGTCGCCTAATTCCCCCCTTTCCCGTCGTTGACTTTTTTTTGGGAACATGATAAAAGGAGCCTGCCTCAAAGAAGCATAACCTATTGCGTAAAAGGAGAGCAAACAAATGAACGATTCGGTCCCGATGTTCAATCCTTCTGACGACTCTGAAAGCGTGATTCGCGAGCTGAGTGAAGACGAACTACAATTTATGGAGCTTATAGGGGGCGCCAAAGGAGGCGGTGGCGAAGCTTAACTCTTCATGGAGTGGGCAGCGCGCTTCAAGGCTGCCCATCTCGGAGCAAGGCGATTGTTGGGGGCAGGGACACCGATACAGTTAAAGTAGGCGCAACCATCGCACAGCATAGCCATGCCTAGGGTGACATCGAACGCTCTCGAGCCTTGAGATCATCAACTCGCAGCGCTCAACAACGGTTTGCATCGCCAAGCCGAGCAGCGTGGCTACATTTGCCGATGGGTATCAAGTGTTAAGCAGCACAGAATGCTAAATTTCTAACATGTTTCTAAATCCAAGATCCGACATGCGGAGGCGATTGTTTCTGGGCGATGCGCAATAATAACCCTAGTTATCGACATTCGCTTTATAGCGTCAGATACAAGAGTTTCAGAGCGTATATCCAGGTGGCTAGTAGCCTCATCTAGCAAAAGTATTCTTGGCTTCTTGTACATCGCGCGTGCCAGCAATAGCCGCTGTTTTTGTCCACCAGATAGCGTAGAGCCCATATCGCCCACGTAGGTGTAATAACCAAGCGGCATAGCAATTATGTCGTCATGTATCTGAGCTACTTTTGCAGCGTCTGCAACCGCGTCCATATTATAGTTATCCTCAAACAGCGCGATATTTTGCGCAAGTGTTCCGGCCATAATTTGGTCGTCTTGCATTACGGCCCCAAAGACTGATCGATACTCGACTAAATCAAGACTAGATATTTCATCGCCATAGTAATAAATCTCACCACTAGTTGGTTTAACTAAGCCGAGCAGAAGCTTTGCAATTGTAGTTTTCCCACTCCCAGATGCACCAATGACAGCTAATGACTCGCCCTCATTCACATGGAAACTAACGTCTTTTAGGATCACGCGGTCCTGTGGTGAATATCGGAACGAAACATTTTCAAACCTTAGTAAAGGATTAACACCTTCTTTTCTCGGCACAATAGTCCCTGAAGTCTCTTCTGCCGCTAGATCGATATCTAAGACTCTGTCAGAATGTGCTTTGAGCACGTCCAACTCACCCACCTTATCTATCAAACCAACCGCCCGTGTTAGCAGTAACTCGGAAAACATTATGCTTGCGATCATAGTACCAATCGTGACGCGACCCTGTACAACCTCGTAGGCTGTAAGCCAAATTACAAGTATTCGGGACAGATCTATTATCAATTCCTTTGACTGTGCAAGTATTCCGGATAAAAAGTTTACGCGCAATTCTTTGTTAGTCGTATCCGAGCTTTGGTCGCTGAAGAGGCCAAAGCGGTTAACTTGTATATTGTTTGTCTTTATAGTTTCTGACGCCCTTACGCTTTCTACTAGAATACTAGACTGGCGCGCGTAAGAAGCAATGAACGCTCTATTTGATGAAAGAAGCCAGGGCCTAATAAAAAAGCGAAATACTAGATAAGCGAAAATACTAGAAAGACATACATAAAATGCCACTTTGCTCAGCATGGCCAATGCTACAAATGTTAATACGGACATCACCCCGTCAAGCATAGCACCTACAAACTGAGGCCCAACCGTTTCTTGTATTCTCTTTATAGAAGAATAGCGTGAAACGATATCACCGACATGCCGAGCGCCGTACCAAGTCGACGGCAAGCAAAGCATGTGCATGAATGTTGAATTCGCCCATCGATAGTTCATCTCCGCTGCAAGAGATGTTATTGACCAAGCTCTAACAATGCTTGTACAGAATTTCAAGAATGCAAAAAATAAAAAAGCAATGAATAATGTATTGAGCAGCCCTATATCCCCGGACGGAAGCACAGCGTCCATAACGGTTCGGACATAGAAAGGAGAGGCTAATACCAACACTTCAATAGCAACAGACCAGCTTAATATCTTTATTAGCTGCCCACGACTGGACTCAATTCCCCGCAAGACGGAAGATCTGTGCTTTTTTGAGTGCTGACTTCTACCCGCTGTAAAGCTTTTCCCCTTCGATAACTCAACAGCAATCCCGGTAAAGTTCTTCCCTAGCTCCTCCGCGCCAACTTTTCGAGGTCCAAGTGCGGGATCCATGATCTGGATACCATCATAGTCAATTTTTTCAAGCACAACGAAATGATTCATTCCCCAATGCAATATCGCTGGAAGCTTTACCTGATCTACAGCCTTGACCCCGACTCGCAAAGCACGTGCGTCCAAGCCAACCTGATGCGCTATTTTTATGAGACCTGCTACGGACGTACCTTTCAAGGATGTAGGGTGAGCTATCCGCATCTCAGGTAGGCTTACATCATTACCAAAACTAATAAGTATTGAAGTCAAGCAGGCTAATCCGCACTCGGCAGCCTCGATCTGCAATACCACCGGCATCGCTTCCTTAAATATCCTAGCTCTCATGCGCGCCCTGTTCGTTAAAATTCGAAATTCATTCGAACGTAGTCTTTGATCCAGTCGATAATGATTTTTTCCTGTATTTGTATTGTCGCATCTACAGCCTGGCCTGCTCTTAACATTTGCAAACCCCGCGCAGTCTGGATAAACTGCGTATCAATTGCAACGCGCGCCTTATACTTGACCTCTCCAGTCGCTTCACTATTAATGGGTATTTTAGATAATTCTGTAATCACCCCAGAAAACGAGCCATATCTCTCGCGTGGATATGCGCGGTAGTTCAGCCTTACCTTATCACCCGTCTTTACATCCCCAATATTCTCATCGGGAATTAACAACTCTACAACTGCGCCGGCGCCTGGTTGCGCATATGTTAACAACTTGTCCCCATGAACCACAGTCTGACCTATCGAGACGTTCACTTCAAGAACTTCGGCGGAGACCTCAGCAACTATCAAGTGCTCGCTTTCTAGCATTTTTATTTCGAGCAGTTCTTCTAGCTCAAAAAGTCTAGTTAACAAACCAGCTTTAGCGATATTAACATCCGATAACGCTTGTATATATACTCGAGTCCGATCATTCCATGCAGATTCAAGCTCCTTTTTTCGTAGGAATTCACGCTGCCCCTCAATCCTAATATTTTCCAGGCTAACAAGGGTATCTAAATAATCCCTTCGCGAGATAGTGCGCTCTGCTGCTAGCAACTCATGCATCTCGGATATTTCCTTCTTATGCTCAGCAACCTTCATAATGATACTACCTATCATGTCAGACACATGCGCAGCAGAGCGACCTATATCAGCATCGGCATGCTGTAAGCTATGAAGCGTCGCCTTAAGATTGTCAACATCATCGGTCAATTGATTGAAGTAAAATTGCTGTGCTTTAATCTTTTTAATCCACCCCTGTAATGAGTTGCTACCGTTGCCTTGATATTTACTACTCGACACCTTGAATAGCTTCTGCCCCGGCTCAATTATCTCGCCTGAAGTTAAAAACTTTTCCGTTATCACGCCATCCTGCAGGGCACGGACTGTAGCGTAGCCGGCGGCGGGCTCGACATACCCAACAGCGCTAACCTTAGAGCTGTAAACACCGAAAATTGACACTAGGCAAGCCACAACAGTGACTCCACTCAATAACAGTGCTAGGAACCGGCCAGGCAGAGGACTTCGCATCAACGCCTGCCCTTCAATCCGTGATGCCTTGTGCTCAATTGCTTGTGTGCGAAGCAGGTCTTTTATTGAGCTGGGTTGACGCTGACTACCATGGCTGCATTGCTTTAACATCATTTTATCTTCGCAACGTTCTTAATTTTTTAATGGCCCGAAGAATATTCTTAGATCGTTTAGCGAGTATCTATAGGGCTCCTTCCCAAGATCTGACACCGTAACAAGGCGCTCTTCACACTCATTTAATACATCGATCATAATGTTCGACATACGATCCATCCACACGCAATGTAATTGAGCATCGACGGTGCTTAGCTCTTGCCCAGCTGTATCTTCTAGCTTAGCGACACAAAGTCTCAACTTATCCCCATCAAAGTACTCGAAGCGTTTGTATTTCATCGATGACGTAAAACTTTTGATATTAGCTCTTTCCGAAGTGCACGCTCTAAGAATCTTTCGCGCATATGGAAAAGCATATCGTTGCACTATCGGATTGGCGCCGTGACGATAAAGCAGTGTGCATCTGGCCCATTCAAATATCATCGCAGCGTACTCAAGAGCCCATCTCGTTCGACAGAAATCAATCAATCGGATCCAGTCCGCATCCACAGCTGAGGGATCTGCTGTATCTGTTAGCATTTCATCTAGCAGACTTGTGATAAGGCGCTTAGGCGCTGCACACGCTTCCTTTATTCCTAGCAAAGCATTGGTTGATTCGGCCATCTGATATAGATAGTCGCTGTCCAATACTTGGTTGTCATGCCCGATAGCCTCCAGTAATGTAAGAACTCCGTGACATAGTTTTGAAAAATTAGCTATATCGCTAGTTAAATGTTGATTAGGGGCAATAAAACTGAGAAAAAGCGGGTGGCTCCAGCCTATATAGGCTATCCGCCACAGCCAAACATGGTGGCTGCTAGCAAAATTCTCAGTAACAAGCAAAGCTTGCTTTGATTCTTCAACCAGCTTGTTAACCCCGCCTATGTTCTGTACAAGAGCTCGCAACGCACCCACATTCATTGGCATGCCTGAGTCCCGACGTATGCCAGGGTGATTACATGTGCGAAATGACTCCTGTGGCAGCTTGTGAAGAAACGAACGGCCCTCGAGTATTGGTCGATTATCGATATCCAATACATCTAAAGGATAAAAAACCCTGAAGGCTTGTCGTCCCGCTATGTAACTGTAATCCAAGGGGTATGGCGGCTTTGCTTTCTGGGAATCGCTTGGCATGGCTAACCCTTCAACGATGATTCGTCTGAGCGTCTCAGTTTTCCAAGCAAAAGACTATGCTCTACTAACTCGACTGGCAAGCACGCCTGATAAAATGAACCTGCGGGCCGGATCAAGCTTCACACCTTCTTTTTGATGCTAACTGTGAAACGGCACACCATCTCTTAGATCAACGCATTAAGGCGGGGCTAAGCGAATCTCAGGACGAAGAGCCGACTAGAATGCAATTTTGCCGAAAATAGAATTATTATTTTATCAGGCTGATGGCTCTCCATTCGGGCAAATCTGAGGTTAGCACAATTGTATATCTATACTATAACTCGGCATTACATACCTTTATGAAACTCTAGCTTGATTACGCACAATCCCCGCAAGAACCGATATATCAGTAATCGCAAGATGCACAATAAATTGGGCACTATACCAATTTCAACTATTCGATTTGACTTGGCCACGCCACGCCACACGCCTACCAAATGAGCTCCCACGTTCCCTGGCGTGAAGGTATCTAATGTTATCAAAAATCAAGAGCTGTCCTGGCACCCAACTATGCCGGTAAAACCACTTCGAATTTACATAATAGGTTTTTAATTCTGAAAAAAAAATACAGGATGATTGTTCATCCAGCCCTTCAATTCGGGTATCCCATGGGGAGCCCCTGACCCCCGGAAAATATAAGTTCAATAATCCAGTTTCACTGCACAAAGGTGTATATGAAACTGTATTCCCGCCGGAAAATGTTGTAAGGAAAACCCGTTCACCTAAAATGGATCTTATGTTACCGGGAAGCTCCGCATTAGCGCCCTTATAATCCACAAAAGTAGTGTAGATCGAGCTCTCGCCCTGCTGTTCCTTACAATATAAAAACACATAATCTATTAAGTAATCTAAACTATCTCCATCACGATGAAAAGGAAGCTCTCCCCCTCCCTCGACGGGTAAAGTTGAACTAGAATCGAGAACTGACACCGGCGATTGGACCGACTGTCGGTAGGGCTGTACAACGTCTCCAGCAGCTACGAGCAGATGCATAAAACCTTCATTTGTCAGATCAATGTGATCCATCACTATGATGCCATGCTTGGCGATTATTTCAGGGAGGCAATTAGCTAAATCGCCTAATTCTGCAGCAGTCATGTGTATCATTAGCTCTCCGTTATCTGAGATCGTCGACGTATCTATCCTAGCGTTGACAACCAGCCGCGCCGTAAAGGGCAACCATCTATAAATCAAAACCCGCCATATTTAACCAGAGGTCGTCTGTGAGCCGAGATTAATAATTTGATTAATTAGCGTGCATCGGTGCTGTCATCACTACGTTGTATGTCTCCCAATTAATCTATGCAAAGCTTTAGGCGATTTCACGGAGGATCCGTTATTCACAACATCCTAGCCAAAACTGTGGCTTTAGCTATGACGAATTGAAAGATGCGTAAGCGATGCTTGATGTTAGCAATCTGAAGGCACCAGTGTGAGCTCCTCCTCAGATAATAAGTCGATTGCCTACCGAATTGGCATTAACGAGCTGCTTGACTTATGAGCAAGGTGAGATCCAACATTAGGAAAAACTAGCGCTTTGATTACGAATCTGCGGTCCGACAGTAGGACGGCCCGCGCTTTACTAGGCGGGAGTCGGTTATCAATGTTGAGTATGCATAACATCGTAGTCAGGCACGACGGGCGCACCGTGCTTGACGTTCCAAAATTGGAAATCGAGCCAGGCGCTTTCACAGCTATCCTCGGCCATAACGGCTCAGGCAAATCAACGCTGATGAACCTAATCGCTCGACAGATGAAGCCAACGAGCGGGAGCCTTACGCTTGGTGCTCAACCGCTCAATTCTTATAGCGAACGCGAATTCGCCCAGCGCGTTGGGTTTATTCCGCAGCGCCTACCCGACACCTCAGGGCTGACCGTGCGGGAGCTGGTGCGTCTCGGACGCTTCCCTTGGCGCGGTCTCCTCGGCCGCTGGCGAGAAGAGGACCTTAGTGCTGTCGAGCAGGCGATGCGCGAAACAGATATTCAGCAACTCTCCGAACACTTTGCCGATAATCTTTCAGGTGGTGAGAGGCAGCGAGCCTGGCTTGCCATGTTGCTTGCGCAGGCGTCTCCGCTAATTTTGCTCGATGAGCCCACATCAGCGCTGGACCTCTCACACGCGTATGGGCTGATGACTTTGCTGCGCTCACTCAACCAGACAATGGGGAGGGGCGTTGTCGCGATACTCCATGATATTAACCTGACCACGCGATTCGCCGATCGCATCATCGCGCTTAAACGCGGGCGTGTGTTCTTCGATGGCACGCCGGAGGAGCTGCTCTCATGCCAGCTCCTGACTGCTTTATATGACATAGACATTCAACTGGTTGCCCAGCCCGGTGCAACCCGGCGGATTGCAGTGGTGGCATAGTGACCAATCAGGTCTTTGCAAAACCTGCGCTAAAGGCTTGGCATCTTTATTATCGCCGCTGTACGGTTATGATTCTGGCGCTTTTCGCTCTGATGGCGGTTCATTTACACTCATCTAGCACGCTAACGATAGGTGAGCAATGGTCAATATTTACTGGAGGCCACCAGCGCAGTTTTGAAGCGTTGGCATTTCACCTATCTGCTTTGCCGCGTCTGACTATGGCTCTGCTAGTTGGCGCAGCGATGGGCCTGTCGGGCAGCATGCTACAGCAGATGACGCAGAACCGTCTCGTTTCACCGATGACAGTTGGTGCCAGTTCTGGCGCCTGGCTCGGCCTAGTTTGTGCGACTCTTTGGCTCCCACCAGAGTGGGGCAGCGCACATAGTGGATGGGCAGCCTTATCCGGTGCATTACTCTCGGTAGCTCTTGTGCTGCTTATTGCAGGGAAAAACGGCGTTGCCGGGTTGCCAATTATCCTCGCCGGTATGACCGTTAATCTTTTGTTCGGCGCGCTGGCTGCTGGAATCACTCTGATAAATAACCAATACACCCGTGAACTGTTTGTCTGGGGTGCTGGCGACCTAGCTCAGATAGACTGGAAATGGGTTAACTGGCTCTGGCCTAAGCTAGTCGTAGGCCTACTTGTGATTTTGCTAGCACCAAGGGTGCTTACACTACTGCAGATCGGCCCCGACGGGGCGCGAGCACGCGGAATGAACCCATGGCCGGTGATGCTTGGTCTTTTTCTAATATGTATATGGCTTACCGCGGTGTCGATCACCGCGGTAGGGCTGATAGGTTTCATCGGCTTGCTGACTCCTAACTTTGCAAGACTTCTCGGCGCTCGGACCTCTCGTGTTGAGTTGTTGTTCAGCACACTACTCGGCGCGATGTTGTTGGTTGCGACTGACTCTGTCGCACTGTACGTAAGCAGATGGTCTGGTGATTTTATACCTACTGGCGCCGCAGCCGCGCTGATCGGGGCGCCAGTCCTGGTCTGGCTCTCGCAGCGCCAGATCTCAGCGACAGATCCGCGTGGACAGCAATGGCTTACTCGCAACCGACGCTGGAACTTATGGCGCCTCGGATGGGCTATGCTGTTCGTGATTTCGGTGTTCACGGTTAACATTTGCCTGGCACGAAACCTCCAAGGTTGGGTGTTCGCTTGGCCGAATGATTTAATTTGGTCCCTGCGCTGGCCCAGAATGCTGACGGCCGCTGCGGCCGGCTGCGGCTTAGCACTCGCCGGGATGGTGCTGCAGCGTCTATTGCGCAACCCACTGGCGAGCCCGGACATTCTCGGACTGTCGGCGGGCGCCACCCTCGCGGTTATGGTTGCACTTATGCTGTTTGGCGGATCGCTGCTCAGCTTCACCGCCCCGATTGCTGCTTTCATTGGCAGTCTGCTGGTGCTTTGCATTCTTCTTTTGCTAGGGCGGCGCCACACCTATTCGCATATTATGGTGGCTTTGGTGGGCATCTCCCTAACTGCGCTGCTCAATGCTGCATTGCAATTAATTCTAGCCAAGGGCAATACCGATACGTTCGCTCTTCTAGGTTGGCTGGCTGGCTCTACCTACCACGCAAGCCCCATTCAAGCCGTGGCGTTGGCCGCAGCGGTATTAATACTTGGTTGTTGTACCTTGATGTTCCACCGGGCCTTAACGCTAATAGCTATTAGCGATGGCGTAGCGCGCAGCTGTGGACTCAATGTCACGCACATCCGGATCTGGTTGCTAGCGTTGGTATCGTTGCTTTGCGCAGTCGTAACGAGCCTATTGGGACCTGTCTCTTTCCTAGGCCTTTTGGCCCCGCACACAGCCGCAATAATGGGCGCCCGCCGCGCCCTGCAGCAAGGGCTAGCAGCCTCCGCCCTTGGCACAGCTCTGATGCTGCTGGCCGACTGGATTGGACGCACACTCATATTTCCGCTGCAAATGCCAGTTGGTATCGTTGCGTCAATCATTTGCGGCATGTACTTCGTCTACTTGCTTGTCCGGCGGCGGCTAGCATGAGGTTGGCGCGGCTATTGGCTATGCTGGGCGCAATCATAAGCATTAGCGCTTCAGCTGAAGATGACCGAATCGTTGCCTTAAGTTGGGAATCCACGGAACACTTGCTAAAGCTAGGCATCAGCCCGCTCGGAGTGGCCGACGCTAATGACTATCGTAAATGGGTAGTCAATCCTGTTCTGCCGGATGAGGTCATCGACATCGGGTCACGCACCGAACCAAATCTAGAACTGCTGGTACAATTGCGCCCCACAACTATCGTAACTTCCTCAATGCTTGGGAATATTCGCGGTATTCTCGAACGTATTGCTCCAGTGATAGAGCATGATAGCTTTCAGCGCGACGCAGACAACTACCTGCTGCAGCGCAACAGCTATCTAACCTTGGCGCGTTACGTCGGGCGAGAAGCGCAAGCTCTAGAACGTTTGGCATTAATGGACACTCGCATTAATGAATTACGCCGGCAAATTAACGATCACTTCAGCGGAAGACCGCCTAGAGTGGCGGTAATCCGCTTCTCGTCACCAACGGTGGTTTATATTAATGCGCAGAATTCGATGATTCAGCGGGCCATGGATTTACTAAATTTGAGCCCTGCGTTTGCGCAACCTGCAAGCGACTGGGGCATAACCCAAACTTCTGTAACGTCCCTCGGTGCGATACGCGACGGCGTCGTTCTGCATATCGAGCCCTTCGCTCAGCAAGAGATCATCTTCGGGACGGTTCTTTGGAATGCCATGCCCTTTGTCAGGGCGAACCGTTTTGGCCACTTGCCTGCTACCTGGTCGTACGGAGGAGTTTTTTCCGTGGAATATTTAGCCGAATCCATTGCAGAAGCACTCCTTAGAATCCCTCTGAACGACGCAACAACATTATGACCAACGAAATTAAGTAAGAGAGATTCAAAACGAAACGAAATTATCAATGTTGGTGGCAACTTCGCTGTGGGTTCAGAAAGCTCCTCAGTCGGCCTCCGATAGAAGTTGGCGCCCTAGTTATTCCCAGACAGCGTCGTTAAGAAACGCGATATCTTTAAACGGATTGCAAGCGATGCGATAATGTTAAACGGCTTAACCTGAGCACTGTGCTATGCCAATCACCCATGCAAATAACGACGTATATTCAACCACCATGTCAATGCACTCGAAAGAACTAGAGATATTTCGAGATATAATCTCATCGTCCCCAGAAATCATGAGCTTGCTAAGGAGGGCGCGCACTCTGAATCTAGAATCTTGGTGCTTAGGAGCCGGTGTTATCCGAGATTACGTTTGGGATACGTTACAGGGTAATTCTTATACAAAGCCTAACGACGTTGACCTTGTCTATTATGACGCTTCATCCGATGATGAAAAAAAGTTGTCGACAGAATTGAATTCAATCGCGGATGGGAACTTGTGGGAGGTAACTAATCAAGCCAAGGTGCATGAATGGTACGTTGGCGAAGATGGTAGACAGCACGCACCATTCAGATCAATGTTAGAAGCGATTGCAAGCTGGCCAGAATACTGCACTGCTGTAGGTGTAGCACTTAGCAGTAATAATGATCTCTCGGTCTATGCCCCGTATGGTCTAGAAGACCTACTTTCATTTAAAGTTAGACATAATCCATTAAGGGCCGGCTTAGATACCTTCAAAAGAAGATCATCAAAGTTTTCTAGGCAGCGATGGCCTCTGCTAGAAATTCAAACAGATTATGACGTTTTCAAACCAACCACCAAGCCAGCATGATCGCTCAACCCCGAGACTCGTATTTCATCACAAAGATAATATTCATCGACTAGATACTTGTGCGCGTCGCTAATATACATACCATCCAGAAGCTGCCCCGCACCATAGCGGTCATACCATGAATAAGAAAGCGCAGGGAGATACATTCTATTTAAATCGGCGAGCCCAAGTCGTTCTGACATCCTGCCGATGATATGGCCCTCCTGAGAGTATTCATATATTCTGGGCCTATGCCATGTTGGGATATCGTTAATATCCCCTCCAAACATCACACACCTATCTTTATTTGCTAAAGCAGACCTTAAAAAAGGCTCTAAAACTGCCAATGCATTGCGGCGCCTAGTCAAGTTAGATTTGTTTAGTGCTGGAAAATATGTACCGAAGATAGCGAACTCTTGAGACTGTATGCGTAACCGCAAAATTTGAAAGCGTGAGAGTTCTACAGTTGAGGGCCAAGCAACCGCTCGGTGCCGTACACCTCTTATTGCCAGTGCGACTGAAAAGTCCCTTCGCTCCGGCTTACGCCAGTAAATTTGATACCCAGATTTTTCAAGTGCAGCTAATACGGTTGCTGATCCCTCGCCTGCAGACAGCTCACTTAAAACAAAGACATCGATATCATATTCAAGAAGACAAGCAATGATTTTAAAGGCACGCATCTTTGGCGGGCTTTGGAGATTTAACAGCATTATTCTCATACTGCCAGACCCATCATTCACATTGGCCGTTAATCAAACCCCACCCGCTTATACTATTCCACCGCTCAAGCTGAGCCGTTAAAATAGCACGATCGTTGCAAGGCAATGACCTAATGACTGCAAAAACAGATGATTCGATAAACGGTCGAGCAGCTTGAAAGTTTGCGTCTAGAAAATGGTTAAAAACTAGATTATCTGAATCTTGGCTATCTAGGAAATATGTGTCAATTGCACGCTTTATAAACATATGTGATTGCTTTTTAAGCTCAACTCGTGCGCCGTTGATCGTGTCAAAGAGGGAAGCTCCTGATCGTTTTTGTAGACTTTTTAACGTATAGTCGAGGCTGAAATTCCTATCTACCCAGCGCTGCGCCACATTACTTATATAGCCTATTCGCCTGTCGGCATACCTCGCTTCCCGTTTACCCATCAGCGTGTTGACGGGCCCAGCAAGATTTTCAGCTTCTACCATTTTCAGATAAGGGGATCCGAGTAGAGCTTCCATAGAAACAGCCAGATATGAAATAGAGGTGTAAAATGGTGCAAGAGAGGTACACTCGGCCGATCTTTTGTCATCAATAGCAATATCATAAAGCTCTGAATAATTATCTACCGCAACGTCGTTAGGTCGCTTGATTAAGATATCATGCCTATCAAGAAAGTTTATAGAGTCAATTAGCTCCGATTCCGTCATCAGGGGATCAAATGTTATGTATGTGCACCTTATGGGAATATCCAGTAGCGACAGGATCCGCAGCGCAACCACGTTTTGCCGGGCAGTTGTCTTTTTATTAAATCTCTTCAAAATTGAGTCGATGCCAGATTCAACACCAAACAGGCATCTTGCCATACCCCCTGCCTTTAGGTCCGACCAAAACCTCATCCTAGATAGATGCCAGTCTTTATCCTTCCATGGCCTGGCTACCTGGTCGATTCTTGAGCTGGTTTCAAATTTAAAGCCATGGTAAGCCAGCGAATAAGCAAGGTTCCTACAACGATCCAGCGCGATCTCATCAGGCTGGTAGCCAACGAATTCCTCGTCCACCAAGAAGATACGACGATCAGCGGAAGGGTAACGGTTAAACATACGCGATATCGCCGGGAGAACTGTATCGAATATGGCGGAATGCTCACCTGCCCAAATGCCCTTATGAGATCTTGGGCAAAAAGAACATGCGTAGCTACACCCTCTGCTAGACTCTAGCTGCATTACCCCGTGCCCCGCTAAGGTAGCAGGTAGAAGGTCGAGCTCAGGTATCACATCATCAACACTTCGATTATTACTTCTTATGGTCGCAACGATTTTTCCGTTCTCATTATAACTTACATCGGGAATTCTGCAGGCTTCTTGCTCCCCCAACCAATATGACGCGATGCCGACTATCGTATCCTCGCCTGCCCCGACTGCCACGAAGTCTACGCCGTGCTCATCGAGCAATTGCTCCTGAAGATGCGCAGACAGACTCCCCCCTAAAACCTTTAAGCAAGCACTACCGCTCATTTTCAGATGTTCAAGCAAATCAACCAGAAGATCGTACTGTCCAAAAGTCGCAGATATCCCTATGATATCGGGCTGAGTAGCGGTGATCAGGCTTTTTACATCAGAAAGTTTTGTGCTTAGCTGCATATCAATAAGCGTAGTGCGACCGACCCATCGCTTTCTTAACGCATATGCCAAGTCTGAGATACCAAGATGGAATCGCGGAAGCGGAAAGGTTTCTGGATGATACAGGCCTATTAATAGAATTCTGGGTCTGAGTAGACGGCGGGTGGCCTCTTCGTTAATACTGAATACGCCGCTATAAGCATCAGCTGATACTTCGATTTCCATATCCCGTAACAGCTCAGGACCGAGCTTAGATATTTCGCAATTGAGGCTGAAAAAATTGCCGCGGCGATCACTTTCAGGACCAAAAACGAAAATTACACGGCTACCATAAACGCCAGTAACATGGACTCTTTCCGGAGCAACTCCGATATCATGAGCTAGCTGAAGCGACAGCTCGTTAGGCTGCTCTAGCAAATTTACAAGCTGGGCTAGTATTGCCTCGGACGAAGCACATCCATATTTATACAGAATGGCGCTTAGACGATATCTAACAAGCGAACCATCCTCAACAAGAGCGGCCTTATTAGACTTTATTACCGATACTCGCTTGAAGTCCATATGCACAACCTTAGGCTAACTAGCCCTGATTAAAAATCAAGCCAGATATATCCTCTACACATTGCTCAACTGGATTATGTGATGCCTTATAGGTGAGCCAGCCTTCTCTCCCTGCGACTATTTGCAACAAGTCTCTTACTTTTCCTTGGTAATTAACAAAGCCGCGCACCAAGCCGCCATTTTCGCCATCAAACCTACCTGACTCGGATGCCTTGAAGGAACCTTTCCGTTCAGCTGCGATATCTGGCTCTACATCAAGTAGCAAAACTCGATCAGGCCGTGGAACACTCGCAAAAATTGCACTAGCAGTGCCAAAACCGACTTCTTCCTTTAGCGAAAATCTGCAGATATATTTGTAAACCCAGCCATCGCTGACTACAATACTTCCCTGCTCAAGCAACGAAGCTATTCGAATGGCATATAAAGCTGAATACCAAGCACTGATTGCGTGCATCCAATATCCATCGCCTAAACAGTTTAGATTAAGGTCATTTGGATAGTCCCAAACACATCGTTTGAAATCATCTAGTAATTTCAGCCCTAACTCATCACCACTGAAATTTAGATCTTTTTTGTCAACAAATATAGCCTTCTGGCCCTTGCGACTTAAATTCTCTGAAAGCAGGCGAGCCAGGGTGGTTTTACCTGAACCATCTATACCTTCCAAGCATAAGAACTGACCCTGCATACACTATTACCTCACGAAAAGTCCAAGATAAGCTTCTGTGTCAATTGCGTTCCGTCCACAACCGCTATAGAACGGAACCATAAATGAATACTTCGAATAAAGATCTTGTAAAAGAGCACCCATGTCCATGACTTCCTCTACCGAGGGCGCCTCTCGTCCCTCAAGAGGCGTGCCTGGGTCAGGATGAAAGACGTTAATCACAGGGGTAACTCCTTCGCTACCTAGTCCTTTGATGCCTTCACTCAAGCTTGATAGAGGCTCCAAACCTCCCACGAGTATCGAGTAGACGTTGCCTTTTCCCAACACCCTAACAGCCTCAACCAGCGCGGCCCGCAGATGACTCTGACTCTTACCGGGACAGACTTCGCTAAAGATAACCGGATCGAACACCTCAGAATTCATTGCTATTGAAACTCGATGCTCCGCCAGAGCAGCTAAAATTGATAAATCTTTTGGAGGGTAAGCTATTAGGTGCAACTCGGCATTCGAATCTGCGTCGTCAAGGGCAGCTCTTGCCTTTTCACATATATCCACGTAATAGCGGAAACTTTTGTCAGAATCCTTGAAATTCCCACCATTAATCATAACTTGCGTGATCACATCACCATCGGTAAGTAACGCACGCCTAATTACGTCATATATTTGGGAAGGTTTTACAACCTCCTCGAATTCAGTTTGAACAGACCTGTTCACTTGTATGGAGCAGTACTGACATGCTTGCCCTGCATCTACCAAAGCGCAGTTGCCATAGACAAATATTCCAAGGGCACCCCCACCATACAAGGTAGCAATTGAACTTGATTTAACCCCCGATTCTAAAGTTTCGCCGTAGAACACCGGCCGGCGAGGAAAGTCGACTACCAACGAACCTTCATAGTGGCGATTCCTGACGAAATAACTACCGTCGAAATCTAACACCCATTCCGATGAGCGCCTGATATTGACAGAGCACACCAGGCGAGGCTCTCCAAAATATAGCTCCTGAGGCACGGTTACACTTTGGTAGCTAACATCATCGCTGTTGCCGTAGGCACGGCGCTTTTCTAAAAACGGCGCGCCGTAATTTGCTATAAAAGCATCGGAGAGCGAAAGGCCGTGCGAGAGCAGCTCAGCCTTGATCCTGACTGCGGGTAATTCATTGATTTTTCGATAATTATTATAGTGCATTGTCATTCCTTCAAGAAGGTACCTATACTTAGGCCATGCTTTTCTGAAAGATAGCGTATCCTAATTCAACAAGCAACAAAACGGCTGTCAAAATTGCGCTTTGATGCTGCAAGTATGAAGAGTGTGCCAATATAGACATTCCGGGGGCCTGCGCTCGCTTAATATAAGAAGGGTGCCCACCAATAACCTGGTACACCCCGATAGCTGCGAATGGAGCATCATACTTAATGCTACTCATGTTACATGAAGGATTGGCGCGCCTCATAGTTATGTGCGAGCCTATCTTAGGCATGGCAAGCATTGCGTCAATGCGCCACTAGCTACTATCACCGCAGTCACGATAGCCTATCGCCATAGATAGGCGGTTTCAATCGACGATCTATTAATATAATATTATCAACCAACAGATACTAAGGGGCGCCGTCTTGAAGGAAAGAAATAAGTCCGACTTTACCTCGGCCTTACACCAGCTGAACAGTCAGCTTATCAGCTCCTGCAGATGCATATTGGTAGTAGGCTCGTTTGCTGAAGGCCTGCAATCATCTACATCAGATTTGGATTTGTTCGTTATTGCAGACGACTACAATGGTCCTTTCTTCAACGAAATTGCCAGCGGGAAGTATGAAGGTAGAACAATCGAAGTTAAGCTGTTAACGTCAACATCTATTGCGGCGGCGCTTGAAAGGTATCGCTCAGATTCTTATGCTCCATACGATCCCCGGGAGCTTGAATACATTCATAAGATCTGCACTGGAATTCCTATTTACGGTGAAAGTCAAGCATCAACGCTTAAGCTAGACTTTGATCATCAAGTATTCTGCAGGAATATGACAAAATATTATAGCAATTACGCTACCGATATATTTATGGATTACGTAGGGGCTGTGGTAGAAAACGATATAATCTCGTCTATAGCATTCGCTGATTTTATGGTAGAAACAGCAGCAGACGGTTGGCTTGCAAGTCGAGGAGACACTTATCCAAAATCAAAATGGCGGGGCAGACGAATAATGCGACAGAGCGCGCCATCGGAACTACTAAGTCATTATCGGCGTCATGTTTATCAGTGCCGCATAGACAAGATAGAAGATCACTCTCGCTATATATTGGATTGCTTCATGTTACTAATGCGGCTGAAATGCGCTACCGAATTTGGCATCTCTCCAAACGAGACCTCCTGCGTTCAGCAACTGAAGCTTTGCAAGCCACTTATGATAAGCAAGTATCCAAAAGGATACATTTGCCGCACGTTAGAAAAGGCTTACGCAATCGATTCAATTGCTGCTGCCATCCTACTTTGCTGTTATGAGCCACGATCTAAAGAATCCATTATTGAACAAGTGAATCTCATGTTCAACAACACGTCTCTCAGTCAGGTTACTGCTTCCAGTGTACTCGGTCGCATTGAGTCGCTAGTCTCCTTAGGAGTCATATCGGAAGATATTTGACCGGCCAGTGTCATGCAAGTATTTCTTAACTGATCCTGAAACAGGCGAGATGAACCTTATGGCCAACCATCCGCGCCCGTATAAGTTGCGCGCAAGTTGTCCCTAACTCCGCGCGAGGCGGTTGCCGACTGGCTTCGTCGTATCTCTGGCGGATCCGCAAGCAAGGAGCGTTATACTAGACGATGCGCAACCCTAACCCTCTCGCCCCTGCCCGCATGAGCTTACCGGGCTTGCGATTAGCAGTAATCATAAGCAACGGTGTGTGGGGCGTCATTATTAGACTAGCTTATCCAAGGTGATTGGGAGCTCACTCAGTTCGGCAGAATGAAACGAAAGGGGCTACCCACGATGTTGCCGGGCCCTAGATGGGTCGGGTCATAACGGTGGGCGCGTTCAGACGCATCAGGATTTCATAAGCTCTGATGACGGAGGCGGTGGCATTTATCGAGAACACTTCCAGGGAGGCATCCAGACCCTACGCATCTTATCTATTGTCGGGTTTTGCCCGCGGCTGAATGGTGTCGGCTGGAGCGAACTCTCAGGTAGCGCTAGACTGTGCTGAGCCCCTTGCTGTTTCACTCGGGAACTAATGGCCTCGCCTGGCGGCGATGAACTCGGTCATGCCTCTTTGTTCACCTCATGGAGCGCTTGACCCATGAGCATATTGAGGAGCTCCAGAAGCCCCCATTACATCATCTGTTCACAGCTGACCTTCCGCGATGGGATGGTAGACATCCTGGGCAAGGAGCTCGATGTCGATGATGCGCAACTTCACTTCCAAATGAATGAGAGCTGGTGGATCCGGTTTAGCCACAGCACCACTCAGATTGCAGATGTCGGCAGCAAAATCGCACAAGAGGCAATAGTCGCCCTGAAGCATGCATGCGCTGACTGCGTGATAGCGGTACCTCTGCACCTAGCGATATCGCTCTGGTAATAGCCGAATCGCGTTGCATGGTCGCACGGAGCCTGGCCCCGAGTACGGCGAGCAAACACGCTGATTGCTACGCACCTACGGTCTGGGTACTTTTAGGTAGATCCTGGCCAGTGGCATGAAGGCATGCGACTTCAAGCGATATCAGTAAGTGATGAGATTACCTTGGGCAGACGATGCTTGTCGTGGGTACCAAGATGGATCGGGCTGTAGAGCACCGACAGGCACTAGGGGTGCCGAGAACGTAGTCTTATCGGGCCACATTTCCCGTGTTAATGGTCGACCAGAGCTTTTGACTAGGTACAAAACAAAGGGGCCTTCTTCAGCCCCTTCGTTGGTTCAGCTAATGAGCAGGCATTCAAGCTTCTCGATTAGGAAGTCCAACGGACTTCGCCCCTCCATGCGCGTCTCGAAAACTTCGTTGCGGTGGTAGACAACCCAGGTTTCGAGGGCATGACGATTATCCTTCTCGTAGCCGGAGCCGAGGATGCAAATAAGCTCAGTGCCATGGGGATTCTCGAGGTAGTGATTCATGGCTGAAGCCAGATGCTTGAGGTACTTATGCTCGCGAGCCTCCATCGATGGATGCAGAGGGGTCACGTTGTCACGTTTGATCAGTTTCATGTGGAGCTCCTCAGGTCTTGAGATTGGCTTTGATCAGCCTGTCGAAGGCACTGCCATCACGGCGAGTCATGTTGGGGACATAGCGTGAATAGACACGGAACAGCATCTCGGTGGTGGTGTGCCCCATCTGCCTGGCGATCCACTCCGGGTTTTCACCAGCAGCCAGCCAGAGAGTCGCGGCCGTATGACGGGTTTGGTAGGGACGCCGCCTACGCAAACCCAGATGACGTAGCAGCGGATACCAAACCCGGTCGTTAATGTTGCGGTATGCGTGCGGCGTACCTTCGCGGGTGCTGAAGACGAACTGCCCGCAGCCGGTTTTCTCACGCTGGCCGAGGAGCGACTGGTAAACCGGCTCGGACATATCGATCTCACGCTGCGAGCCGTCGTTCTTGGTGTAGTCGAGCTTGCCACCCACCCAGGTTTCACGAATCAGAATCTGCCGCCGCTGAAAGTCGACATACTTCCATTGAAGGCCATCAATTTCAGCTGTCCGCATGCCTGTGAAAAAGCGCACGGTGTAGTAGTTGCGAAAGTCTTCACGCACTGTGCTGAGGATTTGCAGCACCTCATCCAGGGTGAAGGGCTCCACGTCTGTCTTCGGGACTTTCAGAGATTTGATGTTGAGGTACGGCGAGGTAAACTCGAAACGGTCAGCTGCCTCACTAAGGATCATGCGCAATGGCGTCATGATGTGGTTGATTCGCGTCGCTGTCAGACTTTGACCTTTCTGCCCAGGGACTTTGCCGAGTGCCGAGCGGAATGACAGAAGTCCTGCTTTGGTGATGGCGCTGACCTCTTTTTTGCCGAACTCAGGCAGCAAGTGTTTATCAAGGGTAAGGCGCACGGTTTTGGCGTGCGTATCACGCCACTCGACCCTCATCTCCTCAAACCACAGTTCGGCAAAATCCTTGAACAGTGGCGTTTTCAGCGATGTACAGCCAGCCTGCAGCCGACTGATCTCTTGCACCTTGCTGCTTTGGGGGAAGTAGGTGGCGTAGTCGAAGCAGCCGAGGGTGATTTCCGCCTCTATGCGCTCAAGGATCTTCTCCAATTTTTTCCGGTTAGCAGGCGTATCAGGCAGCGTGGTCTGCTCACGGCAGCGTTTGTCCAGATAAGTAAAGTCGAAGAACAACTTCTCGTTGTCAGCGCGGGCGCGAACCTTACCCATGGCAGATACCTCCACCAGCCATCGGAACCAACCCAGAAGCCCGCGAGAATTTCTGCATGTCTTCTTCGACGGCTTCCCAGAACCAGCAGCAGATCCTGCAAGCGAACCACAGCGTCGAGGCCCCAGACTATAAATGGGGTGGGCTCCACGGAGGGTTCACCTTTGCGCTCCAGATGTACCCCAGCCAGTAGCCTCTGTGTACCGGCAAGGGCAAAATCTACCACCACGTAGGAAAGGCGTCCGGGATCACCGAGACGTCCCCAAATACCCTTGTCGCCGCCAGTCGCTCCAGTCTCGCCGAGATTGGTGAAGCGCAGGCGGGACATGTCGGGCAGCAGAGCGACATAGGCGGCAATCATCACCGTGGTCTTGCCGGCACCGTTGCTGCCCTCCAGCGCAGTGACATGCCGATCGAGTAGATAGCGCTCGTAGAAGACACCTTTCCAATTGACTAAGGCCAAAGCATCGGCGCGTGTTCGGCTCATGACAATACTTCCTCCCCCTCCGCGTCGCCGCTATCGTCCTCCATGTCGTTAGCATCGCCCAACAATACCTCGCCACGCGCAACCAGCCGCTCTAGGGCGTCACCGGGATCTGCGAGCCCGCGAACCGGCTCGGCAAAACGCATGAGTGCCGGACGCAGGCGCAACCTGGCAGCATCAACCACATCGATAAAGCCCAGGTCAGCTAGCTTACGCAGCGCCTCGTCCGCCTTCCCACGCACAGTTTCAGCGGCGATGCGTTCGTCATACTTGCGTCTACGCGGATTTAGCGTACGCACCAGCGCATCGGTGCCCAGCAAGCCGGAAAGCCGCTGCAATAGCGCTTCCCGTGTCGCCATGCCGCCATGCCGCCATGCTGCAAAGTCGCGGGATCGAGATACAACAGCGCCAGTACCTGCCCGACTAGCATTTCGCCGACCGACAGTTGGCGGCGCCCTAGTCGCTCGCCGCTGGGCAGCAAATAGAAATAGCCATCGCTCTGCTGAATCAGCTCGCCACCGAAACGTCGATAGAAAGGTTCGAGCAGCGCCTGTGCCTCCACCAGGTAATCATAGAGGCTGCCGTCATCTCGGCCGATATGGCGTCCACGTCGCAGCATCAGATCCACCTCGGGGAATCGCTCGTCGACTATCACCTCTTCCAGAGCATCGAATACGGCATCGCTCACTCCACTTTCCTCCGACCCTGGACAGTCCAATCCTCGACTTCGAGCTGTTCGCCCACCTCTCGCCATGGCCGCTCGCGGCTCGAACGCAAGCGGGCTAGCCTCGCAACTGCGTCAGCGATCCGGCCCGCAACCACGTACCGGCTGTCATCGGTCAACGTGGCTAGTACCTGCACCGTCAGCCCCGCCAAGGTATCTACGCCCTCGTCGAGCGCCCGACTCACCATCAATTCGATGTCTGCCAGCGCATTTTCAGTTTCCACCCAGGCTGGTTCGGTCTCACGATCAGTCCTTGGCCTGGCCACTGCTGGACGCTCGACGCGTGCTTCAAGTGGACGCAGCAGGCAGATGGAACCCACATGCGCAACCAATAGATGGAAAGACCTGTTCTCCCAGTCCGCGATCTGATCGCGCAAGCGCTGGCTCAGCGCCCGATCAGGATCCAGTCTGACCACGTCGCGCAGGTAACGGTGTACATACTGGTAGTACTCGGACCATGCCTTTTGGCGTGCACCGCCCCAGGCTCCGATCCGGTCTACATGTTCAATGACCCGCTGTGCAGCTTCCTCGGCTTCGACATTTTCTGCTGAAACGGCCAGCGCCTGAATGTCCTGGAGCAACGCTACGAAATGGTGTGTGTCTCGCAGCAGGATTTCATTGAGTTCGCGCAATGTGTGGGTTGTTGCGTCGAGCAAGCTCTGGCATCGATCGATTGCGCCAAACCAGTCGGTCGACAGCAGGCTAGCGATTTCCGCCTGGATTTCCTCCTGCTGGGCATCAAGCCCCCGCTGCCGACGTTCGATACCCGCCACCATGTCGCCGACCGTGATCCTCAGAGGTGCGACCACGCGCTGACGCCAATCCTCATCGCTATGGGCCTTCCTGGCTGTCGCCAGGATGTCGGCCAGTTGAGCGCGCAAGGTACCGGTCAATAGGCTGAGGCTTTCCCGAGTCAGGGCCTCGTCTGCCAGAAAGTATTCGATAACCGCAGCAGCAAGTCGTGTCAGCGCATACTCGCCCGCCCGTACGATGCCGGCGCCATCAACTCGGGCCAGCATGCGCTGCTCGCGTAATCGTTGAATGGCGTGGGTCGCGCGCTTGCGCGGATTTTCCGCAGCGGGTTCGACGACATCGCAGACCTGTTCGAACAGGTCGATCAGCAGATCTTCCTCGAACGACGCAAGCCCAGCCTTGTCCGCTCTCAGGTATAGACCTGCGAGAAAGCAGACATCCGCTGTTTTCAGGTCAAGATTGACCTGATCCCGTACCAGCGAGGCGATAAGGCGATTCGGATCGGATGCTGTCATAAGCGCTGAGTAGGCTTCTCTGCTACGCAGTATGAATGTATCCAAGCCTCATATTGTTCAAGCATGGACGGCCCCCTGTGCATTGGCCTGCTGTTCCTGAGTTTTTCGCCGCGATCTCGGAATCGTCTGAGTATGCTTCTCGCATCATCATCTTGTAGTGAGCCAAATGCCCGGATTTGACGAAGATCGCCTTGAAGATATTCAGGTAGCTTTCCACCATTGCATCGTCGACAGCGACATACAGGTCATCGTGTGCGAAGTGGGAACCATCGTTGACCCATGAAAAAAGCGATCGGCATATGACCTTCTCACGCCCCTCGAACAGGTTGCAGATGTCGTCGGTATCGGTTCCACCGAGGATCTTGAAGTAGTTTTCAAGAATGCGCCTGAGGGTGTTCTGGATTGAAAGGTTGGATCGGTCGGCCCGTCGTACCTCCGCCCACAGCAGTTCGTATGAGGTGACTATCGGGTTGCTTGTGTGGGCCTCTACTCTTGAAGAGTGGTGGGATTTTCGGACGACCCAGAAGGTTTCCTCGCTGCGCATCGCGTTTCTATCAGTGCGCCGGGCGTTGAAGGTCACTTCCTTGTGGAAGTAGACGTTATGCGTCAGTACGAAAACCTGTTTGATGTGACCGGTTCCTTGGCGCACCTCATCGAACAGCGCCTTGATCAGGCTGCTAACGATGAAGAGGATGTCGCTATCCAGACTCGACACAGGATCGTCGAAGACCACTATACGGTCAGTCGTCACGCCGCTTTCCGAATCGCTGCCTTTGAGCAGATGGTAAAAATAGAGGAAGGTGACGAAGGTACGTTCGCCTTCGCTCAAGGTTTCCTTCGCATCCATACCATCCGGTCGGCGCAGCACATAGGCGGTACCGCTATCTGCCTTGGCTAGGGAGAAACCATGAAAACCGAACGAGGCTAGCAAGGCATTTATTGCATCGATGGTCGGCTGGATGCTGGTGGTCGCACGCTCCAGCTCAGCTATTTCTTTCTCCACCTGACGCCGGTCTGGTTCCGCCGCTTCGATCTTGCCGTTCAAGGCAGTGATCGCGCCCATCAACCCTCGCTTCTTCGTCGAGTAATCCTGCAATGCGGGCGCCAGCTCGATGGCGACGATGTGTTTCCACACCTGGCTTGCCAATTGCTGCTTTTCTTTGCCCAGATTAGCTACCGTAGCGTTGTGTGACTCGATCTGCTCGTTGGCAAGCGCCAGTGCCTGGGAGATCGCGCCCAGAGCGTCAGCCAGAGGTTCCAGTGCAATGAGCTGGCTTGGCTCGCGTTGCTTATCGGCAAGATGCTGACGATTGAGGGCAATCCGAGAAGCCAGCAGCGCCACTTCTGTCTTCAGTGTTTCCGCATCGAGGAATCGGGAAGGCGCATTAAGGATCTCGGACAATTGCGCCAAAAGGTGATCGGCTGCCGCGGCATAGGTCTTAGCCAATTCATCAATGGCACGACTGTCATCCAGAAACGTTTCGTCGAAATAGGCCTCCAGGCTGGCCGCGAACGAGGCTCCTGTGGCTTGCTGGCAGAAAGGGCAGACTTCTGACGCCTCATCGAAGTAAGCCCGGCCCTGCCGCACCCAATCGCTGTTGCCCAGCGCCTTGATCATTGCCGCGATATCGACATCTTCCCGGCCCAGAACGCGCTCGCTCAGGATCGGATTCGATTCGTGGGACAACAGCGCATCGAACGAAGGCAATACGACGCGGGGCTCCAACACAGGTGAGGGGCCAAAAATGGTCTTGGCTTTCTCCTGGAGATCGGCCAACGAAACCAATGCTGCAGAATTCCCAGCATGCTCCTTCAGCACACGGACCTTGAAGTTCTCGGCGCTGTTGCGTACGCCCTGGAATGCCAAAGTGAATGCACTATCGTGCTTTTTTTCTGGGCCCAGCATGTTTCCTGAAACCAAGCCTCGAGATCGGCGAGTTCTTTGCGTTTTCCTCCCAGACCATCCAGCCCTTCTAGAGTCTCCCTCAGACTGCTGATGCGTCCACTACAGCGACCGGATTCCTGCTTGAGTGCCGCGATCTTGGCAAGATTGTCGACGTTCTTTTCACCGAGGGTAAAGATGCCTTTGAGCTCCGCAGAGGGGCCGAAATTACGTGCAACGAAGTCGCGGTTGTAGACCATGGCCTGAAGAGGCACGCCACTCTTCCAGCCAACATGGCAACTCGGGTAACGAGTGGGGTTGTCGATCACCCTGGAAATTGTGGTTTTGCCACACCCATTGGCACCGTAGATAAAGTTGAACTTCGTCAGCCCATCAAGCGCTTGTACCTCTTGTCCATACGAAGCCACCCCCACTATCCGTATTGACTCAATCATTCGCCTCTCTCCCTAGGCAATCGGTGCCAATCTCTGGCCGGCTATTCGTTATAAAGCTTGCAATGTAATTCGAATAGAGTGAATGAAAGACTAGACCAGTCGAGGTCTAGTGATCTATTCCGGAGGCGCACGCTGGATATTGGCGATTCGGTGGAGGGTTCTGTCGTCACGAGGGTGTATTTGGCTAGTTCGGCAAAGGCGCCCCAGTGAGCGCCTGTGGCGGCTCAGTGGTTTTTGCAGGACTGCCACCGACATTCTGCGGTAATCGAGAGCAGCCACGGTGGCTACAGAGCGAAGTCTCGATGACCTAATCAGTGAGGTGCTGGTGGATTAGCTGAGTGCGGCATAGGGATATTAAATTCCCCGGGTGGTATTGCGAGATTTTCAGCTCAATAGGGCGGTGTTAGCTAGTAGGCCTGGGGCGAGTTCAATTGTCAGAAGCTGCGGCTAGAGATGAGTTGTAAATCAGGGGGACAGGTAGGGCCTTTTGTTCTGGCCGGTACACGTCCTGGTACTACGGCTACGTGAAGGGCTGTCACGCAATCTAAAGGCGTTCACCTGAAAGACACTGCTGGCTCAGCCAGCGCAAAGCGGCTCAGACCTTAACGAGACGCGTATCCAGGCCGAAGCGGTCTTGGCTGATCATTCGATACCTGCCCTCCGCCAGCTCGCGACTGACAAGCAAGTTCCAAGAGTGGCGAGTGACGGCGGATGGGATCAGTACGAACGGATGCTCGGCCAGCAGGGCGTCTGCAAATTTCTGCTGGTTAGGTGAAGCGGATGCACTCATCAGCCAGATAGGATTGGGAACATCTTCAGGCTGTACGACCTTGATAAGGCTTTGATCGAGCACTTCGAAGCATGTGAGCACATGCGCAACCGTATCCAACGCATCGAAGCCGATATGCGCCGCCACCTCCAGGATGGCGGTTGAGGGATCTGCCGATGCGTATACAACGTTTCGCCCCGGAGCGTTCCAGCGGCCACCCAGCTTGTGGGCACCAATGCCACTGTCCCAGGTGTCCTTGTAGACCTCACGGTCGAGGCGCCATGCGTACCATGAGCCAGACCAGGGAAATGGGTTCACTGATAGATCCCGTACTCAATGCGCTCCAGATAGTCCTCGACTGCCTGAAACCCCACTGGGTTGTCGATAACGTCCAGCGGCACGTCACCGTCCAGATACTTGCAAGGGCGCCCTAGCCATTCTTCGGCCAGCTTTTGGGTGCCGAATACATTGATCGCGTGCTCCAGCACCTTCGCGTACTGGAAGGCCACGGCGCTCTGTTGGGAGTTGAGGTGTGCTGGTTGCTTGCTGCCCTGGCGCTGAATCGTCCTGATGGACTTGCCCACAATGCGGCTCATGATCTTCTTCGTCGAATACAGATCAGAAATCGCAAGCATGTCTTGCACGTCTTTCAGGTTGAAGCCTTTGACCGTGAGCCTGTAGACCATGACCGGACTGAGCTGGTCAGAGTCACTTTGGAAAAGGTATTCCGTTGGCCTACGGGCGGCGGGTGCTGCCTTGCGGGTGCGAGTGTCGGCGGAAACCATAGCGTATTCCTCCAGATGCGACATATGACATTATTGTAGCGTCATTTGGCGCGTCATGCGGCAGGTAAGTGCCTGGCATCTGGTATCGCTCTGTTCGTGGTCTGAATCGATTGTGCGCATTCCTGACGCCCCATTCCGGGTGCTCGTTCCCGACTTGCGCAGTTGAGCTGCTCGGGTGAGTTTTCGTCCACCGGCAGCAATGGCTGGGTAGACGCGTTCGTTACCTCTCTCGAGCCTGCTCGCTCTTTGCTATGCTGCCGGTCTACGCTGCGGGATTTAGTTGGCAGCGGCCTGCCGCCTCCCCTTGCGGACACCTCATCCAACCGTCTTCTGGAGTCGCGATGAAACATCATGTAGTGATTGAAGACTGGGAAGGGGATGGCGCCATTCGCCTTCCCGACGACGTTCTGCAGGAGATGGGAGTCGATGTTGGAAGCACGCTCTACCTGCTCGAGGAGTATGTAGGCACCACCCGTTGCCTGGTACTCAGTAAGACTCCGCGCATCCCTGATCGCGTTGATGAACTGGTTGGCCACTGGGAGTCCTTCGGCAAGATCGCAAGCGACTTGGGCTCCAAGGATGGATGAGCTGCTTCCAGCTCCCGAGGATTACTCCGCCGCATGGCGGCTGACCTCAACCAAGTTCCAACGGCAGGACGAAGCCCGGCGAGCTAGTGGTCAAAAACCGAGAATCCAGATTTCGTGTTTTGTGCCTTAGGTAACCGCCCTTAGGTAGCGTCAAGAGCCATAAACTGTAGACAGCGACACAGGGCAAAAGCCTTGATGCAGGGCACTTAGAGACGTTCAAGAGCATTACTAGTCAACCAAGATTCCTGTACCGCATTGGCCTCCGAAGGAGGGGTCGTGGGTTCGAATCCCGCCTGGTGCGCCAGATCATTGTTTCTAGTTGTCTGCAGATGTCTACGAAACGCCTACAGAGCCCGCCAC
>Ga0233369_1000106_pt1 | contig 42965 bp, 36 predicted proteins | sample ElkDunMinimDraft_26_FD_191537 | JGI IMG/M metagenome (GOLD analysis project Ga0233369, IMG submission 191537) | Fecal eukaryotic communites from dung pellets of Tule Elk in California, USA - Elk Dung D16 | ecosystem: Host-associated > Mammals > Digestive system > Large intestine > Fecal | place... | reverse complement strand
ATAATTTCTTTGCGGAGCAAGAAAACCAAATCTTACATCAAATTATGCTTGAAAGTCTGCGTGATTTTAACGAAAATAATGAATCAAATGCTACAGAAGCAACAGTTCCTGAAGGGTATTTTGATACTTTAGAAAATAATATTTTCGCAAAAATTGCCGAACAAGACTTGAAAGATAAAGTGAGTGATGAAGGTTTTATTGTGCCAGATCAATATTTCGAACAATTCGGTCAAACTATCGAAGGGCGTTTAGCGGAAGAAAATTTAAAATCTTTCAGCCCAACTTTAGATTATCAAATTCCTGAAGATTATTTTGTGAAAGCAGAAGAAAGTATTTTCGCTAAAATTGCAGAGCAGAATCTTCGCGATACAATCGGGAATGATACAGGTTTTACGGTTCCTACAGAATATTTTACTCAAGCGACCGCAGAAATTGAAGACCGTATATTGATTGAAAAATGGTTAACAGATTTCGGCAAGGAACATTTTGGTGTTCCAAGTGGATATTTTGATCAGTTATCTGATAACATCCTTGTTAAAACCGTAGGTGATATACCAGAAAAAGCTAAGGTAATTACATTGCCAAAACGTTCGATTTGGAAAAAATACGCAGCAGCTGCGGTGGCTATAATTGTTGGTAGTGGAGCTTATTTTGGTTTGCAAAACACTAATTCAAATCCACAATTGCAACAGCAGGTGGCATCTTCAGATGTGAATTTGGAGAATATAAGTGACGAAGAAATTCTCGGTTATTTAGCTCAAGTTTCTGAAGGAGAAGATTTAATCCAATTGGCAGAGTTTGCGTCTGATGATTATAACGATGACGAGAAAACACAATTAGATTCAAATATTGATGACGATGAAATTGAAGATTATTTAAATTACATGCTATAATGTTACATTTTAAATATATACTTACTACTATTTGTTTGCTTTTTATAACACACTTCTCTTTTGCGCAACGCAATTTTGAGGCAATTGAAAGCGAAAAGATAGCATATATTACAAAAGAATTGAAATTAACACCTGCAGAGGCTGAAAGATTTTTTCCGATATACAATCAATACAATAAAGAAATGTGGGAATTAAAACGTGCTAAAAGAGGTGCTCAACGTACGCCAGAAGGTGCGAATTCTTTAAATCCCGAAAAACGTGATGTCATTGCATATGATGTAAAAGAAGTTGAACTCAAAAAAGCCTATCGTGCTGACTTTGCAAAATTCATAGGACAAACTCGAGCTTCACAATTTTTTCAAGTCGAAGAAGATTTTTTCAACTTACTACGAAGTAAGATTCAAAATAGAAAAAAAGAATAAAGAACTAGCCTGCAAAATTTGCAGGCTAGTTTTGCTTTTAATTATATCTATTGCGCTTGCTCTCCTGATTCAATCTCTTTTCGCAAGACAGAATGCTTCTTACCATATATGAAATAGACTACAACCCCAATTAACATCCAAATCCCTAATCTCTCCCAACTAACCAGTGGCAACGAAAGCATCATAAGTACACATACAATTATACCTAATATTGGTACTAAAGGCACGAAAGGTGTTTTAAACGGACGATTTGCAGTTGGATTACTTTTACGCAAAACAAGTATACCTATACACACCAATGTGAATGCTAATAATGTCCCAATACTTACCATATGTCCAAGATCTGATACGGGAACAAATCCTGCAAATATGCTGACGAAAACCATAAAAATTAAATTTGTTTTCCACGGCGTTTGTCTTTTGGATAAGTCTGAAAATATTTTAGGTAAAAGACCATCTTTACTCATCGAATAAAAAACACGGCTTTGTCCTAATAGCATAACCAAAATTACGGAGGTGTATCCTGCGATAATAGTTACAACCATAGCTGTATTCAGAAAATCATAGCCTGTCCTACCAAAAGCTGTTGCTACGGGCTTAGCATCCCCCTTAAATTCCGTATAATTAGCCAAACCAGTCATTACATAGGAGAATAATACATAAAGAATAGTACAAATAAGTAAGGATCCAATTATTCCTATAGGCATTCCCTTTTTTGGATTAATAGCTTCTTGAGCTGCTGTACTCACAGCGTCAAATCCTACAAATGCAAAAAATAAAACTCCAGCGGCACGAAGTACACCTGAAATACCAAATTCACCAAAACTATCACTTGAGAAAAACTCAAAAAAACCGACTTTACCTTGTTTTAGTAATTCTTCTCCCTCATTTACAGGGATAAATGGTGTGTGATTCGCAGGATTAATAAACTGCCAACCTAATGTTATAAATAGGATAACTACAGCTACTTTTAATACAACCAAAATATTATTCACAAAAGAAGATTCCTGTGTGCCTCGCATCAATAACAAAGACAGCAAACAAACTATTACGATTGCTGGTAGATTTACCACTCCGCCCTCCCACGGTCCCGCCAATAACTCAGGAGGTAATGACATGCCAAAAACAATGAGTAATTGATTGAAATATTGCGACCAACTCGCAGCGACTGTAGCACTCGCTAATGCATACTCCAATACCAAATCCCACCCAATTATCCATGCCATAAACTCACCCATCGTTGCATAGGAATAAGTATAGGCAGAACCAGCAACTGGAATCATAGAAGCAAATTCAGCATAACATAAACCAGCGAATGTACATCCTACCGCTGCAATAATAAAGGATAACATGACGGCAGGACCTGCATTTTCAGCTGCCGCAATACCTGTTAAAGAAAAAAGTCCTGCTCCGATAATCGCTCCTACTCCCAAAGCTATCAGACCAGAACTTGTTAATGTTCTTTTTAATGTACCTTCCCCACTTTGTGCCGCCTCGGCAACTAGTTTGGGTAATGATTTTTTATACCACATAATTTAGATTTGAATAATTAATCCAATCTAAACACAATATTTAATAAATAAAACTAAAAAGAAAAAAATTACCAAGGTTTATAATTCGAATTAACTGGTTTCGTTAAATCAAATTTTACAGTAAATACTCTTTCTGATCCAATTCTTCTCAAATTATAGGTATATGTTGTACCATCCATAGTAATCCACCACACATTTTGACACGCATAATCAATAAGATCACAAGTTTCATTATCCGCTGGGAAAACTTGAATGTGTTTTGCACCTTCATTAGGTGATGTGCCACCATAGAACGTTACTTTATCTGGAGAACCATCTTCGTGTCTGTGGTCGTGTTTCAGGGTAATAACATTGTTGGAATAATTTAAAATCCAAGTTCTGGATTTGTCTTCGCCGACATAGAATGGAATTTTTACTTCGCGATCATCGTAAGACATTACTTGCATAAGCAATCGTTTCCCTGTAAAACCATCCCCCTCTTTTCCACCTTCCACTATTTCACCTTCGAAATATTGACCTTCAAATGGCTTGAACTGCTCCAAAAAGATTTTAGAATTAGGTTTTTCTTGTGCTATAACAGCCTGATTAATAAAAAGAAATAATAAAATAAGATATTTCATAAGATAAATGAATAAATAATTTTGAATTTTCGAATATAGTTCAAAACTAAAACAATATACTATTGTGTATATCAAATGTTTTGCATACCTTTGCAACGCCTTAGGCAATAGTGCCTATTGTATAATTTATTTCATGAACCCATTTTTAGAACTGGGAATCCGTGAGGAAGTTGTTAAAGCCATCTCAGAAATAGGTTTCGAGAAACCTTCTGAAATTCAGGAAAAAGCCATTCCTGTTTTATTGACTGGTAGCGACGATTTTGTCGGATTAGCCCAAACCGGCACAGGTAAGACAGCGGCATTTGGTCTTCCATTATTAGAGCAATTAGACTTTTCTCAAAAACACCCACAAGCATTAATTTTGTGCCCTACACGTGAGTTGTGTTTACAAATCGCTAAAGATTTAGAAAAATTTGCTAAATACATCGATAACGTACATGTTGTTGCTGTATATGGAGGTGCAAATATCAGTGACCAACTACGTCAAATCAGACGCGGTGTGCAAATTGTAGTAGCGACCCCAGGTCGTATGTTAGATATCATTGGCAGAAATGCAATTGATTTTTCTAGCGTAAAATATGTTGTATTAGATGAAGCGGACGAAATGTTAAACATGGGTTTCCAAGAAGACATCAACAACATTTTATCAGAAACTCCCGAGGACAAAAAAACTTGGTTGTTTTCTGCAACAATGCCAAGAGAGGTACGTCGTATCGCTCAGAAGTATATGACTGATCCATTTGAATTAACTGTAGGTACAAAAAATACAGGTAATGCAAATATCGAACACCAATACTTCTTGGTAAAAGCGAGAGATAAATACGCAGCATTCAAACGTATCGTTGATTCTAATCCAGAAATCTTTGGTATCGTATTCTGTCGTACTAAAATCGAAACGCAAGAAATCGCTGAAGCATTAATCAAAGATGGTTACAATGCGGATGCTTTACACGGTGATTTATCACAACAACAACGCGATAAAGTAATGAAGCGTTACCGTGACCGTAGTTTACAAATGTTGATCGCAACAGACGTAGCTGCACGTGGTATCGATGTGAATGACGTGACACACGTTATTAACTTCTCATTACCTGATGAAATTGAAAACTATACACACCGTTCTGGTCGTACGGCTCGCGCTGGTAAAACTGGTATTTCAATCTCATTAATCAACATCAAAGAGCAAAGTAAAATCCGTCAACTTGAAAAAGTAATTGGTAAACCTTTTGTTAAAATGCAAGTACCTCAAGGTGCTGATGTTGTTGAAAAACAGTTATTGACTATCATAAACAAAGTTAATAATGTAGAGGTTAACGAAGATCAAATCAATCCATTCATGCCTGCTATTATGGAAGGTTTTGAATCTTTATCAAAAGAGGAGATTGTAAAAAGATTTGCATCATTAGAATTTAATAGATTCTTAGAATACTACAAAAATTCTCCGGACTTAAACATCGAAGCTCGCGAAATAAGTGGCGATAGACGTGAAAGAGATGATCGTGGACCTCGTCAGAGTTCTAAAGGTTACACTCGCTTGTTCATGAACTTAGGTTCTGTAGATGAGTTCAGCCGTGGAGATATGTTAGGATTTATTTGTAATACTGCAAATATTACTGGCAAGTCTATCGGTAAAATTGATTTGAAGGGTGTTTTCACATTTTTCGAAGTTCAAGACGAAGAAGTTAATAAAGTATTCGATGGTTTCAAAGGTGTAGATTACAACGGACGTCAAGTACGTATCGAAGTATCTGGCGCTAGCGAAGGTCGTTCGGATCGCGGAGATCGTGGTGGTCGTCCTTCAAGAGGCGGTGACCGTGGAGGAAGACCTCGTGGTGAGCGTAGTGGTGGTGGATTCGGCGGCGAAAGAAGAGATCGTGGCGGTGACCGTCGTGGTGGATTCAGTGGCGGCGAAAGAAGAGAGCGCAGCGGCGGAGATAATGGCGGATTCCGTGATTTCTCTGGCAAAAAACGCGAATCGAAAAGCAGATATTAATTTTAAGAATATTGCGTAAATTTGTAAGGCTACCTACTTTGGGTAGCCTTATTTTTTTGTGATATTGCTTATGAATAACGAGCCTACACGTGTATTTGACTTAGTCAACTACAGACAACACACTTACCCTATTTCCGCGATTTTTTCACACAAAGAAAATAACCGCTGGAAAGAAATTTCAAACTTGGACTTTCAAAAAAAAGTCGATGAGATTTCAAAAGGTCTTATCGCACTAGGTGTACAACCCGATGATAAAATAGGTATCGTAAGTGAAAATCGAATTGAATGGTCTTTAATAGACTTCGCAATACAACAAATTGGCGCTGTGGTTGTCGCACTTTATCCAAACATTTCGGACAACGACTATTCATATATATTCAATCATGCCGAAATCAAGCTTGCAATAATAAGTTCTAAGACTTTATATGAACGTATAAATGAACTTAGACCTAGCATACCAGAATTGCAACATACTTTTATTTTGGATGAAGGAACTTTATATCCCAATTGGGATATGATACTACAAACAGGAAAAGTAATTTCTGATAACGAACTTGCTGCACGTAAATCCGCGGTTGAAAATGAGCATATTGCCACGATCATTTACACCAGTGGCACTACAGGTAGTCCCAAAGGTGTCATGCTAACACACAAGAATCTATTAGCGGATATGATGAGTAGTGAATATTCCTTTCCAGTAACTGCATACGATCGTGCCTTATCGTTTCTTCCCGTCTGCCATGCCTATGAACGATTGTTTCATTACGTATATATGTACAAAGGGTTGACGATTTTTTATGCACAATCGATGGAAACTATCGGTGCTGATATGAAGGAGGTCAAACCACATATTTTCTCTGCTGTACCTCGTGTATTGGAAAAAGTGTATGACAAAATTATGGCTAATGGCAATTCGCTCACTGGAATAAAACATAAACTATTCTTTTGGGCTATTGGCTTAGGTGAAAAATATGATTTAGATGAGTCGAAAAGATCTTGGTGGTACGACACACAGCTCAACATAGCACGTAAATTGATTTTTTCAAAATGGCAAGAAGCTTTGGGTGGCGAAATAAAGGGTATTGCGACAGGCTCAGCAGCATTACAAGAGCGTTTGATAAGATTATATATGGCTGCAGGAATTATGATTTACGAAGGATATGGACTCACAGAAGGTGGCCCTTGCCTTTCGGTTAATGATTTCAAACGCGGAATGAAAATCGGAACTGTTGGCTTACCACTAATCAATATCGAAATCAAATTAGCCGAAGATGGTGAAATTCTTGCCAAAGGAGACAATGTGATGTTGGGCTATTACAAAGATCCACAAGCGACACAGGAAGTTATTAAAGACGGTTGGTTGTATACAGGTGATATTGGACAATGGGTGGATGGTAAATTCCTAAAAATCATCGATCGCAAGAAAGAAATGTTTAAAACTTCTGGTGGCAAATATGTAGTTCCTCAGGCTATAGAATCCAAAATGGTCGAATCGCCATATATCGAACAATTTATGGTAGTTGGCGATGGCGAAAAATTCCCCGCTGCCTTTGTCGTTCCTTCTTATACAAACTTATTGGAATGGGCAAAAGTCAACGCTCCAGAATTATCTAAATTAGCGCAGGAAAACTTTCTTCTGAATGATAAAATTAAACATAAGATTACGGAAGAGATCGACAAAGTCAATTCAGCATTCGGACAATGGGAGCAAATCAAAAAATTCGCTATCATTCCAAATGAATTCACCATTGAAGGTGGTGAATTGACACCTACTTTGAAGATGAAACGCAAGAAAATTATTGAGAAATATCTTGTAAACTATAAGGAAATTTATTCTTAAAAATATAGCCTTCCAAATCGTGAAGGCTATATTTTTAAATCTTATTTTCCGATTTTAGATGATTAGTTTTTGGATTTTCCTTCGAAAACCTTTGAATGAGTTTATAGGTATTCGGAATCATAGTCTCCAAGCGTTTTAAAGTCTCAGCAGAAATATTCTCTCGATCAAAAGGAATAGACTTCACGTATTCTTGAATTTCGCCTTCAGTTCTTCCGTATTTATAATCGTATGTAAATCGTCCCGCGCTATCCAATTTTACATTTGAGTTTGTCAAATTTGGAACAGAAATATAAAATTCTGATTGCTGTAATAATGCTTGTTTACTTGCATTAAATAACTTCTTAGACTGTAAAGCCGAATATAGCTCCTGAGCCACATACACTGAAGGATCAATTATGTGCAACTTCTCTCCTATCAAATGCTTGTAATGATATATTCCATCACCTCCCCTATAACTCCTTAATTCCAAAAAGACTTTATTAATTTCTTTAATCAAATATGGATAATGTGTACAGCCTAAAATAATAGCCTTTAAAGGTTGTGGGTCTTTCGATTTTCGCATTTGCTCCAATAAAGAAACAAGATGATATCGCACATAATTTTCTGCATCATTAAGCTGAATTATCGAACAATCGTCTATATTTTTATTATCGCATAATAAACTGTTTCCTTCATTTTTGAAATTATAAACATCTAACAACGCTTTATCAATCGTATAGTTTGGATTTTCGAAGGAAGGTCCACGATAAGCATCTTGTGGAACATTAGTATTTTTTCGAATAAAATCAGGTTCTTCATCCACCGCCTCAGCCAAACCGTAACCTCCTTGATTAAAAATCTGAATATTTCCACTTAAATTACCTTCCGCAATTTGTTGTTTTAAAGTACACTCATATCCTTTAGAAGCAATAGTACCCACTGTCGCAAAAACAGCTATTGCACCATTTTCGGTTTTATCAAAGAAAGAAAGCGTTCCACGTGTAGCTGCGTTTATCACGCCAATAATTGGGATATCCAAGTTTGTTTTTTTCACAAAGGATCGACCATCTTCATAACCGTAAGCCGTAGCTGTATTGCACGCGATTACAATAGCTTTGACTTGTTCCTTATTCGATAAATAAGATGTGCTTGTACCGGATTGGTAGTATTTATTCCCTAATAGAAATTGGAAATCCTTTATAATATGTTCTTTCAGCAGATCATCTTTACCTGTTGAATTGTAATTGCCATACGGCATATTGGCTTGATCTGCGAGATAGATAAATTTTTCAGATGAAAAATCAGTAGCCCCATCCGCACCTCGCTCTTTAGAAATATTGTTATGCTGATCAAAATTCACCAAGGCGTCCAGCACAGTTAATCCACCAGTTCCTGAATCAAAAACGCCTATCGGTAATTGATGTAAAGGCCGGGAATAATTAGAGAAATCGATATGATAGAAACTGCTGGTATCCCTCAAAATACTATCCTCAATTTTTGACTTTTCTTGTGTAAAAGAAGTTCGTACATTCAAGCACAAACACGCAAGAAGTGATAGACCAGCAAAAGATTTATTCATTTTTCATTAGGTTGATTGCGCTAATTTAATAGTTTTTTAGCGCAAACCTTTATAAACCTGCATTATTTTTAATGGGAAGAATGATGTGAATGAAAATATGAATATTTATAGATTCACAAATCTTCTTTTCAATTGCAATCTTCGTGATTTTCGTAGGCGGGAGTGTTTAACAGGGTAATGTCTATCTTTTGTGATATTATTGAAAATTAAAGCAATCACCAATAAAATCAAAGCCCCTGAAAGAACAGGCGATAGCACATACATATACCCCATCTCAGCAATCTTGGTTCCACCAGATACCGCTATCAAAGCTGTAGCTCCTCCTGGAGGATGCAAACATCGAGCAACCTGCATCGCAACTATCGAAAGTGCAACAGCAGTTGGTGCTGTGAGACATATGATATCAGGAAAAACTTTCGCTACAGTCACTCCAACGATTGCCGAAATAAGATGACCAGCTACCAAATTTCTTGGCTGCGCCAAAGGACTGTACACTGCACCGTAAATCAATACAGAAGAAGCTCCAAAAGAACCGATGAGAAATAGATTTTCTAACTGTGGAAGATGAAGGGATTGCAAATAAGCAATAATTCCAATCCCTATAAAAGCACCGACAAAAGACCAGAAATGGTCTTTAAAATCGACTAATGTTTCTTTATAAACTACGTATTTATAAACTCTAAGTTGTCTTCGTAGTTTTTGCTTTAGCATTTTTATTTATTATTTCGTTGGCGAATAGCCTCATAGATCACCACACCTGCTGAAACAGAGACATTCAATGAACCTATCTCACCAAACATCGGAATCTTTGCCAATTTATCCGAAATACGAATCAAATCATCCGACACACCGACATCTTCAGCCCCCATAATGATACAAGTAGGTCCTGAATAATCTACGTCATACACAGAATCCTTCGTTTTTTCGGTACTCACTACCAATTGTACTCCCGAATCAATTAAAAATCGCCCTGTTTTACCTAAGGAATCTTGACGACAAACTGGAATCTTATAAAGAGCACCTGCTGAAGTTTTAATTGCATCAGGATTGATTTCTGCCGAACCTTTTTTCGGAACAATAATCGCGTGTACACCTGCACATTCTGCCGTACGAGCAATAGCACCCATATTACGCACATCCGTCACTCCATCCAACATCAACAACAATGGCGTTTCACCTTTCTCGTATATTTCAGGAAGAATATCTTCAATGTTATTGTAAATAATAGGTGAAATAACGGCGATTACACCTTGATGATTTTTGCGCGTAATCCGATTCAATTTCTCAACTGGTACTTGTTGGTAACCAATGTTATTTTCCTTGATTAATGCTTTCAATTCCAACAGTAAACTACCGCTCAATCCACGTTGGATAAAAAGAGATTCTATCTCTTTACCACTATCGATGGCTTCGATGACAGCACGAATACCAAAAACCATTTGATTACTTTCTCGTTGTTCGCCGCGATCACGACGTTGGAAACTGTTTTGCATTATTGTAAATTATAAGTAATGAGATAAGTAGCATAATAACTATTTACCAAAATTTTGTACAAAGATAAGAAAGAGAAATTTAGCTAAGACCTAAATTGAATGTTTTTCGCAAAGTTTCCAAAGATGGATTCTTTTGCACCATGACCTGATACTTTTCTTGGGAAGTATAAGCTTTACGGATAACAGACTTTTCAAGTTGATGTGTCGTAATATCCAAGGAAAAGTTTTTTAGTTCTACCCTTAAGTAATTAAGAATATCTATTTTTCCTTCTTTAAGCTGTTCACTTTGCACCATATTTTCCACATCGATCTCGATAATATTCCCATTCAGACGTGGCTCGTTGGCCGTCATAATGGTATACAAGGTAATACGATTTTCAGCTTTTAGCTTTTCTGCTAGAGTATTCCATTTACTGATAAATGAATTGAAAGTTACTTCATGAAACTCGTTACCTTGTACTAAATCGGATTCTTCGGATTCATCTGTTGTTTTTTCTTCAAAAACTGTAGTCAAACTCGGCACCGCAACAGAAGGTTTGAAACTTCCCCATCCTTTCCCAGAAGAAAATGATTTTTTCTCTGGTTCAGGTGCCTTAACAGGACTGGGAATAGGAGATTTTACGGGAGCTGGCGCAGTAGTTGCTGAAGATGTACTAGATGCTACTTGAGGAGCTTGCGGCGTAGAAGCCACAGCTGATTTTACTGACTCAGGGAGTTTTTTTTTTAGTTCCACTTGCGTAGCTGATATACCATTTACTCCTAACTTGATAGCGGAGGACAAATGGCACATCTTTAATAAAGCCAGTTCGATTTGTAAACGTTGATTTTTGCTCGTGCGGTAAGATATTTCGCATTGATTCGCAATGTTCAATGCAGAAAGCAACAATCCCGAACTTAATGCAGAAGATTGCTCAAAATATTTTTTCTTAATATTCTCACTGACATCCAAAAGCTTTAACGTACGTGGTTCTTTTGTTACTAAAAGATTTCGAATATGATTCGACAATCCTGCGATAAAATGCCCCCCATCAAAACCTTTGTTCAACACATTATCAAAAATTAACAACGTATCTGCCGCGTCTTCTTGCGCGATAGCCTGTATTAATTTGAAATAATAATCGTAATCAAGAATATTTAAATTATCAATTACAGCTTGATAAGTCAAATTGCGATTCGAAAAGCTCACAATTTGGTCAAACATCGATAAAGCATCACGAAGACCGCCATCTGCCTTTTGCGCAATCACATGTAAGCCATCCGCCTCAAAAGTTACCTCTTCTTTTACCGCAATATTTGCCAAATGATTGGCCATATCCTCTACTTTGATTCGATTAAAATCAAAGATTTGACAACGCGAAAGAATAGTCGGAAGTATCTTGTGCTTTTCTGTAGTAGCTAGAATGAAAATAGCATACGAAGGTGGCTCTTCTAATGTTTTCAGGAAAGCATTAAAAGCGGCTTGAGATAACATATGCACCTCATCAATGATGTAAATTTTATATTTACCCGTCTGCGGCGGAATGCGTACCTGCTCAATCAAGCTTCGTATATCATCCACAGAATTGTTGGAGGCAGCATCTAATTCGTGAATACTAAATGAAGCACCATTTTGGAAAGAATTACAACTCTCACAAGTGCCACAAGCTTCTGTATTTTCAGAAATCTGTTCGCAATTGATGGTTTTTGCCAAAATACGTGCACAAGTCGTCTTACCAACACCTCTTGGTCCACAAAAAAGGAAAGCTTGGGCTAACTGATTGTTGTGAATAGCATTTTTAAGGGTGTTCGTAATATGTGATTGACCAACGACAGAATCGAAGGTAATGGGACGATATTTACGTGCAGAAACAATGAAATTATCCATCATCACAAAGATAGCTAATTTGACTTGGCATATCAAATTATTAAACGTGCTTATATCCCTGTATTCTCTAAAGATTTCCAGGTTATTTTATCATCGTGTGTAGCTCTTTTCGATATTGTAGAGCACTTTTACCCGCAAACGCTTTAAACAGCTTATTGAAATGACTAAAATTATGAAATCCACTTTCATAACTGATATTTGCAACACTCATTGGCTTTTCGGCTAACAATTTGCAGGCATGTACAATCCTATATTCGTTGACAAGACGAGTAAAAGTCTTATTGGTTACTTTTTTGAAAAATCGACAAAATGAAGGTACGGTCATACTTGACATTTCGGCAACTTTGCCTTCCCAGAAGGACATTATATTGTAAAACTGGTAAAAGGCAAGGAAACAATTGCGTATGAATTAAGAATTACGCGAGATAAACGTTAGTTTCGGAACCTCTTGTAACTAAATAAAATTCGAAAACTCAAAAATTTATGTTTACTAAGTACAATTATGTGGCTTGTCGTAGCGAAATTAAATGATGAATGGAAGTTGAAATGCTTTGTGAAGCTGATAATATTCAACTAACGATTACAAAATAGACATACACAGATTTACGAGGATAAACTTAAATATTATAAGAAATTTTAACCAAACCTGTTAACCTCAATATTGAATTATTGAGTTAGAATAAGCTTTAGCACGAATACACTTACATAATGTCTAAAGCTTATTCTTTACGTAAATGATAAGATGCCAAAATAAATTGTGCATCTCGCTAAAATATAACTTTCTCTCCCCTATATATATTGTTAACTCCTTATTCACAAAATAAGGGGTTTTCTTTTGAAATCTTAAGCACCAACTTTTTGATTAAATTTGTGTTATATTTATGTTAATTAGAGGTCTTCTAAATGAATCAATTATTTACACGGTTTATTTGCGTTGCTACTATTCTATGTAATGGCTTGATTTCATTTGGTCAAAATTTTGAAAGCATTGACTTTCTGCAAAAACCATTTCAATTTGACAAATCACGCTTAGAAACATTTGATTTTCCAACCATAATAAGTGAAGAGGCAATTCAACAATTTCATCAAAAGATTAATTCAGAAGAATATCAGCATCTTATACATGAACTCGTAACTTATCGTACGAATGAAAAGCTTAGCGATTGGCTATATTATCAACTGATTCGACGAGTTTCGCAATCTTTAAGTCCAAAATCTGAAAATTACCCACGCTACACATTGTACAAATGGTATTTGATGAATAAATCGGGCTATGATACACGAATAGCAATCGGCAACAATCAAATCATTTTCTACATAAAAAACAAAGAAGATATTTCTGATATTCCTTTTTTCAATATCGACAATCAACAATACACTTGCTTGAATTACCACGATTACGGAAAATTATTTCAACGAACAAATGCGTATAAACCTGTTGATATCTATTTTGAAGAAGGTGTAAATGATTTTAGGTATAAAATAGATCAAATGCCAGAACTAATGGCACAAGGCTACAAACAGAAAAATATTAATTTCGAATATAACGACAAAGTCTACAACTTCAACATCAAAGTGAATGATGAAGTTTCAAGTATTTTTAAAAATTATCCAGGCGTTGATTTCGAATCATACTTTAATATACCACTGACAAAAGAAACCTACAGCTCGTTGATTCCTCTATTAAAAAAGAATGTGGCTGAGATGAACACTGAAAATGGTGTCGATTATTTGATGCGATTTACTCGCTATGCTTTCCTATATGAAGATGACGAAGAAAATTTTGGCACTGAAAAAAGACTTTCGCCAGAACTCACGCTGCTCAATCCATACAGCGATTGTGATGACCGTGTGGCGTTGTTCTTTTATTTGGTAAAAGAGATTTATAATCTCCCGATGGTCGCGATCTTGTATCCATCACACATTACTATGGGTGTTCAGTTTGACAAAAAGATTGGTAAAACCATCAAATTTGAAGATCAATATTATTCAATTTGTGAACCAACACCGCAAGCTACAAGCCTCAACATAGGTGAATTGGCAGACAAATATTTGGACAAAGAATACAAAGTCGTATATCACTACTCTCCCAAATAAAAAACTCCCCATTCAATGAACGAGGAGTTAATGATTAGGTTTAAAATTATATTTTTAGAAAGAATATTTAGTCCAACCAAATACAGTTGTATTTGCTCCAGTGGAACTTGTGTTTTTAGTCGCACTTGCTCCTTCTAATTTTACTTTTGAAGCAGAGAATAAGCTTTCTGGATTGAATGTATAGCTGATAGATGTTGCACTATTACCAGCACCTTTACCATCTGTCAAATCAATAATATCTGAAAAAGAAGAATTAGCAGCATTTTGCAGCAATAAGTTTGTAATAGTTGCTGTAGCACCTCTTCTAACCTTGATAAAGTCATTCATTGTTCCTATTTCCTTACCATCTTTATCCAATGTTTTTTGTTGAGAATTGTTGATGATAGTAATATCCTCCATTTTGAAGTTTGATTGTGCTACGTGATTCGATCCATTTCCATCGTGATTACCGTCAGCTTCTACACCGCGAGGATCTGCTTCATTAGTCGTAAACGCTGAAGTCCAAATTCCGTATGCATTCTTCAATGTTCCTGTATAGCCTTGTGTAAAGTCAAACATATCATCTTCGGAATTAACCACCAATAAATTAGTAACATTCACAGAACCGCCGAAGAATTCTATTGCATCATCAGCACCATCTTTTATATAAATATTGCTGATTTTCGTACCGTTACCCACACCATTCAATGTCAAGCCATTATGTTCTTTGTCATCCGAGATATTAGATCCCGTATATTCTAAGATAACATAATCCAATTCGCCCGAATTGTCTGCAACATCATTGCCACCATATTGAATTTGGTCGTTGATCTCTGTACCGAATGTGCTTGGATCAGATGCATTAGCACGAGAAAGCGGAGCTTTACCATTGATGATCAAACCTCCCCAAGAACCTGATTTAGTCTCCGAGGAAGTAAAAGTAATCGGACTAGTAGATGTACCTTTAGCGTTTATTTTAGCACCTTTAGTAATCAATAAATAAGAACTTCTATCCTTCGCTAATATTTTAGTCCCTGCAGGAATAGTCAACGTAACACCTTCTTGAACAATTGTAGGACCATCCAAAGTTACTGTTCCAGCTTTTACAGTTAAGTTGCTTGTAATTGAACCTTTCAATACGGTTACTTCTTCAGGTTGTGGATTTGGTGACACCAATGTGTCATCATCACTTGAACAAGCTGAAAATCCTAATGCTCCAATTGCCAATGCTGTAAATAATTTTGTTCTCATTTTTATGTTTGTTAAATTAATCTCTTGTTATTACTATTATTATTTATTCCGAAGGTATAGCTATCGTTTAAACCCTTTATTAGAAATACATTAACAAATTGTTAAAACTTATAAGTCAATCCGACACTTAGATCTACCCCTCTTTTAATTGACTGCAAAGTGATATTATTTCCTTGGTCAGACTCGCGCTCTAATTCTATAGCTGGATTTAATATATTTCTAGCTTTAAGATTGATACCCCAGTTATTTTTTAATGTAGCACTAGTAATGAAGTCCAATGTGGGTACACTTTTCTCAATCACATTTCTGAATCCATTAGTTCCAATTGCAAACACACGATCACTAAAGTAATTGAATACTAAAGTCGATGTCCATTTCAATTTGTTAGCATTCAATAAATAACTCACATCAGCATTTGCTAATAATGGAGAGGCCCCCTGTAACTTAGAAGTTCCATTAAATGCTGTAAAAATTGCCTTTTCGTTTTGTAGTTTCTGGGTACTATATAAATAAGATACGTTAGCACCAACAGAAAGAATATTGTCACCATATTCATTTGTAGTGGTAAGTAAATTCTTTTTAAACTCTATTTCAGCTCCAGCTACCTGAGCTGAAGATCCAACATTAAAAAATGTCATTACGTTGTTACTTGACTCCACACGTGCAATTGGATTTTTTAATTGTTTATAAAATGCACCTACTGAAATTAATTCGCCTTGCTCTGGAAACAACTCCCATTTAAGGTCAAAGTTTAAGTTCTCCACAGGAACTAAATCTTTGTTACCAATCACACTTCCTGTCGAAAACGTATTCTTGAAATATGCAGTTTCTATGAATTGAGGCAACGTGTAGCTCATACTTGCTGATGCTCTCAAATTACTTTTTTCATTCAATGCATATTTCAAGTTCAGACTAGGTAAAAGATAATCCTTCTCGATTCTTGAAGGACCGTCAACTTCAGAATTCGACATATTGGTGTTATAGGTCATATTCTGAAACACATTATCATAACGAACGCCTACGACTGCAGTTAATGCTTGATTGAACTGATAAGTCCCAGACAAAATCGCAGAATGAATATTTCTCTCGCCTTTATACCAATACGGTGTCAAATCAGCTCCTCTTCCCGATTCAAAGGTGAAGCCTCCATCCAAAAATTTGCTTTTACCATAAATGCCATCCATGTCATTGACATCAAAATCAAATAAATGCAATGAACCAGTTTTTAAATGACCGAAGATGATGGCGTTGAAATCTCGTTTTACTAAATTACCATTGTAACCAAATTCAACTTTACGATCCAACTCATCCGTATTTAAGAATTTGTGTGTAACAATAGCTTTCGCTGTCCAACCATTTTCTGTCAATTCTGAAAAATAACGTTCGTTATAATTCTGGGTATCATATAATCGATAAGATCCTGTTTGATCTTGATCCAACATTTCTATTGTACGTCTGTCAGGTTCATTTCCACGTACAGCGTTATTTCCAATGCCAATATCTAACTTCCAATTGTCCGATATATCCAATTTTGACAACAATTGATTTACAAATAAGTGATTGTCTTGCACTTGGCTACGTCTGAAAAATCCATTGTCCTTAACATCAAATAATTTGAAACCAATATTGCTTTCAAAATCCTGGCTTTGGTCATTGATATACATTGAATTGTAAGACACATAATGTTTGCCAAATGAATATTTCAGATTTGCCATTGCAGTTTTTGAAACATTATATTGTGATCGAGTCGATGCTTGATCTAATGATATAGTTCCATCATTTGTAGTCTGACGAATCAATCCTTCTGCATATTTGTAATCAGAATTCATATTACCAATCAACAGGACATTTAAACTTCCATCGCCAACCTTAAAATTTTTGCCTCCCATTATGGAAAAACTTGAATTAATAGGAGTTTCCATTACTTTTGGATTCCAATTATTACTAAAGTCATAACTGTTTAAATTTGAGATAGGTGATTTTTTATCTTTCAAACTTCCAAACCAATTTGTACCATCTACACGTTTGAAGTTGTCTCCATTGATAGATTGGGTATTTACACCTGCAGAAACACCAATTTCCAATAATTGATCTTCGCTTAATTCTTTTGAAATAATATCGATATTTGCACCAGCAACGTCTGCTTGCAATGTCGCATTAAACGTTTTATTTACCCCTATGCTTTGAATAACACCAGTTCCAAAAAAGTCTAACGAGATATTTTTATTTTGAGGATCCTCGGAAGGTAAAACCAATCCATTTAAAGTAGTATTATTATATCTATCTCCTAGTCCTCGCACAAAAACATTTGCCCCACTAGCAGACTTGGTCACACCAGACATTTTGGTTAATGCACTCTCAGCATCGGATACACCTTTACGAGATAGCTCTTGAGCCCCAATTTTTTCTAGCATTAATGTCGAAACTTTGCGCTCTTCTAATAAAGCCAGCTCACCAACTTGTGATCTACGACGTGATACAACCACTTCATCCAATGCAGAGCTCGCATTTACTAGCACGACATTGACCATTTCCCAATTCTTATCCGAGAATACAACAGGGATAGTTTCCTTATTATAACCTAAATAACTTGTTTCGATTCTATATTTGCCTTTAGTATTTACTGGGACTGTGAATTCACCACGTTCATTCGTTGACGTTACTTTGCCATTTTCCAATAAGACGATACTTACACCAGGAATAGGTTCTAAAGTTTCCACGTCAATGACACGACCTTTAATACCTAAAGCAGAAACACCATCAGCGATAGGCGCACTCGTTTTTTGTAATGCAACTAAGGTTTTTGCTATGTCAAGCTGAGCTGCTGTACGGGCAGTTGTGTTATTTTTGTTATTATTTATAAGATCAACATTCACCTTTGTTAATTTACCTCCAGTGATAATTACAGAATCAACCGTTTGTGTCTGCCAACCTTTGGAAGAAAATTCCAATGTATATTGTCCCTGTGACAAGCCCGCTAAAGTATAATTACCGCTAGGCTCAGATGCTGTTTTTTTATTTAGTGAAATAATCTTAACAGCAACACCAGAAAGAGGCTCTCCGGTATTAGCATTTTTTATAGATCCGGCAACAATACCCGTACTTTGCGCGAGAACCATTCCATTTAAAACTACACCTAGTAATAATAAATTTGCCCTTTTAATGTGTAAATCTACTTTCAACATTATTTAATTTTAATTTAACACAAATTAAAAGCAAGTGTATTAACTCAATGTTACGGTCAAATTACCATTTCGTGACAGAAATGTTAAGTAATCATTAATAAGTAAGACTGAATGTCAAAAAGTTAGATAAAGCCAGTAAAAAAGGTACGTTATGTTGTGCTAAGATTAATTTTTCTTTACGCAGAATACGGTCTTTACCTTGTAATAATTTGAATAGAATTTTCGAATCTAATGTATTGTCTATACCTTTAATGTTAATCTAAAAGCTATTTAGAAATAAAAAATCTATGATAAGTTCAGAAAATCTCACATTTAAATATTCAAATTCTGCTGAATTATCCTTTCCAAATGTGCATGTTGAGAAACATAATCATTCCCTTTTGTTGGGAGAGTCAGGAAGTGGCAAAACAACTTTACTACATTTGTTGGGTGGGCTATCTCAACCAAAATCCGGTAAAGTTTTTATTAATGAAACGGACATTTATAGTTTGAGCGAACAAGAAAGAGATTTTTTTAGAGCACAGAATATGGGGTTTATTTTCCAAGATGCGCATTTACTCAAAAATCTGACAATCGAAGAGAATATTATTCTTGCACAATATTTAGCGAAAGAAAAGCAAAACAAAAAAGCTGTTGCTGATATTCTAGATAAATTACAAATACGAGAAAAGTCAAACAGCTACCCAAACCAGTTGAGTCGAGGTCAATTGCAACGTGCAGCTATTGCACGTGCTGTCATTAATAATCCGAAAGTATTGATTGCGGACGAACCAACAGCAGCCTTAGATGATTCAAACACGAAGTATGCAATGGATTTGCTTTTGGAAATAGCTGCGAACTATGATGCTACGCTATTGATTGCCACACACGACACGCGCATAAAATCATTTTTTGCACACACTTATCAATTATAACAGCACCTTATGAATACATTATCTCTTGTTTGGAAAAATATTTCACAACAATGGGGATCCACTTTATTAAGTGTCCTGCTTACTGCTTTTGGTATAGCCATTCTGATTGTTATTTACATTAGCTCGGTGACATTAGAAAAACAACTTGAAAACAACACCAAGAATATAGATTTAGTTATCGGAGCTAAAGGTAGCCCAATGCAATTGATATTGAGTTCGCTGTATCATGTAGATAACCCTACGGGTAATATTCCGATGAGCGAAGCGAATAAACTTGCTGAAAATCCTTTAGTACAATTAGCTACACCAATATCTTTAGGTGATAATTACAAAGGTCATCGTATTATCGGAACTGATGCTAGTTTTTTACAACTATATGAGTTGAAATTGAAAGAAGGGAAATTGTGGAGCAAATCTTTTGAAGTTGTATTGGGCTCTGAGGTCGCACGCAAGCATAATATTAAAATAGGCGATCAAATTTTCAGTGCTCACGGACTCTCTGCTGATGCACATCAGCACGACGATCACCCTTTCACAGTTGTAGGTATTTTAAATCCCGCACAGTCTATTGTCGATAATTTAATATTAAGTAATCTTGCCAGTGTCTGGGAAGTTCATGGGATTGCACACAATGGCGAACATATTCACGGCGAACATTGCGATCATAATCACGACCATGACCACAATGATGGTCACAATCATGCACATGAGAAACCATCAACAGCGCAAAGCCATAATGATGAACATAAACACGATCATTCTGACCACGATCACGCACATCATGAAGGACACGATCACAGCCATGACGATCATAAACACGAACACAGTGAATCATCACATGTACACGAAGAGCAATTAGTAACGGAGAAACCACAGAACAATGACTTCATCAAAAGCTTAGGACAAGACATGATCGAAGATCAAGGTGTTGAAATTACTGCCTTGTTAATCAAATACAGCTCACCTACTGCAATTAGTGTATTGCCACGTATGGTTAACCAAAGTACCCAAATGCAAGCGGCTTCACCTGCCATGGAAAGTTCAAGAATATTTTCATTACTAGGCGTTGGCTTTGATTCTCTAGGAATATTGGCTTATGTAATCATGGTAATTGCAGGATTCAGTGTATTTATTAGTTTGTACAATGCAATGAAAGATCGCAAATACGATTTGGCTATCATGCGTACTTTGGGAGCCACAAAAGCTAAACTATTTACCATTACTATAGTCGAAGGTTTGGTTATTACTTTAATTGGTGGAATTTTTGGATTAATTTTAGGGCATAGCATTTTGTTTTATATCAGTTTACAAACAAGCGAAAGTGCTGATTTCATTCAAGCATTCGCAATGCATCCAAATGAATTTGTAATTTTGATTTCAGCAATACTAATTGGCGTAATAGCAAGTATTATCCCTGCTATTAAGGCTTATCAAACAACTATTTCGAACACATTATCTTCTAAATAAAATGAAAAACTACATAATTATACTTTGTTTATCGTTATTAACAATTGGGGCTAAAGCTCAGATAGGCGGCTTCAACCAAGGGCTCGACGTTCCAGATCATACCCCAATGATGAATAGCACATGGGAAGCCATAGACAAAATGATGTATAAAGTGACCACAAGTGGAAACAAAAAAGTGTACACGCCACATTATCCTGCAGAATTAAAAAAACTAGAAAACAAGATTGTAGAATTACCCGGCTATTTGGTACCATTAACTAGCGGTCGTCAACACAGCACATTTATGTTATCGGTCTTACCTATAGCGCAGTGTCAATTTTGTGGAACTAATGGTATTCCACCAATGGTCGAGATTTTTATGAAAAAAGGTTCGATTAAGTTCACAGAAGAACCGTTGAAATTAAAAGGAAAAATGGTTTTCAATCCTGAACCACTGAAAGGAAATGCTGAAATTCAGATTGTGGATGCGGAAATCATTAACTAACGATTCAATAAAGAAACTTCAAGAACTGAAGCTAACGCCGCGGTTTCCGTGCGTAATCTTGCTTCACCTAAAGATAAAGGGATAAAGCCAGCTTCAATAGCCTGGCTTATTTCTTTTTCAGAGAAATCACCTTCTGGACCAATCAAAATCAAATATTTACCACGAGGTGCGAATGTGTTAGAAATATATTTCTTTTCGCTATCTACACAATGTGCAATTCCTTTAGTGTAAGTTTCGTCTTTAATTTCTTGGATAAATTTAGAAAAGCTCGTAGCAGGTTTTATTTTGGGCAAATAAGCTTTTAAAGATTGTTTCATCGCTGCAATAGCGACTTTTTCCAATCGCTCTACCTTGACTTCTTTACGTTCAGAATGCTCGCAAATTATAGGTGTATATGATGTCAAGCCTATTTCGGTAGCTTTTTCAAGAAACCATTCAATTCGATCAATATTTTTGGTTGGAGCTACAGCCATATGAATTTCGTACGTGGACTTTCCAAAATTCTCTTGTACAGAAAGCACACGCAAAGTTGTTCGTTTGGGATGTGCTTCGATAATTTCAGTTTCGTATAAACCACCACGCCCATCAATAAGGTGAATTTTCTCCCCAATAGTAAGTCGCAACACGCGAATTGCATGTTTGCTTTCCTCTTCACTCAACATAAATGTTGGGTGTGCAGGTTGAATTTCAGGTGTATAAAAAAGCTGCATATTATGAATCTGAATCTTCGTCTCCTGTTTCTTCTACTACATCAAGTTTTACGTATTCGATATTTTGTTGTGTTTTCTTCATGATTGTAAAACGATACCCAAATTCTTCTGTAGTCTCACCCACATCAGGAATCTTATCAAACACATGGCTCACAAGACCTGCAATCGTATCGTAGTCCGAACTTTGAGGAAGCTCAAAAGGTAAATATTCATTCACATCATGGACCCCTGCACCTGCGTCAATAATAAACTCAGTTTCAGAAATTTGTTCCACTACTGGTGTTTCTTCATCGTATTCATCTTGGATATCACCAACGAGTTCTTCAACGATATCTTCCAAAGTTACCATACCTGAAGTACCACCAAATTCATCTAACACAATAGCAATTTGAATTCGCTTTTGTTGAAACTCTGCCATCAAATCATTGATTTTCTTCGTCTCGGGAATAAAATAAGGCTTACGCATTATGCTTTTAAGCTCTATCTCTTCGCCTTTAAACAAAAGTGGCAATATATCTTTTGTATGTACAATACCGACAATATTATCGATGTTGTCATCATAAATCGGAATACGAGAATATCCCTCTTCTGTGACGGTATTGATGAATTCTTCTGGCGAATCACATAACTCTACCGCAATGATCTTAGTGCGTGGAACCATAATATTCTTGACAATACGCTCATTAAAATCAAAAACATTTTTGATAAGCTCATGCTCAGAAAGATTCAAAGCGCCAGACTCCATACCCTTATCCAATAAATATTGAAGCTCTTCGGAAGAATGATGCGCCTCATTGGGATGAGGTGTAATACCAATTAATTTCAATAAGAAATTAGCAAATCCATTAAATACATAAATCAATGGCATCATTAGCCAATAAAATAATCTTAATGGAATAGCGACTCTCATTGTCGTAGCTATTGGTTTTTGAATAGCAATTGATTTTGGGGCCAACTCACCCAATACCACATGTAATAATGTAATGGATCCAAAAGCAAGCACTAATCCTAATCCTTTAGTCCAGCTCTGGGAAATATCAATATTGAAAAAAGTAAAAACGTGATTTACCACCTCCGTCATCACTTCCTCTCCGATCCAACCTAAGCCTAGGGATGCTAAAGTAATACCTAGCTGTGTTGCAGCTAGGTATTTGTCCAAATGCTCTGTAATATTCTTTGCTATTTTTGCTACGTTGCTACCGGATTTAGCTTGTAGCTCGATCTGCGATGCCCTTACTTTGACAATCGCAAATTCGGCGGCGACAAAAAAGCCATTTGCAAAGACCAATAAAAATGTCCAAAAAATATCGAGAGCCATTTGATTATTTATTTCTTATTTCAGTATTGTAAAGCTCAATACTTTCGTTGATGATATTTTGAGCATAAGCACGACCATAAAGGTTTTGAACCTCTACGCTCTTACCTTCTAATGCTTTATAATCTTGGAAAAAACGAACAATTTCTTTCATCGTATGTGGAGGTAACTCCGACAAATCGTTGATATAATTAACAGAAACATCGTTTTTAGCTACCGCAATGATTTTATCATCTTGTTCGCCACCATCGATCATGTGCATTACACCGATTACTTTAGCTTCAATCAGACTCATTGGATATACGTCCACCGAGCTAATTACTAAAATATCTAATGGATCTTTATCGTCACAATATGTTTGTGGAATAAAGCCATAGTTTGCAGGGTACATTACCGAAGAAAATAAAACGCGATCCAATTTAATCAAACCACTATCTTTATCAATTTCGTATTTCGCTTTCGAGCCTTTAGGTATTTCGATTATAGCATTTACTGAATTTGGCACGTCGTCTCCAGGAGACACTTGATGCCAAGGATGTTGTGTACTCATTAATATTCTTACTGTTTATTGTTGTTTATTTTGATTTCTATTTTTTAGCCATCGCTTTATTACAGCAATGATGATCGGCAAAAACGCAATGACGATCATACCAATGACAATATATTCTACGTAGTTGATGATTTCAGGAAAGGTTGCGCCCAAATAATACCCTGATAATGTCAATACGCCTACCCAAATTAAGGCTCCTGAGACATTGTAAAAAACGAACTTTTTGAAGTCCAATTTTACTACCCCAGCGAATATTGGTGCAAATGTACGAATAATCGGCACAAAGCGCCCTACAACCAAAGCAGATCCACCATATTTTTGGTAGAATTCTTCAGCCATTACAATATATTTCTGTTTGAAAACAACGGAATCCTTCCGTTTAAAGAGCATAGGCCCGGCTCGATAACCAAACCAATAGCCCGCAAAATTACCTGCTATCCCTGAACCTAGTATCCCAAAAAACATAGTCGTAATGCTCACATCGATTTTATTCAATGCGCAAAACAAACCTGCTAGAAATAATAAGTAATCACCTGGTAAAAAAAAGCCAAAGAAAAGACCAGTCTCGGCAAATACAATCAAGCAAACTAAATAGAATCCACCATGACTTAGTAAGTACTCCGGATCCATCAATTGCTGGAAAGAAATTAAAAAATCTTGCATAGTTGTTAGTTATAAGACAATAGCTGCTTTATATTATTCAGCATTGGTAACTTCTGATATTGCTTGACGAATATCTTCAGCAATTTTATTCATTTCATCAGCTGGCAATGATAATTTAGGTTTATCAAAGCTCATATCACTAACTTTATTTAACGGGATTAAATGAATGTGTGCATGTGCCACTTCTAATCCTACCACTGCTACACCCACTTTTTTACAAGGAAACACTTTCTTGATACCTTGAGATACAATTTTTGCAAACACCCACAACCCCATATATTCGTCATTATCAATATCAAATATATAGTCGGTTTCCTTTTTAGGAATTACCAATACGTGCCCTGGTGTCAGGGGAGATACATCTAAAAAAGCTAAAAAATCATTACTCTCAGCGACCTTATACGCAGGTATTTCACCAGCAATAATTTTCGAAAATATCGTAGACATAAAAATATATCAAATCAGTGTACCTGCAAATATAATAAAATATAAAAGAGAATATCATATATATTACATGGGTTTTGTTGTTCTTATTACATTAAAAAAACATAATTAAATAAAATGAGGATTCTGATTTTCATCGGAATCCTCATTTTATTTAAAAAGTATAAAGTATTAAAAGCGGTTATGGCAACACCGCTCATAACCCCTATATGTATTATCTTGAAATCTCTAAAACTTCAAACTCAATTTCTCCTGCTGGAACTTTTACTACTGCTACATCACCTACAGACTTACCTAGTAAGCCTTGTGCAATTGGTGATTTTACAGAAATTTTCCCTGCCTTCAAATCTGCTTCTGTTTCAGATACCAATTGGTAAGTCATTTCCGCGCCATTCTTCTTGTTCTTGATACGAACGATAGATAATGCTAATACCTTGCTCAGATCCAATTTTGATTCATCAATAAGACGAGCACTCGCCAAAACATCTTCTAACTTCGCTATTTTAGCTTCATGCAACCCTTGAGCTTCCTTTGCAGCATCATACTCTGCATTTTCTGACAAATCACCTTTGTCACGTGCTTCTGCTATCGCATTAGCAATTTTCGCTCTACCTTCAGTTTTTAAGTAATGCAATTCTTCTTTGAGATTCGCTAACCCCTCTGCTGTGTAATAAGTTATTTCTGCCATAATATATATTTAAACTTAATTATTAACTACTAAAAATTTAACAAAAAAATAAACAAGACCATTCGCTCACGGAGAGAATGGTCTTGTTCATCGGTATACACGAAGATATACCAAATATATTATACTTCCAAATTAATAAAAATCTATTCCTCGTCTACAAATTTATAACCCAAACCACGAACGGTCTGTAAATAAGTAGGTTTATCAGGATTACTTTCAATTTTCTTACGCAAACGTACCACGTGCATATCGAGTGTACGCGTATTAACATTAGAACTGTATCCCCATACAACTTCCATCAATTCTTCACGTGTGATTTCCTTACCCATATTCTGCAAAAAATGTAATAGAATACGATTTTCTAAAATCGTTAATTCAATCTTTTTGCCTTCGCGAATTAAAGAGTGTATCTGCGGATGATGTTCTGTATTACCAAAAAAGTAAACATCTTTATTTGCATTTTTGGGCACAAAGAAACGCACCTTATTATCTATCATGGCCACCAATACATCCATATTGAATGGCTTAGTGATGTAGTCCGTGATACCATGACTATATGCATCGATCTTATCCACATCCTGCGACTTTGCAGTCATCATGATAATAATACTCTCGAAGCCTTGCTTACGAACCGATTGACAAACATCTATACCCTCTTTGCCAGGCAACATCCAGTCCAAAAGAACGATATCAGGTTGAACAGATAAGATCAATTCTTCTGCTTCTACCCCATTTCCAGCTTGAACTACTTTATAACGTTCTGTCTGCAAACGATGACTAATCAAGAAACGTAAATTTTCGTCATCCTCAATGACAGCAATTGTTATATCTCTATCCATAAATTTTATACATTTTTCACTTCTATAGGAAATATCAATGTAAATGATGTACCTATATTAAGTTCGCTTTCTATTTTAATCTCACCACCCATGAATTCGGTGATTTCCTTACAAAACGCCAGGCCTAATCCTATACTACCTTGTTGGTTAAATTGATTCTTGACTCGATAGAATTTCTTAAAAATACTATTAAATTCTTTCTTATCTATACCTATCCCACGATCTTTGAATAAAATAACAAAATTTTTCTTAGTTTGTTCCACTTTTATTTCCAAAAACCGATTCGTCGGGTTTGAATATTTGTATGCATTGTCAATCAGATTTTGAAAAACAGAGTTTAACAATACTGGATCCGCATATATTTCATCCTTTACCTCCACACTATCCAAAAGCTGTAAGTCTGGATACTTGATACGCGTTGATTCAAATACATGCTGACAAAACTCGTTTAAATCTATAAACTCTCCGTTGAATTTAATAGATTTATTTTCAATTTGTGCAAAAGAAAGCAACTTATTCATTAAGCTGTTAAGCTTGTCCGCTTCTTGATCCAAAATACGCCCATACATCGCGCGCTCGGCATCACTAATCTGCTCTGCACTCTTAATATTATTACCCGCAATTTTAATTACACTAACTGGAGTTTTAAATTCATGAGTCAGGTTATTGATGAAATCATATTGCAACTGAAACATCCTGTTATTAATCAACACATTGCGATAAATCAAATAACCAATCAACAGTAAAATCAAGTAAATCAATACTAAAATACCTACTACAGGAAAAAACCACTTGTTAATTTCCTTGGTAATATGACTTTGCGAAGTTTCAAATTGCAATTTATAATCAGACAAAGCACCAGGTAGAGCAATTTCAGTTTTCAAATAAGCTTCTTCACTTAGAGAATATTGATCCACTACAGGCATTATACTTATATGTTCGTATAGATTTCGGTACTTATTTTTGACTTGAATTTTCGTCGGTGAGATATAGAACACATAAAAATCCTGTTCGTAATTGGATTCTTGAAATTTATCATCCACCATCATATTACGGAACGACAAAATATCAGTCATTCTCGGAATATTCATATAGGAAATCTTTCCAGGTTGAATATTGTAAAACAGTTTGTAAACTTCGGTATTGGAGATACGTGCACTATCAATTTTATCTCGACCTAGATAGGTACATAATTTTAAGAAAATACTGTAAAGCTCCTCGTTGGAAGATAAATCACTGCTAGAAACCTGTTTTCTACTTTGTAATTTGTAATCCGAAGTAAGTTGGTATTGATAACTCGATTTGGCAGAAGCACCAAGATTGCCAATTCGCATTTGGCGTTCGATCGTATCGCTATTGGTAAAGACAATATCCGAGAAATCTATTTTCTGTACGAATGGATATCTACGTAATATTGAATTGGAAAAATCCTTTGCTTGCACAGAATCCATGAAACCTTGGTAATAAGCCACTTCGGGTATTTTCTCCTGAAAAAACTCATTGAAATCACTTATGGTTTCATCAAAAACCTCAGTTTTTCGGTTATTGAAATCTGTTTGGACAAAATTAGTCGTAATTGTACGTGCAAAAAACACAGAAATTACAAACAATAAAGTAACAAATAAAAGAAAGACTATTAATAAGCCAAAGTTCTTTCTATATCTCGAATCTATCTTAGCCATTATTTCATCTGCTCTTTCAGAAATGTTTCTATTATTTGATAAAATTCAATAATATTTTCTTCCTTTTTGAACTTTCTATTTTCGTCTTCTTTCCATACGTATTGCAAATCCACATTGTTACTTTTCAACTTCTGCACAAATTGATTAACATCTGTCATTGTATTATAACGATCTTTCCCCCCTTGAAACATCAAAATCGGCATTCTGATTTTTTCGGCATGAAATAGAGGTGAGATAGCCTTAAATAACTCGTATTCCTTCTGTGGATCGCCAATTATTTTATAATACAATTGTTTGTATGAATTGTAATACGGTGGCAATTCTTTAAAATAAGTAAACAAATTAATGTAACCCGAAGACGAAATAGCACATTTGTACATCGTTGGGTTAAAGCAAGCTGCGTATAGTGCAGAATAACCGCCAAATCCAGTACCCATGATAGCAATACGCTCCTTATCAGCAATACCTGTATGAATCAACCATGCTACACCATCATTAATATCGTTCTGAATTTCTCCACCCCACTGCTTGAATCCCGAAACGTAGAAGTCTTTTCCTAGACCTATAGAGCCACGGTAGTTGACCTGAAAAACAGCATATCCTCTATTGGCCAAAAATTGAACTTCTGAATTAAACCCCCACACATCACGTCTATTTGGGCCATCGTGTACCAATACCACCACTGGGTATCTATCTAGCTTTTTTAACGGATAAGTAATATATCCCTTAATACTTTTGCCATCCCGTGAGTCAAAAGTTACTTCCTCCATAGGAGAAAGCTGCTTGTCACGCAACGAAGGATTCAATGGCGTCAGTTCCTTAATTTTTCCTTTGTAATAATAATATATACCGCCTGGATGTGTATCTGTATAGGTTTTAAACAGTACTGTATTGAACGCGCTATCTACATCAATTATATCTACACTATTACCTTCGAATTGAGCAGAAATTTTTGAATAAATACTTTTTAACTCCGTATTATAAATAATGGTTTCTTTCTTTTTGGAAAAAGCTGTAGAAAATAATACTTCTTGACGCGCGAAAGAATAGCCTTCTGCATTCAAATCAACTTCATCATTGCTCGCCAAAATCGTTTCCTCTCCATTCTCCAAATTTAAGTTAACGACAGCTATCTTATCGCGTCCTCTGTTGGATAAAGCATATATAGTATGCTTAGAATTGTTAACAGGACCCAATGGATATATCATCGAAGAAAAGTCTGTCTCTAATACATTTTGATAAGGTAGCCCTTCCTCTTCCCTGTACCAAAGTTTGTCTTCGACACTATCGCTAGATATAGCCAACCGCACCTTACCGTCAGATGATACAAACCATTCATTGAAATTATGTACATTCTTATCAACCAAAATAGGTTCATCGCCATTCAGCGGAATGCGGTATAAATCAATGACAGTAGAATCTCTCCTATTCATTTGAGCTAACAAATGACCATCAAAGGCTGTGGAAGGAGAGAGCCACTTTATGCTGTGTTTAGCTGGTTTTAATAATGTATTAATCTTTTCAGAATGAATATCAACGGTATAAAGACGCAAGCTATCCTGATAAGATTGTGCATTTGAAAAGACGATAGTATTATCGGTTGCCCAAAAATAATACTGCACATTCATGCTATTTTGGTAGGTAAGCTGTTTTGAAGAATCAGGATGCTCTAGATTTAAAATAAAAATATTTTTGCAGTGATCTTCTAAACCTAAATAAGCTACCCACTTTCCATTTGGAGATATCTTAAAACTAGTATGATCAGGTTTGTCAAAAAAATCTTCAATTGGAATGTGTTGATCGTGAACATTGCCACCACAACTCATTACCAATAATGATATTGATAAAAGCACACACCTGAATAACACCTTTATGTTCATAAAACCTCGACTTCTATTCAAATAAAGTAATTTTCTAACATATTTTAACAATTGCAACCTTAATTTTACAGCTTATTAGTCTTCAATTCCTAACTTTGTAGCATGTATCTATACAACATATCTATTATCGTCGACAATGATCGACACGAGATTTTGATTAAATGGGTGAAAGACAATTGGTTAAATACACTTCCAGCGCAAGCTAAGTTTTTGAAATTATTAGATTCCCCACATGAAGGGCATACATATTGTGTGCAATTGATCTTTGAAAACCCTTCAGAAATACCAACATTCCAACAAGAAAAATTAGTAATTCTTCAATCGCATATTGCAACGAATCATTTGGAAAAAGCATTTCTATTTGATAGTACAATGAAATACATCTAGCATATTAGTGCACCCTAATAACAACAAAGTCTCCTAAAATATAGGAGACTTTGTTTCTTTATGACGAAATTTCTTGTACCATAGAATTGCTACGCCTCCGCCAATTAGAAAAGGCGCGGCAAGTAAAAAAAGTATTCCGTTGTTTAACCCTTTACCTTGCGTATTGCCATTTTGTATACTATTTTCTGCATTTAACGAACACATAGCGCATTGGGCATCTACCTTGGTCGGAATTGCAGTTAAACCTACTGAAAGTGTAAAACAAATAAGAAGAATTCGGAATAATTTCATACTTCAAAGGTAACTAATTAAATATCAAAATTGTGTAAGAAAACTACTTCAATAACACGTTAAATTTCTCCCAAAAGCCATCTACAGGCAAAGGAGCTTCAATCAACATTTCTTCTTCCTTCACTGGATGAGCAAATGCTAAAGAACGCGAATGAAGACAGATTGTACGACGAAGTGAACCACGTGGATAGCCATATTTATTGTCACCAACAATTGGACATCCCATATAAGCCAATTGACAACGAATCTGATGTGTGCGTCCAGTCAACGGGGTTACTTTTAACAAATAATACCCATCTAAATGACCTACAATTTCGTAATCCAACTCCGCATAACTACCATTCTTAACTTCCCTATCGTAAGCTTTTGTCACCATTTTCTTGCGGTCACGCAACAGCCAATTGGTCAATTTCCCTGCTTTATGAGGCGGACGTTCGCGTACTATAGCAAGATAGGTCTTTTGAACTTTCCGGTCGTGAAAAGCCTTGTTCATACGATCCAACGATTTACTGGTTTTCGCCAGCAAAATCATTCCGCTCACGGGGCGATCTAGTCGATGAATAACACCTACAAAAGCACCATTCGGCTTGTCATACTTTTTAGTCAAAAATTCATTGACCATTATTTCAAGTGACTTATCTCCCGAATCATCCACTTGAACGATGTCACCACCGCGTTTATTTATTGCTATTAAATGATTGTCTTCGAATATGACATCATTTTCTGTAATTACAGACATTATAATTTTTAAAAGAATTACCTACTTAACTACTTCCTTTTGCTCTTCTTTTTCTTTCTTCTTAAAGAATCCTCTGAACAAAAAGTTGCTTTGTAAAGCTTCCATATTTTGGTCAAGCTTCTCCGTACTTGTATTCAAATTTCTTAATATCTGTTTGATCTCTTGCGCTGCTGCAGGGTCATTCGTCAATACACCAATTGCGTTATCTTTATCGTTCAGACGAGAAGAAGTTTGATTTAAGTTCTCCACCAAAGCATTTGCTGTTTGTGTCACTCCTTGTAACTGTGCTGCTGCGTCACGTAACGATGCAAACACTTTCGTGTCTGTCGTCAAATCATGTATAAGACCTTGATCGTTGTTTAATTTTTGAGTCAGTGCTACTAAATTACTCACCGCAACACTCGCATCAGTCATCACCTTATTCATGGATTGTACAGAAGTTTTCAAATTGGTCGCAATCGCATCATCTGTCATTAAAGCACCCACTGTACCTTTTCCATCAACCATTTGTTGAGAAAGTTTGGCAAAGTTTTGTGTTATAACAGATAGATTAGCTCCATTTTCTTGCAGCATACCCATCATTTGTTCCATCCCTACACTTGAACCAGTTTTTAAGACATCACCCTCTTGGATTTGTGGAGTTTGCGCATTACCACCTACCAAACTAATGATAGAGTTACCAATCAAACCATCAGAGCCCAAAGTCGCCAACACATCCTTACGAATAAATTGACTATTTTTCTCTTCAATGTTCATTGTAACACGCACATTTTCGACTCCTTCGAAAGCTATCTCTTTAACAATACCTACTTTCACACCTGAAAACCACACATTGTTACCAACTTTAAGTCCTTTAACATCCTTGAAATATGAAGTTACTTTTAGGTTTTTACTAAATTTGTTTTGCTGTGTACCCATTACAAGTATACCTGCAACCAAAATTATTAATCCAATAAAAACAAAAAGCCCTACTATTAACGATCTTTTATTTTCTGAAGCACTCATTATTAAAATATTACACTATAAAATTATAATCATAAAACGGTTTGACACGTTCATCATCCGTATCAAATATTTCGGAGAAAGCCCCTTGCCTTTCAAATCGACCATCCAATAACATCACCATGCGATCACCTACCATTTTAGCACAAGCCAAATCGTGGGTAATGATAATCGAAGAAGTTTTATACCGTTGCTGCACCTCGTTGATCAACGTATTTATTTCCAAACATGTGATCGGATCCAGACCCGCTGTAGGTTCGTCATACAACATGATATCAGGTCTTAAAATCAATGTACGTGCAATACCTATCCTTTTTTTCTGACCACCAGAAAGTTCAGACGGCATTTGGTTAATAGCTTGAGATAATCCCACTCCTTCTAATACATCTTCCACCTCACGGTTAATCTCTGCGCGAGAAAGATTACGTTTGTTACGAACAAGTGGAAATTCTAAATTTTCACGCACTGTCATACTATCGTACAGCGCACTATTCTGAAATGAAAAGCCAATTTTCAAACGCAATTGCATTAATTCACGTTCTTTAAGATCATTCACAACTTCGCCCAATACATTAATTGTGCCCGAATCTGGCTTCAATAAACCAGAAATCAATTTTATAAGCACAGATTTACCTGTTCCAGAACGACCTAAAACCACTAAATTTTCGCCTTCAAACAATTTCAAATCCACGTTTCGTAGAATCTGTCTATCGCCGAAAGATTTACTTACATCATCAACATGAATTACAGCGTTGTCATAATTTATATGCGATTTTGCTTTTTCCATTATTGTGTGATTAGAGGTGTAATAATACCCAAAAGTTGTACAATCAATAATTCTTCGATGAAGACGATAAACATAGAAGCCACCACGGCTGAGTTGGCTGCTTTACCGACACCCTCTGTACCTTTTGAGGAATAATATCCAACATAACAACTTGCAAATCCAATTGTAAATCCAAACACCACAGCGCGTAAAACCATTGCGAATAAGTCAATCATTTGGATTGAATCGAATACTTGAGAGAAGAAACTCAACAAACTCAAATCATCCACTGCGCTAATGCTTAAGTATCCACCGAAGAGTCCAATTCCCGCCACATAAAAACACAATACAGGAATCATTATCGTCGTGGCAATAATGCGGCTGACAATCAAAAATTTGAAAGGATTTGTACCTGAAACTTCCATCGCGTCGATTTGTTCCGTTACGTTCATCGAACTTAATTCAGCGCCAATTTGTGAACCCACTTTACCTGACGCAATTAATGCTGTAACCAAGGGAGCTAGTGCACGAACTATTGCAATTGAAATCAAAGCTGGCAACCAAGATGTTGCCCCAAATTCTTCTAGAGACGGTCTCGATTGTTTTGTGAAAACAAAACCTACGATAAAACCTGTTAATGAAATCAATGGAAAAGACTTCCACCCAACTTCATAACATTGTCTAATAATTTCCTTAAACTCAAATGGTGGACTTACAACTTCGCGAAAAAAACGCATCAAAAAGCGATGCATTCTAGCAAATTCGAGGAGTAAATTATTGATTTTCCTTCCCATTTATATTTCTTATACGAATTAGATAAATTAAAAAGTACTATACATAAAGTATAGCGCAAATGTACAAATTTTTAAGCGACCGCTCTTATGTATAGCTAAAATTACAAATACTAATAATCGATAAATTGTTTTAAATGACATCGAATAAACATTAATATCCCTATTGCGTAAAAATATTTAACGAATATTTACAACTTGTTGATACAAATGCACAATTATATTTCATCAAATTAAACCATCTTCCTCTTCGCATTGTCATACCCACAAAATTGATTACAAAAAGAGAATATTTACATTTAAAATTATACGATATGAAAAACTGGAAATATACCCACTACATGTCCGCGATGGTAATCGCACTTTCCAGCATCTTGTTCCTAAGCAATGCTAAAGCACAAGTATATGGACAAGTTTCATTAGATATATTTTATGACGAACTATCACCTTACGGTGATTGGGATATGGATCCTACTTATGGGGATATTTGGTATCCAAACGAAGGTAGAAATTTCAGACCATACAGCACAAATGGCTATTGGACAATGACAGAATATGGCAACACATGGGTATCTAATTACGCATGGGGTTGGGCTCCCTTTCATTATGGTCGCTGGGTACACAATTCATATCGTGGATGGGGATGGATTCCTGGCTACGAATGGGGACCAGCATGGGTAGACTGGCGTTCGGGTAATGGCTATTATGGCTGGGCACCAATGATGCCACGTTCAGGAGTTAGTATCTCTATTCATATTCCGGTGTCAGCATGGTGTTTTGCGCCTGTAAGACATATCTACTCGCGCAATTTTCATAGACATGCGTATTACGGACGTACTAACATTTACAATAGAACGACAATAATTAACAACACATATGTAGTGAATAACAATCATTATTATGGTGGTCCATCACGTAGAGATGTAGAACATGCTATTGGCAGAAGAGTAGATGTGCGTAGTGTAAGACAGTCAGACCGCCCAGGAGCTTCTCGTGTTGATAATAGAAGTGTGTCTATTTACAGACCTGATCGCGACAATAACAGAACTACAAGCCGCTCCGTATCTCCAGAAAGAAGATCTGTAACAAACTCTAGAGAAGTGAATAGAAATGAGAACCGTGTTGACAACAGTAGAAGTGCAGCTAGAAGCGCGCAACGTGAATTGCATATCGGTAGCGATGGAAACACTACTATTCGTGATAGAAATAACAGAACAGAAGAGCGTGCCGTAACTAATAGAAATACGAATGCAACCACGCCAAGAACTACGTCCAACAGAAATACAGATAATGTAAATCGCAATACGGACAGAAATGCTAGAACTGTAGAGCGCAGTCCGGTAACAAACAACAATACAGATAATAACCGTGTGAATCGTGAACGCAGTAATGTACAAAACAGAGAATCTGTAAATTCAAGAAACTCAGCTCCACAACAACAACGAGTAGAGAGATCTCAGCCACAACGCGTGGAAAGAACAGAAGCACCACGAGTGGAGAGAACACAACCGCAACGTCAGGAGCGTGCGCAACCACAAAGAGAGCAAAGAACACAAGAGCGTAGTGTGAGAAGCAGCAATCCAGTGCAACAAGCATCAAATACGCGTAGTTCTCAATCTTCGAGTACGACTGTTGCGCGACAATCTTCTCCACGTGTAGAACGTTCTGCTCCTGCATCGAGCAGTAGATCAGCAGGAACTTCACAACGCGGAGGAAACGGAAACAGCTCTGAACGTAGCAGAAGATAATATAAGAATAAAATCATAATTCATCAATTTAGCGGGCTAGGACATCTTAGCTCGCTTTTTTTATGTATTTTCGATTAAATTTTGGTCGAACAATTTCATCTTATTTGGGATTTCAACTTTATAATTACTTCTTATGGCAAAACTCGAATCCATATTAGATAATGATTTCTATAAGTTCACCATGCAGTATTCAGTGATCAAATTATTCCCAAGAGCAAAAGCTAAATATCAGTTTATCAATAGAGGAAAACATCAATACCCTGATGGTTTTGGAGAGAAGCTGAAAGAAGCTATTCAAGAATTAGGAAAATTGAAATTAACGAGAGAGGAGAAAAATTTCTTTGCAGAAACATGTCCTTATATTGATCCAACTTATTTCGATTTTCTTCAAGGTTATCGCTACGATCCAGATGAAGTAACGGTTACGCAAGAAGGACCCGAATTGACGGTAAAAATCGAAGGATATTGGTACCGCACAATTCTGTGGGAAGTACCAATTATGTCATTGATCTGCCAATTGTATTATGAAACCACTGGCGTACAGCGTGTATCTGACGAAGAAGTCGCAGCAATTGTTGAAGGCAAAATGCAGAAATACGACAAGCTGGATATTACAATAGCAGATTTCGGAACTCGAAGAAGACATTCTTATACTGTACATGATTTGGTTATAAAAACACTTAAAAACCACAATTCAAAAACCTTCATTGGAACGAGCAATGTGTATTTGGCAATGAAATACCAGACCAAGCCCATAGGCACGCATGCACACGAATGGTTTATGTTTCATGCCGCAAAGTTTGGTTACAAAATGGCAAACTTATTGGGGTTGGAAAATTGGGCAGATGTCTATCGTGGAGATTTGGGAATTGCCTTATCAGATACGTATACTACAGAAGCTTTTTTCAAACAATTTGATAAAAAATTGACCAAATTATTTGACGGAGTTCGTCATGATTCGGGGGATGCAATTGAATTTGCGCAAAAAACAATCAACCATTATATCAGTAAAGGAATAGATCCAAATTCTAAAACCATCATTTTCTCCGATGGCTTGGACTATAATAAAGTTGAACGTATTGTCAACTTTTGCAAAGGAAAAATAGGAATATCCTTCGGTATCGGGACAGACTTCACGAATGATGTAGGTTTAGAACGTATGAATATTGTGTTGAAAATGACTGAAACACTACCAGAAGATGGCGAATGGACTCCCGTTATCAAACTTTCGGACGAAGCAATGAAACATACAGGAGATCCCGAAGAGATTGAATTAGCAAAAAGATATTTACAGATTGATGAGCACACATAGAGACGTTTACGGCCAAGCACTTGCCGAATATTTTGAGAAGGAAGAATTAAGCTCACCTTTATTATTGCACAGCACTTACGGTGATATCGAAGAAATGCCGGTAGAAGTGTTTTTTCGAGATTCAGAAGATTTCCCAGAATTGGAATTTATCGCACTATCACTTTGTGATGGTAAAGTCTTGGATGTGGGCGCAGGTGTTGGTGCGCATGCATTGTATCTTCAAGAGAAGAAATTTGATGTCACAGCATTAGAAATTTCGCAAACGGCATGTAATATCATGCAACAACGTGGTGTGCAAAAAATTGTACAACAAGATTTCTTTGATTTAGCAGATCAGCAATACGACACATTGTTATTTTTGATGAATGGAATTGGTTTAGCGGGATCGCTAGATGGATTTAGTGAATTATTAGCACACAGTAAAAAATTATTATCCGAAAAAGGTCAATTACTTTTTGACAGCTCTGACATCTCCTATTTGTATGACGAATACCGCATCCAAAGACCCGAATATTATTTCGGAGAAATTGGTTACCAATATGAATTTAATGGCATCAAAGGCGAACCTTTCAAATGGCTTTACTTGGATCAAAAAACGTTAATCAAAGTAGCGCATGAAGAAGGCTGGGTAGTTCAGATTCTTTTTGAAGATGAGAATGATCAGTTTTTAGTAAGAATGGAACCAAGTAAGTAATTTGCACCGTCATTCCAGTCCTCATTCGTTGGAATGACATATAATTTATTTTCAGCAATTTTCGGATTGTGTAGGCGAAAAAGAAGTAGGACATTTGAATATGGAGATGTCACAAGATATGCTGAATTACAATAGAATAGCCAAAGCAATTGCTTTCATTCAAGCTAATTTCAAACAACAACCTAGTTTGGAAGAAATTGCTGAACATGTGCATTTGAGTCCTTTTCACTTCCAACGTTTATTTCAAGAATGGGCAGGTACTACGCCTAAGAAATTTTTGCAATACATAAGCTTGCAGCATGCCAAGAAAATTCTTCAAGAATCCAAATCCACCGAAACAGCAACTTTCGAGACTGGCTTAAGTAGTTCGAGTCGCTTGCACGAACTCTTTGTGAATATAGAAAGTATGACTCCTGCTGAATATAAGAATGATGGAAGTTCTTTAACAATTCATTACAGCTTACAAATAACAGTTTTTGGGAATATTTGCGTAGCCTCCACGAATAAAGGCATCTGTCATATTGCATTTATAGAAAATGAATCGGAAGCCTTAACCGGTTTAAAATCACAATTTTCAAATGCAACTATTTATTATCAGGAAGAGCAAAACCATATTGAAGTAGCTAAATTCATTTCTAATGTATCAAAATTATCAACACCTATACACCTACACTTAAAAGGAACCCCCTTTCAACTAAAAGTCTGGGAAGCTTTATTAAAAATTCCACAAGGAAATTTGAAAACGTACGGTGAAATAGCACTCGCCATTGGAAATCCAAAATCTTCACGAGCTGTAGGCACTGCAATTGGCAGCAATCCAATAGCTTTTTTGATACCTTGTCACCGTGTCATTCAAACTTCTGGATTGTTCGGTGGTTATATGTGGGGACCGATTCGTAAGACAGCCATTATTGGTTGGGAATATGCGAAGATAAATGTAAGTAGTGATGAAACTTTTTAACACAGCCGATCTATTCAAAAATCATTTGCCTTATGATGGAACAGTTAATTACTATGGGAATGTTATTACGAATTCAGGCCACTACTTTCAGAGCTTATTAAATGAAATAGACTGGCAACATGATCAAGCGATTATTTTTGGAAAGTTAGTAACCACCAAACGTAAGGTAGCTTGGTACGGCGATAAGGCATTCAACTATAAATATTCTGGCATTGAAAAAGTAGCTTCCCCGTGGAACACTACACTTTTAGAACTGAAATGTTTAGTAGAGAAGATATGTGGAGAAACTTTTAATTCTTGCCTGCTGAACCTATATCACGATGGCAGCGAGGGCATGGCATGGCACAGTGATGGAGAAAAAGATTTAAAGAAAAATGGAGCTATTGCATCTTTGAGTTTTGGGGCAGAACGAAAATTTTCTTTTAAACATAAAACTACTACAGAAAAAATTGATCTAGTTTTGGAAAATGGCTCTCTCTTAGTAATGAAAGATGAAACTCAAACGAATTGGCTGCATCGGCTAGCAACGACCAAGAGGGTTCATTCGCCACGTATTAACCTTACATTTCGAACTATTGTCGAAAAATAGAATGTAACAATTCTAATGACCTAGTTTTTGAACGATACAATTCCAGCATTCTTATTTATCTTTATTCAACACCACCAATTTTCTAAGTTGATGAAGAAAATATACCTTATAATTCTATTTATTGCGCAAATCACTTTTTCCCAAGCGCAAATCACGACTCCAAAAGAACATTTTGGCTATGCTATTGGGGATGATTATCATTTAGCTAACTTCACTCAAACGGAAGCTTATTTCAAAAAAATAGCAAAACAATCTGATCGAATTCGCTATAAAGTTATTGGTAAGACAGAAGAAGGAAGAGAACAACCTATACTCATTATTTCCGCACCAGAGAATCTCACCATACTTGACCATTACCAATCCATAGCACAAAAATTAGCACGTGCTGAATTACCTGAAACTGAAGCAAAGAAATTAGCCAAAGAAGGTAAATCTGTTGTTTGGATTGATGGTGGATTGCATTCGACAGAAACTGTTGCGATGCACCAACTCATCCAAATCGCCTATCTTCTGGCAAGTCAAAACGATGATGAAACAAAAAATATACTTCAAAATTGCATCGTACTTCTGACCCATGCAAATCCAGATGGGCAAGAATTAGTTAGCAATTGGTATATGCGTGAATCTGTACCGGAAAAAAGATCATTAGCCAATTTGCCAAAACTCTATCAAAAGTATGCAGGACATGATAACAATCGGGATTTCTTTATGTTGAATTTGAAAGAATCACAGAATATCGCAAAGCAGTTATTCATTGAGTGGAATCCACAAATAATGTACAACCATCACCAAACAGCACCTGCTGGTGCGGTTGTAGCAGGCGCTCCCTACCGTGATCCGTTTAATTATGTATTTGATCCACTTGTTATAACAGGAATTGAGTCATTGGGGGCAGCTATGGCTTCGCGATTATATGCCGAAAATAAACCTGGATATACCCAGCGTGGGGGTTCTGTTTTCTCGACTTGGTATAATGGCGGATTGCGGACCACGACGTATTTTCATAATACAATTGGCTTACTTACCGAAATTATTGGTGGACCTAATCCTTTTGAGATTCCATTAGTGCCTTCCAGATTAATTCCGAATAGCAACACTCATTATCCAGTCATTCCGCAAACATGGTATTTCAAACAATCCATTGATTATTCGACATCGTTGAATTATGCCGTATTGAATTATGCCGCAAAGTTCAACGAAGAGTTGTTGTTTAATATTTATAGAATGGGTAGAAACTCCATTGAAAAAGGCAATCAAGATACATGGTCATTGTCACCTAGTAAAGTCACTGTCGTGGAAAAAGCTATTGAAAATTTGAAATCACAAGATGAAAAACTTAAAAATCAGCGCGGCAATCCCAAACAAGCGATTGACTCATTGCTGAAAAATCCAAAATATCGTGATCCACGTGCGTACATCATTTCTGCGCAGCAGGATAATCCAGCGACAACATTACGATTTTTAAATGCAATTTCTGCAAATGGAATTCGCATCGAACAAGCCAATGAATCATTCAGTGTCAATGGCAAAAACTACCCAGCGCAGAGTTATATCATCAAGACAAATCAAGCTTTCCGTCCGCATATCTTAGATATGTTTGAGGCACAGGATCACCCAAATGATTTTGAATATGCTGGAGGCCCTCCTATTCCTCCTTACGATGCCGCTGGATGGACATTGGCTTATTTGATGCACATAAATTTTGATCGTGTCTTTGAGAAAATAACTGAAAATTTCACGACTTTACCATTTGGCGAAGCTTTAAAAATTATTCAACAGCCTATTTCAGCTGGAAAATTCCTAATTCTTTCGAATCAAGATAACGAAAGCTTTCGCGTAATTAACGAACTGATTAAGAAGAAAATTAAAGTCTACCGTACGAACAAAGGTGAATTCGTTGTAGCGAATAATGCATTTTCGAAAGAACTGCTTTTAAGCTCAGGTCTTACAACCAAAGGAATCGATAAATTACCTTCTGATGTGAAAACAATTAAATCGTTACAGATTGGCCTGTGGGATACTTACGGTGGAAGTATGCCTTCTGGCTGGACGCGTTATATATTTGAAAAATATGGATTTGATTACAAAGTTATCTATGCATCAGAATTGGATAAAGGAGATTTAAATAAGGAATTTGATGTAATTCTATTACCGAGCAATGCACTAGTAAGACCTTCTTCTAATCCAATTCCTGATAATATCCCAGAGGAATATGCTTCGCAATGGGGAAATATGACTGTAGACAAAACAGTTCCCCAATTAGAAAAATTCATCAAAAATGGTGGGCACCTTATATCAATAGGAAATAGCTCAAGTATTGTAGAAGATTTAAAGATTGAGGTAACTAATCATTTGGTGGATAATGAAAACAAACCGCTGAAACGCGAAGTTTACTATACTCCTGGCTCTGTATTAAAGGCTAATGTGGATAATTCTAGCAAATCAGGTCTTGGTTATCCTGAAGAAATTGATTTTTATTTCGCAAATAATAATGTGTATCGCATTCAAGATTCTTCGATCAAACCTCTTTTATGGTTTTCTTCGGATAAAGTATTAAAAAGTGGATGGTCTTGGGGTGAAAAACACCTTAAAGATGGTATCCTAGGCTTTGAAAAAAGTATAGGAAAGGGCAAAATCACGGTTTTCACGCCTGACATTACTTTTCGAGCGCAAGCTCACGGTACATTTAAATTGTTGTTCAACAATTTGTATTAAAACAATAAGAGCAAGCTCATAAGAACTTGCTCTTATTGTTTATGGCAATTTATTTTATTTCACCAAAGCAGCCTCAATCAATTCTGCGTAGAAATCAGATTCTTTCATACCGAAAGCTCTTACTTGCTGTGGAATAAAACTTTGAGCTGTTTGTCCAGGGATGGTATTAATCTCTATGAAAAAGAATTTATCCGTTTCATTTTCTAAAAAGAAATCTACACGAACCATACCTTGGCAATTTAATCGAATGTAAATCTCTTTGATAATTCGTGCAGCACGTTCTTGTTGCTCCTGCGTCAAATCAGCGGGAGTAATTTCTTCCGTTAAGCCAGGAACATACTTGGCTTCGAAATCAAAAAACTCACGTGTAGTTTTTACTTCTGTAGCTGGAAGCACAATCAATTCACCTTTTGCGTTTTTAAAAATACCTTGTGAAAATTCTCTACCCGACACAAACTCTTCCACCAACACTTGAGCGCCAGTATTTTCAGCATCATAAGCTTTATCAATAGCTTCTTGTAATTCTTCAGCAACTTTTACTTTGCTCATTCCGATACTTGAACCTCCAGCATTGGGTTTCACAAAATAAGGCAACGCTAATTTTTCT